>Ga0335073_10000040_pt1 | contig 163722 bp, 147 predicted proteins | sample Lox_Sample_22_FD_207093 | JGI IMG/M metagenome (GOLD analysis project Ga0335073, IMG submission 207093) | Soil microbial communities from Loxahatchee National Wildlife Refuge, Florida, United States - Lox_Sample_2.2 | ecosystem: Environmental > Terrestrial > Soil > Wetlands | place: USA...
GCGCGCTCCGAGCCCGCTTCGACGATCAGCTCCGCCATCAGCCTCCTCAGCCGCTCGTCGCCGTCCCGCGCCGCCTCGTCGCCGGCCTGCTCGCCCTCGCCGGCGTGCGCCTCGGTTTCGCCCCCGTCGGCCACGGCGAGCAGCGGTTCGTGCAGATGCCCGCGCAGCGCCCGCGCCGCCACGCGCAACAGCCCGCTGGTGAAATACGCGTCCAGGTCCAGCTCGCCAAGCGCCGGCTCACCTTGCTCGGGCGACGCGATGCACAGCGCCAGAAAGGCCCGTTCGCTGTCTTCGCGGCGCGACAGCCCGGCGCCCGCGCCCACGCTGTGCCGCTGGCCCCTGTAGCCGGAACCCGAGCCGCGCGGCGGTCCAGCGCGCTGCCCACGCTCCGGGGACGCGCGCGGATCGCTCCTCACCGCGCCGCGCCCGCGCGCGGACACGGGCGCGGGCGCGGGCGCGGGCGCGCTCAGCAGCGCCTCGGTCACGCTGTCCTTCAGATCCAAACGCCCCGCCACCAGCCGGATCAGCTCATCGCGCATCGTGCTCGGACCGAGCGTCGCGAAGATCGGACGCAGCTCGCTCACCATCCGGTCGCGGCCCTCGACGCTCGAGTGATCCCCCGCCTCGAGGATCCGCTGCACACGAAACCGCACGAACGGCACCGACGCTTCGAGCGCGCGCTCGATCGCTGCCGCGCCGTCGCGCTGAACCAGCTCCGCCGGATCCATGCCCGCCGGCAGCGGCACGACGCGCAGCTCGAGCCTGCGCCGCTGCGCCAGCTCGGCCGCCCGCAGCATCGCCTCCTGACCCGAGCTGTCCGCGTCGAGCGCCAGCATCACCAGCGGCGCCATCCGCGAGAGCTCGGCCACCTGCTCGGCGGTCAGCGCCGTGCCCATCAGGCCGACCGCGTTGTGAATGCCCGCCTGGTGAAGCGCGATCACGTCGGTGTAGCCCTCGCACAGGATGCATGTCCCCCCGCGCGCCGCGTGTGCGCGCGCGAGATGCGCTCCGTACAGCTGGCGCCCCTTGTGGTAGATCGTGTTCTCGGCCGTGTTCAGGTACTTCGGTGCCCCCTGCCCCTCGCCGTCGTCGCCGAGCGAGCGCGCGCCGAACCCGAGCACCCGTCCGCGCATGTCGGTGAGCGGGAACATGATCCGCGCGCGGAAGCGATCGTAGGGGCCGCCGGTCTGCCGCGAGCGCTGCGCCAGACCGGTGTCGTACAGCTCCTGCACGCTGAAGCCGGCGCGCCGCGAGGCGACCAGCACGCTGTCCCATGCGCTCGGCGCGAAGCCGACATGAAATTCGCGCAGCGCCTCCTCGCCCAGCCCGCGGCCGCGCAGGTACTCGCGCGCGCGCGCCGCCTGCGAGCTCTCCCACAGGAAACGCTCGTAGTAGGCGCTCGTACGCGCCAGCAGCTCGAGCAAGCGCTCGCGCGTTCGCCTGCGCGCGGCCTCCTCCGCGTCCTCCTGCTCGCGCTCGAGCTCGATCCCCGAGCGGTCCGCGAGCAGCTCGAGCGCGTCCTTGAAATCGACCCCCTCGGTCTCCTGCACGAACGTGAACACGTCGCCGGCGGCCTGACAGCCGAAGCAGTAGTAGACCTTCTGCGCGGGATCGATCCCAAACGACGGGGTGCGCTCGTCGTGGAACGGGCACAGTCCCTCGTAGCGGTTCGCGCCCGCGCGGCGCAGCTCGGTGCGCGCCGAGACCAGCGCGACGAAGTCGACGGCCTCGCGCACGCGATCGCGGGAGTCGCTCGTGTAGCGCGTCATCGGGTGATCGTCATCGTCGCCATCCTCGCCATCGCCCGGAACGCTCCCATCAGCCGGCGAACGCGTGCGGGACGCGCAACTCGGTGAACTCGCGGATGCAGAAACGGTCGGTCATCCCCGCCAGGTAGTCCGTCACGCGCTGGCCCAGCCCGACCTGCTCACGATCGCCAGCCCAGCCGCCCGGGAGCAGCCCCGGGTTGGCGACGTAGTGCTCGAACAGCGTCCTCATCACGCCCACGATCCGCTCGTGCTCGGCGCGCACGGCCCCCGCCAGGTAGACGTGCTCGAACATGAACTCGCGCAACGACTGCATCGCTGCGCCCGCCTGCTCTCCCTGGACGATCCGTCCTGCCGCGCCCGAGCGCTCGACCATGTCATGCACGAGCGCATCGATTCGCGCCGATCCGGTCTGGCCGAGCACCGCGATCGCCTCTCGCGGCAGCTCCCGCTCGCGCAGCACTCCCGCGCGCAGAGCGTCATCGATGTCGTGGTTGATGTACGCCACGCGATCGATCAGGCGCACGATCTGGCCCTCGAGCGTGCTCGGCGGCTGCGAGCGCCCCGAGTGGCGCGCGATCCCGTCGCGCACCTGCTCGGTGAGGTTGAGCCCGATCCCATCGCGCTCGAGATGGTCGACCACCCGCAGCGAGTGCTCGTAGTGACGGAAGCCGGTGCCAAAGCGCTCGCGCAGGCAGCCGTCGAGCGCCTCCTCGCCGATATGCCCGAACGGTGGGTGCCCGAGGTCGTGGCCCAGGCCGATCGCCTCCGTCAGGTCCTCGTTGAGGCGCAACGCCCGCGCAACGGTGCGCGAGATCGCGCTCACCTCGAGCGTGTGCGTGAGCCGCGTGCGGTAGTGATCGCCCGCCGGCGACACGAACACCTGGGTCTTGTGCTTGAGCCTTCGGAACGCCTTGCAGTGCACGATCCGGTCGCGGTCTCGCTGAAACGGCGTGCGCAGCGCGCAGTCGGGCTCGGCGCGAACCCGCCTGGCGGGGTAGGAACGCGCCGCCTCCGGGGAAAGCAGGCTCTGCTCTTGCGCGCGCACGCGCCCGGCAAAGGCGGCCGCGACGGTGTCCTGCTCGCGGGCGACGCTCACCGCGCGATTGCGCCCCCGCCGTCCGCGCCGCCGCCGTCCGCGCCCCCGCCGTCCGTGCCGCCGCCGTCCGCGCTGCCGCCGTATCGGCGTGCGCCGTCAGCTCGCTGCCTGCGCGCTGTCATCGCTCGCGCTGCCAGTCGCCGCGCAGCGTCAGGAGATGCACGAAGTGGTGCCATCCCTTCATCTCGCCGAGATCGTCGTCGTACACGCCCGCCCCGCCGCCGGGCTCTGGCAGGTTCGGCACCGCGCTCGCATCGATGCGCAGATCCACACCGCGTTCGTGCAGGCTCGCCACGTCTTCCGCAGGCACGAAGCGTTTGCCGTGATCGTGCGCGCTGATCACCAAGCCGTGAAATATGTCCTTCTCCGGCGCCATCACGACGTGATCGACCGTGCCGACGGACTTGCCGTGGCAGGACAGCACGGGAACGCCGCGCTCGAGCACTTGGTAGGCGATCGGGTTGCCCTCGTCCACTGCAGGCCACGATACCGAGCCAGAGCCTCGGGTCGGGCTCGCGCTCCCACGGCGCTCGTGCTCTCGCGGCTCGACCCACGCGCGCGCGCGCGCGTGCGCTCTCTGCTCTGTCGCGAGTTGCCCGCCACGAGTTGCCCGCCGCGCCGCGACCACGCGACCACGCGACCAGCGGCCACGGTCGATCGCCGGTCCCGCAACCGGGCACGGCCGAGCCGCGATCACCCCACCGCGACGTAGGCCACCTTGCCAGCCGCCGGCATCAGGCGCACGTGGGCATGGTGCTCGAGCGTCTCGGAGATCGCTCGCTCGACCTGAGCGAGCGCCGACTCGCCGGCCTGCGGAGCGTTTGCCAGCGGGAGGCCGAGCGCGTCGGTCATGAAGCGGTGGGCGTCGGGCTCGAGCGCGAACGAGGCGGAGCGGTCGCGCACCTGCCGGCAGGTCACGCACACGACGCCGCCCGCCGCGCCGGAGAAGCCGACCAGCTCGCGGCGCTCGTCGCAGTACACGCACGCGCCCAGCTGCGGCGCCAGTCCCGCCGCGAGCAGCAGCTTCATCCTGAAGGCCAGCGCGTCCGCTCGCGTGACCGCCCGCGGACGCTCGTCCAGCAGCGCCAGGCGCCGGCACAGCAGGTTGAACACGCTCGGATGCGGTTCCCCGGTCTCGAACAGGCGCGCCACGGCGTCGCAGGCACGGGCGGCGGCGTCGAGCGCGCTGACATCCGCGCGCAGATGCGGATACGCCTCGATCGTCTCGGCGCCCGTGACCGTCAGCAGCTCGCCGCGCCCTTCGTGCAGGTCCAGCTGCAGGCGGAAGAACGGCTCCAGGCGGCCGCCGAAGCGGCTGCGAGCGCGACGCACGCCCTTGGCGATCGCGCCGACCCGCCCCCGCCGGGGCGTATACAGGTGCAGGATGCGGTCGGCCTCGCCGTAGCGAAGCGAGCGCAGCACCACCGCCTCGGTCTTGATCGGCCGACCCGCCACCGCTCTATCTTGAGCGATCTGCCCGACACCTTCGCACGCGAGCCATCCGCCCGACACCCCTGCTCCACCTCCCCGACACCGCTGCTCCACCTCCCCGACACCCCTGCTCCATTTCTATACTTTGTGAAGTAATGAGGAACATCACGGTCTACAGCACCGAGCCCTGCTCCTTCTGCGCCCGCGTCAAGGGACTCCTGCAGTCGCATGGGGCGCACTTCAACGAGGTCAACCTCAGCAGGGACCCCGAGGGTCGCGTGGCGCTGGCACAGAAGACCGGCATGTTGACCTTCCCTCAGGTGCTGATCGACGGCGAGCTGCTCGGCGGCTTCGCCGAGGTCGAGGCGGCCGCCGAAAGCGGGCGTCTCGACGAGCTGCTGGCGGCCTGATCCAGAGCGCCGAGCCGATCTCTTCGAGCAGGCTCGGGTGCGAGCCCCGACGCGCCGGCACGTCGCGGCTCATGCGCCGGCCGACGTCGCGCATCGGCCCATGACGATCATGTCGATTTCGCTCTTCGGCGTCGCGGCGGGCGCTGACAGTTCTCACAGACGTAGGTGCCGCGTCCGGCCGCGACGATCTTGACGATCGGCGACCCGCAGCGCACGCACGGCTCGCCCGCGCGCAGATGCACGAGGAAGCGGTCCTGAAACGAGCCGCGAAAGCCGTCGATGTGACGGAAGTCATCGATGCTCGCGCCGCGCGCGTCGATGCCCTCGGCGAGCGCCTCGACGATCCCCGCGCGAAGGCGCTCGCGCTGCTCGCGCGAGAGGCTCCCGGCCCGGCGCAGCGGATGGATCCGGGCTCGAAACAGCGCCTCGTCGGCGTAGATGTTGCCGACGCCGGCGATCTTGCGTTGGTCCAGCAGCAACGCCTTGACCGGCGCGGTGCGGCCACGCATCAGCGCTCCCAGGTGCTCGGTCGTAAATCTTTCGTCGAACGGCTCGAGTCCCAGCCGCTGCTCGAAGAACTCCTCCAGCGCCTCGGCGCCTTCGACAAGCTCGCCCGTACCGAACCGGCGTGGATCGGTGATCGCGATGCGCGCGCGCCGGCGCGCGCGGCGTTGCCCGGGAGCCGGGCCGAGCTCGATGCGCACCCGCATGTGCGCCGGTTCGGGGTCCGGCTCGTACAGGACCGAGCCGGTCATGCGCAGATGCTGGACGAGGTGCAGATCACCGCCGAGATCCCAGACCAGATACTTGCCGCGACGCGCGAGTCGCTCGATCCGCCGCCCCGTCAGAGCGCGCTCGAGCTCGATGGGAACGAGCGGGCGCGACCATCGCGGGTCGAGCACCTGCACGTTCGCCAGCTTGCGGCCCTCCACCAGCGGCGCCAGCTGGCGTCTGATCGTCTCGACCTCGGGCAGCTCGGGCATCGCGCCAGCCAGCTTAGATGCGAGCGAGCTAGCGCCCGCGGCGCGCGCGTGGATGGGCGTCGAAGTAAGCCTGCTTGAGGTGATCGGCGGACAGATGGGTGTAGAGCTGGGTCGTCGCGAGATCGGAATGCCCGAGCATCTCCTGCAGCGAGCGCAGGTCGCAGCCGCCGGCCAGCAGGTGCGTCGCGAACGTGTGACGCAACGTGTGCGGGCTCATCTTGCGCTCCAGGCCAGCGGTCCTGGCATGACCCTGGACGATCTTGTACAGCCCCTGGCGGCTGAGACGGCCGCCGCTGCGATTGACCAGCAGCGCCGCCTGGACACGGACGCCGACAAGTCGCGGACGCGAGCGACCCAGATACCGGTCGAGCGCCGAGACGGCCCGGCCGCCGACGGGCACGATCCGCTCCTTGGCGCCCTTGCCGCGCGCGCGCAGCAGGCCCTCCTGCAGGTCGACGTCGCGCAGCTCGAGGCCGACCGTCTCCGACGCGCGCAACCCGGATGCGTACATCAGCTCGAGCAGGGCCCGGTCGCGCAACGCGAGCGGCTCGGCGCCGCGCGGCTGACCGAGCAGCTTCGTGACCTCGTCGCGGGTGAGCGCGGCCGGCAACGTCTGGGTTGGCTGCGGCCCGCGCAGCTCGGCCGTCGGGTCGTGCGCGATCGCTCCCTCGCGGCGCAGGTAGCGGTAGAACGAGCGCACGGACGCCGTCTTGCGACGCAGCGTCGCCGCGCCGAGCGCAGCTTGCGGGCGCTGGTGGGGCCCGGCGGGGTTCGCCTTGGCCGACGCCACGGGCATCGAGTCCACGTGCGCGTCGAGCGCCGACAGCGACGACAGAAACGCGGCGAGATCGCCGTGTTGCGCATGCAGGGGATCCGTGTCGCGTTCGTTCAGAAAGGCCCCGAGCTGCAGCAGATCCGAGCGGTAGGCGCGCAGGGTGTGATCCGACAGGCCGCGCTCGAGCTCCAGATAGCCGAGAAAGTCCAGCACGAGCGCCTGCAGCTGCTCGCCGTCGGCGGTCGCCGGTCGCTCGCCGGTGCCGGTCGCCGACGTCCGCTCCGGGATGGCGCTGTGCTTCGGCGTCACGCCCCGAGCTTCGCCTCTCCCCTCTGCGCTCCTGCCCGCGATCCGTGTTCGCGCGCCGGACCGGCCAGCGCGCGAGCGTCAGCGGGGTGCGCGAGCTGAGCCAGCACGACGCCGGCGGCCAGCGCGGCCGCGAAGAACAGAGGCTCGCCGAGCAGATCGCGCTCGGGCGTCGCGCGCGGCAGCGTCGAGGCCGCGTACCCCGGCAGGTCGATCGCGGCGCGACGCCAATCGTGGCGAGTGATGCGCGCAGGCCGCTCGACCTGCAGCTCGGGCGCCGCGCGTTGGCGGGACGCGCCGCCGAACACGGCTCCGAGGCCGGCACGCAGCTCCGCGCCCACAGGGGAGCGCACGCCGGCGGGTAGCGCAACGGTCACAGGAGCGAGCAGCAGGTCGAGCACCGTCAGGGTGTGGCCGGAGATGCCGCGGCCGGACCGGCCCTCCTCGCCGTCGGACATCAGCGGGACGAGCAGCGCCGGGCAGCCAAGCGCGAGCGCGGCGTGCGCCGCGTCCAGCGCGGATAGCCCGATGTGGCCAAGCGGCGTGCCGGAGCCGACAGCTCCCGGGCCCGGCCCGCAGACGACGGCATCCCAGCCGAGCGCGATCAGGCCGTGGTCGAGGGCGCCGACGGTGGAGATCACCTCGCGCTGCTCGGCCGACGCGTCGCCGATGGCGATCTCACCCGCAAGCATCCGGCGCTCGCGCAGCAGACGCACGCTGCGCGAATCTCCCGGCCGGAGCGTGCCGCCGGTCGTCTGGATGTAGCCGAGACGAGCGCCGGGAGCCGCTTGCGCGAACGCCCAGGCGACGGCAGCGAGCTGTGCGTGCACGGCCAGCGCCGCGACCGGGCGCCCGAGCGCGGTGCCCAGATGCCGGTCCTCGACCGGCAAAGCTCCCAGCCCGGACACTATCGAGCCGAGTTGGCGTCGGCGCCGGGGGATGCAGGTGCCAGCTGAACGCTGACATCGACGTCGCACTCGCTCTCGGGCTGGTTGGCGAGCTCGTGCGCCCGGTCGATCAGCTCGGCCGCGATCGCCTGCGCCTGCTGCTCGTCGAGCCCGTGAAAGACCGTCTGAACGCGCAGCGTGGCCGGGGACCCGCCGGCGCCCGACCTCGCGGTGGTGAGGACTCGTGTCCCCCCGCCCGGTTCAGGCGGATCGGCATCACCGGAGCGCGCGGATCGCGAAACCGACGCGCTCACGATCCGCCCGCGTGCGTGGTGACGGGGTCGGCGAGCGTCGACGACGAGCGCTCGGCTCCTGAACCCGAGGGCGTCGCGCCGGTTGCCCCGGCTGTGCTGTGAGCGGTCGTCGGCGCCGGAGCCTCGGTGCCGACATGCCCGATCGCGGCGTCGCCAGGCCCGGCCACGCCACCGTGGCGGGCGCGCTCGAGTGCCGCTGCGACGAGCTCCCGGAACAACGGCGCCGGCCGCTCGGGCCGGGACTTGAACTCGGGATGGAACTGCGAGGCCACGAAGAAGGGATGGCCCGCCAGCTCGATCGCCTCCACCAGGCGCTCGTCGGGGGACGTGCCCGACACGATCAGGCCAGCTCCGGCGGCGACCCTCGCCGGGTTCGTGAGGCGCTTGCGCAGCAGGTTGTTGACCTCATAACGGTGCCGGTGGCGCTCGTAGATGACGGCCTCGCCGTAGATCGCGCGCACGCGCGTGTCGGCGTGCAGCTTGACCGGGTCGGCGCCAAGGCGCATCGTGCCGCCGAGATCGGCCACCTCCTTCTGCTCGGGCAGCAGATCGATGACCGGAAACGGCGTCTCGAGGTCGAACTCGGTCGAGTTGGCTCCCTCCATGCCGGCCACATGGCGCGCGAACTCGCACACGGCGACCTGCATGCCGAGGCAGATGCCCAGATACGGGATCTGTTGCTCGCGCGCGATCTGGGCAGCGACGATCTTGCCCTCGATGCCGCGTCCGCCAAAGCCGCCCGGGATCAGGATGCCGTCGGCCCGCGACAGCGCGCGCGCCGCATCGCCGCTGGGATCCTCGAGGCGCTCGGAGTCGACCCACTCGATCTCCACACGCGCGTCGTGCGAGGAGGCGGCGTGGCGCAGCGCCTCGGACACCGACAGATAGGCATCCTCGAGCTGCACGTACTTGCCGACGAGCGCGATCCGCACGAGCCGCTGCGCGCGCTGCGCCCGTTCGATCGGCTCACGCCAGCCCGACAGCTCCGGTGCCGGACCCTGCAGACCGAAATGGTCGAGGATGAAGTCGTCCACGCCCTGCTCGTGGAAAACGAGCGGGACCTTGTAGATGTCGTCGACGTCGCGCGCCGAGATGACGGCGTCGACCGGCAGGCTCGCGAACAGCGCGATCTTCTTGCGGATATCGATCGAGAGCCCGCCCTCGGAGCGGCACATCAGCATGTCGGGCGCGATCCCGATGCGTCGCAGCTCGTTGACGGAGTGCTGGGTGGGCTTGGTCTTCAGCTCCCCGGCGTGGCCGATGTAGGGAACCAGCGTGAGGTGGATGAACATGCAGCGCCGGCTCCGCAGATCGACCGGGAACTGGCGGATCGCCTCGAGGAAGGGCAGTGACTCGATGTCGCCGACGGTGCCCCCGATCTCGGTGATCACGAAGTCGACGTCGCTGGACTCCGCGATCAGCGAGATGCGCTGCTTGATCTCGTCGGTGATGTGCGGGACCACCTGCACGGTCCCGCCGAGATAGTCGCCGCGGCGCTCACGGCGGATCACGGTGTCGTAGATGCCGCCGGCCGTGACGTTCGACGCGCGGCTCGTGTTGGCGTCGGTGAAGCGCTCGTAGTGGCCGAGGTCGAGGTCGGTCTCGGCGCCGTCCTCGGTCACGAACACCTCTCCGTGCTGATACGGCGACATCGTTCCCGGATCGACGTTGATGTACGGGTCGAACTTCTGCATCGCCACGGTCAGGCCGCGAGCCACCAGCAGGCGCCCGATCGAAGCGGCTGCGATGCCCTTGCCGAGCGATGAGACGACGCCGCCGGTGACGAACACGAAGCGCGTCTTTGAGGGAGTATCCGCGCGGCGATCGGAGGCGTGCAGAGTCATGAGGACCTGCTGCGGCAGTCTAGCTCGCGGGTCAGCGGCACCACACAGCTCACCGAGCCAGCTCCCATCCGAGCCCGCACAGCACGGCCCCAGACCCGCAAAGACGGGCGCCCGGACCGGCGACCAACCGCACGCCGACCCGCAAAGACCGGCGCCCGGACCGGCGACCAACCGCACGCCGACCCACGACGACCGGCGCCCAAGCCGCCGCAGCACGTGCAAAACCGTGAGCCGCACGCGACGCGCATATAATTTCGTGAGGCCGGCGTCGGGACGGATCCCGCAAGCAGGACCGTCCTCACGAACAAGCTCGTCCGCCCAGAGGCATGGCTGCCAGCGAACAAGATCAGCGCTCCGAACGGTCCCGCTCGCCCGGCCTGTCGCCGGCACAGCGAGTGCAGGACCAGGTCGAGGGCCTGTCCGAGAGCGCGCTCGCCGACAGACTCGAGGAGGAGGTGAGCCGCGCCAGCCGGCACGGCACCGCGCTCAGCTGTCTGCTGGTGGCGATCGACGAGCTCGATGACCTCGCCGCCAGGCACGGACCCGAGCTGCGCGCGCAGGCGCTCGCGTACGCGGGCCCTGCGCTGCGCGGCGAGCTGCGCCGGTTCGACCGCGTGGGTCGCCCGAGCGAGAACGAGCTGCTCGTGATCCTGCCCGGCGCCGACGGGCCACGCGGGGAGATCGTCGCCCGGCGCATGATCGACAGGCTGCGCGCGATCAAGCTCGAGGTCGGCGGCGTGCGCCGCTCGCTACGGGTGTCCGTCGGGCTGGCCGCGTGGCAGCCGGACCAGAGCGGCGCGCAGCTGGTGGACCAGGCCCGCGAGGCTGCCCGGCGCGAACGCAACGGGCTCGCCAACGGGCTCGGCGCCTCCTAGTAGACAGCGGCCCCGGTGGAAGCTGCCGGTGCGTAGGACATAATCGACATTGTGCTGTCGGGATCCGAGCTCTGGCTGCTGCGACTGATGGCCGATCGCGGCCTGGCGCTGCTCGACGCGAGCACGCTGATGGTCGTGATCGAGGAGAGCGGCGACCTGCGCGTGGCCGCCTCGAGCGGCACCGTCGCGCCGCGCGTGCGAATCGTGCCGATCGAGGGCAGCGCGCTCGGCGGGATCTACCGCGCCGGACAGCCGGTCGCGCTCGACCGGCCGCGCGGACAGGACGCAGCGGTCCTGCACGAACTCGGCATCGAAGCGCGCGCCGTGCTGATCGAGCCGCTGAGCATGGAGGGGCAGGGCGGCGGCCTCGTGCTCGCGCTGCGCAGCGACGGCTCGTTCAAGGGACCTGACCGCCAGGCATTGAGCGCGTTCGCCGCGAGCGTCGCCCAGCGCCTCCAGGCCGAGCGCTCGGTCGAGATCGAGCGGCTGCGCTATGGCATGGAGGCCCGCGAGCGCGAGCGCACGCGCTGGGCTCGCGAGATCCACGACGAGACCGTCCAGGGGCTCGGAGCGCTGCGCATGAAGCTCGCCAACGCGCGCGACCTCGACAACGCCGAAGCGTTGAGCAGCGCGGTCGACACCGCACTCGAGGGCCTCGGCAACGAGATCGATGGCCTGCGCCACCTGATCACCGAGCTGCGCCCCGCGGCGCTCGACGATCTCGGCCTCGCGGCTGCGCTCGAGGCGCTCGCCCGCCGCGCACAGGCGATCGACGGTCTCGACGTGCAGACCGAGATCGACCTCGGGCCCGAGCATGCCGCCCAGCGGCTCGATCCCGAGCTCGAGAGCACGATCTACCGGATCGTGCAGGAGGCCCTCACGAACGTCAGCAGGCACGCGCAAGCCACCCAGGCGATCGTGCGCGTGATCGAGCGCGATGGCGTCGTCACGGCGTCGGTGACCGACGACGGCAAGGGCCTGCCCGACGCGAGCCAGCTCGGGCCACGTGGAGACGGGCTGCAGGGCGGTTTCGGCATGTCCGGCATGCGCGAGCGTGCCGAGCTCGTCGGCGGCGAGCTCGAGCTTGTCCCCGCGCCAGAGAAGGGCACGACGATGCGCCTCGCGGTTCCACTCGCCGGACGCCCGACGCTCGGCCAGCCCGGGTTTCCAGATCCGGCCGCGGTCCAACCGGCAGCCGGACAGCCGGTCGCCGGCTAGTCAGTCAGGACTAATCGACCAGCCCGAGCTTGCGCGCGTATGCCGTGATCTCGGCGCGCGAGGAGAAGCCGAGCTTCTCGATGGCGCGGGCCCGATAGGTCTTGACGGTGCGCTCCGCCACGTGCAGCTGCTCGGCGATCTCCGGGTTGGTGTAGCCGTTGGCGATCAGTCTGATCACCTCGCGCTCGCGCTCGCTGAGCGAGATGCCGTCGCTCGGCGTGTCCTCGCCGGTCGCCATCTGCGCGCCGAGGCGCGGATGCAGGTAGTTGCCGCCCGACACGGCCAGCCTGAAGGCCTGCAGCAGCTCGGCGGGCTCGGCCTCCTTGAGCACGTAGCTGCGCGCCCCCGCGCGCAGCGCCTGCCTGGCGTACTCCGGATCCTCGCGCATCGTCAGGATCGCAACTGCAAGCGTCGGATGGGCGAGAAAGCACGCGGGCAGCGCCGCCAGGCTCGAGCCGCCTGGCATCGTGAGGTCGAGCGTGAGCAGGTCGGGCTTGTGCTCGCGCACTTCCTTGATCGTCTGGGGCACGTCCGCGGCTTCGGCCACGATGTCGAACTCGCCGTCCTCGCGCTCGAGCACCGTTCTGACGCCGTCGCGGACGACCGCGTGATCGTCCGCGATCAGCACCCGGATCGGACGATCCACCCCCGGCGTCCCGCCGACCCGGCTATCGGCTATGCCGTCCACAGTGGGACACGGTAGCGCCCGTATCGGCGGCTACCGGGGGATCGCCGCGACCGCCGACCCAAGCCCGCGGCAGCGCTCAACCTGATGTCGAAAAGCCAGCTGCAGAGCCAAAGTCTCGAGAGTCGGCCCGTCCGGGACGACAGCGGTCGCCTGGATCGGACGACACAGATCGGCACCTTTGGGACGACACGATCGGCACCGTCTGGACGACAGGCAAACGGCCCGTGAGGACACATCATGTCGGCTATGGCGCACACCATCTTCGACCTCCAGCGCTCCCTCGCGGCTCAACCATGACCCCGATGGTGACACCGGCAAGGCCGCGCGCCTTTGCGCAGCCCGCGTTCGCGTCCGCGACGGCACGCCGCGACAGATCCGCAGCGGGCGTGACGCGAGACCCCCAAGCGCCGGCTTCGGCGCCGCAGGGGACCGTCGCGCGCCCCGTGCTGCTCGCGGCTGCCGACCCGGACCGGCGAGCACAGCTGCGCGCCGAGATCGGGGCCACGCTGCCGCAGCCCACCGCCTTCGCCGAGGCCGATGCGGTCTGCGAGGTGCTCGAACGCGCTCCCGCCAGCCGGCTCGTGATCCTCGCCGGCGACCTCGGCGACGGCTCGGCCGAGTCGCTCGTGCGCCTGCTTGGCCTACGCCATCCCGAGCTGCCGGTGGTGAGCATCGAGACGCTCGCGCCGCGACCCGCAGACCTCCGCATCGCCGCCTGATCCGGCTTCCGCAGCGCGTGCCGTCGCGGGCGGAGGCTAGCGTAGGGGCCGCCGATGCCCCGGATCCCGGCCACGACGCCGCTGCGCTCCGCGAGATTGCGACGGATCGTGGCGGCGTACACGATCAACCGCACGGGCACGTGGTTCGGGTTCATCGCGCTGGCCGTCGCGGTCTTCGACCACACCCACAGCGCAATCGCGGTCGCGGCGCTGTTTCTCTCCGGACAGGTGCTGCCGGCGGTGATCGTGCAGCCGCTGGTGGCTCGCGTCGAGGCGTCTGGGCGACGCGGCGGGCTGACCGTGCTGTACCTGTTCGAGGCGCTCATGACTGCGAGCCTCGCGGCGCTGCTGGCCTGGCACTTCCAGCTCGTGGCGATCTTCGTGCTCGTGACGCTGGATGGGAGCGCCGCGCTGGCCGCGAGCGCGCTGCTGTGGACGGCGGCGGCGCGTACCGCGCGCGAATGGGCCGACGCCGCGAGCGAGCGCACGCACGAGCGTGACGCGCACAGCACGGCCGAGCTGCGCGCGCCGTCGGAGGCGCCGGCCGGCGTTGGCGAGGCAGGCAGCAATGAACCCGGCACCGGAGAGGCCGCCGCCAACGAGACCGCCGCCGGAGCAACCGGCGCCGATGCGGCCCGCACCAATCAGGTCGCCATCGATCAGACCCGCGCCAGGGAGGCTGGCGCCGGTGAGGCCGAGCGCAGAGCCAACGCCGCCATGAACGTCGGCTTCGCGGTTACGTTCGCGCTCGGACCGCCGCTGGCAGGCGTGGCGGTGGCCGCCTTCGGGGCGCCCGTCACGCTGGTCATCGACGTGGTCTCGTTCGTGGTCTGCGGCGTGATGCTGACCGACGTCCGCTCGCGCGTCGCCGACGGCGAGACGGCTTCGATACGCGCTCGCGTGCGGGCCGCATGGCAGTACATCGCGAAGACCCACCTGCTGCGCCGGCTGCTGATCATCGAGACCGTGGCGCTGACGTTCTTCGAGTTCTCGCCGCCCATCGAGGTGGCGTACGCGAAGGTGTCGCTGCACGCGGGCGACAAGGGCTATGGCGTGCTGCTGGGCGTGTGGGGACTGGGGGTCGCCATCGGCAGCGTCGTGTTCGCGCGCTCGCTCAAACGCTCGCTCACGCTTCTGTTGAGCGCCGCCACGCTCGCGGTCGGGCTTGCGTATCTCGGCTGGGCGCTCGCGCCCACGTTGGCGCTGGCGTGCGCGGCGGGGCTGATCGGCGGCATCGGCAACGGCGTGCAGTGGGCGGCTCTCGTCAGCGCCGTCCAGCGCCTCACCAGCGAGGACATGCTGGGGAGGGTGATGGGGGCGGCCGAATCGATGGACGCCATCTGCGCCGCGCTCGGCTTCATGCTCGGCGGCACGATCGCCGCGCTCGGCACGCCGCGAAGCGCGTTCCTGGTCGCGGGGCTCGGCGCGACGCTCACCACGATCGCGTTCGTGCGCCTGAAGCTCGACGCGAGCCCGGCCCCGCCCGCGACGCCGGCCGCCGCTCTCGCATCGCCAGGCGACTTTCCCGCAATGCCAGACCGCGTCCCCGATGCGACTACCGCCGTTTCCGAGGCGGCCTCCGAGCAGCTCGGCGCGTCGGGCCGGCGGGCCTCCTGACGCCAGTCAAACGCCGGCGCGGCGTGTGACACAGCGAGACGGCGAGTACCTCGACGGTCCACCGCTGCGTGCGCACCTTAAGAACGACGCGCTTTGGGCCGTTAAGTACGACAGAGCTGATGATGTTTGCGGACGAGCGAATACGGCGTCTCTATTGGGCGGCCCAGGTGCTGGTGCTCGCCGGCGTGGTCGGCGCGAGCGCGTACATCTCCAGTGCCGCGGAATGGCATCCGGTCACGCTCGTGGCGATGCTGCTGGCCCTGTCGATCGTGGGTGAGTGGTTCACGATCGAAACGCACTGGGGCGAGCTGAGCGCTTCGTTTGTGGCGCTGATCCTCGCCATGAGCCTGCTGGGGGCGGCGCCGGCTGTGGCGCTCGGCATCGCGGCGATCGGGTTCAACTGGCTACGCAGGCGCGTACCGCCGTCGGAGACCTTGAACAACCTCGCGATCTTCGCGTTCGTCCTGTTCGTCGGCGGCCTGCTGGTGCGCGGGCTGGCGGGCAACGTCCACGACCCGCGCAACCACGCGATGACCCAGAGCGTGACGTTCGCGCTGATCGTGTTCGCCGTCTTCCTGGTCACGACCGGGCTCAACTTCTTGTTGCTGGCGCTCGACGCGCGCATCACCAACGGGCGGTCGCTGCGAAGCGACATCCGCGAGCGCCTGTTGCCGGTGCTCCCCGGCGAGCTCGCGACGGGGGCTCTCGCGACGGTCCTCGCGATCGCCTACACGAACTTCGGCATGCCGGCCCTGTTCGCCGGGATCGTCGTGCTGCTGGTCTTCCAGTACCTGATGATCGCCCTGCTTCGCTCCGAGGACCGCGCCGATCAGCTGCAGGCGCGCTCGGTCCAGCTGGCGTCGCTTCAATTCGGCGTCCTCGCGATGCTGATGGACGCGCTCGCGCTGCGCGACCACACAGCCGGACGCCATGCGGCAGCGGTCGCTCGCTATGCCCGCCAGCTCGCCACCGAGGTCGGCTGTGACGAGGCCGAGCAGGACCTGGTGCACACGGCCGGCCTGCTGCACGACATCGGCAAGTTCACCTGGTCGGACAGCACGCTGCATCCCGACACGCTGACCGACCAGGATATGGCCGTGATACACCGCCACCCCCAGGACGGTGCCATGCTCGTCGGCAAGCTCGACGGATACGGCCCCGTTGCCGACGCGATCCTCTACCACCACGAGCGCGTCGACGGCGGCGGCTACCCAGCCGGGTTGATCGGCTCCGAGATACCGCTCGCGTCGCGGATCGTCGCGATCTGCTCGACCTATGACGCCATGACCGCGACCGACGGCTACCGCACGCCGATGTCTTCGCAGGACGCAATCGCCGAGCTGCGCGAGGTGTCCGGCCGCCAGCTCGACGCCGACCTCGTCGAGAGCTTCATCGCGATGCTCGAGCGCGACGGGGACGCGTTCGCCGAACAGGCCAACTACGACAGCGAGCTGGGGTTCGAGCGCCGCGTCCGTGCGCTCGCCCAGCCATCGGCGAGCTGACGGCCGCACGCCGCGGCAAACCTGCAACGCCGCCGTCCCGAGCCGGCCGAGGGCAAAAAAGAGGACGCCCTGCCATCCGCGCGGCGCCCTCGATGCTGCTACCTACCTCAGCTGGCCTTCCTGGCCAAAGCTGTCTACTAGTGTTTACCCCATTCCATTGCAACGTCTCCTTGGCCAGGGCCCGAAGGCCGTTTGGGGGGGCGCCTGCATGTCTCGATCCACAGGTCTGCCCAACCTTGAGTAGGTTCGCGCACGATACTAACGCAATTGTCCGAATTGTCTAGCTTCAACCGGACGTGTGCACGATTCGTTGCACAGGCAGGTGCGCCGCGGGGGCGACTCGACGGGCGATACGGCCAAATCGCCATCTGATCAGCGGGCGGGCCGACACAAGAGACCATGACGGCGCAATCACCGGCACGATCTCGTGCTCGACCCGCTGGCTGGGAACGGCCCGTGCCGGCCAAACGTCCACAAACGTGGCGCTCGCTCGCCTTCGCGTGCAAACAGCCGATACATGGCCCGTCCACCACGACCGACGAGGCCAAAATGCGCACCACTCCAGCTCCTTCCGACCGCCGGCTCGTCTTTACGAGCTCAGAGGCGGCCGACTACATCGGCGTCTCGCTGGCGACCATCCGTCGCTGGACCGACGCCGGACACATCGCCTGCTACCGCACACCCGGCGGCCAGCGCCGCTTCTCGAGCGACCAGCTCGACGAGTTCATCACCTCGCTGCAGGGCAGCGACTCGGCTGAGACGGCCGAGCGGGCCGCCTGAGCGCTCAGCGCGCGAGGCGGCCGAACTTCTCGCGCAGCCGTCGATAGAACGACGAGCCCGGGAGCTGTGCGATCGTGCCGACCGCATCGACGAAGCGAGCGTCGATCGAGCTGCTCGGTGGGATCTCGCCTGCCGGGCGCCCATCGACCGCCACGTCGAGCGGCTCATGGGAGTGGTTGTGGATCGTCAGCCGGTCGCCCGGAGCGACCACGAGAGCGCGCGCGGTCAGCGAGTGCGGCGCGATGAACGAGACCACGAACCCCTCGACGCCCCAGGCCATCACGGGACCGCCGTTGGCCAGGTTGTAGCCGGTGGAGCCGGCGGGCGTCGAGATCACGAGGCCGTCGCAGCGAACGCTGCCGACGATCTCGCCCTCGAGCGCGTACGCGATCTCGGCGACGCGCTCGCCGACCTTGCGGTGGATCGCCACGTCGTTGATCCCGAACGGTCGCGCGACCGGCGAGCCATCGGCCGGCGAGCCACTGTCGGGGGCGCGCGGTTGCGCGTGCGGCGTCTCCAGGACGATCGCCGGCAGCCGCAGCAGCTCGAAGTCTCCGCGAAACGCGCGGTCCAGCCCGTCACGCAGCTCCAGCGGCTCGACCGTCGCCAGAAACCCGATCTCGCCGTAGTTGACCGCGAACACCGGGACCTCGGAGCCGGCGTAAAGCTGCAGGGCGCGCAGGATCGTGCCGTCTCCGCCGAGCACGATGCACAGCTCGACGTCATCGCTCACCGGAGCGTCGGTCAAAACCCCCGGCCCGGGCCCGATCCGGTGCTTGCTGGTCTCCTCGGCGTCGAGTCGAATCGTCACTCCCGCCGCCGCCGCCCGCGCGATCAGCTCCTGCAGAGCGGCGATCGTGTCCGACGGGCGCCGATGGGTGAACACGGTCATCTGACGTACGCGAGCCTTCTGCGCTGCCGTCCGCTCCGGCGGCGCGCCGGGACCGGCCTGCTCGGCCAGCTCGAGGTCTGGGCTCCGATGCTCGCTCACGGCTCAACCCCGTCAATCATCGCTGTTAGCTGCTCGACATCGCGTGCCGTACCCGCGCGGCCCGGCTCGGTCAGATGGACGAACGTCTCGCGATTGCCCTTCGGCCCGGGCAGCCCCGAGGAGTGATAGCCGAGCACGCCGACCCCTTGCGCGAGCGCGCAGGCCCCCACGCTCGCAAGCGCCGACCGCCGAGCGCCAGGATCGCGAACCACGCCGCCTTTGCCGACCCGCTCGCGGCCGACCTCGAACTGCGGCTTGATCATCGCGAGCACGTCGTAGGTGTCGGCCATGCAGCCGAGCACGGCGGGCAGCACCTTCGCCAACGAGATGAACGAGACGTCGATCGCCGCCAGGTCTGGCCGGTAGGGGAGGCTCTCCGGCAGGAGCGTGCGCGCGTTCGTGCGCTCGAGCACCGTCACGCGCGGGTCGTTGCGCAGTCGCCACGCAAGCAGACCGTATCCGACGTCGACCGCGACGACGCTTCGCGCACCGTGCTCGAGCAGGCAATCGGTGAACCCTCCGGTCGCCGCGCCGACGTCCAGGGCGCGTCTGCCACCCACCGGCAGTGAGCTCGCGGCCAGCGCGTTGGCGAGCTTGATCGCGCCGCGGGACGCCCACGCGGGCCGCTCGCGCACCCTGATCGCCTCGGCCGGGTGCACCAGCTCGCCTGGCTTCTCCGCGCGGCGAGCGCCCGACCCGAGCATCACGTCCCCGGCCATGACCGCCGCGGCGGCACGCGTGCGCGAGGGAAACAGACCGCGTTCGGCCAGCAGCATGTCCAGGCGCATGCGTCGTTCGGGCATGACGGGAACGGTAGCCCTCCGGGCCGCAACGCCGGGACTGTCGGCAGCGCATCCCGGACTGTAGGCAGCGGATCCGTTACCGGGATCGGCCTCCGGCTAGTGCTGTTCCGCACTTCTGCGCGGATTTAGCGATGTGTGATCAAGATCACACATACGTACACGACAGCCAGGCAACATAGTGAGCGACCCGAAGTACAGCAGCATCCCTCCTCCCGAAGCGGCCCGTTTCCCCAGCGGGCCGCTTCCCTCTTAAGCGGTCGGAGCCCACGCGCGCGCGCGTGGGCTCCGCTGCCGCACTATCGAGACCGCGACCCTGACCGCGCCCGCCGACGCCTGCTGCGCGTTGGCGGAAGCGCCGCGCTAGCCGCGCCGGCCCACCTACCGCAGCTGCGACACTGCGACGCCGGCCGCACCGGCCTACGCCTGCAGCGCCGCCGGGTCGCGCGAGAGCAGCGCGGCGCGCACGCGCTTGGCGATCCGGGGTCCGGTGAACCCGATCTCCTCGTGCAGAAGCTGGGGCTTGCCGTGCGTGACATAGCGGTCGGGGAGCCCGACCCGGATGATGCGCGGCGTGCTCGTGAGGCCCATCTCGTTGAGCGTCTCCCATACGGCGCTGCCGAAGCCGCCGGCGAGAACGCCCTCCTCGACCGTCACGAGCAGATCGTGCTCGGCAGCGAGCTGTGCCATCAGCCCGGCGTCGATCGGCTTGGCGAAGCGCGCGTCGGCGACGGTCACGTCGATCTCGCTCGCGCGCAGCTCGCCGGCTGCCTCCAGCGCCTTGCCGACGCCGGCGCCGTAGCCGATCAGCGCCACCCGTCTGCCGGCAGGCGCGCCGGCTCCGCCGTCGGCGAGGATCTCGCCGGTGCCGATCGCGACCTCGCGTGGGCGCGCGGGCAGTCGCACCCCAACGGCTGCGCCGCGGGGGTACCTGAGCGCGACGGGCCCGTCGTCGTAGGTGAGTGCGGTCCGCAGCATCCGCACGAGCATGGCCTCGTCGCGCGGAGCCATCAGCACGATGTTCGGCAGGCAGCGCAGGTAGGCGATGTCAAACGCGCCGTGATGCGTCGGGCCGTCGTCGCCCACCAGGCCGGCCCGGTCCATCGCGAACACGACGTTCAGCCTCTGCAGGCACACGTCATGAACGATCTGGTCATAGGCGCGTTGCAGGAACGTCGAGTACACGGCGACCACTGGCTTGACTCCCTGCAGCGACAAGCCTGCCGCGAACAGGACCGCCTGCTGCTCGGCGATGCCGACGTCGAAGTAGCGCTCGGGCATCGCCTTCTGCAGGATGCTGAGGCCCGTACCGGAGTTCATCGCCGCCGTGATGCCGACCACGCGATCGTCGCGCCGGCACTCGCGCACGAGCGCCTCTCCGAAGACCTGTGTGTATTGCGGCGGCGGCGCAGCCTTCGCCGGCACTGTTCGCGCCGATGCCGGCGGCGTCGGGGATCCGTTCAAGATCGACTTGGGCTTGGCCGCGTGCCACTGCTCCATGCCCTCCAGGCCGCCGTCCTCGGCCGGCGCGAAGCCCTTACCCTTGACCGTCGCGATGTGCACCACCACCGGCCGTTCCGCTGCCAGCGCCTCGCCGATTGCCCGACGCAGGGCGTGCACGTCGTGGCCGTCGATCACGCCCATGTACGCCCAGTCGAGCTCCTCCCACCACAGCCCGGGCGCCCAGAAGGCCTTGATCGACTCCTTCAACTGCGGCCCGAGGCGCTCGAACGCGGCGCCGATCCCTCCCGGCAGCTTCACCAGTCCGCCCTCCACGCCGGCGCGCGCATGCCACAGCTTCGGGTTCAGACGCACACGGTTGAAGTACCTGGAGAGAGCCCCGACGTTCGGCGCGATCGACATGCCGTTGTCGTTGAGCACGACCACGATCGGCGTCCCGAGCCCACCGGCCTGGGAGATCGCCTCGAACGCGACTCCACCGGTCATCGCACCGTCGCCGATCACGGCGACGACCCTGCCACCAGCCTGCGCGCCGCCCGGGCCACCGTCGTGCGCGCCGCCGTCGCCTGCGTGGTCGTCCCGATGCGACGACAGAGCCGGGTCCGACGGACCAGGCGGCGGCGACTCCGGACCGGCTTCAACCTCGCCTTGCTGGCGTGCACGCAGCCGCATCGCCTCCTTGATGCCGACGGCGTAGCCGACCGAAGTCGAAGCGTGGCCGGCGCCGATGATGTCGTGCTCTGACTCGGCGATCGCGCAGAACGGGGCCAGTCCGCCGTACTGGCGGATCGTGCTGAGCCGGTCGCGGCGGCCCGTGAGGATCTTGTGCGGGTAGGCCTGGTGCCCGACATCCCAGAGGATCTTGTCGCGGGGAGACTGCAGCAGCGAGTGCAGCGCCACCGCCAGCTCGCAGGTGCCGAGATTCGCGCCGAAGTGCCCACCGATCTCGCCGACGGTGTCGATGATGTGCGCGCGGACCTCGTCCGCCACCTGCGTGAGCTGCGCCTCCGACAGGTCTTTCAGATCCTCGGGACCCTCGAGCTGGTCGAGCAGCCGGGGCGACGCGACCTGAGGCTCGAGCGGGCCGTCGTGCTCGACGCGTTGGCTCTTGGGCTGCTTACGAGTCATGACGTGCGGGTGTAGATGAAATCAGTAATCTGCTCGAGCTCCGCGGCCGCGTGCTCAGAGCCGATCGCCGCGGCGGCCTGCGCGAGCGCCTCGCGCGCCGTGCGGTGGGACTCCGCCGCCAGCTCTCTGGCCCGTTGAATGCCGAACTCGCTCACGTAGGTCCGCTTGCCGTGCCGCTCGTCGCTTCCCTGCGGCTTGCCGAGCGCTGCGTCCGTGCCCGTCACGTCGAGGATGTCGTCCACGATCTGAAACAGCACGCCCAACTCGGCCGCAAAGCGCCGAAACCCCATTGTCGCAGGTCCGTCGACGGCACCGAGCAACAGTACACAGATGACCGATGCCGCGATCAGACGACCCGTCTTCAGCTCGTGCAGGCGGCGCAGCGCCTCCGGCCCGGCCGGCACCCGGCCGCTGACGTCGGCGTACTGGCCGCCCACCATGCCGTCCACCCCTGTCGCCGCGGCCAGCTCGGCGGCCGCCGCCAGGACGCGCTCGGGCGCGGCTTGCTGGTGGGTGAGCAGATGGCGAAAGGCCTCCGCGTAGAGGCCGTCGCCGGCGAGGATCGCGACGTCCTCGCCGTACTTGACGTGGCAAGTGGGCATACCGCGGCGCAGCTCGTCGTCGTCCATCGCGGGCAGATCGTCGTGGATCAGCGAGTATGTGTGGATCAGCTCGATCGCTCCGGCCAGCGGCAGCAGATCGCGCCGGCGCAGCCCGACCGCATCGGCCGTCGCCAGCGCGAGCACCGGCCGAATGCGCTTCCCTCCCGCCAACAGCGAGTAGCGCATCGCCTCCTCCAGGCCCGCGGTCAACGACTCGCGCGAGAAGCGCAACGCGCGCAGGTAGCTCTCGACGAGCTCGCGCAGGTGCTCGGGATAGCCCTCCGGCGACGATCGCCCGCGTGTCGGCTCGCTCGTCACCGAGGCGCCAGGGTCGCGAGTCACGACCGAGGGTCCTAGAGCAGCGAGTCCTGGCCTGGCGCGATCGTGGCGGCTTGCGTGCGCGCGCGGCGCTCGAGCTCGGCGGCGGCCTCCCCCGCGAGGCCCGCGCAGTCCTCCACGAGCGTCGCGGCCGCGTCCGGGGAGAGCTCTCCGGAACGCAGCTGCTCGGCCGCCCGCTCGAGCCTGGAGATCAGCTCGTCCAGGCGCTCGTCGACGATTCGCTCGGTCTCGTTCATGGCGTCTCCCGGCCGTCGTTCACTGGCCGTCGGCGTCTGCAGGCGACGCGCGCACGGCCCTCCTCGGGGCATTCTCGCGCACTTCGCGCAGGACCGCCGCGAGCACGCCGTTGACGAACGCGGGCGCATCGGCGCCGCAGAAGACCTTGGCGCTCTCGACCGCCTCCTCGATCGCGCCTTCGGGCGGGATCGGCTCGCGCGCGGGCACAGCGTCGGGGTGCAGCATCTCGACGAGCGCGACCCGCAAGATGCTTCGCTCCAGCGGCTGCATCCTCTGCACCGACCAGCCGTGTGCATGCCGATCGAGCAGCTCATCGAGCTCCGGCGCGCGATCGGCTGCGGCCTGCGCGAGCGCGCGCGTGAGCTCCGAGGCGCCGTCCCCCAACGTCTGCTCGAGCGGCCTGCTCGTGAGATCGTGCTGGTAGAGCGCCACCGCCGCCGCCCGGCGCTGATCGGAGCGTCGCATGTCTACGCACGCGAGACGTATTCGCCCGAGCGCGTATCGACCCTGATTCGCTCGCCGGTGTCGACGAACAGCGGCACCATGATCGTGGCGCCCGTCTCGAGCGTGGCCGGCTTGCTGCCCCCGCCCGAGGCCGTGTCTCCGCGCACGCCGGGATCGGTCTGGGTCACCTCGAGGTCGACGGCGCTGGGGAGCTGCACGTCGGAAGGCTCATCGTCGATGAACAACACGTCGACCTCGCTGCTCGGCTTGATCCAGCGCAGCGCCGCCTCGAGCGCGCTCTGCGCGACCGCGATCTGCTCGAACGACTCGGTGTCCATGAAGTGGGCGTCGTTGCCGTCCGCGTACAGGAACTGCATCCTGCGCGTCTCGGTCCTGACCGCGCGAAACTTCTCCCCCGCCCTGAAGGTCCGGTCGATCACCGCGCCGTCGGAGGTCCGACGCAGCTTGGTCCTCACGAACGCGCCGCCCTTGCCGGGCTTGACGTGCTGGAACTCGAGGATCTTGAAGACGGTCCCCTCGACGTCGATGTGGTTGCCGTTCTTGAACTGGTTGGTGGTGACTGTGGCCATGCGCTGTCTGGAACCTAGCTTCGACGTCGTTCGTCTGAGCCTGCCGCAATGCGGCCGTCACGATAGCTGTCGCTCAGGCAAGTGCTGGTCGTGGTGGGGACCGTCCCGCCAATTTCGCGCGTGCACCCTGATCGGGAGCAGCGTCGGGCACGCTGATCGAGGTCGTCCGCAGCTCGGACACGACGGTCGCTGTACGAGCGCCGCGAGACGACACGGCGTCGGCCCATCCGTAAAACTGGCTTGACTCTCGTCGCCGCCGTCGCGCATCCTAGGCGCATGTCGGAGCGAGAAAGCTTGACACGATGGCCGTTCGCTTGATCCGAATCACCGCGCTGATCGGCGTATTCGCCGTGATCGTCTCCGCCGTTCTAGCCGGCCGAACGGCAGGGAGCACCGGCGCCACCACACGGCTGTCGCGCTCCTGTTTGCGCCAGCTCGCGCTGAAAGCGTTCGCGCCCCGACCGCTGCCGACGGAGCTCTCGACGCCGCTGGAAGCATCGATCGTGTCGAGCTTTGCGATCTTCCGCAGACCCGCGCTGCCGAGCGATGCGCCTCCCCCCTCGGGGCTGGCAGGCGGCGAGCTCAGGCGCCAGCTGCACCAGAGCTACGAGCTGGCGGGGTACTACCCGGCCTATGTACGTGAGCTCGTCGCGCTTCCCGGCGGCGGGCGTTACTTCGTGGTCCCGGCGTTCGCACTGCGGGAAGCCCAGCCGCCTGCACACTGTCTCTCGACCAGCGAACGCCGCGAGCTAACCGAACGCCAGCACCGGCGCTCGATTGAGCCTGTGTTCTGCATCATCGAGACCGGCGCGCGCGACGCGACGTCCGATCAGGGTTGCGAGCCGTTCGCTCAGGTCGACGAAGCCGTTCGGGCGTTCGGCGCGAGTGACTTTTTTGTCGGCCAGGGGACCGCAGAACCAGTTATTGAACTCGTTCCTGACGGCGTGTCGTCCGTACGAGTTGCCTACCGTTCGGTCCGCCCAGCCATCTTCCCCGTCAGCGGAAACGCGTTCCTGCTCACGCCGCCGCCTACCCCAAACTCTCACCTCGACACCGAACTGAGGCGCCTTGAGCCGAGACTCCTCGACACGCACCACACCAAGGCTGAGCAGCGCAAGGCGATCCTGCGTTGGAACAAGGCCTACGCAGGTACGTATCCCACCCGTATCGAATGGCTGAACAGCAGCGACGAAGTTGTGCGTGTGCTCGAACGCCCTCGTCCCGAAGGGAATCTCGCCACCTCGGTCGGACAACTTGACGCGCCTATCGGAGGGTGATCACAAACGTCACGATGGCCGACGTGCATCATGCGCTTGCGTGCGCGCCGCCGCGTCGTCAGCTCTCGACCGCCGCGAACACTTCGTCGAGCAGCTTCTGGCGGTCTGCGACCTCGTAGTTTTCAGCGAGGTACCGGTCCGTGGCCTCGCGCGTGTCGCCGTTGATCGCCATGTTGAGCGCCACCACGCGCGCGTCGTAGTCGCGACCGCCGGCCGCCTCGCCCGCGCCGGGCGTGTCGCTTTTCGCCGCCGGCTCGCGCGCGGGGCCGGTTGCATTGACCGCGCCGGCTGCCGGCGCGGGCTTCGCGGCGGCCGTCTCGGTGACGGCCGGCGCCCCCGAGGCCATCCACGACTCGGCCGCGACGTGAGCGGGCGAACCCGCTGGCGAGGGCTCTCGCGCCAACTGGGCCGGCGGCTCAGGCTCCGGGATGGGCGGCCTCGCGGTTGACGGCTCAGACACCGCCGAGGCGGGCGATTCCCCGGCCGATGGCTCACGCGGTTGCGGCGCAGGCGACATCGCACCCGACGGCTCAGCCGCCTCCCGGGTGGGCGACCCGGACGCTGATAGCTCGCCCTCAGCCGGCGTAGGCGAGCCCGTACCCTGCGGTGGCGCTTCGCCGGCTGGCGCGCCGGCCTCCCGCGAGCGGCGACCGGCCGCGGCGTCGTAGAGCTCGCCCATGTTGGACTGGACGGCGGCGAGATCGCCGGCGAGGTCGCTCGCGCCCGCGCGCAGGCTCTGCACCAGCGCGTCCACCTGTCCGTCCATCGACTCCACCCGGGCGAGCAGCGTGGCGCTCGCGCGGCTGACCGCGGCCACGTGCGCCTGGGCCTGCGCGACCGCGTCGGCACGGATCTTCGCGGCGGCGCTTTCGGCCTGCTCGCGCATGCTGTCGGCGTTGGCCCGCGCCTCGCTCTCGATCTCGGCCGCGGCGCGCTCGGCAGCCGCGACGATGCTCTGGACCTGGGCGCCGGCGTTCGCCGCGAGCGAGTCCGGGCCTGGGCCCGACGCCACCCGCTGCAGATCCTCGATCGCGCTCGCGAGCGTTCGCAGGTGAGCGTCGACGGCCGCCGTGTCGTAGCCGCGGCGGCCGATCGGAAAGTCGCGCCTCTCGATGCTCTGCCGGTCCAGGTCCACGGGCGCCAAGCGTAGCGGGCTCTCAGGCGGGATCGCGCGCGCGCATGGGCTCGGCGCGATCGATGTCCGCGTCGACGTGCCCGGCGCCCGGGTCGGCCCCATTGGCCCCCGTGTCCACCCGATCGCCGTGCGTGGCGCCTTCCCCGGCCTGGATCTCGCGCAGGTCGCGGCGCAGCTCGCGCAGCTCGTCGCGGAGCTGGGCGGCGTACTCGAAGCGCAGGTCCTCGGCGGCGGCGCTCATCTCCTCCTCGAGCTCGACCACGAGACGTTGAAGCTCGTGCTCGGGCAGCTCGCGACTGCGCGCCCGGCGTTCAGTGCGACGTCGTCCGCGCGGGACCTTGGAGTCGGCCTGCAGGAACTCGGCGATGTCCGAGATCCCCTTCACGATCGTGGCGGCCGTGATGCCGTGGCGCTCGTTGTAAGCGAGCTGGATCGCGCGCCGGCGCTCGGTCTCCTCGATCGCGGCGCGCATCGCGCGGGTCTGCTTGTCGGCGTACATCAGGACCGTGCCCTCGACGTTGCGCGCGGCGCGGCCGATCGTCTGGATCAGCGAGGTCTCGCCGCGCAGGAAGCCCTCCTTGTCGGCGTCGAGGATCGCCACGAGCGAGACCTCGGGCAGGTCGAGGCCCTCGCGCAGGAGGTTGACGCCGACCAGCACGTCGTACTCGCCGAGGCGCAGGTCGCGGATGATCTGGATACGCTCGAGCGTGTCGATCTCGGAGTGCAGGTAGCGCGTCTTGAAGCCCATCTCGAGCAGGTACTGCGAGAGGTCCTCGGACATCTTCTTGGTGAGCGTCGTAACCAGCACGCGCTCGTCGCGGTCGGTGCGCTTGCGCACTTCGTTCATCAGATCGTCGATCTGGTTGCGCGTCTCGCGGACCTCGACGACCGGGTCGACGATGCCGGTGGGTCGCACGATCTGCTCGACGATCCTGGTCGAGCGGGAGCGCTCGTACTCGCCGGGCGTGGCCGACACGAACATCAGCTGCGGCGTGATCGAGAGGAACTCGTCGAACGTCTGCGGGCGGTTGTCGAGCGCGCTGGGCAGACGAAACCCGTACTCCACGAGCGTCTGCTTGCGCGAGCGATCGCCCTCGTACATGCCGCCGATCTGGGGGACGGTTTGGTGGGACTCGTCGATGAAGCAGACGAAGTCCTTGGGGAAATAGTCGATCAGACAGTACGGGCGCTCGCCGGGCTGGCGGCCGTCGAGGATCCGCGAGTAGTTCTCGATGCCGGAGCAGAAGCCCATCTCGCGCAGCATCTCCATGTCGTACTGCGTGCGCTGGCGCAGCCGGTGGGACTCGAGCGGCTTGCCCTCTGACTCCAGCTGGGCGCAGCGCTCGTTCAGCTCGCGGCCGATCTCTGCCACGGCCGCCTCGATCGTGCCCTCCTTGACGTTGTAGTGCGTGGCGGGCCAGATCGCGACGTGCTCGAGGTCGTCCTCGATCACCTCGCCGGTCAGCGGGTCGAAGTGGGTCAGGCGCTCGACCTCGTCGCCGAACATGCTCGCCCGGAACGCTGTCTCGGCATAGGCGGGGAACACCTCGAGGACCTCGCCCCTGACTCTGAACGTGCCGCGCGCGAGCACGGTGTCGTTACGGGCGTACTGGATCGTGACGAGCTTGCGCAGCAATGCGTCGCGGTCGATCTGCTCGCCGCGCTTGAGGATCTGCATGTTGCGCTCGTAGGTGTCCGGCGAGCCGAGGCCGTAGATGCACGACACCGAGGCCACCACGATCACGTCTCGCCGCGCGAACACCGCAGCCGTCGCGGCGTGGCGCAGGCGGTCGACCTCCTGGTTGATCGCCGAGTCCTTCTCGATGTACAGGTCGCGGCTCGGAACGTAGGCCTCGGGCTGGTAGTAGTCGTAATAGGACACGAAGTACTCGACCGCGTTGTCGGGGAAGAAGGTCCTGAACTCGTTGCAGAGCTGGGCCGCGAGCGTCTTGTTGTGGGCGATCACCAGCGCCGGGCGTTGCACCGCCTCGATCACCCCGGCCATCGTCATGGTCTTGCCGGTGCCGGTCGCGCCGAGCAGCGTCTGAAAGCGCTCGCTCCCCTGGACCCCCTCGGCCAGCGCGGCGATCGCCCTGGGCTGGTCGGCGGTCGGCGTGAACGCGCTGTCGAGCTTGAAGGCTGGCATCGGACGGACTTCCTACGTTAGCGCCAGGCGATCCGCGCTCGATCGACCGTCAGCTCAGGCCCAGCTGCCGGGCATATAGCGCGCGGTATTCCTTCTGAGCCGCGAGCACGCGCTGCACGTATGCGCGGGTCTGCCCGAACGGAATTTCGCCGATCTGCAGCCGCTTGCCTTCGGCGTCAGCCTTCGCCACCCAGCCGTCGACGTTCGCCAGGCCGGCGTTGTAGGCGGCCACCGCAAGCATCTCGTCGCCGCCGTAGTGGTCGAGCAGGTAGCGCAGGTAGTAGCTGCCGTAGGCCACGTTGATCGCCGGCGTGCCGAGATCGTTGGTCGTGAAGCTGACCCCGCCCGACAGGTGCGCGAGAAACAGCGCGGTGCTGGGCAGGATCTGCATCAATCCCTGGGCGCCGGCGACGGAGGTGCGCGGATCGAACTTCGTCTCGGCGTAGATCACGGCCGCGATCAGCGCCGGGTCCAAGTGCTTGGCGGCGGCCTGTTCGCGGATGATCTGTTCGTCGCCGAGCGGCAGCTCGAGCCTGCGCACGCTGCGGCTCAGCTGCGGGCCGAACACGACGGCGAGGGCCGCCACAACCGCGACCACGGCCAGCACGACGGCGGCGCCGCTCGCCCGCCCGTGGCCAGGCCCGCGCCCCGCACGGCGCGTGCGCGCGGGCACACGCGGCTCGGCGCCAGACGAACGATGACGGCGATCCAGGCCGTACGAAGCGGACGATGCTCTCGCCGCGTTCATCGTTGTCGATGCGCCGCCTTCATGGTGCCTGACGGGCCGCCTTCATCGTGATCGACGAGCCGCGCGATCGTGCTCGTGGGGCAACGCTGATCGTTCTCGTAGCGTGCCAGCCTCATCGTCGTCGTAGCTTCTCAAGGACATCCGACAGCTGCGCCGTCAGCTCCTCTTCGCTGCCATCGTTGCACACCGCAAACGTAGCCCTGTCGGCCTTCTCCCGCTGGGCCAGCTGCCGTGCGCTGCGCGCCTCCTGCAGGACATGCCCGCGCGCCTGCGCGCGCCGGCGCCGCACGTCCTCGTCGACGACGACCGCGACCGTCGCGTCATACAAGCCGTCCATTCCGGCCTCGAACAGCAGCGGCACCTCGACGATCGCCGCCGCCGGCGCCGGACGTTTGGAGCGAACCTCCACCAGCCAGCTCGCGACCCGTTCGCCGACCATCGGCCACAGCAGGCCCTCGAGCCAGGCGCGGTCCTCGTCGCGCGCAAACGCGTGCCTGGCCACGGCGGCACGATCGACGACCCCGCCCGGCGCGACGTCCTCGCCGAAGCGGGCCACGAGAGCGTCGCGCAGGCGCGGGTCGCACTCGTACAGCTCGTGGACGACCGCGTCACTCGAGAGCACGGCCGCGCCGAGCCGCTCGAACGCCGCCAGCGCGGTGGACTTGCCGGCTCCCATTCCGCCGGTCAGGCCAACGAACGGCACCGCCTCGTCCATCGTCCGCGCACTACCGCCGCGCGAGGGGGCGCTCAGTCCTGGGCGGGCTCGCCGGCGGTCTGCAGCTCGGCCGGCGCGCCCCCGTCGTGCGCGTCGCTCGCCTGCGTCTCCGCCGGATCCTGCTGGGCGTCTGAGGCTGGGGCCTGCGACTCGGCGCCGGATGCCGTCTCGCCGGCGCCCTCGGCAGGATCGGCCGGGGCTGCTTCAGCGACGTCGGCCTGGGACTCGACGCCCGCCTGCGACTCGACGCCCGCCTGCGACTCCGCCCCCGCCTGGGCGTCCGCTCCCTCCTGTGCCTCGGCGCCGACCGCTGCGCCGGCGTCAGGCTGGGGCTGAGCGACCTCGGCCGGCGCCGCTGCGGCCTCAACATTCGCGACCTCGGCCTGCGCACCAGCGACCTGCGCGTCGGCGGCCTGCGCTTCCGGGGCCGCCTGCGCCTCGCCGTCAGGCTGGGCGTCCGCCGCCTCAGCCGAACCCTCGGCGGCCGGCGCCGCGGGCCGGGCCACCGGAAGAATCTGATCCTCGACTCGCTTGGCCGACAGCGACAGGCGCCTGCGGTCGGAGTCGATCTCGAGGATCTTCACTCGGATTTCGTCGCCGGGGTGAACGATCTCGCGCGGGCTTTCGACGTGGTGTGAGGCGAGCTCGGAGATGTGCACGAGACCCTCGACCCCGTCGAGGATCTCGACGAACGCGCCGAACGTCACGACCTTGGTGACCTTGCCCGCGAGCTCGTCGCCGACGCTGTAGGTGTCGACGATCCGCTGCCATGGATCCTCTTGGGTCTGCTTGAGGCCCAGCGAGATCCGCTGGCGATCGCGATCGATGTCCAGCACCTTCACCTGCACGGTGTCGCCGATGTTGAGGATCTCGCTCGGATGGTTGACGTGCGACCAGGACAGCTCGGAGATGTGGATCAGGCCGTCGATACCGTCGAGATCGACGAACGCGCCGAAATCGACGATGTTGGAGATCTGCCCCTCGACCACGAGCCCGGGCTGCAGGCGATCGAGGATCTGCTGGCGGACCTCCTTGCGCTCCTCCTCGAGCACGGCGCGGCGCGACAGCACGACGTTGTTGCGCGACCGGTTGAGCTCGATCACCTTGGTCTCGATCTTGGTGCCCAGGTACTCGTCGAGGTTGGGCACACGCCGGATGTCCACGAGCGAGGCGGGCAGGAAGCCGCGCACGCCGAGGTCGATGATCAGGCCGCCCTTGACGACCTCGATGACGGTGCCCTCGACCGGTTCGCCGGACTCCGCCGCGGCTTCGATGCGGCGCCACGCTTTCTCGAAGCGCGCGCGCTTCTTCGACATGATCAGGCGGCCGTCCTGGTCCTCCTTGGTGAGGACGATCGCGTCGACCTCCTCGCCGAGCTGGACCTCGTCATGCGGATCGACGGCCTTGCGAATCGACAGCTCGTTGGCCGGGATCACGCCCTCGGACTTGTAGCCGATGTCGACCAGCACCTCGTCGTTGTCGATGCGCACGACGTTGCCCGTGACGACCTCGCCCTCCTCGATGTCGCGGAAGGTCGCGTCGTAGTTGGGCACCACCTGCCCATCGACCTCGAGCAGCATCCCATTCGACCCCGCAACCACCTGGCCTTGGGGATTCTCCGTCGCCATGTGCACCGATCGAAGCCTAGCGCAGCCGGGTGGGCATTGGAAATCGCGCACGATCAGCTGCGTGACACCGACACCACGATCATGTGCGGCGCACGCGCACGCGCGCGCGTGCGCGTGCGCCGCCGTTTCGGGGCAGTCCCGTTTCGGGGCAGTCGATTTACGGTCCCGGCTGTGCCGCGGACTCGGCGCCGAGTCTTATGATGGCTGCAGATGCCCACGCGCGCCACCAAGCGGGGAGCCGAGCGTACCCGCCTGCAACACACCCGCGACTGTGACGTGCTCGTGTGCGGCGCCTCCTTCGCGGGGCTGGCGGTGGCAAGCGAGCTGGCCGGCTCGGGGATGCGCGTGCTGGTGATCGATCGCTACGAGCTGGGCGAGCGCCAGACCTCGGCCTGCGCGATGCCCACCCGCTGGCTCGCGGCGATGGATCTGCTCGCCTCGCTGCGCCAGACCTTCGCAGAGCTCGTCGTGCACACCCCGTATCGCAGCTCGCGCTGGACGCTGCCCTGGTCGTTTTCGACCTTCGACTACCGCGAGCTGTGCGCGCTGCTCTACGCTCAGGCCGACCCCGCCGAGACCGAGCTCGAGATCGCGACGGTGACGGGGCGCGATCGCAATACGGTGCACACCGATCGCGGCGAGCTGCGCGCGCCGCTCATCGTCGACGCACTCGGGTGGCGGCGCGTGCTCTCCAACGCGAGCACGATCCAGCCGCCGCAGGCGCGGCTGTCGCGCGGCCTCGAGGTGCACCCAGTGGGCGCCGGCTCGGAGCTCGAGCTGTGGATCGACCATCGTTACGTGCGCGCCGGCTACGCCTGGAGCTTCCCGGCTCGCGACGAGCTGCGCATCGGTGCAGGCTCGTTCTGGCCGGCCCATCACGTCAAGGAGCCCACCGTCAGGCTCGCGCGCGAGCTCGGTGTCGGACCCGACGGCTATCAGGGCAACTGGATCCCCCACCAGCTGCGCCCGGCCGTCGAGGATGGCGTCTTCTTCGCCGGCGATTCGGCCGGACATTGCCTGCCGCTGACCGCCGAGGGCATCCGCACGGCGATCTACTTCGGCTTGGCCTGCGCGCGCGAGCTGCGAGCCGTGCACGCCCGGCGCGCCACCCGTGAGCAGGCGCTGGCCCGCTATGGCGCATTCTCCGACGCCCACGCACGCAAATACGCCTGGCTGCTGCGCGTGCAGCACGCGATCGGACAGCTCACGCCGACACGCGCGCCGACGTTGCTCTCGCGCGCGCTCGAGTCGCGGCGCTTCGCCGCGTGGGCATTCGAGCACTACCTGGCGATCGCGCCACCGTCGTTCGTGGGCCGCGCCCCCTACGCGACGCTGCGCAGCGACGGCCTGCTCGCGGCCGCATAGCCCAGCGCGAGCTTGCCGGCCTCGATCGCGCTAGCCCACGAGACCTCGGACAGCAGGCCCGGCGCCGCGACCATGTCACCGGCCAGGAACACTCCGTCGCCGCGGTCGACCGCGGGACGGTCGCGCCAGCTCTGCCCGGGCATGTCGAGCGCCCCGCTGCGCCCGTCCATCACCTGGCGACGCTGCCAGGTCGTGCGCTCGCGCCACGCCGGCAGCGATTCGTCGAGCAGGCGCTCGAGCCGCAGCGCGGTCTGATCGGAGCTCTCGCCGGGACGGATCGGCATCTGCGCCTGCACGAGCTCCTCGCCGTCTGGCGCGAGCGACGAGTCGGCGGCGCTGAAGCGCTCGATCCAGCCGGCCTCGTCGCAGTCCGATACGACGAAAGGATCGCCGCGGCGATGGCGCAGCCCGAGATCGACGCACACCGTGCGTCCGCTCAGCCAGCTCAGCGAAGCATCGCCGAGCAGGCGTCCGGCGTCGGTCAGCTCGGTCGCGACGATCACGGGCGGCGCCGGCAGCCCCTGCACCCGCTCGCCGGTCTCGAGCGCCACGCCGAGCTCGCGCGCCCGGCGCGCCAGCGAATCGACGAGGGCCCCCCAGCCTCCGACCGGATAGCGCGCCGGAGGGGGCGGACTGAGCAGGGAGCGGATCGTGCGCGGCCAGATGAAGGCCGCGGACAGCTCGCCGGGATCGTGGTGGAAGGTATAGACACCAGCCGCGCCCGAGGCCAGCGCTGCCATGCGCTCGTTCGTGTGCTCGGTCGCCCAGGTGCGAAAGTCGAGGTCGACCGGCGCTTCGCGCCCTCGCATCCGCAGCGCCGGGAGAATCGCGCCCAGCGGCGGCATGCGCCGCATCTCGCCCTGCCAGCGAAGCCGCACGCTAGCCAGCGGCACGCCGGCGCAGCTCGGGAGCAGCTTCCGTGTCGCAAGCCAGCGCCAGAAGGGGCCATCGCTGTACAGCGCATGGGGGCCGAAGTTGGCCTTGTAGGGACCGTCGTCGCTGCGCGCCCGGCCGCCGAGCCCGCCGTGCGCCTCGAGCACGGTCACGCTCGCGCCGCCTTCCGCACACGAGATCGCGGCGGTCAGACCTGCGATGCCTCCTCCGATGATCGTGATGCGCCTGCTTGTCGCCCCCGCTCCGGCCGTGCTCATAGCGGTCCTCCTATGTCGTGGTCCTCTGCACGGTGCTGCCGTGCAGGTCGGTGGCGTGCGCCACGTGCGTCGATCGAGAGGCCTCCACCCTACGCCGAGACTGGTCCGGTATACAGTTCCAGTAATGGCCGATATTGCAGGTCCAGTTATCGGGCCGACCGCGGGCCCTGAGCTGCTGATCGAGCTCGATCGTGCCGGCGAGCTGCCGTTGCACGAGCAGCTCGAGCGCGCGCTGCGACAGAACATTCGCTCGGGGCGCCTGCCCGCGGGCGCGCGCCTGCCGTCCACTCGCGGGCTCGCCCGCGAGCTGGGCCTCTCGCGCGGGGTCGTGACCGAGGCCTACGGCCAGCTGAGCGCGGAGGGCTATCTGGAGACTCGCCAGGGTGCCGCCGTGCGGGTCGCCAGGGCCGTGCGCGCCGCGGTCCCACACGTACCCGCGCGCTCCCTGCTGCCCTCGTTCCCCTACCACTTCCACTCCGGGCTGCCGGACCTGGCCGGCTTCCCGCGCGATCGCTGGCTGCGCTCGTTGCGTGCCGCCTGGCGCGAGTCGCCGCTCGGGGCTGTGGGCTACGGCGACCCGCGCGGCGTGCCACGGCTGCGCGAAGTCCTCGGCGACTACCTCGCGCGGGTGCGCGGCGCCGCCGTCGACCCCGAGAACATGATGATCTGCACCGGCTTCATGCAGGGCTTCTCGATCGTGTGCCGCCTGCTGGCGGCCCGCGGCGCCGAGGCCATCGCCGTCGAGGACCCCGGCTGGCCGATGCACCGTCTGATCGCCGAGCATGCGGGCCTGCGGCTGATCCCCGTGCCGGTCGACGCGGAGGGTCTGCAGGTGCAGGCACTCGCCGGCTCGGAGGCCAGCGCCGTGTTGGTGACGGCCGCACATCAGTGCCCGACCGGCAGTGTCCTCAGCCGCGAGCGCCGCGCGGCGTTGATCGAATGGGCCGAGGAGGGAGAGCGTTTGATCGTCGAGGATGACTTCGACGGCGAGTTCCGCTACGACCGTGTCGCGGTCGGCGCCCTGCAGGGCCTCGCGCCCGAGCGCGTGCTGTACATCGGCTCGGCCAGCAAGCGGCTGGCACCAGGCATGCGGCTGGGATGGATGCTCAGCCCGTCGTGGCTTGCCTGGCAGCTGATCTCGGCGAAGGCGATCGAGGACGGCGGCTCGGAGGTCGTCGGCCAGCTCGCCCTGTGCGACTTCATCGAACGCGGCGAGCTCGACCGTCACACGCGGCGCATGCGGCTGCGCTACGCGAGTCGTCGCGAGGCTTTGCTGCAGGCGCTCGCGCGCTGGCTGCCGCAGGGACGCGTCGGCGCCTGCGGCGCCGCCGGCCTGTTCGAGCTCGTGCGGCTGCCCGAGCAGGTCGACGAGGCCGCGCTGGCCAAGCGCGCCGCGACCCTCGGCGTCGGCGTCGAGGGTCTCGCTGCATACCGCTTCTTCCACGAAGGCCCGCCGGGCATTCTGCTCGGCTACGGCAACCTCTCCGAGCCCGCGATCGAGCACGGCGTGCGCCTGATCGCGCAAGCGCACGGGGCGACGGACGGGTCCGTCCCGAGCACCTGATCGCGCGGGCCCGAGCCGCGACGGACGAGTCCTGTGCGGAGCACCTGATCGCGCAGACTCGCACCGCGACGGACGAGTCCTGTGCGGAGCACCCGAGCGGCCCTGGCACTCGCCACAGGCCGCATTGGCTCTCGAGCAGCGCGCGCAACTGGACCTCCACCGCTCACGATCCAGGACATATCGTGCGGGCCGTGAGCTCCACGCGCGTTGGCGACGGCGCTTCGACCTCGATCTCGGAACCGGATCCGTCGACCGTGGCCGTCGGAATCGCGATCTTCGCCGCGATCCAGCTGGGCCTGGCGCTGTTCATGGCGGTGGCGCCACACGCGTTCTACACGGCGGTCGGCCCGTTCGGGGTCTTCAATGGCCACTACATCCGCGACGTCGCGAGCTTCTACGGCGCGATCGGGATCGGCCTGCTGCTCTCGCTGTCGCGGCCTTCGTGGCGCGTGCCGATGCTGGCCGTGACCACGATCCAGTACGCGCTGCACAGCGTCAACCATCTGCTCGACATCGACAAGGCCCATCCGCTGTGGAATGGCTACTTCGACTTCTTCTCGCTCGCCGCTGCGACGGTGTTGCTGGCCTGGATGTGGCGCGCCGCGGCGCGCGAGGCGACGCCGTCAGCCGTCGCGCCCCAAAGACGATCGACGGTTGTGAGCGAGAGGCGATCATGAGGGTGTTCGTCGCGGGCGCCACCGGCGCGATCGGACGGCCGCTGCTGCCCGCCCTGCAAGCGGCCGGGCACGAGCCGATCGCGATGACCCGCTACGAGCAGAAGGCCGCGGCCTTGCGCGTGCAGGGGATCGAGGCCGTCGTGTGCGACGCGTACGACGCAGCGAGGCTGGCCCGCGTGGTCGCCGACGCGCGCGCCGAGCAGATCGTGCACCTGCTGACCGACCTGCCCGAAGACATCAACATGCGCCGCTTCGAGCGAGAAACGGCGAGCACGGGCAGGCTGCGCCGCGACGGCACGCGCAATCTGATCGCCGCGGCGCAGGCGGCCGGCGTGGACAAGATCGTGGCCGAGAGCATCGCCTTCATCTACGCCCCCGGGGGGGATCGGGTCAAGGACGAGGATGCCCCGCTCGCGATCGCCGAGCTGCCGTTCGCCGCTGAGCCGATCGCCGAGCTCGAGCGCCAGGTGCGCGACGCGGGTGGCATCGTGCTGCGCTACGGCTGGATCTACGGGCCCGGCACCGGCTTCAGGCGCGACGGCTCGTGGGCCGCCAGCCTGCGGCGCCGGCAGCTGCCGATCGTCGGCTCGGGAACCGGCGTGTTCTCGTTCGTGCACGTCGACGACGCCGCCGCCGCCACCGTCGCGGCGCTGGGACGTCAAGGGCCGGCCACCTACAACATCGTGGACGACGAGCCCGTGCCGCTGTCCGAGTGGGTGCTGGAGTATGCGCGCGCGGTCGGTGCGCCCCGCCCTTGGCGTGTCCCCGTTTGGGTGGCGCGTCTCGCGGCCGGCCGCCATGCCGCCGCGATGATGAGCGAGCTGCGCGGCGCGAGCAACGCGCGCGTCAAGCGCGAGCTCGGTTGGCAGCCGCGCTACGCGAGCTGGCGCAACGGCTTTCAGACGGCGCTCGGCTGACGGCTGCCTGCACGCGACGCCGGCGCGCGCGCACGCTGCAGCCCGCCGCCGTGACCGGCACGAGCAACCCGACTGGTGTCACCGTGCCTCGGTCGACCCGGCTCAATCACTTGGCCTCGAGCCAGTTCTCGCCGATGCCGATGTCGACGGCCATCGCCGGCTCGCGATCCCACACACCGACCATCTCGCGCTCGATCAGCGCGCGCGCTCGATCAGCCTCGCCGGGCGGACCCTCGAACAGCAGCTCGTCGTGGATCGTCAAGATCAGACGGGTCTCGAGCCGCTCGCCGGCGAGCGCGTCGTGGCAGCGGATCATCGCCAGCTTGATGATGTCGGCGGCGGTTCCCTGGATCACGGTGTTCACGGCCAGGCGCTCGCCGAGCGTGCGCACCTGGTAGTTGCGCGCGCGCAGCTCGGGAATCTGGCGGCGCCGACCCCACAGCGTGGTCACGTGCCCATCCTCGCGGGCCCGCTCGATCGTGCTCTCGATGAACGCCGCCACGCGCGGAAACCGCTGCAGGTAGGCGTCGATGAACTCCTTGGCCTCCTCGCGCGGGATGTTCAGACGGTCGGCGAGCCCGAAGTCGGACAGGCCGTAGACGATGCCGTAGTTGATCATCTTGGACTTCGAGCGCATGCCGGGATCGATCTCGTCTGGCGTCACGCCGAACACCTGCGAGGCGGTCGCGGTGTGCACGTCTTCGCCGCGCTCGAAGATCTCCTCGAGCACCGGCTCATCGGCCGCGTAGGCGAGCACGCGCAGCTCGATCTGGGAGTAGTCGGCCGAGATCAGCAGCGCGCCGGGGGCCGCCTCGAAGCAGCCGCGGATCTCCCTGCCGAGCTCGGTTCTGATCGGGACGTTCTGCATGTTCGGGTTGGTGCTCGACAGGCGCCCGGTCTGCGCGACCGTCTGCAGGAAGGTCGTATGGATCCGCGAGCGCTCGTCGACCAGCTCGGGGAGCACGTCCAGATATGTCTTGATCAGCGTGCTCAGCTCGCGCCAGCGCTCGATCCGCGCGACGATCACGTGCTCGGCGCGGATCGCCTGCAGCACCCGCGCGTCGGTCGAGTAGCCGGTCTTACCGCGGCGCTTGCGCGAGAGACCAAGCTTCTCGAACAGCACCTCGCCCAGCTGCTGGGGCGAGGCGATCACGAACTCCTCGCCGGCGAGCGCGAAGATTTCGCCTTCGAGCTCCACGATCTCCTCGCGCACGCGCGTCGTGATCTCGGCCAGGCGCTCGCAGTTCAGGCGAACGCCGGCCTTCTCCATCGCGCGCAGCACCGCCACCAGCGGCAGCTCGATGTCGGCCATCAGCCGATCGAGGCCGCGCTCGCCGATCTCCGCGCGCTGCCACGACGCGAGGGCGTCCACCAACACCGCATCGGCGGCCAGCGGGTCGTCGGCCTGGCACTGCAGGCCGCGCTCTTCGCAAAGCTCCTCGAAGGGATAGCCGCGGCGTGCCGGCTCGAGCAGGTACGCGCCGAGCAGCGTGTCGTGGGCCAGCCGTGCCGGGATCTCGCCCAGGGCTTTGGCGTCGTGTACGAGCACCGGACGATCGGCGCAGATCGTGACGATCTCCTCGGGCCCGGCGCAATCGCCGACGAGCACCTCCGCGGGCGCTGCGCGCTTCGCTGCGCGCGCCGCCGCACCGTTTCCCCCCGCGCCGCTGCTCCCCGCCGCCGCACGGCTCCCCCCCGCCTCGCTGCTCCCCGCCGCCGCGCTGCTCGCGGCCACGCCGACGCCGACGCCCGCGGGCGTCGCCGCAAACCGCCAAGCTGAGCCCTCGGCGAACAGCGCGCCCTCGGGCGCCTCGCGCGGGCGCACGACCAGGCTCAGCGCCTGTGCCGGACCGAAGGCGCCGATGTCCTGCGCTGTGCCGGCGCGGGTGCGCGCCCGCAGCGTCTCGCCGTCGACCGGCGCCGAGCGAGCGGCGGCGAGCTCCGGGTCGCCGAGCGCCTCCTCCAGCCTGCGCAGCGGATCGCGCAGCTCATAACGGCGAAAGAACTCGCGCAGGCGTGAGCGGTCAGGCTCGCGCGAGGCCTCGACGCCGAGATCGACGTCGACCTCGAGGTCGCGGCGCACCGTCGCCAGACGCTTGGAGGTGCGTGCGTCCTCGGCATGCTCGAGCAGGTTCTGTTTGCGCTTGGCCCCGCCGATGTCGGCCACGTGCTCGAGCACCCCGTCGAGCGACCCGTACACGCGGATCAGCTCTGACGCGGTCTTGTCGCCGATCCCCGGAACGCCCGGGATGTTGTCCGAGGTGTCGCCCTTGAGACCGTAGAAGTCGGGGATCAGCTCCGGCGGTATCCCGTAGCGATCGAGCACCGCATGACGGTCGTAGATCTTGGTCTCGGTGATCCCTCGCGAGGTGGCCATCACCTTCACCAGCCCGGAGTCGTCGATCAGCTGGAAGACGTCGCGATCGCCGGTCACGATCATGCTCGCCAGCCCGGCGGCGCGAGCTCGCTCGGCCAGCGACGCGATCACGTCATCGGCCTCGAAGCCCTCGAGCTTGACGTTGCGGTACCCGAACGCTTCCACCAGCGGCTCCATCGCGGGCCACTGCATCTTGAGCAGATCCGGGCGCGAGCGCCGGGTGGCCTTGTACTCGGCGAAGATCTCGGTGCGGCCCGACGTACCGGCGTCCCACGCCACGATCGTCGGCCGCACGCCATAGTCGGTGACGATCTTCACGAGCATCGAGGCAAACCCGAAGATCGCGTTCGTGGGCTCCCCCGTCGAGGTGGCGATCGACTCCGGCAGCGCGTAGAAGGCCCGGTACACGAGGCTCGGCCCGTCGATCAGGAACAGGCGCTGATCGGGGCCGGCCGCACCGTTCGCGATGGCCTCCCCGTTCTTCGGCCCCTGCTTCGACTCGGCTGTGGTGGATGGCGCCATCGATCGTGCACTTTACGGGCCGGGCCGCGAACGCTCTGCAAGCACTGACGAAATAACATGCCCAGCCCCGATGGCAAGCCTCACTCCCAGCGCCCAATACCGCCTCAGCATCCGCGTCGAAATAGACGGCGGCGCAGAGGTGCTCGGCATGGTCACGACCGCGATCGGCGACGCCGGCGGGGTTCTCGGCGCCGTTGACCCTGTCGAAGTGGACTCCGGCCACAGCCTGCGCGACATCGTCGTGGACACCGCCGGGCCCGAGCACTGGGAGACGATCGTCGCCGCGATCGACGCGCTGCCCGGCGCCAAGGTGATCGACAAGATCGACCGCACGCTGCAGCTGCACATCGGCGGCAAGATCGAACAGCAGAACAAGCACCCGCTCAAGACCCGCGACGACCTTTCGATGGCCTACACGCCCGGGGTCGCGCGCGCCTGCCTGGTGATCGCGCAGGACCCGGACAAGGCCTTCCAGTACACGATCAAGCGCAACACCGTCGCGGTCGTCAGCGACGGCACGGCGGTGCTCGGGCTCGGCGACATCGGCCCACGCGCCGCGATGCCGGTGATGGAGGGCAAGTGCTGCCTGTTCAAGGAGTTCGCCGGCGTCGACGCGTTCCCGATCTGCCTGGACACGACGGAGGTGGATGAGATCGTTCAAACGGTCAAGCACATCGCGCCGGCGTTCGGCGGCATCAACCTCGAGGACATCTCGGCGCCGCGCTGCTTTGCGATCGAGGACCGCCTCAAGGAGGAGCTCGACATCCCGATCTTCCACGACGACCAGCACGGCACGGCCGTCGTCGTGATGGCCGCGCTGCTCAATGCGGTGAAGCTCACCGGGCGGCGCCTCGAGGATCTCAGGGTGCTGATCATCGGCCTCGGCGCCGCCGGGATCGCCGTGACGAAGATCCTGCTCGAGGCCGGCGTCAAGGAGATCATCGGGGCTGACTCGCGCGGGGCCTTGCACGTGCAGCGCAGCGACTATCTCGAGGGGACGATGAACTCGCAGAAGCGCTGGTTCGCGGAGGTCACCAACCCGGAGCGCCGCGATGGCGCGCCGGCCGAGGTGATCGACGGCGCCGACCTGATGATCGGCCTGTCGGGAGCTCGTGCCCTGCCGGCCGAGGCGCTCGCGAGGATGAGCGCCGACGCGATGGTGTTCGCGATGGCCAACCCCAACCCCGAGGTGGTCCCGGAGGAGGCGCGCTCCTACGTGCGGATCATGGCGACCGGCCGCTCGGACTATCCCAACCAAATCAACAACGTGCTCGCCTTCCCCGGCATCTTCCGGGGCGCGCTCGACGTCCGCGCCGCGGCGATCACGGACGAGATGAAGATGGTTGCTGCCCACGCGATCGCCGACATCGTGACCGACGACGAACTGGGCGAGGACTACATCATCCCCTCGGTGTTCAACCGCGACGTGGCTCCCGCGGTGGCCGCCGCGGTGGCCGACCAGGCCCGCGCCAGCGGAGGTGCGGCGGCGGGCCACGAGGTCGGCTTCGCACAGGGCGACACGCACACCGGAGCCCACACGTCGGCGTCGGCCGACGCCCGCTCATAGCCTGAGCACCGTCACTACGATGCCCGCATGAGGGTCGCGGTGACCGGCGCCGGCGGGCTGATCGGAAGGGCGCTCGTGCAGAGCCTGACCGCACGGGGCGACGAGGTGACGCTGCTCACGCGCGACCCGAGCCGAGCTGAGACCCGCGCAGAGGACTCCGACTCGTCCCGGTCACGCTCCGGCCAGCTTGCGCAGGCGCCGACGCAACCGCAGCTGGTGGGCTGGCAGCCGTCGAGCGAGCCCGCGCCGGCACAGGCGCTCGCCGGGCGCGATGCGATCGTCCACCTCGCGGGCGAGCCGGTGGCGCAGCGCTGGAGCGAGCGGACCAAGCGGGCGATTCGCGACAGCCGCGTGGCCGGCACGCGCAATCTCATCGAGGGTCTGCGCACGCTCGCGCCCGCCGCTCGCCCGCGCGTGCTGGTGAGCGCCTCGGCGATCGGCTACTACGGCGCGCACGGCCCCGAGCCCGTCGACGAGGACTCGCCCGCCGGCGCGGACTTCCTGGCGCAGGTGTGCGCCGAGTGGGAGGCCGCCGCACGGGCTGCGCAGGACCTGTCGATGCGCGCCGTCCAGCTGCGCATCGGCATCGTGCTCGAGCGTTCGGGCGGCGCGCTCGCGCAGATGCTGGCGCCGTTCCGCCTCGGTCTCGGCGGCCCGATCGGAAGCGGCGAGCAGTACATGGCCTGGATCCACCGGGATGACGTCATCGGGATCATGCTCGCGGCGCTCGAGGACGAGCGCTGGACGGGACCGGTGAACGCCACGGCGCCCGAGCCGGTCACCGCGCGGGTGTTCGCCCGCGAGCTGGGCCGCGCCCTGCACCGCCCCGCACTGCTGCCCGTGCCGACGTTCGCGCTGCGCCTGCGCTTCGGTGAGATGGCACAGATCATCACCACCGGCGTGCGCGCGATGCCGGCGAAGGCCCTGGTGCTCGGCTACACGTTCCAACATCCGCGCCTGCAGGAGGCGTTGCAGGCAGCCCTCGCGTGACCGATCAGCCGACGCTCCAGGCTATCTCCCCGCTCCGGTGATAACGCTCGGGACTCCCGGACCGGCGCTTGGAGGACTCCCGGACCGGCGCTTGCAGCGATCATTCGAGACGACGATCGGGATCAGCCGACGCTGAGCGACTTCCAGAACACGGGTTCCCCACCGGAGACGCGATCGACACCGAAGCTCGCGAGCGTGGTTTCGCCGTCGGGTTCGATCGCGTAGCGGCCGATCACCGAAGCGTGCGAGCCTCGCGCGAACAGGGCGTCGATCACCGCCTGGCGGTCGTTGCCGCGCACGCCGGCGCGCCTGATCGCCTGCAGGGTCGCGCTCATCGCCTCGAAGCCGAACAGCGCATACGCTTCCGGGGTCCCGCCGAAGTGCCTGTGGTAGGCGGCGAGCACGCCCTGGGCGGCAGCCGGATAGGAGCTCGCCGGCAGCACCGATGTCGTCAGCAGCGTCTTCGACGCGGCACGGTTGTCGAGCTGCTGCGTGAAGGACGCCTCTGCGAGCGTGCTCGGGCCGAGCAGCCACAGATCGGGAAGGGCGTTGTGCAGCTCGCCGAACAGCGAGACTGCGCCGTTGCTCGGTTCGCCTGCGAAGAACACCGCTTCGGCGCCGCTTTCGGCGATCTTGGCCGTCTCGGAAGAGAAGCTCGTGCTCGCGCTCATGTCGAGGCTGTCGTGGCCCACCACCTGGATTCCGGCGCTCTGGGCGTCCGCGACGACCATCTCGGCGAGCGTCGTCAAAAACGGGTCTTCGTCGTCGAGCACGTAGACCTTGCGGACTCGCAGTCCGTGCATCAGCTCGATCTGGGCGAGCGCCTGCTTCTCGTCGCCGGGCGTGAGGCGGGCGAAGTTGCGTTTGCCGGTCGGATAGAAGCGTTCGGGTTCGTCCTGGCCGGCGTACAGCGACGACGTCAGCCCGCCATACGGGCTCGACGGGCTGATCTGCAGGATCCCGGCCGCGTTGATCAGCGGCAGCGACACCGCGGTCGCGGCCGAGCTGTACTCCCCGAGATAGGCGATCGTGCCCGGGTCATCGGCGGCGGTCTTGGCGTTCGACGCGGTCGCCGCCGGTTCCCACAGGCCGCTCGAAGGGCTGGAGTCATCGAGCGACACGTAGTTGATCTCGAACGGACCGACATGACCCTGGGTGTCGTACAGAGCCAGCTTCTCGCCGTTGACGATCTGCTGGGAGCTGCTGGCCGTCGGACCCTGGAGCGGCAGGCTCGAGTAGACCGTCAGCTGGTCGCCCGGGCTGCTCGCCGCGCCGGACGCCGCACCGCCGCAGCCGCCGGCCACGACAGCCGCCCCGCCGGCCAGCGCGAGCGCGAGCACCGGGGCGGCGAGCGCAGCGAGGCGGCGCCGGTGCACGCGCGCCACGACTGTCAGCCGCTGCTGTGGCGACGGCCGGGAAGGTAGCCGGAGGCGATCTTCACCGTGCCGCCGATCAGGATGATCACGGCGGCGAGGATGAACGCATCGAAGCCTTTGATGCCGATCGCCCACAGCACGACCCAGACGACCAGCCCAGCGGTGGCTGTGAGGACCAGTCCCATCGCGCCGCATCCTACAAGACGTTCACACCGACCAGCGGCGATCGCCGGCCAGCTGCCGGCATCGGCCCGCACCGTCGGGCCTGCGCTCACGGCGAGCGGCGGTGAGACGGGCCGCTCTCAGAGCGAGAGCCCTTCGCGCAGTTCTGCGACCGCGGCGCCGACCGCCGCGGCAGGCTCGTCGGGCGAGTCGGCGGCCGCGCGCACGAGCCGCGTGCCGACGATCACGCCGTCGGCGCCGGCATCGGCGGCGAGCCTCGCCTGGGCCGGTGTCCCGATGCCGAAGCCGAGCGCCACCGGCACCTGCGTGCTTGCCTTGGCCGGCTCGAGCGCCTGCGCGAAGCGCTCCGACAGGCCGTCGCGCTCGCCGGTCGTGCCGACCACCGAGACCGCGTACAGGAAGCCCTGTGCCTGCGCGCCGATCACGGCCATGCGCTGCGGCGGCGTGGTCGGCGCCACCAGCGGCACGAGCGCAATCCCATGGGCTTCGCAGGCCGCGCGAATCCCGGCGCTCTCCTCGAACGGCAGGTCGGGCACGATCAGCCCGCACGCTCCCGTCTGCGCCAGACGTGCGAGGAAAGCGTCCGCGCCCGGGGCCAGCACGAGGTTGACGTAGCACATCAGCACGACCGGCACGCTAGGCGCGAGCCCGCGCGCGACCTCGAGCACGCCCGCCAGGTTCGCGCCCGCCGCAAGCGCCTGTGTGCCGGCGGCGTGGATCACCGGGCCATCGGCAAGCGGATCCGAATAGGGCACTCCCAGCTCGAGCAGGTCGGCGCCGGAGGCGACGCACGCTTCGCCGATCCGCAGCGACTCGGTCAGGCTCGGATAGCCGCCCATCAGATAGGGCATCAGGGCGGCGCGCTTGCCGGTGGCGGCGAAGGCGTGCGCGATCCGCTCGATCCCGCGCGCGGGCGCGGGCGCGTGATTCGGTGTCTGGGCGACTGAATCGCTCATATCGGGATCGAGACGCATGAACCTCGATCGAGGCGAGTCGCTGGGCTCACGTGAGGTCGAGCACCTCGGCGAGGTCCTTGTCGCCACGGCCGGACAGGCATATCAGGTCGAGCCCCGCGCCCGCCTGCGCGAGCGTCCAGGCGAGCGCGTGGGCGCTCTCGAGCGCGGGGATGATGCCCTCCAGTCGCGTGACCTCGCGGAATGCCGCGAGCGCCTCGGCGTCGGTCACGGCCACATAGCGTGCCCTGCCGCTGTCGCGCAGCTGCGCGTGCTGGGGCCCACTGCCCGGATAGTCGAGACCGGCCGATACGGAGTGGGCCGCCAGGATCTGTCCCTCCTCGTCCTGCATCACAGCCGAGAGCGAACCGTGCAGGACCCCGGCGCGACCGCCGACGGTCAGCGGGGCCCCGTGTCGCGGAGTGTCGATCCCCTCGCCGGCCGCCTCGACCCCTACGAGCTGGACCGCCTCGTCATCGAGGAACGCCGTGAAGATGCCGATCGAGTTCGAGCCGCCGCCGACGCACGCGATCACCCGCTCGGGTAGCCGCCCCTCGCGCTCGAGGATCTGGGCGCGCGCCTCGTCGCCGATCACGCGCTGCAGGTCGCGCACCAGTGACGGATACGGGGCCGGACCGACCGCGGAGCCGATCACGTAGTGGGTGCTGCGCACGTTCTCGACCCAGTCGCGGATCGCCGCCGAGGTGGCCTCCTTGAGGGTGCGCTCTCCCGCCGTGACCGGTTTGACGCTCGCGCCCAGGAGCTCCATGCGCTGCACGTTCGGACGCTGGCGGCGTGTGTCCTCGGCCCCCATGAAGACGACGCATTCGAGATCGAGCAGCGCGCACGCGGTCGCGGTGGCGACCCCATGCTGGCCGGCGCCGGTCTCGGCGATGATGCGGCGCTTGCCCATGCGCTTGGCCAGCAGCGCCTGACCGAGCGCGTTGTTGAGCTTGTGGGAGCCGGTGTGGTTGAGGTCCTCGCGCTTGAGATAGACCGTGCGTCCGCAGCGCTCCGACAGGCGCGCGGCGCGATACAGCGGCGTCGGGCGGCCGACGTATTCGCGCGCCAGCCGTGCGAGGTCAGCGCGGTAGGCAGGGTCGGCGCGCGCGGCCAGCCACGCCTGCTCGAGCTCGGCCAGCGCGGGCATCAGCGTCTCGGGAACGTACTGACCGCCGTACGGGCCGAAGCGGTGCTCGACGCCCGCCGCGGCGCTCATGCTCGCGCCTCAATGCCGACGGCGCGATCGAGACGAACACTCGCTCCCCCGGCTGGCTTGACCGCGCCCGCGGCGCTCATGCTCGCGCGTCCATCCAGTCGGCCCCCATGCGGCTCATGCCGGGACCGCCGCCGCTGTCGTCTTCGCCGCGGCGAAGAACGCCCGCAGCTTGGCCTCGTCCTTGTGCCCGGGGGCGCGCTCGGTGCCACTGGCGGTGTCGACGGCGAACGGGCGCGTCACGGCAACGGCCGCCGCGACGTTGTCCGGGCCGAGTCCTCCGCTGAGGATCAGCGGCGTGTGTCCGTGCCTGTGCGCCAGCAGCCGCCAGTCGAACGTCTCGCCGGTGCCGCCGCGCAGCCGGCGCTTCGCCGGCGTCTTGGCGCGCGCGTCGGCGAGATGGTAATCGGCGTGGTAGCGCTCGAGATCGCGCACGTCGCCGGGCCCCGCGACCTGGACGGCCTTGATGATCTGCGCCCCGCTGCGGCGCGCCGCCTCGGCGCAGAACGCCGGACCCTCGTCGCCGTGCAGCTGCAGCATCGTCAGCCCGAGCTCCTCGGTCGCGCGTGTGAGGTCGGCGAGCGTCGCGTTCACGAACACTCCGCACAGCTCGGTCTTGCGCCGCAGCGCCGCCGTGATGCGCAGCGCCTGCTCGGTCGAGCAGCGTCGCGGGCTGCCCTCGTAGAAGACCATGCCGATCGCCCACGCGCCGAGCGAAGCCGCGAGCTCGGCGTCACCTAGCTCGGTGACCCCGCAGATCTTCACCTTCGGTGCGGCGCCGGACATGCCTCAACGGTAGCGACCCGCTTTCAGCGCTGGGCGTTCGTCCGGCGCAGCAAGGCCTCGGCGCTCAGCGCTGGGGCGTGTTCGGGTTCGGGACCGAGTTGGGTCGTTCGCCGAGCTTGGCCGTGACGGTCTTGTGTTCGTAGCCGCCTTTGCCGTTCGCGCGCAGCAGTCCGATCGTGACGCTGTCTCCGGGCTGCTTGGCGCTGATGTAGTCGGCGAGGTCTTCGGAGCTCGTCACCGTCTTGCCGTCGAACGAGACGATGATGTCGCCACCGAGCTCGATCGATCCTTCTTCGGTGGTGCCGGTGACATCGCCGCCATGGATCCCCGCCTTTTCGGCTGCGCTTCCGTGCTCCACGCTCTGCACGAGCGCGCCGCTTTTGACCGGCAGGTTGAGGCTCGCGAGTGAGCCGTCGATCGTCAGCGACGTCAGGCCCAGGTAGGCGCCGCGCACGGTGCCGCCCTTCTCGAGCCGCGACAGCTGCGCCTTGGCGGTGTTGATCGGTACCGCGAAGCCGATCCCGACGCTGCCGTCGTCGCCGGAGCCACCGGTCTCGATCTGCGAGTTGAGGCCGATCACTTCGCCCAGCTCGTTGAGCAGCGGACCGCCCGAGTTGCCGGGATTGATCGGCGCGTCGGTCTGCAGGACGTTGTTGATCGTGAAGCCGTTCGGAGCGGTGATCTCACGCTGCAGCGCGGAGATCACACCGGTCGTCAGGGTCCGTTCGAGATCGAACGGATTGCCGATCGCCAGCACCGGGTCGCCCACCTGGACCTTGCTCGAATCGCCGAGCGTGAGCGGGTGCAGCGTCAGCCCGTCGGTGGGGATGCGCAGGATCGCGAGATCGTCGGAGGGATCCTTGCCGATCACCTTCGCTTCGACGTTCTGGCCTTTTTCGAAGCTCACCTGCACCTTGACCGCGTTCTCGATCACGTGGTAGTTGGTGAGGATCGTGCCGTTCGAGTCGATCACGATCCCAGAGCCCGTGGCGACCCCGCGTTTTTCGGCTTCGCCGCCGCCGCCGAACAGGTTGAAGGGAGACGACGATTCGCCCTGCTCGACCACCGTCGAGGTGATGAACGCCACACCCGGCGCGTCGCGGACGTAGATGTCGTGTGGGGTCAGTCCGCTCTTGACCTGCGACGCGTTCGAGGGCGCGATCGGCGTCGAGGCGGCCTGCACGGTGGTGATGGTCTTGGTGGTGGACGAGCCGAGCCCGCCTGCCGCCGCGATCACGACGGCGACCACGGCGCCGCCGATCAGGGCGGCCAGGAATGGGATGGTGAATGTGCGGTTCATGTGGCGAAAAGCATGATCGGCGGCTATGAAGCGTGCCTAAAGCGAAACATGGGTCCAGCTAAAAGTGTGGCTCGCCGGCTCCGGCCGGAGAACTCTAGGGCAACGAGGGGAGCAGCTCTCTCAACGCACGCTTGGGGTCGGCGGCGCGCATCAGCGACTCCCCCACCAGCACGGCGGCGACGCCGGCGTCCTGTAACCGCGCCAGCTGCGCACGTGTGCCGATCCCGGACTCCGAGATCACCGTGGCGTCCGCGGGCATGCATGACATCAGGCCGTATGTACGCTCGACGTCGACGCTGAAGTCGCGCAGGTCGCGGTTGTTGATCCCGAGCAGTCGCGCCTCGACCTCCAGTGCCGTGTGCAGCTCGCGCTCGTCGTGCACCTCGACGAGCACGTCGAGCTCGAGGTCGTGCGCGCTCGCGAGCAGCGCGCGCAGCCGCTCGACATCGAGCGCCGCGACGATCAGCAGCACGGCGTCGGCGCCCGCTGCGCTCGCCTCGTACAGCTGATAGCGGTCGACCACGAAATCCTTGCGCAGCACCGGCAGGCTGCTCGCGCGGCGCGCGCTGCGCAGATCCTCGAGCGAGCCGGCGAAGTGCGCCTCCTCGGTCAACACCGACAGCGCGCAGGCGCCCCCGTGCTCGTATGCGGCGACGATCTCGTCGATCTCGGCGTGCTCGCGCAGGGCCCCCGCCGAGGGCGAGCGGCGCTTGAACTCCGCGATCACGCCGATCCCGGGCGCGCGGACCGCCGCTCCGAAGGCGCGCCCGGCGCCCGGCGCCGCGCCGAGCCGGTCGGCGTCTCGCCCCGTTGCCGGCGCCGCGCGCGCGCGTTCGACCCGCACGGCCAGCTCGCGTTCGGGAAGCGCCTGCTTGCGGCGCTCGAGCTCAGCGCGCGTGCTCTGCAGGATCTGCGCCAGCACCGTCGGCGTCGACTCGCCGACCGCGGTCACGGCGTGGCCGCCGGTTCGGGCGCGTAGCGGACGCTCGCCTGGACGAAGCGCTCGAGCGCGGTCTCGGCGCGGCCGTCCGCGATCGCCGCGCGCGCGAGCGCCACGCCGGCGGCAATCGAATCCGCAGCGCCCGCGGCGTAGATCGCCGCGCCGGCGTTGATTGCCGCCAGCTCGCTGTGCGGCCCCGGCTCGCCGCGCAGCACCGCGCGTGTGACGTTCGCGTTCTGCTCCGGGTCGGCCCCGGCGGTCGCCTCGAGATCCGACTCGGCAGCGGCGAGCTGCACACCGACCTCGCCCGGCACGAGCGTGTAGCGAGTCAGCTGCTCGCCGTTCACCTCGACCACCTTGGTCGCCGCCGCGATCGAGATCTCGTCGAGGCCGTCCTCGCTGGAGACCACCAACGCCCGCTCGGCCCCGAGCCTTGCGAGCGCGCCCGCGATCGTCTCCTGAAAGGAGGCGTCGGCGACGCCGATCAGCTGACGGCTCGCGCCTGCCGGGTTGGTCAGCGGGCCGAGGAAGTTGAAGATCGTGCGCACGGCCAGCTCGCGCCGGACCGGCATCACGAAACGTGTCGCCTGATGGTGAGCCGGTGCGAACATGAAGCCGAAGCCGGTCTCGTCGATGCACGCGGCCACCGCCGCCGGATCGAGGTCGATGCGGGCGCCCAGAGCCTCGAGCACGTCCGCCGACCCGCAGCGGCTGGTGGCGGAGCGATTGCCGTGCTTGGCCACCGCGCAGCCGGCGCCCGCGGCGATCAGCGCGGCGGTCGTCGAGACGTTGAACGTGCTCCGCCCGCCACCCGTGCCGGCGGTGTCGAGCAGGTTTTCGCGTCCGACCGAAACCGGCACCGCCAGCTCGCGCATCGTCCGCGCCAGCCCGGCGAGCTCGTCGACGGTCTCGCCCTTGGTGCGCAGCGCGATCAGAAAGCCGGCGATCTGCGCATCGGGCGCCTCCCCGCGCATGATCTGCGCGAGCACCTCGCCCGCCTCGTCGGCGCTGAGGTCCCGCCGCTGGGCGAGCGCGTCGATCGCGCGCGTGAGCGTCGCGTTAGGCATCCGACTCCCCCGTCTTGCCGGCGCTCACCGCTTGGGAGCCGGCGACCCGGCCGTCGAGGAAGTTGCGCAGCAGCAGCTTGCCCTCGTCGGTCAGGACCGACTCGGGATGGAACTGCACACCCTCAGCCGGCAGCTCGCGATGGCGCAGGCCCATCAGCACGCCGCCGCCGCGCGCCGACTGCTCGAGGCAGTCGGGCAGCTCGGCGCTGACCACGAGCGAGTGATAGCGCCCGACGCGCAGCGGGCTCGACAGGCCGCTGAAGATCGTGCGGCCGTCGTGCTCGATCGTCGTGGCCTTGCCGTGGACCGGCGGATGCAGCTCGATACGAGCGCCGAACGTCTGGCCGAGCGCCTGATGACCCAGGCAGACGCCGAGCGTCGGGATCCCCGCCTCGGGCAGGCGCCTCGCCGCCTCCAGCGAGATGCCGGCCTCGTCGGGGGTGCACGGGCCCGGGGAGATCACACATCGCGCATACCCGTGCTCGAGCAGCTCGGTGACCGTTGCTCGGTCGTTGCGCACCACGTCCACGTCCGCCCCGAGCTCGCCGAGATATTGCACGAGGTTGTAGGTGAACGAGTCGTAGTTGTCGATCATCAGGACTTTCATCGCTGGTTTTTCATCGCTGGTTTTCGTTTCTGCTCGGATACTGAAAATTGGTCCATCATGCGTGCACGCGCGCAGCCTCGCCGGCCGGCCGTGATTGCATCCCTCGTCGCTATGGCCACTGCGGCTGCGCCACCGCCAGCTCGATCGCACGCAGGACGGCCTTGGCCTTCGCCTGCGACTCGGCCAGCTCATAGGCGGGCTGGGCGTCGGCGACCGTGCCACCGCCGGCCTGGATGTGGGCCGCGCCGTCCTTGACCACGACGGTGCGGATGTGGATGCAGGTGTCCATGTCACCGGCGTAGGACAGGTAACCGATCGCGCCGCCGTAGCCGCCGCGCTTGACCGGCTCGAGCTCGTCGATGATCTGCATCGCGCGCACCTTCGGCGCCCCCGACAGCGTCCCCGCCGGCAGAACCGAGCGCAGCGCATCCATCGCACTGACGCCGTCGCGCATGACGCCGACCACCGAGGACACGATGTGCATCACGTGCGAGTAGGTCTCGACCGCCATGAACGTCTCGACCTCGACCGTGCCCGGCTCGCACACGCGTCCGAGATCGTTGCGGCCGAGGTCGACGAGCATCACGTGCTCGGCGCGCTCCTTCTCGTCCTCGAGCAGCTCCCTGGCGATGCGCTCGTCCTCGGCGGCGTTCGCGCCGCGCGGGCGCGTACCCGCGATCGGCCTGGTGCTGACCTGGGCCCGGCCGTCGGCGCGGGCGCCGGCGCTGACGGTCAGGAGCGGCTCAGGGCTCGCGCCGGCGACCTGGAAGTCGCCGAAGTCCAGGTAGTACATGTAGGGGCTCGGGTTGACGGCGCGCAGCCCGCGATAGATCGAGAACGCGTGCACCGGCGTCGGGGCCGACCAGCGCTGCGACGGCACCACCTGGAAGGCGTCGCCGGCGTAGATGTACTCGATGATCCGCTTGACCATCGCTTCGAAGCGCTCGGGCGGCATGTTCGACTCGAACTCCGGCATCGCACGCGAGCCGGAGGGCGGGGTGTCGGCCGGTGGCACCGGGCCCGCGAGCGCGCCCCGGATCTCGGCGATCGTCGCCGCGGCGGTAGCGTAGGCGCGCGCCAGCGCTGGCTCGGCGCCGGTGTCGGCATTGGCGAGGATCGTCACCGTGTGCTTGAGGTGGTCGAACACGACCAGCGCATCCGAGAGCATCAGCGCCATGTCGGGCAGCCCCAGGGGATCCGGCGGGGGTGTCCCGAGCGGCTCGACGGTGCGCACCAGGTCGTAGCCGAAGTAGCCGACGGCCCCGCCGGTGAAGGGCGGTGCGTCGGGCATCGGCGCCTGGCGAAAGCGCGCCACGTGCGCGGCCGCCAGCGCGTACGGGTCGCCGCCGTCGGCGAGCGACCAGCGCACCACCTCGCGCGGGCGAAAGCCGATGAACGACCAGCGCCCGACGCGCTGGCCCTGATCGGCCGACTCGAGCAGGAACGCCGGCTCGTTCGGAGCCAGCCGGCGCAGCTTCAAGAACGCCGACACCGGTGTCTCGCAATCGTCGATGAAGCTGTGACGCAGCGCGATCAGATTGCACGCCTGTCCGACGGAGGCGTCCGATGGTGACTCGCGCACATACGCTTCGGCCTGCTCCAGGCTCGGCTCGATCGCAAGCCCGGACGCGCCGGACGGCGCCAGCGTCTCAGCGGCGGCGGCCATCTAGGACTCGCTCGGCGTCGGCCAGCTCACGGCCGCGGCCGTGCACCAGCACCAGCAGGTGGTAGAGCAGATCGGCAGCCTCTTCGTCGACTCGCTCGTCGGACTCCGCGCGCACGGCGCGCACGACCTCCTCGGCCTCCTCCCGGACCTTGGCACCCGCCAGCTGAGGATCGTCGAGCAGCTTGACCGTGTAGGAGCCTGCCGGGCGTTCGGCGGCGCGCGCGCGCAGCGTGCGCTCGAGTGTCGGCAGCGTCTCGTGTGGCGCCGGCGGCTCCAGCTCGCCGCGATGAAAGCAGGTCCGCTCGCCCGTATGACAGGCCGGGCCGGCGGGCTCGACCAGGGCGAGCAGCGTATCCCCGTCGCAGTCGAGTCGCAGCGATCGCACCGCTTGGATGTTGCCGCTCGTTTCACCCTTGTGCCAGAGCTGTTCGCGCGAGCGGCTGTACAGGTGCAGCTCGCCGGTCTCTCGGGTGCGAGCGAGCGCATCGGCGTTCATGTAGGCGAGCGTCAAGACCTCGCCGGTCCGCCAGTCCTGAACCACGCACGGCACGAGGCCATGCTCGTCATAGACGACCAGTTCGTCCTGGGTGTGACTGCCAGCGGAGACGTTCATCTGTGGAATTGTAGGTTGCATGGCGAGCATGGCATCGCCCTTGCAACGCGATCTCGTGGTTGTCACCGGCAAGGGTGGCGTCGGCAAGAGCACCGTCGCCGCGGCGCTCGGCGTGAGCGCAGCCCGCGAAGGCCGGCGCACGGTCGTGGTCGAGCTCGGCGAGCAGCGTCACCTGCCGGCCCTGTTCGAGCGCGCCGCCGTGCTCCAGCAGATCGCGCCGGAGGCGCCCGCTGGGGAGTCCGGCGAGCCCAACGGCAGCTCCGCGCGATCGGAGCCCGCGGACGCGAGCTCGGGGGCCGAGGTTGCCCTCGCCGAGAACCTGTGGAGCCTGACGATCGATCCAGACCGTGCGCTGCTCGAGTGGCTGCAGCGGCTCGGCGGCCGCGTGCCCGGGCGCATCCTCGCGAACAGCGGGACCTTTCAGTACTTCGCGGGAGCGGCTCCGGGCGCCAAGGAGCTGGTCAGCATGGTCAAGGTCTGGGAGCTCACGCAGGTCAAGCGCTGGCGCAGGCGCGCGCGTGGCTATGACCTGGTCGTGCTGGACGCGCCGGCGACCGGGCATGCGCTCGGGTTGCTGCGCTCGCCGCACACGTTCGGCGCGATCGCGCGCGTCGGACCGGTCTTCGGCCAGGCTCAGAAGATTCGCGAGCTGCTCGAGGATCCCGGCCAGACGAGCTATCTGGCCGTCGCGCAAGCGAGCGAGATGGCGGTCGGCGAGACGCTCGAGCTGAAGGCCGAGCTGCGCGCTCAGCTCGGCTGCGAGCTGAGCGCGACGATCGTGAACGCGACGCTGCCGCGCCGCTTCGCGGCCGACGAGCTGGCGCGCATCGCTCGCCTGAACGGCGACGATCCCGTCGTGCGCTCCGCCGTCGAGGCCGCGCACGCCGTGCACGAGCGCGGACGCTCCCAGCAGCGACAGATCGCGCGCCTGCGCCGCGCGGGCCTATCGGCGATAAGCGTTCCGTTCGTGTTCGCAGCCGAGCTCGACCTGGAGGACGTACGGCGAATCGGCGCGAGCCTCGCGAAGCGCCTGTGAGCGGTGCCTGAGCTTCACCGCCCTCGCGGCCCGGCCGCTCACACGATCCCGAGCCGATCGAGCAGTGCGTCGTCCCCGCGCCAGTCGCGGCGTACGCGCACCGACAGCTCGAGGTGCACCTGGCAGCCGAGCTCGCGCTCCAGTTCCCGGCGGGCGCCAATCCCGATCGCCTTGATCATGCGGCCCTTCGCGCCGACGACGATCCCCTTCTGGGACTCGCTCTCGACCCAGATCAAGGCCCGTATCCGCGCCAGTCCCTCGCGCGGGTGCTCGACCTCCTCGAGCACCACCTCGACGGCGTGCGGAAGCTCGTGGAAGGTGCGCCTGACAACCGCCTCGCGCACGAGCTCGGCCAGCAGCAGCTCGCGCGGCTGATCGGAACGTTGACGGGGCTCGAACATCAGCGGTGCCTCCGGCAGCAGCCCCGCCAGGTGCGCGACGAGCGCCTCGACGCCGCTCCCGCGGCGCGCCGAGATCGGGAAGATCTCGCCGTCGACGCCCAGATCGGCGGCCGCCGCAAGCGCCGACGCGGTGGCCGCTCTGTCGAGGCGATCGATCTTGTTGACCACGGTCGTGACGCTCGCGGCGGCACCCTCGAGGCTCGCGGCGATGAAGCGGTCGCCCGCGCCGATCCCCTGCTCGCCGTTGAGCACCAGCAGCGCCGTGTCCGCCGCGTCGAGCTCGTGCCCGACCCGCTTGGCCATGCGCTCGGTGAGCGCGTCGCGCGGACGCTGAACGCCCGGCAGATCGACCATCACGAGCTGGCTGTCGCCGTGCATGCGCACTCCGCGGATCGCGCGGCGCGTGGTCTGCGGACGATCGGAGATGATCGCCACCTTCTCCCCCACCACGGCGTTGACGAGCGTCGACTTGCCGACGTTCGGCCGCCCCACGACCGCGACGAAGCCGCTGCGCGTCAACGGTTTGCGCTCGCCAGCAGCTGAGCCTGGAGCGCCAGCATCTCGCCGTTGTCGGCCTCGTGGTCCATGCCGAGCAGATGCAGCACGCCGTGCACCACCGCCTCGCGGATGTCGCTGGTGTGCTCGGGACAGATCAACACGTCGCCCAGCTCGCGCGGCTCGCCGGCCCGCGTGCGCGAACCGTCGATCGGAAACGACAACACGTCGGTCGGTTCGGCCCTGCCACGATGCCGGGCATTGAGCTCGGCCATGCGCCGCGCGTCGATGAACTCGACCGCCAAGTGACCGTCGCTCGCTCCCCGCGCGCCGGCCGCCAGCAGGCACAGGGCGCGAACCTCCTCGGCGCTCGGTCCGTGTGCGAGCGGCTCGACGCCGAAGACCTCGACTTCGACCACGGTCGGCTGCTCCTCACGCACGACGTCGGTCGACGGTGCGGCGCTGCCCGGCCCAGTCGTCGAGGCTGCGGGCCTGTGACGGATCTGAGGGGACGCGCTGCCCGGCGGCGGCGTCGCGCTGCCCGGCGGCGGCATTACGCTGCCCGGCGGCGGCGTTGCGCCGCCCGCCGCGGGCGTCGCGCTGGGAGTGCTCGTCGTAGGCCTCGACGATCCGCTGCACCAGCCTGTGCCTGACGACGTCCTCACCGCCGAACCTGACGAACTCGATGTCCTCGACGGCGCCGAGTATGTCGCCGACGACGATCAGGCCCGACTGCTGCTCGCGGGGCAGATCGACCTGGGTGATGTCCCCTGTGACGACCATCCTCGAGCCGAACCCGAGCCGCGTGAGGAACATCTTCATCTGCTCGGGCGTGGTGTTCTGCGCCTCGTCGAGGATCACGAACGAGTCATTCAACGTGCGACCGCGCATGAACGCCAGCGGGGCGATCTCGATGACGCCGCGCTCGAGGTGCTGGGAGACCTTCTCGGGGTCGAGCATGTCGTGCAGCGCGTCGAACAGCGGCCGCAGATAGGGATCGACCTTGGCCATCAGATCGCCCGGCAGGAAGCCGAGCCGCTCGCCGGCCTCGACGGCCGGACGCGTCAGGATGATGCGGTTGACCTCGTGCCGGGAGAGAGCGGCGGCGGCCATCGCGACCGCGAGGAAGGTCTTGCCTGTGCCGGCCGGTCCGACGCCGAAGGTGACCGTGTTCTCACGAATCGAGTCGACGTAGCGCTTCTGGTTGACGGTCTGCGGCGCGATCTGGCGGCTGCGATACCGCCACACGACGTCCTCGAGCACCCGCGCCGGCGACTCGTGCGCGTCGAGTGCGCCGGTCACCGCCGCGATCGTCCCCGGGCCGATCTGATGGCCGCGCGAGATCAGCTCGGAGAGCTCGCGCACGACCCGCTCGCCGGTTCTGGTCTCGCCTTCCTCGCCGTCGAAGGTGACCAGGTTTCCGCGCAGGAACACCTTGCATTGCAGGTGCGCCTCGAGCGCGCGGAGCACCATGTCCTGACTGCCCGCCAGCTCGGCGGCGACCTCGTTGGGCAGCTCGAGCTGGGTCCTCATCCGCCCGTCGCGCTCAAGGGCTCACCCATCCAGCTCCGCCTTGACGAAGCCCGAGACGCGTCCTCCGTCCGCACGTCCATCGACGGCCGTCATCGCCTTGCCGATCGCGCGGCCCATGTCCTTGGCGGACTGAGCGCCGCTGTCGAGCACGGCCTGGCGCACGATTGCTCGCAGCTCCTCGTCGGACAGCTCGGCGGGCAGATAGCCGCTGATCAGCCGCGCCTCGGCCTCCTCGCCGTCGGCCAGCTCCGGGCGTCCGCCGTCGCGATAGGCCTTTGCTGCTTCCAGGCGTCGCTTGCGCTCGCGCCGCAGCACGGCAAGCTCGTCATCGGAGCCTTCCTTCGCCGACTTCTGCAGCTCGGAAAGCAACATGCGCAGGGCGCCCACACGCTCCTTCTCGCGCGCACGCATCGCACCCTGCAGATCGGTTTTGATCTCCTCCAACACGGCCATCCTCGCCCAGGATACGCGCTCACGGGGCATCCGATGGGGACCATCCGGTGAAGGCGTGACCGGGCGGGGCGGCGGCTCCCGCTAGGGTGCGCGTCTGTGAACGAGTCCCTGTACGAAAGCGCGCTCGCGCCGTTCCTCGACGAGGTCGTGCGCCTGCGGCCGAGCGACGCCGAAGTGATCGACGCCCACACCCATCTCGGTCTCGACGAGGATGGTCGTTCGCTTGCGCCCGAGCAGCTGCTCGCGCAACTCGACGCTGCCGGCGCGCGACGCGCATGCGTGTTCCCCCTGCACGACCCCGAGCGCCGGCCCGCTTACAGCGTGCCGAACGACCGGGTGATGGCCTGGGCTCAGGAAAGCGACGGACGCCTGACCGCGTTCTGCCGGCTCGACCCGGCCGAAGATCCGATCGCCGAGGGCGAACGCTGTCTTGCCGCCGGCGCGCGCGGCATCAAGCTGCACCCGCGTGCCCAGGACTTCAGGTTCGACGGCGAGGAGATGCGCGAGATCTTCGCGCTCGCCGAACGCGCGCAGGTGCCGATCCTGATCCACGCCGGGCGCGGCCTGCCGCCGCTGGCCGACGGCCTGGTCGACCTCACCCTCAGCCACCCGGGCGTCGTGCTGATCCTCGCTCACGGCGCGATCTGCGACCAGGGCATTCTCACCTCGCGCCTGGCCGATCATCCCGGGGTCCTGTACGACATCTCCTGCTTCTTTCCGCTCGACGTGATCGAGCTGTTCGCGCGGGCGCCCGCGGAGCGCATCGTGTTTGCATCGGATCCGCCCTACGGGCTGCCCGCCACGACGCTCTATCTGGCGCTGCGAGTCGCCGCTCAGGCCGGACTCGACGAGCAGGCGACGCGCCTGATGCTGGGAGGGACGATGGCGAGCCTGCTCGACGGCGATGATCTGCCCCCGACGACGCCACCGCGCAGGGGTCCGTCGATCACGCTCTCGGGGCGCCTGGCGCGCGCGTACGGGTACGGCAGCCTGACCGGTCCCGCGCTGTTCGCCGGCATCCCCGAGCAGGCGGCGGCGATGCTCGAGATGGCCCTGGCCGCATGCCGCGATCCCGAGCCCGGTGACGTCGGCGATGCCCTCGAGACGATCGGCGCTGCCTTCTCGGCGGCCGCGAGCCTGATCAGGAGCCCCGATGGCGTGCGTCCGGCAATCGACCTCGTCTACCGCGCGATCGTGCGCGCCGCCACCGAGGAGCGCGACCCGGTCGTGCCAGGCATCCCGGCGTGAGCGCCTGGCCGCGCGGCCGCGATCGCGTGCAACCGCGACCGTCACCGCGCGCGTGCGTCTGCCTGCAGCCACAGCGCTCCCCACTCGGCCCCGCAACGGCGGTCGCGCTCGGCCAGGCCGGCTCGCGCGAACACACCGCTGACCTCGTCGAGCTCCGCGACGAGCAGTCCGCCGGCAATCAGGTGCTGCGGGGGACGATCGCCGAGGCCTGAGGCCAGCTGCAGCAGCAGCGGCCGTACGAGATTGGCGAGCACCACCGCGGCTCGCGGTCGCGGGAGCTGCTCGTGGCGCAGGTCGAACAGGCGCGGATGAATCTCGGCGGCGTTGGCCTGCGCGTTCTCGCCCGCCGCGGCGACGCTGTCGGGGTCGTTGTCGAGCGCCCACACCGGTCGGTAGCCGAGCCCCGACGCGGCGATCGCAAGGACGCCCGAGCCGGTGCCGAGATCGACCAGCGGATTGGGGATTCCGCGCGCCGGATGCAGCATCGTCTGTGGCCGCTGCGCCGTCAGCTCGAGCAACAGCTCGAGACACAGCCTGGTCGTGGCGTGCGCGCCGGTACCGAACGCCCGGCCGGGATCGATCGCTATCTCGAGCATGCCGGCGCGCCCGCTTGGCGGTTCCCACGGCGGACGCACGTACAAGGACGGCACCCGCCCGGGCGAGGGCGAATCGATCGTGACCGGCTTGTGAAAGAGCTTCCAGCGCTCGGCCCAGTCGTCGTCGAGGTTGCTGCTCGAGACTTCGACCAGCGCCTCGCCGACGGCAGCGCGAACAGCGGGCAGCTGGGGCAGCTCACCGGGCGATCCGTACACCGCGAACTCGACAAGCCCCGGGGCGGGCGAGACCTCTTCGACGCCGCCCGGGGCGAGCTCGAGCAGCTCGGCCAGGACGATCTCGGCGTCGTCGCTCCTGACGCGCACCGCCAGCCGGATCATCGCGGCGCCCGCCAGCTCACGCCCCTGCCAGCACGCCGGCGCACCGCCAGTCGAATCATCGAGCCAGGGCCCTCGCTCACGCCGCTGCCAGCCCGCTCATGCCGTGCCAGCCGGATTACGCCGAGTGGCCGCGAAGGGCGCGCCTGAGCTTCCCCAGCAGCGAATCGTCCGCGCGCAGGTTCTCCTCGGTGAGCGTCTCCTGCAGACGCTCGATGAGCTCGCGCTGCTGATCGCTCAACCGCCTGGGGATCACGACGTTCAGCACCACCTTGAGATCGCCCTTGCGACGCGAGCGCAGCGAGGGCATCCCCAGCCCGCGCAGCGCGATCACCTCGCCCGGCTGTGAGCCGGCCGGGACGTCCACCGTCGTCGGCGCCTCGAGCGTGGGCACCTGCAGAGTCCCTCCCAGCGCCGCCAGCGGGGCCGGCACGTCCAGGGCCGTGATCAGATCCTCGCCTTCGCGCACGAAACGCTCGTCTTCGCGCACGCTCACCAGCACGTACAGATCTCCCGAAGGAGCGCCCGCCTCGCCGGCGTGCCCCTGGCCGCCGAGCCTGATCCGCTGGCCGTCGGCGATCCCCGCGGGAAGGTCGACGGCGACCTCACGGCGAGCCACACGTCGCCCGCGACCGCGGCACTCGGCACAGGGCTGCGTGGCGACGCGTCCGTCTCCTTCGCAGCTATCGCACACGACGGTGCGCACCATCTGGCCGAACGGCGTCCGTGTGATCGCCTGGAGCTGGCCGTTGCCGCCGCAGCGCTCGCAGGTCTCGATCGGCGTGCCGGGCTCGGCTCCGTTGCCGTGACAGTGATCGCAGCGCTCGGCGACCTCGACGTCGACCGTGACCTGCACCCCCTGTGCCGCCTGAGCGAGCGATATCTCCACCGCCGCGGCCGTGTCTTCGCCATGCATCTGGGCGCCGCGCGCGCCGAACGGGCTGGCGCCGCCGAAGAACGCCTCGAACAGGTCCCCGATCGAGCCGAACCCGTCGAAGTTCGGCGCGTAGCCTCCCGAGCGCAGGCCTTCGTGGCCATAGCGGTCGTAGGTTGCTCGACGCTCCTCGTCGGAGAGGATCTCGTACGCCTCGGCCGCCTCCTTGAACTTCTCCTCCGCGCTCGGATCGTGCGCGTTGACGTCAGGGTGCAGCTCGCGTGCGAGCGCCCTGAACGCCTTCTTGATCTGCTGGGTCGAAGCGTCCCGCTCGAGGCCGAGCACCTCGTATGGGTCGCGTGGCATCGACGTCCGGCTCATCCTGACCTCACAGCTCAGCGCTCCGCATAGGCGGTCTCGACGAACCGCGAGAGCTCGTGTGCGGCCTCGCGCACGGTCACGATCGCCTCGGCGTAGTCCATCCGCACCGGCCCGATCACCGACACGGCCCCGAGCTTGCGCCTGGCCACGCCGTATCCGGTCGCCACGAGTCCGAGCGACTGCATCGCCGGGATCTCGTTCTCGTGGCCGATACGCACGTACAGGCCGTCCTCGCTGAGCGCGGCCCGCAGGACGTGCAGCAGCACCACGCGCCGCTCGAGCAGGCCCATGAGCTCGTTGATCTGACCCGAATCTTCGATCATGCCCGCGGCGAACAGCCGTGAAGTGCCCTCGACGAACAGCGCATCCTCGTCGTCGCTTTCGATTTCGACGAAGGCCGGCTCCAGGCGCCGCAGGAACGCCAGCTCGGTATCGGACAGACCCGTGTCGATCATCCGCTGGTGCAGCATGCGGGCGCCCAGTGCGATCCCGCCGAGCCGCTCGTTGAGGTACTCGCCGGCCCAGGTCACGAGCCCGGGATCGACCGGCTGATCGAACGTGAGCAGCATCTTCGAGACGCCGCCGGTCGAGCTGATGATCACCACCACCACCACGTTCGGCTGCAGCGCCAGCACCTCGACGTGCCTGATCGCGGCGCTGTCGACGATCGGCACCGATGCGACCGCCAGCAGGTTCGTCACCTGCGAGAGCGTCTCGGTGGTGGCGCGCACGGCCTCGTCGACTTCACGCCTGATCAGCGAGAGCTCGAGCCGTCGCGCGAGGTGCCGGGCGGGCTCCAGGCCGTGTCCGGAGGCAAGCATCCGGTCGACCACGTAGCGCTGTCCGGTATCGGTGGGCACGCGACCGGCCGACACGTGAGGGTGCGCCAGCAGCCCCCGCTCCTCGAGCAGGGCGAGCTCGTTGCGAACCGTCGAGGCGCGGCAGTCCAGCGCGGGGTCGGCCGCGATCGTCTTCGATGCAACTGGCTGGCCTGTGCGCAGGTAGTGCTCGACCACCGTGCCCAGGATCAGCTCCTGCCGGGCACTCAGCATGCCTTGATTCTATGAGCCCGAGCGTCGGATCCTGTGGGAAGGACCCGCTCAGGTCAGCTCGCACCCGCTCAGGCGAGCTCGACCTCGGCCTCGGCGTTGCGCACGATCTGCTTGTCAGCCTGTTCGGCCACCGTGTCGATCAGGGCGCGCCCGTCGCGGATCTCGCGCACGGTCCCGGTTACGAGCACCTCCTGCTCGGGCATGCCCATGCCGCGAAACTGCACCGACAGCCGCTTGAGGTGATCAGGCCCGCCGGCAGCCTCGGTCTGAGCCCGTGCCACCTGGGCCATCGTCCACAGCCCGTGCAGGATCCGGCCGGGCAGGCCCACGGCCCGGGCGAACTCGTCATCGATGTGAATCGGGTTGAAGTCCCCCGAAGCGCCCGCGTAGCGGACGGTCAGGTACTTGTCGGGAGTGACCCTGAGCTCGGGGATCTCTGCGCCGGCCTGCTGCTCGAACTTTGCTTGCCCAGCCATATCGTCACACTCCTCGCACGATCTGAGTCCATATCCCCCGACAGACCTGCTCGCCACGCTGATTGTTGGAGACGGACTCGAACACGTAATAGCCGCGGCCGTCGCGTTCGGAGATGTCCTTGACGCTGGCCGTGGTTGTGATCTCGTCACCGGCCACCACCGGCGCGCCCCACTCGAACTGCTGGCCGCCGTGGACCATCATGGCGAAGTTGATCTCGAGATCCGGATCGAAGATCGGCGGGCCCACGGAAGGCGCGCTGTAGACGACCGCGAACATCGGCGGTGCAACCACGTCGGCGTAGCCGGCATCGCGCGCGGCATCAACGTCCAGATGGACGGGATTCGTCTCGCCCACCGCACGCGCGTACTCCCTGATCTTCTCCCTGCCGACGGCGTACACGGTGGGCTCGTACTGCTTGCCGATCGCTGTGTCGTTGACTGGCACCGAACGTGAGCCCCTATGCAAATCGATGTTCCGGCCGCTCACGGCGACCACGGGCGCGCCAGTTTACGCGCACCCCGCTCGGCTCGCATCGCCGTCGGCTGGAGTTCCCGGCGACATTCGTCAGGCCGCGTAAACGCATACCGGAGGGCTGCGCCGCGCGCTGTGCCGGATGTGAAGCCGTCCTGCCGAGCCAGCGGGCGAGCAGGTCGGTGCACGGGGCCGAGTGCTGATCCTTAAACGCGAAAACGACCCCGAGGAAGCCCGCGAGCTCGTCCGGCGACGCGAGCGATGCCGGCGGCGGGCCGGCGACAGGGCAGATTGCCTGTGCGCCGCCACCGCCGCCGGACGGCGAGCGCTCCGAGTTGGCTGACCTGGGCCGCCCCGCCGGCTGGCGAGCAACCTCGTGGCAGCCGGCCTTGCCCGAAACCGCCGCTAGAAGACGAGATCGTCGCCGGCGGCGCCCGCCCCGACGCCCGCAAGCTCGCCGTCGCCATCCTCCTCGAGCTCGGAGCGGCCGCCGGGACTGTCGAGGAACTGAACGGTATCGGCGACGATGCTGACGGCCTGGCGCGTCTGCTGCTCGGCGGTTTCCCACTCGCGCCACTCGAGGCGTCCGTCGATCGCTACGCGGCTGCCCTTGTGCATATAGCGGCTGACGTTTTCAGCATGACCGCCGTAGACGTTCACGTCGAAGAAGTTGGGCCGCTCGTGGTACTCGCCGTCGGGGTCCTTGCGTCTCGAGCTGCAGGCGATGCGCATTCCACACACGTTCGTGCCAGAGGGCAGCGCGCGCAGCTCCGGATCGCGAGTGAGGCGTCCGACCAGCACGACCCGGTTGATTGTGAAGATAGACATGTTCGGCTCCGTGTTCGCTGTTGCTCCCCCGGCACGCAAGCTAGAGATCGCTTGGGACGAAACTCTCGGCGAGCCCGTCCTCCAGCTCACGCGGCCACGGCAGCGTTTCCAGTCCGACGATCACGATGCGCTCCTGGGCCTGTGCGCGATCGACGGCCCGCTGCAAGGCCCGCGCGACGCTCGGAGGCGCCAGGTAGAGGACGCCCGAGATCTCGCGGCAGCGCGCCCAGGCACGGCAGATGGCCGTCAAGCGGGCCGGCGCCTTGATTGTCAGCTCGACCTCGACGGCGACCGGCTGCGGGGCGGGATGGGCGTTCGGCCACAGCATGAGGTCGCAACGATGCAGCTGTGGCTCACCGCGCGCGTCGAGTCCAAGCTCGGCGCGCGCACATCGGTGAGCGTGTTCACGTTCGTGCTGGCGAAGCTCGCGCTCGCCGACGATTCCGTGGTCCGGGTAGCAGCGCTCGAGCGCGGCCGCCACGTGCGCGCACGCAAGCAGGTGTGCCGCGCTGGCGGCGCTCACGCAACCCGGCTCGATCCCGTCCGCGGCGGCCACACGCAGTCCGGCTGCGGTGACGGTGTACAGCGCGGGACGGCCGGCCAGGGGTCGGGCACGGCCGATCCAGCCGTTGCGACGCGCAACCGCAAGGCGAGCTCTGGCCGACGTCAGGCTGATGCCGAGGTGGTGCGCGAGCGCCTCGGCGCTGACCGCGCCGAGCGATCCGATCCAGCGCAGGATCTCGCTTTGCTCCGGTGTGGCGGTCCTTCGCCGCAAACCGGTCGAGGTTGGCTTCTGCCGACTTTCGGCGGCGGCTGTTCCGCCGCATCGCCCTGCCGCGGTGGTGTTCGCTTGTCGTTTCATTGCATCCGCTCCTTTGTGCGGTCGGTGGTATGTCCCCCTGCCGGGGTCGAACAGGCACGCGAGCGCAACCGCGGCCGGCTGATTGCCCGCACCGCGGCCGCGCCGGCGCCTGCCTGACCCGAACGCGTCAGTGCCGGGACGTCGCTTCCCGCGCGGTTGCGCGACGCGCGCGTGCGCGTCCGCGCCCGATCCGCGACGCTCGCGCCGGGGGGCGCGGGCCGGAGCGCAGCATTTGCGCCACGCGCACCGGATGATCGCCGCCGAGGTCGATCACCGCCGCGCACCCGTCCGGCAGGCTGCGCACCGACTCGGCTGTGAGCAACGGAGCACTGACGCGCGTTCGCGTCCAGCGGCCGTCATTGCTCTGCGACGTCCGCCAGACCCCGTGACTTCCCGCCAGGCGCGAGACCAGCTCGGCGGAGTCCGGCACGACCTGGCGATGGGAGATGAACGAGGAGAGGTTTCCCTGTACCTGCTCGAGAACCTTCTCTCGCCCCGCGAGACGCAGGTCCGCGAGCTCCTGCGTGCTCAACAGCAGGTTGAGACCCGCCGCGCGGGCGCGTCCGAACAGGCGCGTCACCTGCTCGGCTGCGATCGCCGAGAACTCATCGATCACAGCCAGGGCGGCGGTGGGGGTTCGCTGCAGTGCAGCGACGGCGGTCTGCAGGTCGATGACGATTGCCACGCCGAGCATCTGCCCGACGAGCGGGCGGCTGTCGGACTGCAGATCGAAGTACACGACCGCTCGGTCGCGGATTGCCTGCAGCAGGTCGAACGACCTGCTCTCGGCCGTGCCCGGATCAAGCCAAGCCGCGAAATCCGACTCCGCCAAGATCGACAGCCGGTCGCGCACCCCGGAGAGGTCGCTCTGCTGGCGTGAGCTGAGCGCGTCGAGATATCGGTGGGTCGCGCTGGCGAGGGGTTCAGGCAGATCCCTCGCCAGCAGCTCGAGCCGGGCGGGCGCCAGATACTCCACGAGCCTGGCGAGGCTCACTTCGAGGCCTGCTGCGCGCAGCGCGCGCACCTCGTGGCCCAGGTATCGCTGGGCCTGGCGCAGGTAGTGGGGCTCGGTGAACCGCTCGCCGGCCAGCGCCTTGTCGGCGATCTCGCTATCGCTGCCGCGTGCATACGGGTTGTAGACGGACGGGCCATCGGGCGTCCACCAGAGCATCGGTCGCCCGCGCAAATGGGCGGCATGAGCGAGCTCTTCGCGCATGCTGCGATCGCCCTTCGGGTCGACCACGATCGCGCTCATGCCGGCGTGCACTGCCTGTGTCGCGATCCACGTCGCGGTGACCGTCTTGCCAGAGCCGGTCGCACCCACGATCAGGGTGTGTCGGCCGCCGCGGCGGCCGCCCAACGGGATCGAGACCGCCCGACCGGCGGGCTCATGGCCGACGATCAGACGACCGTCGCGGTAAGCGTCTGCCGACGCGGGCGTCTCGTTCGCGATCTCGCCCACAGGCGCGCTTGGGATGCCCGCCTCACATCGGTCGGCATCGAGGCGATCGGCCGCGAAGATGCCGCGAAGCCGCGCGAGCATGGAGCGAGCGCCCACGAGCCGAAGGGTTCTGGGCCCCGGCGCGATCGAGTCGGCGATCGATCGCAGCGCGTCAAGGGGACCGCTCCGTTGGCTGGCTATCTCCCCCAGGTCTGCTCCGGCCTGGATGTCTTCCCGGTGCCAGCGGCGTCCACGCACTGCCGCGCAGAGCGCTGCCGAGGCGATCGTCAGGGCATTGTGGCCGAACAGCGGACGCGCGATCAACACGACCGCCAGGGCGAGGGCCGCCCAGGTCCAACGTAGGTGCATCGCACGCATCTGACGCGCGAGCACGAAACCGATCACGAGCCCGAGCGCGACGTGGGTCGTTGTCGTGACGAGCCAGTGCCCGAGTTGCTCGACGGGTGCCAACGGGTCGATCGGCGGCCCCGCCGCCTGTTCGGAGGTGTAGCGAGATGACTGCATGCGCCGCTCCTTTCATGAAAAAAGGGCCGGCGCTATGCCGGCCCTCTCGGGTTTCGTGCCGGGTTTGACGCCGGCGCGGTGATTTGTGCCGGCGGGGTGCCGGCATGTTGCGACCCGGCGACGAGCGCCGGGTCGGCTCAGCGACCTACCAGCAGCCAGAAAGCCGCTGTCGCGCCGCCTGGTGGGCCGTTCGGGCCCATCGGCTGCTTCTCAGCGCAGGCGGTAGCCCACGCCCCAGACGTTGATGACCCAGCGCAGTCCGCTCTCCTGCTCGAGCTTGCGTCGCAGTCGGCTGGCGTGGCTGTCGAGCGTGCGCGTCGATCCGCTCGCGCGATACCCCCAGACAGCTTGCAGAAGCTCGTGCTTGGAAAACACCCGTTCCGGCTCGCTCGCGAGCTGGACCAGCAGCTCGAACTCCATGCGGCGCAGACCGATGCGCCGATCGTGCACGCTCACCGTGCGACGACGGGGGTCGATGGCGAGCGGGCCGATCTCGATCAGCGCCGTTGGCGCCTCGCCACGATCGGCCCGGCGCAATAGCGCGCGCACGCGCGCTCGCAGCTCGAGGTAGCTCGCGGGCCGAGCCATGAAGTCGTCGGCGCCGGCTTCGAAAGCGCGAAGCACGTCGAGCTCCTGCGTGCCGTCTCCCATCACGATCACGGGCGCGCAGACCGACCCGGCGCGGGTTCGCTCCTCACGGCGTATCTCACTCAGCAGCTCGATCGCGCAGTGAGCGGGATCGAGCCCACCGATCAGGAACAGCTGATGGGGTCGGCTTCCGGCGAGCAGGCGCGCGTGCTCCACCGTGTGAGCCAGCTCGACCCGACATCCGTCGGCGCGCAGCTGTGCGACGACAGCATCGGCGACGTCGATATTTGCCTCGACGAGCAGAACGTGCGTCCCGTACAGGAGCGTCGTCGTGCTCGCGGCGAGAGCGCTCGCCGGCCCTTGGGCGAGGCATCGCGTCGTGCTCGCCGGCACGTTCGACACGCCGCCAGCGCCCCCGGAGCGACCGATCATTCGAGCTCCACCTCGCGCGGGCTGACGCCGAGCCCGGCTCGGGCGATCAGCGCAAGGACGTCGCTGTGGATCCACGGTGTCGGCCGCGCCGCGCCGCTCTCTGGCACGAGCCCGATCCGACGCGCCAGCCAGCTCGTCTCGCCGCTCGCGTTCCCCTTGCTGTCACGCTTGACGCGCCCGCAACGGAGGGCGATCTCGCTCATGCTGACTCCATCCAGATCTATCGCCGCCAGAACTGCATCGCGGAGCCGTCGGTTGAGCACGATCGGGCTGGCTCGCAGGCGGATGTGCTCACCGCGTAGCACGCCGATCGCCACGCGCGGATCGCGACGGTAGTGAGCAAGCGCCCCGAGCGTCAGCTCACATGCCGGCTCATAGCTTTCCAGCGCGGCGACTACGTGGCGCAGGCTCACGGGCCTGGGCGCTGCACCCTCAGAGCAACGGCGATGCGCCCGCCAGCGCAAGGCACGGGCCGACCGGCCGGGCACGCGATCAAGGCGGTAGAACACCGCGTCGCGTGGATCGGACAGCTCGCTCGCACGGATGCGGAGGGCGCTGACCGCCATGGCGGTCGCTTCGCTCGCGTAGGGATCACCCACGAGATCGCACGCGACCACCCGCCGGCAGCTGCCTCGGTCAGCGTCCCGCACGTAGCGGTCGCACACGAGCGTCGCGTTCTCCCGCGGCTCGTCGGCGCCGAGATGAGCGACGAGCCGCCGGTCACGGCGCGTTGCGGCATCGCGGTCCATCACGAGCGTGCTGCCAGCGGCTCCTGGCCGGACGATCAGCTCACGCACGCTGCCCATAGAGTCGCGGTAGCGGGCCAGACACTCCTCATCTGGGTCTGACCGTCGCGATCCAGATGTCCGTGCGCCGGGTTGCCGACCCGCCCCGAGGCCGCGCCGACGGGCCGGCAGCGGGCAGGTCTCGCGTGACGCACGCCGCCCAGTTCGGGGGCTGGCCGTGTCCAAAGACGGTGAGCTGGGCGCTGAGGTGGTCATGGTTCTCCTGTTCCGATGATGGGCGACCGCGCTGACGTACTGAACCGCGCTTGTAGGACGTCCGGGCATGTCCGTCAAGCGGCCATGCCGCGGCTCTGACGGGTCGCGCCGACGATCCGAGAGCCCCTTAAGGGGTCTCGGAAGCCTCGACGGCGCCGGCCGCGCACTCCGCAACTTGGCGCGAAATGATCCGTGGTCGGCGGAGTGTTCAGACGTCAGCTGCTGAGCTGGCCGCGACCACGGCAGTCACGGCTGGCTCACGGCTTTGCCGATCGCTCGCGGATCGCGGGCACCGGTCGAGGCGGCATCGCTGATTGGACGTGGCTGCGCACCGCTCTCCGAGCGTGTGATTGGTGTCTCGATCTGGAGCCTGCTGCCTGTCGCGCCGTTCGCGGCGGTCGCTGCGGGCGCCGGAACATCGGGCTTGGCCGGCGTGCGGCGGTGTTACATGGGGTCGTGAAGTAGGGGCCCCGAGCCTAGCGGCGTGCGCCGGGGCTCCGCGGACGCTTGCGCGACGCAGATTGCCGACCACGGTGACTGCGTGGCTCTCGCTCTCGATCTTGGCTGGGCAGAGCGATGGCGGCACCCGCGCACGCGCCGTTGCGTGGCGCCGGCGTCCTGACGCAACTGCGCAGAGACGCCTCGCCAACTGTGGGCAACTGCAGCAGCGGCCCCGCCAACTGCAGCAATTGAGGGGCAAACGCGCGAGCGTTGGCGCGCCACGGGACGAGCTTCGACGTCGTCGACGTCGTTATTCGCGTGCGAACTGGCCGTGAAAGCTGAACGGGATGTGGTGAGGCGCCTGAGCACGGGCCAGCTCTGACAGATCCGCAGCGTCGAGCACGAGCAAGAACGAGCTGCGCGCCTCGGCGTCGAGGACGATCGAAAGCAGCACGCCATCATCCTCATCGCCAGCGTCGGGTCGCGCCACGAACACCGGCTCGCCGGGGTAGCAGCCCGGCTCGGACCAGGCCAGTCGCTCGTCGCCGACGGTGTCGATCTTGCGGATCTGCTCGATCCACCCCTGGGGGCCGCCGCCGCTTCCCCAGACATAGCGATAGGGGCGCTCGTTGCAGCGCGCGTAGTTGATCCGCGGCAGCTCGAGATCCTCCTCGGCCAGGCGTTCACTGCTTACCGACCGATCGCCCGGCCGCAGGCGGAAGCGGGTGAGCGCGGACGGCGAGATCGGCTTGCCCGCGCGCAGACGGTCGAGGTACAGGTCCTCGACGATGCTCGGGTCGGCATACGCGCACAGGTCGACGACCGCCTCCTCGCCGTCGTCATAGGCATTGACGTGGTGGAAGGCGAAGCAGGGATCGGTTTGGAAGCGGGCGGCGACCGCCCCGGTGGCTCGATCGACGAGCGTGAAGCGCGTGCCAAGCTCGGGCTTCCAGCGGTAGTTCTCGATGTAGGGGCGGCCGGAGAGCGCAAGCGCCAGCGGATTGACGACGTACGGAAACTCAGCCAGCACAAACCAGCGCACGGTCAGCCCGAAGGAGTGCATGTAGGCGGGCTCCCTGACGGCCAGCGACGCGAGCAGGCGAGGCTCGCTCGCATCTGCACCGACTTCGAAGAAACGGTAGCTGCTGCGCGCCCCGAGCTTGGCCGCGTAGTTCAGCATCGCGCCGTTCTCGCGTTGCATGTGCGGGTGCGCGGTGGTCAGCTGGCCCGGGGTTCGGTAGGGCCGCACCCCGGCGGTCTGCAAGGTGCGGCCGTCGAACTGGACCGGCAGCGGGGTCTCGGTCATCGCGATGAAGCGCTCCCCGAGCTTGACCACGTTCACGTTGGCGTTGTCGGGCAGCGCGTCACTCGAGAACAGGGTCTGAACACGCTTGAACAGCGAACGGCAGGGATCGGTGGCGAACTCGCCAAAGGCGATTCGGCCTTGGTCGCGCGCAGCCTTGTACGAACGGCTCTCGAGAAAGCGGTTGCCGTAGGAGACGCGACCGTTGCCGACCGTGAAACGGTGCAGCATCGCCAGACCGTCAAACCAATGGCGCATCCGCTGTTGGCCAACCTCGAACTTCGCGGGGCCAGTGCGCAGCAGCGATCCTCCGAGCCAGGCGGGCAGCTCGCCGCTCAACGGCAGCTCGTCGATGGTCACCTCGTCGTCGAGTGTCGAGAGGCCGAGTTGCCAGGCCGTCGTGGGCCGTGTCGTGACGCTCATAACCATTCCTCCGGTATCGTTCGGGCCGAACGATGCGAACGCTACGCTAGCCTGGCGGCCGTGTCAAGCCCGCGCCTGACGGAGACCTCGTACATCGTTCTCGGCCTGCTCGAGCAGATCCAGCCGGCGACGCCCTACGATCTCAAGCGCCTCGCCCAGGTCAGCACGTTCAACTTCTGGGCGGTACCGCACACCCAGCTGTACACCGAGTGCGGGCGCCTCGCCAAGGCCGGGCTGCTATCGGAGCAGCGCGAGGACGGCGGGCGGCGTAGACGGATCTATCGCGTCACCAAGCTCGGCCTGCGTGAGCTCGCGGCCTGGCGCGACGAGCCCACCGAAGACTACGAAGAAATCCGCGACGCGGCTACGCTCAAGCTCTTCTTCGGGGGCGATCCAAAGCGGCTCGCAGGGGCGCAGCTGCATGCACATCGAAGGCGACTGCGCGCCTATCTGGAGCTGCGCGAGAACCTGCCGGACGCGCCGCATGGGTGGCGCTGGGCGCTCGAGGCGGGCATCGGCCATGAGCGCGAGTGGGTGCGCTTCTGGTCGCGCGTCGCCAGGGACGCGCCCGGCTGAGCGCGTCGCGGCGACGCGCTCTCGCGAGTCCGCACGCTCGAATCGTCCGCCATGCCGCAACGTGCGGCATTTTTCGATCTTCCGTCTCGTGAGCTGGTTCCAAGTAAGCGAATCTTGATCCGTTCGAAGGAGCGGAAGCAAAAGTAAGAGACGGGTCTCGACTTGTGGGCTTCGAGCGATGAACCTCTGTGTCGCGCATGGGGGGACTCGTCTCTGCTCACGCGCCATTGCACCGGCGGCGGCCGCGGTCCACATGGATGCGGGCACGCTCAATTCCAAAGTCGAGCAAGAGGTGAGGCAGGCACAACATGGCTTCGATCGATAAATCGCGCACGATGGCCCCGGCGCTGCGCCCGGGCCCAAGCGGGCTTCCGCCTGCGCAGGTCGCCGAGATTCAGCGCAGCCGCATGCTGTCCGCGGCGATCCAGGCGGTCGAGGAGGTCGGATACACGCGCATGACCGTCGCTCAGGTGATCAGCCGAGCGAAGGTCTCGCGCAAGACCTTCTACGACGTGTTCATCGATCGCGAAGACTGCTTTCTGGCCGCGTTCGAGCAGACGATCACTCGTGCCAGAACCCGCGTGACCGATGCGTTTGGACGGCAGCCGAGCTGGCGCGACGGCATCCGCGCGGCGCTCGAAGTGCTGCTCGAGCTGATGGAGCGCGAGCCGGGCCTGGCGCGGCTCGCCGTCGTCGAGGCGCTCGCCGCGGGTCCGCGCATCCTCGAGAGCCGAGCCCTCGTGCTTGCCGAACTGGCCGGCGCCGTGGACCAGGGTCGATCGGCGGCCGGCGCGCGCGATGGCTCCTCGCCGGTCACCGCCGAAGGGGTCGTCGGAGCGATCTTCGCGGTGCTGCACTCGCGCCTGCTGGAACGCGACGGCGAGCCGCTGACCAGCCTCGTGGGTTCGCTGATGAACATGATCGTGCTCCCCTACCTCGGAGCGGAGGTCGCCAGCAGCGAACTTCAGCGGCCACAGCGCGCGTCTCGGCCGACGGGCCGCCCGGTCAAGCACTCCGATCCGCTCGAGGGGCTCGATATGCGCCTGACATATAGGACTGTTCGTGTGCTCGTCGCGATCGGCGAGAAACCTGGCGTGAGCAACCGCGACGTGGCTCGTGGCGCGGGCATCGCCGATCCGGGGCAAATATCGAAGCTCTTGAGGCGGCTCGAGCGCCTGGAGCTGGTCGAGAACCGCGGCAACAGCCAGACGCGAGGCTCAACCAATGCGTGGTATCTGACGGCACGCGGCATCCGCGTGACGCGCGCGACGCGCAGGCATTGAGGCTTGGCCGTCGGCGCGCGGCCTCCGCGTGACGCGCGCGACTCGCAAGCGTTGAGGCTTGGCCGTCAAGCGCGCGGCGAGTTCCTCCAAGCGGAGCGAGTTCTCCCCCAGGCGCAGCGAGTTCCCCCAAGCGAGTACCCCGAGTGTTGCATTCGGCGCCCGCGGTGTCGGGATGCTTCGCCGTCAGCACAGGATGGTCCCGCTTCGGGCGGGCCGTCGGAGCAGACGCCAGGGTGCTTCGAGCTCTGCTGTGGCTGTTGTTGTGCGTGGCCGCGTTCCTGGCCGCGATCGCATGCTGCGCATGGCTGCTCGACGGTGGACTCGGGGCGGCGCTGCGCGGGACAAGCGGCACGAGCGCCGCACGTTTCTCACTTGCGGCGCTGGAGCACGATCTCGCCGCAACGGGATGGGCCGCGCTCAGCTGGGCGCCGATCGACGGAGCCTCATTCGCCGGCGTGCTCGGCGCAGCGGCCGCCGCGGCCGCCCTGGTCCTGTGCGCAACGCGCGCCGGGGCGCGCCGCGCCCGCTCGTATGCGCGGCTGCGGGTTGAGCCGTACCGCACCGACAGCGCCGACGTGCAGGGGCTGGCGGCCATGTACCAGTCGCTGCACAAGCGTGTGCTGCGCCGGTGGTGGCGGCGCTTGCTGTGGGGCCAGCCGTCACTGGCGCTCGAGGTCCATCGCAGCGCTCCCGAGAGTGACGGCGCCTCACCGGGAGAGCTCGATCAGGTCTGGCTGGCGGTCGTGTGCCCCGCCGGTCTCGAGACGCTGGTGGAGGCGGCCGTACGTGCGGCCTACCCCAACTGCCGACTGCGCTCCTGCCGCTACGAGCCGGCGCCGCCGCGCGCCGTCGTGCGGTTGAAGAAGCAGGCCGGGTTCATCAAGCGCGTCAACACGCTCGAACGCGACGACCAGTTGCGCGAGCCTCCGATGAACCGGCTGATGAGCGTGATGGCCGCCTGCCGCGAGCCGGTGTGGGTGCAGCTCGCGCTGACGCCGACGCCGGCGCTGTTCGAGCGCCACGCCAAGCGCCTGTACAAGCGCCACGAGGCAAGGCTTTCGCGCGAGCGCCGCGAGCATCTGGTGATGCGTGATCGCTCGATGGTGGAGGACGCGGAGCTGCGCGGAGGTCTCGAGGTGCAGCACAGGCCGCTGTTCTTCACCGACCTGCGTGTGGTCGCGTCTACTCGAGTCGCGTGCGAGCGGATCGCGTCGGAGCTGCGCACGCTCGGCGCCGAGAATCGTCTGGTCGAGCGTGGCACGGTCGTGCGCAACGGCCTGCTCGGTCTTTACCGCCGGCGCGTTCTGCGCGGCGAGGGCAACCCGCTGCCCTCCCTGCACAGGGGAGTGTTCGCCTCCACCGAGTTGGCCTTGCTCTGGCAGCTGCCTTCGATCGAGTTCGACACGGTGCCGTTCGCGCGGACCGGCGTGCCGCAGGCGCCGGCTCCGCCCAGCATTTCGCGACCGCGCGACGGCCTTGGGACGCTGCGCGACGGGTTGGGCGCAGTGACGATCGATGAGCAGCTGCGCCAGCAGAACACCGCGGTGCCGGGCGCCGTCGAGCAGGGCAAGTCGAGCTACCTGGTCGCGACGGTGGCCGAGGACCTGCACCGACGGCGCTGCGCCGTGATCGTGCTCGACCCCAAGGGCGACGCCGCCGACGCGGCGGTCAGCCTCGTCGCGCCTGAACGCACCTGCACATTGCTGGACCTCGCGCGTCCGCGTTGCGGCTTCAATCCGCTGGCCGTCGATGCTCCCGCCGACGTGATCGCCGATTACGTGGTCGCGGCGCTGAAGCACCTGTTCACTGACGCCGACATCCGCGCGTCCTCCGACCGCTATCTGCGAAACGCCATCATCGCCGTGCTCGCCTACGACCGCTGCGCCAACCTCTGGGATGCGGCGCGGCTGCTGTCGGTCGGCGAGGAGGGATACGCGTATCGCAATGCGGTCGGAGCGCGTGTGCGCACGATGCCCGCGTTCAAGGAGATATCCGAGTTCTTCACGGCGGAGCTCTCGGCCCAGCTCGCGGACGCGCGCAGCACGACGACGGCCAAGCTCGACGCCCCGGTGAACAAGCTCGCGCGCCTGCTGAACTCGCCAACGATCAAGCGCGTGCTGCTCAACGACTCGCTGTTGGTCGACTTCGACAAGCTGATCGCGAACGAAGAGGTGCTGGTGGTAAAGGGCGCGCTCGGCGCGATGGGCGCAGGCAACACGTCGGTCGTGATGCAGTTGCTCGTCGGCATGCTCGATGCCGCGCTGGCGCGCCAGCAAGATCTGGTCGCTCCCGAGCGACGCGTGACCGTTGCGCTCAAGGTCGACGAGGCGCCGCTCGTATTGAATCGAGGCTTCGCCGAGACGATGGCCCTGAAGCGATCGGCCGGCCTCGAGACCGTTGCGTGCTGGCAGAGCGACGCGCAGTGGCTCGACAAGGATGTCCGTGAGCAGCTCGATGCCCTGTTTGCTCACCGTGTCTACTTCGCCACCGCCTCGGCACGCGACGCGCGCTCGTCGGCGACGCTGGCAATGCCCGAGTACTCGGACACCGTGCGGCCCGAAATCGAGCATCTGCCTGCGCTCGGCCGCCCTGACGCTCGTCTGTATCTGCCAAAGCACCACGCGATCGCGAGCTGGCTGACGCCGCACGGACGAGCATCGGCGTTCGTCGCACAGACCATCCCACTGAGCGTCGACCACGAGCGCCTCGAACTGCACGCGATACGTCAGGCCGAGCGAGGGGGACGACATCGCAGCGATCTGCGCCAGCCACATTGGGATCGTCCTCCGCGCGGCTCCACCCGCACGCCAGCTGGGCCCGAAAACTCGGCTCAGCCGCATTGGGATCGTGGGCAGCCGGGGGCGGCACACGAGCCTGCCGGGCGCGAAAGCGAGGTTCAGCCGCATTGGGATCATCGGCGACCCGATCGGCGGCCCGGACCGGCGAGCACGCCACCCGGGTGCGCGAGCGAGAGCTCGAGCAAGGCGCACCGCGCCGGCAGCGGCCAGCAGCCGACGGACGACCACCCTGATGAGACCTCTCCCTGCGGGCGCAGCGTCGCTCCGACGGTCGGCCCGAGCGCCCAGCGCACTGTCGATCCGCCCGCCAGCTATCGCGAGCTCGTGGAGCTGGACCGAGCGCACAGCGTGCGCTGGGCCCATTCCAGCGCGCACCGGCGAACGGGGCCGATCGAAGTGCTCGATCTCGAGATCCTGGCTCTGCTCGCCGGTTTCCGGCATGTTCTGGCGAGCCAGATCCATCGCCGTTACAACGCCGAGCGGGCGATGACCACGACCCAGAGAAGGCTCAAGCGGCTCTCGGACGCGGGTCTGGTAGAGCGATTTCAGTTTCACCGCCGCGACGGGGGCGGCGTCCCGATGTGCTACGGGATCACCGCCCAGGGCCTACGTGTCCTGCAGACCGACGAGACGTCAGCTCCGAGCCGCTCCGCGCCCCCGCCGGCAAGCGTCACCCGCGAGCCTCGGCGGCCACAGGCCGGCGAACCGTCGGCCGGGGCGGCAACGCATCGGCGGCCGGTGCGCGGCGAGCGGCACCTGCAACAGGCGCGCCACGATGTGCATGTTGCCGGTTGCGCGCTGGCCCTCGAGCGCAGCTTCGCCGGCAATGTCGTCGGGCTGCTGGGTCCCGATCAGAGCGTCGTGTCGCCTCCCTCGCGCGTCCTCGACGGCGGCCGTGTCGCGATTGGACCGAACGACCTGCGTCTGCCGAACGGGCGGGCTCCCCACGGTTTCGAACGTACCGGCGCCGATGGCCAGCAGCTTGCAGTCGAGCGCTTCGAGACCGTACGCCCGGACGCGATCCTCCAACTCGCCGGAACGGCGTGGAACGCCGGGGTCGCGTTCCCGGCAGGAGCGGGACGCGAATGCGAGCCCACGCGCGCGCGCGTGGGCTCGCCTCGAGAGCAGGTTTCGATCTGGCAGCCCACGCGCGCGCGCGTGCGCTCCGAACCTCGACACCCCGACACGGGCGCGTCGACGGCGAGGACCGACGTGATGCTCGAGCTCGACGACCGCCTCGCCCCCGGGCCGGTTGCGGCAAAGCTCGAGCGCTATGACCACTTCGTCGCGGGCTGGTCGACGCACACGCGTCGATACGGTCCGCAACGAGCGGTGCAACCTCTCGTGGTGTTCGTGTGCCGCGATCGTGCGCGGGCTCGAGAGTGCGCCCGGCGAGCCGACGCCGTCCTGCGGGCCTGCCGGGCTTACGCAGGGGAATATCCGTTCGATTGGGAGTATCCGGGGCGAGAGAGCATCGTGTTCGCCGCCGAGCGCGACATCCACGAAGGCGTCGCCCAGGCCTACGGGCTGTCGCCGCTGCCGCCGCCTGTACGGGTGACCGCCGCCCGCGAGGATCCTCGCGCCGGTCGAGCGATTGTCGAGCCCCGTCCGCTTGTCCCACCGATCGTGCCGACCACCCAAGGATCGGCGCGGGCACGCGAGGGCGCCTGACGAGAACCGATGCGGCCGCCGGCGAAGATCGGCGCGGCTACCGAACAACACCGACGCGACCCAGCGTCCCCGACGCGGCCCAGTGTCCGCCCCGCGCCGCGCCCAACCCGCGCTAGCGAGGATTGGCGCGGTCGAGGTTCCAATGACGCGCCGTCGCGCAGACCCACAACCAAGGCTCGTCATCGCGCGAATGCGAGCGCGGCGTGAGGGAGAACCGCGTGATCGTGCGCTGCCCACCCTCGTGATCGCCGTAAAGTATGTCCACGCTGATGGGGCTGCGCCCGGTGATCGCGTCACGGACCGACCCGTACAGGGGGTCCTGAGGGTCTCGCAGCGCGGCCTGCCAGAAGCTGACGTCCCCGGCGGGCACGTACAAGTCGCGCGTCTGTCGACGGAAATCGTCCGGCGGAGGGGCTGAATCGATGTTGCCGCGGCCCAGCGACACATGCCAGCCATGGAGCACGGCCAGCCCAGACGCGACGTTGCGCAGCGGCACCGCCATATAGAGGTTGTCCTCGGAGAGCTGCAGCGCGGCGAGCCCGTCGCGCAACACCAGCCAGTGGTCATCGATGAATCCGACCTTCTGCGAGGGATCTTGTGGACGAGCATTGAACAGGACCGGGCGCAGGCCGACTTTGAGCGCCTGCTCGGAGACCCGCGTCGCGCGGTTGGCCGAACGCGTCGAAGAGAACGTCGCGACCGCGAGCACCAGCGTCCCACCGGCCGTGGCCAGCGAGGCGATCGTGCTCGTGTCGGCCATCGCTCGCCAGCCTACCGATCGGTCGCGCGCGCGAATGATCGGATCGTCCCATGCCTCGACCACGGGGTCGCGCACGCGCAACCGTCGCGTCGTGCGCCGAATCATCGCGTTGCGGGCGCCGACCTTCGAGCTGATCTCAGCCCGCGGCGATGCAGCTCACCGGCGGCGCGTTCCCATGGGCGGCAACTTTGATTACCCGCGTCCGCCAACGGGTACCGTTGGCAGCGTGAGGCCCTGATGCGGTCACCCGTGAGATCAGAGAGTGAGGCCTTCCGCTTGGTGGTGGCGGGTGTCCTGGCGATCGCTGTCGTGGTGTTGATCGGCTGGCTCACCGTGCCGCTGATCGGCGCTGCGGTGCTCGTGCTGATCCTCCTCGCCGCCGTGATCGCCTATGCGCGAGCCGCGAACCCGGATCGGCGTGCCTCGCTGCGCACCGCGGCGCAAGAACACCATCCCCATGGTTCGAACGGCCGCGGCCGGCACGTGCTGGTGATCGCCAACGAGACGCTTGTGGGAAGCACGCTGCGAGAGCAGATCGTCGGCCGGGGTCGCGAACGAGTCGAGATCGACATTCTCGCGCCCGTGCTCAGCTCGCGCGTTCACTATGGGGTGTCGGACATCGACCGCGAGCGCGAGCGAGCCGAGGCGCGCCTACGGAGCTCGCTGCAGTGGGCGCGCGAGCACGGCATCTCCGCTCACGGCGCGGTGGGGGACGTGAACGTGCTGAGCGCGATCGAGGATGAGCTCCGCGACTTCGGGGCGGCCGAGGTGATCGTGCTGACCGGGCCGCCGGAGACGCAGACGTGGCAAGAGCGCGATGAGCTCGAGCGCCTGCGCGACGAGCTCGAGGTCCGGATCACTCACATCGTGAACGACGGCGGCGGTGGCGCCGGCCCCGAGGCATCCACGTCGATCCCGTAGCGCGTATCGACACCACGCCATGCTCCCGGTGGCCGTCGAGCGTTGCGGCCACAAAGAGCGCGAGCGCGCGAGGATTTACCGCGACGCCGGCGCGCCGACCGACGCGCCGAGAGCGATGCGGCGGTCAAGCAAGGCCATCAGATCGGCCAACATCGCCTCGACCGGACGGTCGCTCCGCAGCGTCACGTGGGCCTCGGACGGCACCTCCTCGAGCGGCTCCCACGAGGCGCTCTCGCGCTCGACGACTGCTGGCGTGGCATCCGATACGCGGTCGACCTCGCCCTCCCGCCGAGCGGCGCGCTCAGCCAGCACAGCGAAGGGAGCCCAGCACTCGACAAACAGCAGCGGCGCCGAGCCGGCAAACCCCTTCGCAAACGCGTCGCGGTCGACACGGTGGCGAAATGTAGCGTCCACCAGCGCCCCGCCGCGGGTGCTCACCTCGATCGCCGAGCGCCTGCCGAGCTCAGCGTATGTGCGGGCGTTCCAGCTGGCGCCGTAAAGGGCCGCAGGTCCGCGCTCGGACGGCTTGATGCCCGCAAGCCGCTTGCGCGCCAGATCCGAGCTCAGATGGGTGAGCTCGGAGATCGCGGCGAGCCCTCTGGCGAGCTCGGACTTGCCCGACGCGGGAGCGCCGCAGATGACGATCACCAGCGGCAGCCGTGCGCGCCAGGAGAAGCGCTCAGCCAGCGCGAGCAGGTCACGGGCAAGCGCCCCGTGGCGTCCACGAGCAGAGCTGTCCCCCTGAGCCTGGGAGGCCCGCAGCAGCTCCACCTTGGCGCGCACCAGCGCGCGATGAACCGAGTAGAACGCCACCAGACTGCCGGCTCCGGGATCGCCCCCCTCGCCGCGATACGCGTCCAACAGCATCCGCGCGAAGCGCTCACCACCGTGAGCAGTGAGGTCCATCACCAGGAACGCGAGATCGTCGGCCACGTCCAACCGGCGCAGTCGCGGCTCGAACTCGACGCAGTCCACGATCTGCGGAGGGTCCTCGAGCAGCACGTGCTCGGCACGCAGATCGCCGTGGACCTCGCGCGTCAGGCCGCGCCGGGCGCGCGTGTCGAGCATCGACTCGTGAGCAGCGACGAACGCGTGGATGAAACGCTCGAGCGCGAGCACTCGCTCGAGCTCGGCGCGCTGCTCCACGAGCTCGAGCAGCTCCTGCACGTTGTCGATGAGCCTTCGCTGAACCGCCAGCGCGGGCGCTCCGGCGGGCTCCAGGCGGGGCGCGTCGGCGTGAAAGCTCGCCAAGAGCCGACCAACTGTGCGCAGCTGCTCAGCCTTCAGCTCGCCGCGGTCGAGCCGCCGGGCCAACGTCATGCGCTCGTCGTAGCGTCGCATCTCGACCACGTAGTCGACGGCGCGCGGGTCGTCCTCGGCCGCGAGCGCGAAACCGACCGGTGTCGCCGCCACCCCGCGAACGCCGAGATACACGTCGGGCGCCAAGCGCCTGTTGAGACGAACCTCCGCGCGGCACATCTCGCGCCGGCGCTCGGGGCTGCCGTAGTCGACGAACGGGAGCACGAGCGGCTTCTTCAGCTTGTAGGCGCGATCGCCCGCGAGGAACACCCACGAGATGTGCGTCTCGCACACGTCCACCTGCGGCGGTCGTGACGGGTAGAAGCCTGGATCTGCCAGCGCCGTCAGCAGCGCGTTCGAGCCGCCCACGACGTCAATTCGGCCCGGTGGTGCGCATGCTGTCATCAATCTTGCACGTATACGCCGGCGCCTGGCGACCGCGACCGGTACAGCAGAGGGTTCGGTCGGCTGCCCCAGGTGACCTCAGCCACGATGACCCGCGCACCGCGGCATTTCGCGTGTGCCCGGTCCACGACGTCCTGCAAAGATGCTCTCGATGCCGCGCGCGGTCAGATTCGACCACTACGGCGGACTGGACGTCCTACAGGTAGTCGACGTCGAGCGGCCCGTGCCGGGCCGTGGCGAGGTGCTCGTGCGCGTGAAGGCGGCGGGGATCAATCCGGGCGAGGTGGCCATCCGCGAGGGCCGCTTGCACGAGCGCTTCCCCGCTACGTTTCCCTCGGGAGAGGGCAGCGATTTGGCGGGCATCGTCGAGGAGGTCGCTGCCGGCGTGAGCCCCTCCTGGAGGGTCGGAGACGAGGTGATCGGCTTTACCGACAGGCGAGCCAGCCACGCCGAGCTGGTCCTCGTCGATGCCGGGCACCTGACGCGCCGACCGCCGCACGTGTCATGGGAGGCGGCGGGCGCGTTGTTCGTCGCAGGTACGACGGCCTATGCGACAGTCCGGGCGGTCGCCCTCAGCCCGCACGACACGGTCGTCGTGTCGGGAGCGGCGGGGGGCGTCGGGACGCTGGCGATCCAGCTCGCCGCGCGCGAGGGGGCGCGCGTGCTCGGGTTGGCGAGCGAGCACAACCACGGCTGGCTGGCCGACCATGGCGTGGTCCCCGTCAGCTATGGCGAAGGGGTGGAGGAGCGCATCCGCGAAGTATCCGGCGACCGCACCGACGCGTTCATCGACACCTTCGGAGGCGGCTACGTCGAGCTTGCGCTCAGGCTGGGCGTCAGGCCGGAGCGGATCGACACGATCGCCGACTTCGCGGCTGCGAGGCGGCACGGCGTCAAGTCCGAAGGCACTGCCGCTGCCGCGAGCGCCGAGGTCCTTACGGAGCTCGCCGCCCTGATCGAGACGAAGGACCTGGAAGTGCCGATCGCGCACGTCTATCCGCTCGAGCAGGTCCGCGACGCCTATCGCGAGCTCGAACAGCGGCACACACGCGGCAAGATCGTGCTGGTGCCCTAGACGGGCCCGCGGCTCTGAGTCTCCTGGCTGGGCCGCGAGTCCCGATTCGTATGGACCCGCGCAAGTCGGCGCGTGCCACCAACCGCGCCCCGCGAAAGGCTGGCGCGCGCGTCTCCGCGCCCAGTGCGGCGCGTCATCGCCCGCGCCGGCTGATCGATACCGCCAACGGGATTCGAACCCGTGTTACCGCCGTGAGAGGGCGGCGTCCTAGTCCCCTAGACGATGGCGGCTAGAGAGTGCGCACCGAGGCTAGCAAAGCGCGATGCAGCACCGCCGCGGGGCTCGGGATCGCACGGGCTGACCGAAAACGTCCGTGCTCTGTCGGTCCGGAGCCCAACTGGACCGTCGAGCGTAGCCCACTCGTGCCGGCCACGACAGGACTTGGTGCGCGACGCTTGCCGGGCACGTGCGGCGATTCGAGCGCGAGTGCGCTGCTATATCTTCGCGGCACGCGGATGTGGCGGAATTGGTAGACGCGCACGGTTCAGGTCCGTGTGGATGTAAGTCCGTGGAGGTTCGAGTCCTCTCATCCGCATTGCGAGGAGGAGCTCCAAGAGGCCGGCGAAAGATCGTCAGACGAGCTCAACTCAGCGCTGGGTGCGCCCTGATCGCGGCTCGTCGGCGCCCTGATTTCAGGCGAGCTCGATCCGCACGCTGACCGGCTGGCTTTCGAGCGCCCTGAACATCGCGGCCGTCATCGTGCGACCGAGGCCGGTGTCCGCGAAGGTGGCGATGCGAGCGCGGACGTCATCGTCGGGAACAAGCTGAGCCGTCCCCGCGAGCCAGCGGCGGCCGAGCTTCACCCGCACTGCCGGGCTCGCTTCGAAGTTCCGCACCCAGCCCGCGTGCGCGCCGTGCTGTGCGATCAGCCACAGCTCGCCGCCGGCCCGCGAGCAGACGACGGGCGTCCGGCGCACCTGCCCCGTTCGCCTGCCGACCGTCTCGATGATCGCCATCCCCGGCAGGGCGACACCGACCCTGAAGAGGCTCCGGATGAGCGGGTTGAGCGTGTAGCGACCCGCCAGGATCTCGACGCGGCGCTTGACCGGCCGGTCTTTAGTGCTCGCCGAGGGCGTCGTCGCCGCCGGAGGACCGGTCGCCGGAGGATCAGGCACGTGGCGATCCTAACTAATACGTTCGTCTTAGTCAAGGCTAGGATGTATCGATGGTCGCGATGGTCGCCGGAACCCGCGAGCGGATGATCCAGACAGCTGCGCGCCTGTTTCAGCGCGACGGGTACCGCTCGACCAGCTGGCGCGGTCTGGTAAAGCAGGCAGGAACGCCGTGGGGATCGATCCACCATCACTTCCCGGGCGGCAAGGAGGAACTCGCCATCGCCGCGATCGATGCCGGCGGGGAGGCGGTTGCCGCTCTGATCGACCATTGCTTCAGCGAACGCGTCGACCCTCCCGCTGCAGTTGCGCGCTGGTTTGAGCTCAGCGCCGAGCTGCTGCTCCTGAGCGAGTACACCGCGGGCTGTCCTGTTGCGACGGTCGCACTCGAGACCGCCGCCAGCTCTCCGGCGATGAGGTCGCAGACGCAACGCGTCTTCAGCCGCTGGCAGGCGCAGGTCGCCGCCCATCTTCGCGCAGCCGGAGCCACCTCCCGCGCCGCGCGCGACGCAAGCGAGGCGGTGCTGGCCTTGCTCGAGGGCGCGCTGTTGCTGGCTCGCGTCCAGGAGACACAGCGCCCGCTGCGAACGGCGTCGGCGCAGGCGCAGGCGATCGTTCGCGGCGCGCTGAACGCCAACGCGGGAGGAGGGGCTGCCGAGCGTGCGCCTCGGTGATCCGTTATGTCACCTCACCTGCTTCGAGCGCCCCGTGCGTCCGAGCGCGGCCTGACGCGGGTCACCGCCAGGTCGTCTTGGTCGTGCGAGATTCCCCCGACTGCTCCGGGCGAAGTCAGCTCGCCGGCTCGGCGGCGGCTCCCTGCCGCTCGTGCAGGGTCACGAAGTCGCTCTTACCCTCGGTGTAGGCCTCGCGATCGTGGCGATGGCGCTCGGCCAGCTCGCGCTTGAGCGTCTCGTACTGGCGGGCGAGCGCCGGATCCGCGCGCAGGCGGTCGCGAAAGCGCAGATAGCGGGTCAGCTCGTCGGGATCGTCGATCAGGTGCATGTGATGGGTGCGCCAATCCGACCTCGGGTAGCAGAGGAACCGGCGCTTCTTGAGCGTCGCGTTGAACGCGCGCGGATACTGATACCCGGCGTCGGCGACGAGCCTCGCGATCGGCAGCTCGAAGGAGTCGACCACGGTGATCATGTCGATGATCGGCTTGGCCGCCAGGCCCGGCACGGCCGTGGAGCCGATGTGATGGATCTCGGCGCCTTCGAGCAGCGGCGCGAGCCGCGCCCGCTCGCCCTCGAATGCAGCTGGCCAACCCGGGTCGTACGCGACCACCCGCACCGGCATGTCCCGCCCGCCGGCTCGCTCGAGGTCTTCGAGGCTTGCCCTGCGACGATCGGCGGCGTTCATCGCGAATAGTTTCGCCGATCCTCGCGAACGGGTACCGCCCGGATCGGCCCATCGGCCGACGCTCGCCGCGGGAGCGCGGGCGCGACTATAGGATCGAGCCGCTGCCACATGCCAGACACGGGAGGCCGATGATGCAGGTGCAGGCGAGCGCGATCGACGGGTTGCTGCAGGGCGCCGTAGACGGAGGCGCGGTTCCAGGGGTCGTGGCGGTGGTCGGCGACCGCGACGGCACCGTCTACGAACAGGGCTTCGGCCGGCTCAGCGTCGACGGCGAGGCGCCCGCGCAGCCGGACTCGATGATGGCGATCATGTCGATGACCAAGCCGATCGCGAGCGTCGCGGCGCTGCAGCTGATCGAGCAGGGCAGCCTCGAGCTCGAGCAGCCCGTCGCCGACGTCCTGCCCGCGTTCGCCGAGCTGCAGGTGCTCGAGGGCTTCGACGGCGAGACGCCGCGCCTGCGCGCGCCCGCGCGCCAGGCCAGCATGCGGCATCTGCTCACCCACACCTCGGGCCTCGGCTACGCGTTCGTCAACGCCGATCTGCTGCGCTACTACCAGCTGACCGGAATCGATCCGAACGTGATGTCTCGCCAAATGCTGGACGGCGTGCCGCTGATCGCCGACCCGGGCACACGCTGGGAATACGGAACGAGCACAGACTGGCTCGGCCGGGTGATCGAAGCCATCAGCGGCCAGAGCCTCGCGGCCTACTGCGAGCGACACATCTTCGCGCCGCTCGGGATGCCCGACGCGACCTTCACGCCGAGCGACGCGCAACGCGCGCGTGGGATGGCCCTGCACACGCGAACGGCGGACGGCGGGCTGGCGCCCCTCCCGTTGCAGGCGCCGGACGAACCCGACTTCTTCTCGGGCGGATCGGGCGCATACGCGACCGCGGGCGACTACCTGCGCTTCATGCGCGCCGTGCTGCGCGGCGGCGAGCTCGACGGCGAGCGGATCCTCGCGCCCGAGACCGTCGAGCTGGCGTTCAGCGACCAGCTCGCCGGGGCCCCGCTGCCGACGATCCTGCGCAGCCAGGTGCCCGAGCTGAGCCACGACGTTCCGGCGCTGCCGTTCCGCCAAGCCTGGGGCCTGGGCTTCCATCTGCTGCTCGAGGACATCCCCGGCATGCGCCGCGCCGGCAGCGGCGACTGGGCGGGGCTGTTCAACTCCTTCTTCTGGATCGATCGCGCGAGCGGTCTCACCGGCGCGTTGTTCACGCAGCTGGTGCCCTTCTTCGACCCACAGGTGATCCAAACGCTGCTCGGCTTCGAGAGCGCTGCCTACGCTGGGCGGGGCGGCGGCTGACCAGCTCACGCTTTTCCGACTGCTCGACTGAGCAAATTGTTACGCTGCGCCGAGCGGGCCGTCGATGAGCAGCGCGCTGCCCAACATCCTCTATCTGCATTCGCACGACACGGGTCGTTACGTGCAGCCGTACGGCCATCCCGTGCCCACGCCGAACATCCAGCGATTGGCCGATCAAGGCGTGCTCTTTCGCGAGGCGTTCTGCGCAGCTCCCACGTGCTCGGTCTCGCGGGCGTGTCTGCTGACGGGCCAGTATGGGCACAACAACGGCATGCTGGGCCTCGCGCATCGCGGCTGGTCGCTGAACGACTACCACCAGCACATCGTCCACACGCTGCGCAAAGCCGGCTACTACTCGGTGCTGATCGGCGAGCAGCACATCTCCAAGCGCCCCGACGTGATCGGTTTCGACAAGGTGGTCAAGATCGACAAGACCCATGTCGAGGCAGTCGCGCCAGCCGCCAGCGAGATCCTCGGCGGGCCTCCGCGGGAGCCGTTCTTCCTGTCGGTCGGCTTCTTCGAGACCCACCGCGAATTTCTCGGTCCCGGCTCGCTGCGCGACACGCTCTACTCGCTGCCCCCGGCCAACCTGCCGGATACTCCGGAGACACGGCGCGACATGGCGGCTTACAAGGCCAGCGCCCGTTCGCTCGACCAGGGCGTCGGCGCGGTGCTGGACTCGCTCGACTCGCACGGACTCGCCGATGACACGCTGATCATCTTCACCACCGATCACGGTCTGGCCTTCCCGGGAGCGAAGGCGACGCTGTTCGATCGCGGGCTCGGCGTGATGCTGATCCTGCGCGGACCGGGAGGCTTCGGCGGGGGCAAGGTGATCGATGCGCTGGTGTCGCACATCGACGTCTATCCGACGGTCTGCGAGCTGGTCGGGATCGATCGCCCGGGCTTCTTGCAGGGCGTCTCGCTGATGCCGCTGATCCGCCGCCAGGCCACGTCGGTTCGCGCCGAGATCTTCGCCGAGATGACCTGGCACGCCGCGTACGAGCCGCAGCGCGCGGTGCGCACCGAGCGCTGGAAGTACATTCGCCGCTTCGGCGAGCGCAGCACGCCGGTGCTCGCCAACTGCGACGACTCCCCGAGCAAGGATCTTCTGCTGCGCTACGGCTGGGCCGAACGCGAGATCGCATTCGAGCAGCTCTACGATCTCGCGTTCGACCCCAACGAGGCGGCCAATCTGGCCGCAGACCCCGCTTGCGCCGGCGCGCTGGCGGAGCTGCGCGGCCGGCTCGACGCGTGGATGCACGAGACCGACGACCCCCTCTTGCACGGCGATCCGATGCCGCCCGCCGGAGCCGAGATAAACCGACCCGATCAGGTCTCGGCGAGCGATCCGCTGACACGAATCGGCTGACCGATGAGCTCTGAGCCGGCACGCTCATCGACGGGGAACGACGGCGCGACGCTCGCGCCGCAGCGGTCCTATCTGGTTTGCGCCACTCCGCGGAGCGGCAGTACGCTGCTCTGCCGCGGCCTCGAGCGCACGGGCGTGGCCGGCCGTCCGCGCGAGTACTTCGAGGCGCTCAAGGAGACGGGTGTACCGCGGCGCCCGCGTGAGTACTTCTGGGGTCTGCGCAGTCCCGAGGTGTTCCGGCTGCTTCCCTCGGAATCCGAGCTGGACCGCCGCTCCGAACAGGCCTCGACCTGGAACCGCGACGACTACGCGCGCCATCTCGAGGCGTCGCTGCGCGAGGGCACGACGCCCAACGGCGTTTTCGGCGCGAAGCTGATGTGGAGCTATTTCGGCGACTTCATGGAGCTGATGCGCGGCATTCCCCGCTTCGGCGGGATGGGTGACGGATCGCTGCTGAACGCCGCGTTCCCGGGCGTGCGCTTCGTGTTCATTTCACGCAGCGACAAGGTCCGTCAGGCGGTCTCGCTGTGGCGTGCCCTGCAGACCTGGGTCTGGCGCGACGAGCGCCGACGTCCCGACGAGGCGGCCGCGCCCGATCACCGCTCGCTGTACTCGTTTGACGCGATCGACCATCTGCTCGATCAGCTGCGCCGCCACGAGGATGCCTGGCGAGGCTTTTTCTTTCGTATCGGCCAGCGACCGCTGTCGTTGCTGTACGAGGACATCGCCGGCAACCTCGCGGGCTCGGTCGACCGCGTGCTCGATGAGCTGGACGTCGAGCGCCCGCGCGAGCTCGAGCTCGAGCTCGACCAGCCCATGAGCCGCCAGTCGGACGAGCTGTCCGAGAGCTGGGTGCAGAGCTATCTGGAAGGCGTCTCGCGCCGCTGAGACCGCGCGCGCTGCCGGCACGGCCTCGCCGGGAGATCGTCATGCGCGCGAGTCCGCCCGCCGGCGCCGGGGCTCGACGAGCTTGCCAGCGACCGCGTCGTGGCGGCTCTGTGCGGCGGCGAACAGCTCGGACGCGCTCACGGACAGCGAGTCTGCGATCTTGAGGATGTTGGTCAGGCTCGGGTTACGTGTCCCGCGCTCGATGCCGCTGATGTAAGTCCGATCGAGCTCGCACTTTGCGGCCAGCGCTTCTTGGGACATGCCGCGACGCTGGCGCAGCGCGCGGATCGTCCATCCGAATGCTTCGTGTCTTGGCGATCTAACCGGCATCTCCACAGCTTTCCGTCCTGACGACTATTAGTCTATGGACTATCAGTCACGCACGTTCCACCCCTTCCGCCGGGCGCACGGCTCGGTTGTTCGGAAGGTGAGCACACAAGGAGGGCTTCGATGTATGAGGACGAGATGGTTTCAAGCGACGAAGAGCGCCGGCTCGAGCGGGTGATCGTCCTGGAGGTGGTGTCCGACGACTCCGGCGCGGGCCTTTCGCGCCAACAGCTCGAGGCGCAGCTCGACCAGCCCGACCCGCGCGATCTCACGGACGCGCTCGAGCAGCTCGGCGCGGCCGGCGTGGTCGATATCTCGGGCGAGAACGTGCGGGCCTCACGCGCCTCGCTGCGCCTGCGCACGCTCGGGCTGATCGCCGTATGAAACCGGCTGTCGCCTCGTGCTGCGAGACCCGGCCGGGCGCGGCCCGAGGCGACTCGCCCAGGCTCAGCGCCGCCCGCGACGCTGGCGGCGCTGAGCGAGCACGATCGAGGCTCCTGCGCCGAGCATCAGCAGACCGAAGCCGACGACCCAGCGCAGATCGAGACCCGTGAATGGGAGCGTGCTCGAGCGCGACTGCGACGCCGTCGTCGTCGGGCTCGTCGAAGTGCTCGTTGCCGGAGCCGCTTCGGTCGCCGGGGCGGCGGACTGCGACGGTTCCGACGATGACGTGGACGGCTTGGTTTCCTGGGCCGCCGTGGGTGTCGGCGTCGTGGTCGGCGCGGTCGTCGAAGACGTGGGTTTGGTTTCCTGTTTACCGGTTTCGGTGTGGGTGTAGCCCGACAAGCCTTCGGCGGCGAGGGCCGGCCCCGCGCATGCGGCCGAGATCACGAGCGCCACCGCGAGGACCGGCAGGCCCCGTTTCGGGACACGTCCCCGAACGGCGTGCGCGTCCATATCAGTCCGGCTCATGACTACCTCCGCTTTGTCGTGGTGAGCGCTGGCCATGCGGGCCGCCATCCTTGACCGTCATAGCCGCGATTCTAGAAGTGGGGCCGGTCCGATCCCGGCCGTTTGGCGTGACGACAGCGCGTGGAAGCACCCCGTATGCAACTACGACGCTAGCCGGCCGGCCAGACGGGCCGGCAATTTTTCGCCCATCGCTGCTCTCGCCTGCTCGCGAGCAGCGAAGCCCAAAGGCCGTCCACTCGTCAGCCGCCTGGCCCGACGGTGACGCGGTTCGCCAGCTCGTCGTCGGCCAGCATCGCGCGCAGCACCTTCTTGTCGAACTTGCCCACGCTCGTCTTGGGGATCTCCGCCACAAATGCGAACTCGTCGGGGATCCACCATTTCGCGACGCGCCCGCGCAGGTGATCGATCAGGTCATCGACGTCGGCGCTCGAGCCCTCGCACAGCACCACGCAGCAGAGCGGTCGCTCCGACCAGCGCTCGTCCGGCTTGGCGATCACGGCAGCCTCGAGCACGTCCGGGTGAGCCATGACCTCGTTCTCGAGCTCGACCGAGGAGATCCACTCGCCGCCCGACTTGATCACGTCCTTGGAGCGGTCGGTGATCTGCACGTAGCTACGCGCGTCAACCGAGGCGATGTCCCCTGTGCGCAGCCAGCCCGAGTCGAACTTCTCGTCGTCCGACGGCCCGCGGTAGTAGCGCGCCGCGATCCACGGCCCGCGGACCTCGAGCTCACCCGTGGACTCCCCATCCCAGGGCACCTCGAGGCCGTCGTCGCCCATCAGCCGAAGCTCGACCCACGGCAGCGGGCGGCCCTGCCTGGCCCGATCGCTCCAGTAGGCCTCGTCGTGCTCGCCACCCTCGTCGGGGCGCGAGTAGGTCGCGACCGGGCTGGTCTCGGTCATCCCCCAGGCCTGAAAGATACGCACCCCGTGGCGCTCCTCGAAGCTTTGCATCAACTGCCGCGGCACGGCGGAGCCGCCGCAGGCGGCGTTCGACAGCGAGGACAGATCCACCTTCGGGTGGGTGTCGGCGTAGCGCAGCAGATCGGCGAAGATCGTCGGGACGCAGCCCATCAGCGTGGGGCGCTCGGCCGCGATCAGGCGGGCAAGCGGCTCTGCCTGCAGGAAACGGTCGGGCAGGATCAGCTCGGCCCCCGCGAGCGCGGCGCCGTGGGGTAGGCCCCAGGCGTTGGCATGGAACATCGGGACGACCGCCAGCACGCGATCGGCGCGCGACAGCGCCGCTCCGTCGCACATGAGCGTCGCGGTTGAGTGCAGGCTGATCGAGCGGTGCGAGTAGAGCACGCCCTTCGGGTTGCCGGTCGTGCCGCTGGTGTAACAGAGGGCGGCGGCCGCGCGCTCGGACACCTCGGGGTAGTCGAAGTCGCCCGGCCCGGCCTGTTCGAGCAGCTCCTCGTAGAGCAGCGCGCCGGGCAGCGCGTCCGTGTCGGGCTGTGCGCCGTTCGCGCCACTCTGCTGAGCCTGCGCGGAGCCTTGCTCGACGGGCTCGTCCATGATCACGTAATGGCGTACCCCATCGAAGCTCGGCGCGAGCTTGGCAAGGACCGGTACGAGCGTGCGATCGACGAAGATCACCTTGTCCTCGGCGTGGCGCACGATGTAGGTGAGCTGCTCGTCGAACAGCCGGATGTTGAGCGTGTGCAGGACCGCGCCGATGCACGGGATCGCCATGTACAGCTCGAAGTGGCGCTGGTTGTTCCAGGCGAACGTGGCGACGCGATCGCCCGGCTGTACGCCCAGACCGCTCAGGGCGCGCGCCAGCCGGTCGATCCGCTCCGCGCTCTCGCCATAGCTCGTGCGGCTCGTGCGGCCATCCTCGCCGAGCGTCACCACCCCCGCGTGCGGGTGGCAACTGCGCATCCGGTGAAGGATGTGATGGACCGTGAGCGGGAAGTCATCCTGCATCAGCCCCTCGAGTGTTCCGGTCATGTTCCTTGGGCCTCCCCGTCGTTGCTCGCCGATCGCGCGCGCGCCGATCTCGTTCGTGCCAGTGTCGCAACGGATCCCGGCCGTGCGCGCACACAGATCATGCCGGTCTTACTCCCTCGCCACCACCGGCTCTCGTTCTGTGACGGGCCCCGTTCGCGCGAACCCGATCGCGTGCGGTCCCGTTCTCGGCCGCCGGCGCTTGCGCTCGCTTGCGCACCGACAGGTCGCTGTAGACCGAGAGCGTGCGCCGGGAGATGTCGTCCCAGTCAAAGCGCAGCACGTGCTCGGACGCCTCGGTCACCAACCGATCGCGCAGCTCTCGGTCGACCAGCAGGCGCTCGATCATGACGCCGAGGTGCTCGGCATCGCCGCCGTTGAAGCGCAGCCCGACCCGCTCACCCGATGGCACGACCTCGCGCAGGCCACCCGTGTCCGCGACTATGCACGGGCAGCCCGAGGCCATCGCCTCGAGCGCCACCAGGCCGAAGGGCTCATAGATCGAGGGCACCACGCACAGGTCGCTGATGCGGTAGAGCGAGTGCAGGGCGTCATCGCCGATCCAGCCGAGGAAGTGGCCGTGCTCGCAAAGCCCGAGCCGCTCTGCCTGCGCCCTGAGCTCGCCCTCGTGGGTGCCCGAGCCGGCGACGAGGAAGCGGACATGGCCGACCCGCTCGATCACGCCGGGCAGGGCGTCGAGCGCGAGCTGAAAGCCCTTCTCGTAGACCAGCCGCCCGACCAGCAGGACGAGCTGCTGGTCGGGCGCCGCGAACTGGCGTCGCAGCGCGTTCAGATCATCGACCGGTTGCAGGTCGTTGGGGTCGATCCCATTTGGGATCACCACGATGCGCCGCTCGTCGATGTCGAAGATGTCGGCGACGTGCCCGCGCATGTAGTGCGAGCAGACGATCACCGCCTCGGCGCGCTGCGCCATCCATCGCTCGACCCCGTGGATGTGCGCCTGCGGCTGCTCGTGCACCCAGCCCTGGTGGCGCCCGTGCTCGGTGGCGTGGATGGTCGTGACGTACGGAAGCCCCAACCGCTCGGACAGAGTCGCGGCGGCGTCGGCCACCAGCCAGTCGTGGCCGTGGACGAGATCGTACGAACGCTCGCCAGCGAGTGCCAACCCCGCCGCCAGCATGTCGTCGTTCATCTGCTGGACCCATGCGACGAACCGGTCGAGGTCGCGCGGCCAGCCGGGCTCCGGCACCCGGTAGACACTCACGCCGGCGCGATCTTCCGAGCTCAGCGAGCTGGCGGCGGCCCCGGCGCCTCGCGTCAGCACATCGACGGCCAGCCCGCGCCGAGTGAGTGCCTCGGCGAGCTTGCGCACGTGCCGCGCCAGGCCACCCTCGATCACGGGGGGGTACTCCCATGAGAGGAGCAGCACGCGGTCGTTCATCGACAAGACCCTATCTGTCTGGCGCCGCTCGCTGCGGGTTGACACGGGGCGCCCGGCTACCCGTGAGCCGGCGGCCCGGCCAGGGCGCCCGACCGTGTCCGAGCTGTGGCGCGCTAGTCGCCGATGCCGGGGCGAGCGTCGTGGGCCCCGGCTTCGGGATCGTCGGTGATGCGGATCATGAAGCCGAGGGTTGCGGCGCCCACGACCACCATCGCGACCACCGCAAAGATCAGCACAGCGATGCTGTTCCGTACGGCCGCGAGCGCGGCGAGCGATACCGGTATGGCTGTGGCGAACAGCATGATGGCCAGCGGCGATACCTCGCGCGCACCGTCGGGCAGCTTTTCGAAGACGTCGGTGTCGAGAGCGTCGTTGTCAGGCACAGAACCTCCGAGGGCTGAGCTGCGTTGCGGGGCAAGGCAACATACCAGCGCATCCAGCAAGCCACGCCACTCGGTGCCACCGCCAAGGGCTCTCTCATCGCGTCGCACCGGCGGGCGGCAGTCGCTTCGGCACCGATTGCTTCACCGATTGCTTCGGCACCGATCGCTGCGGCACCGGTCAGAACGGTTCGCCGTCGAGCTCGACGGCGCCGCTCGGCCAGGCGGCCGCAGGGCTGAGCGGTCTCCACATCGCGGGCATCGGCATCACGATCGTGCCCGTCGGCTGGCGCGACGTGACCGGGACCTCGATCGGGCGGAACCCGAACTTCTCATACAGCCCGACGTTGGCCGGCAGGCAGAACAGCATCGCGCGTTCGGCGCCGATACCCGGGGCGATCGCCAGTAGACGCTCGATCAGGACGCGAGCGAGCCCGCGCCCGCGCGCGCAACGGGTCACGATCACGCCGCCGACGCCCGCCACCTGCAGCCGGGTGTCACCGGCGCGAAGGTCTGCCAACACCAGCCCCGCGAGCCCCACGAGCTTGCCGTCGTCATCGCGCAGGGCCAGGTTGCGGCTCTTCTCTCGCCACCGCAGGTCGTCGCCGACGAGCCCGAAAGGATCGTGCTCACCGGCGATCACCTCCTGCCAATCCGCCTCGGTGACTCGGTCCAGCTCCACCAGTCGCACGTTTCCACGGTAGCCGGCGCCTGCATGAGCCGGCCGCCGCGACTAGAAGATCTTAATCTCGATCGTTTGGGTGAAGGTGTGACCGTCGACCGTTGCGACCACTGTCGTGGCGGCGCCGTGGTGCGCTCGGATCAGCCTCAGCAGGTTCGGGCTGATGCGAATCGAAACGAGGCTCGTGGTGTCGCCGCGCAGGTCGAACGTGGCCCTTCCGACGACGTCGGCGGCGCTCTCACCGACGCCGGGGGTCGTGAGCATGGCGCTGCCCGGACAGCCGCCCGAGGGTCGGCAGTAGATCGCGATTTTCACGACCCGGGAGCGGTTGACGCCGTCGGTCTGCGGTCGAACGTGAATCACGGGCAACACCGGCGGCGCGCCCTTGCGCCCACCGCAGACGTAGGCAGCGTCGGCGCCGGTGCCGATCTGCGCTTGCATCAGCAGTTCCTCGTTCTGGTTCGTCGCGAAGCCTTCGTTGGCGTTGACTTCGGACGGCGACATGATCGCGCCGTTGCCGGTCCCGTTGCCCTTGATGAAGGAGTCGGTCGTCGAGCCCTTGACGGCCCCGAGCACCTCGTACGGGACGCCCGCGCGATATACGTTTTCCACGTACCCGCCGTCGTCGTTGAAGCCCAGATAGTCGCCCTGGGCGACGCACAGCCCGGACGGTTCGTAGGCGGTGACAGTCGAGCCGCTCGCCCCGTGGACGCCGCAGACTGGTATTTCGAACGCCTGCGAGGTCAGATTCACCCGCGCGCCACCGCCCGGGAGGGGTGAGAGATCCTGAAAGTGGATCTGCGTGAGCGGCGCGGGGCCGCCGGCGGCCGGCTGAGCGCAGCCCTCGAGGCTGATCTTGAGCGCCTGCCCGGCGGTCGGCACGCTCAGAGCGGCGCCTGCCTGGGAGACGTCCCAAAGGGCGGTGTCGGCGCCGTAGTGGAACGTGTGGAAGACATAGCCGGGCAAGGGCGTGTAGGTGCCCTGATAGGAGAGATTTTCGGCCGTGTTCAGCGTCGCGGAGACCGCGAGCGGGCTGCCGTAGGTGATCACGGCGGCCGGGGCGGTTGCCGGCGCGAACGTCGCCAGCGCGCTCGCGAGCAGGCCTGCGAGGGCGCCGCCCAGGATCACGCGCCTGAATCGGCAGATCGCGGCGCCGGAGCGCGCACCAGGCTGAGCGAGGGGCAGCCGCGACCGTGCGGCGCGCGCCCGTGCGCGGCGTCTGTTTGCGGCGCGTTCGCTGCTCGCATGCCGAGCGAAAGCCCTCATACGGTAGTGGAGTCGGTAGCTCATCTGCGTGCCTTGAAAACGCTGAGCGATATGCAAACGAACTGGCAACGATTCGGTCGAGGTCCGAGACGCCGCGCGACTCGCCTGCAACCCTGTCGGCACGGCCGCCGGGCAACACCCGCCGTCCCGACCCGCCCGCAACCGTCCCCACGCGTCACTACGTGCAACGTCCACGGCACGTCAAAAAGTCGGGGCGCCCGGATTCGAACCGGGGACCTCGGCCACCCAAAGGCCGCGCGCTACCAGGCTGCGCCACGCCCCGCTGTGTGAAGCGTAGACGAGTCGCCCCGGGTCGCCGCGGGCTCACGCCGCCGCGCGCCGCCGGGCCGAGACGCGCGCTGCTAGCCTCGCGTCCGCGATGGCCGACGTGCAACCACTGCGTGCGCTGCACTACGACACCTCCGTCGCGGGCGACCTGGCGAGCGTGACGGCGCCGCCCTACGATGTGATCGACTCCGAGCAGCGCGCCGCGCTGTTGGCGCGGTCGCCGTTCAACATCGTCGCGATCGACCTGCCTCAGAGCGACGCCGGGAGCCACACCGACCGCTACGCGACGGCGGCCAACCTGCTCGAGAGCTGGCAGCTCCAGGGGGCGCTGGTGCGCGACGAGCAGCCGGCGATCTGGGCGCACACACAGGAGTACGAGGGCCCCGACGGGAGCAGGCTGACACGCCGCGGGTTCTTCTGCCGGGTCCGCATCGAGGACTACGGGCCCGGCCGCGTGCGCCCTCACGAGCGCACCCACCCCGGGCCCAAGGAGGACCGTTTGCGCCTGACGCGCTCCACGCGGACCAACATCTCCCCCATCTTCTCGCTGTACTCCGACCCGTCACAGGCAGCTTGGAGAGCGCTCGCGGCAGGGACGGAGCGCTCACCGTGGGGCGAGGTGTCCGACGGGGAGGGCACGACACACCGTCTCTGGCGCGAGACCGACCCGGAGGTGATCGGCGCGGTGCAAGCCGCGGCCGGTGGCTCGGAGCTGCTGATCGCGGACGGGCACCATCGCTATGAGACGATGCAGGCCTACGCCGAGGAGGTCGGCGGTGAGGGGGACCATCGCTACATCCTCATGTGCTTGGTGGCGCTCGAGGACCCCGGACTGACCGTGTTTCCCACGCATCGGCTGGTCGGCGGTCTCGACGAGGCGCGTAGGCGGGCATTGGCGCAGACGCTCGAGCGTGATTTCGAGATAAACGAGGTCCCGAGCGATCAGATCGACCCTCCGTGGCAAGGTCCGGGAGCGCGGTCGCCCCTGCAGCTCGGCTACATCGACCATCGTGACGGGCGGGCGCTGCGGCTTACGCTCAAGGACCAAGCAATCGCCGACGAGGCGTTGCCGGGGCGTTCGCAGGCCTACCGTGAGCTCGACACCGGCGTGCTCGAGGCGCTGCTGCTGAAGGGCGCGCTGGGTCTCAGCGACGACGACATCTCGCACCTGCGCGGGCTGTTCTACGCGCGCTCGACCGAGGAGGCGCTTTCACTCGTGCGCAACGGCGCGTACGACGCTGCCTTCTTCATGCGCCCGACGCCCGTGGACCAGGTCAGCGAGATCGCCGCGGCCGGCGAGAACATGCCCCCGAAGTCGACGTTCTTCTATCCCAAGCTGCTGACCGGCCTGCTGCTGAACCCGCTTGCGTGATCGCACGCCATCGCCCATGGGCGACCGCACGCCATCGCTCACGATCGCTTGCAAGGCGCACGCCATTTGTGCGTGACGCCGGAGCGGGAGTAGCATTGAATCGAGGGTGGATCTGAGAGGGGTCGATCGAAGCCGGTGATCGATGATCTAGGAGAAAGGTGGCGGGCATGAAAGCTACGGCGCGAAGGGATGGCAAGACGCTCAGGCACACGGTCCAGGTGCGCGAGCACGAGCTGACGATCGATGAGCCTGAGGACAATGGAGGCGAGGACACGGGACCCGGCCCGCAGGAGCTGCTGGCTGCAAGCCTCGCATCCTGCACGGCGATCACGATCGAGATGTACGCGGCACGCAAGGGGTGGGAGATAGGCCACGTCGAGGTCGACGTCGAGTACAACCCGGCTGAGCGCGGTTGTCCAACCAAGTTCGATCTCGTGGTCCGGCTGGCGGACGACCTGCCCGAGGACCAGGTCGAGCGCCTGCTCGTGATCGCGGCCAAGTGCCCGGTGCATCGCGCGCTCGACGGCGAGGTGATGTTCCGCGAACGCGTCGAGCGCGTGCACATGGCCGCCTGAAGATGACCGGTCCGGACAGCGCATAGAGGCGTTCGCTGGACACACACCGGCGGCGGTGCTGGTGCCGCTGTTCCTTGCGCCGGACGGCAGCGACCCGCACGCGGTGCTCACGCGTCGGCGTACGGACCTGCGCCGCCACGCCGGCGAGATCGCGTTTCCGGGCGGTCGCCGCGACGACACCGACGCGGATCTGCGCGAGACGGCCCTGCGCGAGGCCGAGGAGGAGATCGGCCTGACGCGAAGCTGCGTGAACATGCTCGGCGAGCTGCCGCCCGTTTCGACGTTCGTGACGAACTACGCGATCCATCCGTTCGTCGGGCTGATCCCCAACGGGCTGAGCTGGCGTGCGTCACCGACCGAGGTGGAGGCGGTGCTGGAGCTGTCGCTGGCGACGCTCGCTGCCTCGAAGACGCGCAGTCGCATCGAACGCCGCGGTGTGGCGTTCGACACCGACGCCTACGTCGTCGACGGTCACGTCATCTGGGGTGCGACGGCGCGGATCCTCGACAGCCTGCTCGATCGGGCGGGAGCTCTGCTCGAGCAGCGCCCGCGAGGTTGATCATCGTACGAACGCCAGCCCGGGCGCCGCGGGCGCCCGCTCGCGCGGGCCGCATGGGCCGCCGCGCCGATCGATTGCACCGGCGCGGCGACACGACGAATCGGGACCGGGCCCGAGAGGAGGAGGGCCCGCGGGGGGCTTAGCGGGCTCTCATGCCCCGGTCTCGACCGGGACACCGACCAGGCTGCCCCACTCCGTCCAGGAGCCGTCGTAGTTCTTGACCTGATCGGCGCCGAGCAGCTCGTGCAGCACGAACCACGTGTGCGCCGAGCGCTCTCCGATACGGCAGTAGGAGATGATCTCGTGGCCGTCCAAGACGCCTTTGTCGGTGTAGAGCTGGCGCAGTTCGTCGGCGGACTTGAAGGTGCCGTCCTCGCGCACCGCCTGGGCCCATGGGACGGACGCTGCGCCGGGGATGTGGCCGGCGCGCTGGGCCCCCTCCTGCTCGTAGCCGGCCGGCGAGATGATCTCGCCGGCGAACTCGGCAGGCGAGCGGACGTCGACGAGCCGGGTCGGCCCGTCGATTGCCCCGAGCACCTCGTCCCGGCGCGCCCTGATGGTTTCGTCGCCCGGTTGGGCGGTGAAGCTCGTGGGCGCGTAGGAGGGCTGCTCGGCGCTGGTCGGGCGCCCGTCGGCGATCCACTTTTCGCGTGGCCCGTTGAGCAGCAGGACCTTGTCGTGCCCGTAGTACTTCAGGTACCAGTACGTGTAGGCGGCGAACCAGTTGTTGCGATCACCGTAGAGCACGATGGTGTGGTCGTCGGAGACGCCGCGCCCGGCGAACAGACGACCGAAGTCCTCGGGGCCCAGGAAGTCTCGCCTGACGTGGTCCTGAAGATCCTGCTTCCAGTCCAGCCCGATCGCCCCGGGGATGTGAGCGTCGGCGTACAGGGAAGGGTTCTCGTCGACCTCGACGATGCGGATCGACTCGTCGTTGAGATGCTGCTCGAGCCACTCGGGCTCTACCAGCACGTCCTTTGCGTAGCCGGACAAGAGAGCCTCCTCATGGAAACTGGATCGGCTTTTGGGGGATTCTGCTCAGCATAGCGAAGCAGGACCCGCTGATCGAACAGGAGCGCGCCGTTCTGCCCGGGTTCGCGCCGGGACGAATGGTTCCACCGGTGTATGGGCAGCTTTGCGCAGACGTGGCTGGCCGGCTTTCCGACGAGATGAGCGCGAAAGCTCCGCCTCAGACAGTGGTGCGTAGGCTCGCGCCGCGCTGACCGGGCCCTACGCCCAGCACCGAGGCCACGGCGGCGCGCGCATCGGCCAGCCAGCCATCTCGATCGGCGGGGTCGGCGGCGATCACCGACAGCGGAATCGCGTTGTGCTCGGCCAGCGCGGTTGCGATGCGACGGCCCTCGATCACGACGCTGTCCGCGACCCCGTTCCTCGAGCCGGCGCGGGTCGCGCCGGAGCTCGCCGAGGGCGCCTCGTAGACGAGCCCCCGGACCGTCGTGTCGATCAGCTGATGCACGAACTGCTCCAGGCGAGCCCCGTGCAGCGCCTCGACCTGTTGGCGCGGGCCGCTGGCCGTGGCAAGCAACCAGCACGCGACCGTGATCGCCTCGAGCGCCGGGCGCAGCGTCCCGAGCCGGTCGGGATCGCCGATCACGCACTCGGCGCCGCGCGCCTCGATCTCGGCACGCCGGGACTCGCTACGGGTGACGATCCGAACCGCATGCCCTTCGGCGACGAGCTCTGCGGCCAGGAGCCTGCCGCGGCAGCCGCCGCCGACGATCAGTAGCCGGGCCACGGCGCGCGATCTTAGTACCGCCCGTTAAATGCGCCTCGGGCCGCAGTACTGCCGGCCCGAGGAGCCCCGAGATGCGTGAGTGAGACATGCAATTTTGCCGGGCTGACGCCCGACACACGGCCCGAGACAGGAGCGGGACGGACCGGGCGTCGCGACCCTTTCAGGCCGCGACGCCCTGTTGAGGGAGGTCGGCACGAAGCGAACACGTGCCGAGACCTGCTCGAGCGCCACCGGAGAGGTATGGGTAGCGGCGCTCGAGCAAGCCCCGGCGAACCGGTCGCGTCGGGCCTTGACGCCTCGTCGAAAGTCCTTCAAGCTTCTGTCGGCTACCGTGCATTGCCTGAAGAAAAACATAGTTTTTAGCGTCTGTCAAGGGCTGGAGCAAAAAGTCTTGTCAAATCATCTGCGCGGGGCGTGTCCGGACTGGCGTACGGCCGCCGAGTAGCGTCCGCCGGGCTCGTCTCGAAAGCCCGCGGCAGAGCCGCTCCCGGGCCGCCTGGCAACGGCCCGACCAGCTCGCGAGACCGGCTCAAAGGCCTGACAAGAGGAGTGCTCGAAAGCCCGGCGAGGACCGCCCGGCGGGCGTCCAATAGCATCCGCTGACGATGACCGAGGCGGTGACGATGGACAAGATCGTGGCGCTGTGCAAGCGGCGCGGATTCGTGTTTCCGTCTTCGGAGATCTACGGCGGAGTGGGCTCGACCTACGACTACGGCCACTACGGGGTGCTGCTGAAGAACAACGTCAAGAACGCCTGGTGGCGCGCGATGCTGCAGGAGCGCGACGACATCGTTGCGATCGACTCGGCGATCCTGCAGCACCCGCGGGTGTGGGAGGCGAGCGGACATCTCGCCGGGTTCACGGATCCGCTGGTGGACTGCCGCACCTGCAAGCAGCGCTTCCGGGCCGATCACCTGGCCGAGCTGCAGTGCGGGCGCAAACCGTCCAAGCACCCCGGCGAGACCGACGAGTGCTCGCTGACCGAGGCACGGGACTTCAATCTGATGTTCGAGACCACGATCGGCCCGGTCAGGGAGTCGGGCGCCACGGCGTACCTGCGGCCCGAGACGGCGCAGGGGATCTTCATCAACTTCAAGAACGTGCTGCAGTTCTCGCGCAAGAAGCCCCCGTTCGGGATCGCGCAGGTGGGCAAGTCGTTCCGCAACGAGATCACCCCGGGCAACTTCATCTTCAGGACGCGCGAGTTCGAGCAGATGGAGATGGAGTTCTTCGTGCCCCCGGCCGAGGCGCAGCGGTGGTTCGAGCACTGGCTCGCCGAGCGTGAGCGCTGGTACACCGATCTCGGAATCCGGCCCGACCACCTGCGCCTGCGCGCACACGAGCAGGACGAGCTGTCGCACTACTCCTCGGGCACGAGTGATGTCGAGTATCTGTTTCCGATCGGCTGGTCGGAGCTCGAGGGGATCGCCAACCGCGGCGACTTCGACCTGACACAGCACGCGCGACACTCGGGCGAGAAGCTCGAGTACTTCGACCAGGGCAGCGGAGAGCGGTATGTGCCGCACGTGATCGAGCCGGCGGCCGGCGCCGACCGCGCCATGCTGGCGTTCCTGGTGGACGCCTACGATGAGGAACTGGTCGAGCGCGAGGGAGCCGGGCGGGGCGAGACGCGCACCGTGCTGCGGCTGCACCCGCGCCTGGCGCCGGTCAAGGTCGCGGTGTTGCCGCTCGTGGGCAAGGACGGCCAGCCGGAGCTGGCGCGCGAGGTGTACGAAGGCGTGCGCGAGCTGCTCCAGGCCGAGTACGACGAGGGCGGCGCGATCGGCAGGCGCTACCGGCGCCAGGACGAGATCGGGACGCCGCTGTGTGTGACGATCGACCACGACAGCCTGCAGGACGGCACGGTGACGGTGCGCGAACGGGATTCGCTGGTGCAGGAGCGGACTCCGATCGAAGGGCTTGCACGCGAGCTGGAGCGCCGGATCCAAGCGCCGTGGAGCACGCCGAAGCTCGCAGAGCCGGCCGATGGCCCCCAGCCCAGCGCGGCCGGCACCAGCTACTCCACCGAACCCGTGTAGCCATGGCTGTACGAGGTCTGCAAAACGGATACCCACCGATAGGAGCGCAATGGACTTCGACCTGACCGACGAGCAGCGCCTGATCAAGGAGACGGCGCGCGAGTTCACCGACAAGGAGATCGTCGAGCGGGCACGTGAAAACGCTCGCAACCACCACTTCGACCTCGATCTCGTGAAAAAGGTGGCCGAGCAGGGGTATCTGGGAGCGATCGTGCCGCGCGAGTACGGCGGCGCGGGCCTCGACTACCTGACCTACGGGCTGGTGGTCGAGGAGATCGGGCGCGGCTGCTCGGCCGTGCGGACCGTGATCTCGGTGCAGACCTCGCTGGTGTGCTCGGGCATCATGCGCTGGGGCAGCGAGCAGCAGAAGCGCCTGTACCTGCCGCGGCTGTGCTCGGGCGAGTGGCTCGGCTGCTTCGGGCTGACCGAGCCGGACACCGGTTCGGACGCCGCCAACCAGCGCACGCGCGCGCGCAAGACCGACTCCGGCTGGGTGATCAACGGCGCGAAGATGTGGATCTCGATGGGGAACTACGCCAAGGTGGCGCTGATCTTCGCCCAGACCGACCCGGACAAGGGCCATCGGGGCCTGGCCTGCTTTCTCGTCGACACCGAGCAGCCCGGCTTCAAACCGCAGCCGATCGAGCACAAGATGGGGCTGCACGCGTCCGACACGGCGGCGATTGCCCTCGAAGACGTCGAGGTCGGCGAGGACGCGATGCTGGGGCAGGTCGGGGACGGGTTCAAGGTGGCGATGACCTCGTTGGACTCGGGGCGCTACTCGGTCGCGGCGGGCTGTGTGGGCATCTGCCAGGGATGCGTCGAGGAGTCGGTCAAATACGCGCAGGAGCGCGAGCAGTTCGGGCGGCCGATCGCGAGCTTCCAGCTGGTCCAGGGGATGATCGCCGACATGGTGCTCAAGACCGACGCCTCGCGCATGCTGGTCTGGCGGGCCGGCTTTCTGAAGGACAAGGGCAGGCCGAACACGACCGAGACGTCGATCGCCAAGCTGCACGCGACCGAGGCCGCGGTCGAGTGCGCGAACACCGCGATCCAGGTGCACGGCGGCGCCGGCTACGTCGACGATCACCCCGTCGAGCGGTGGTTCCGGGATGTGCGCGTGACCACGCTGTACGAGGGAACGAGCCAGATCCAGAAGCTGATCATCGGGCGCGCGATGACAGGCATCAATGCCCTGGTCCCCGGCTGAGACACCGCTGCGGGCGTGTTCACCGACGCGGCGGCATGAGCTCGATGCAAGCTGAGATCGAGCTCGCGGGACCGGTCTCGAAGAGGGCTGCGCCGGCGTGCGCACGCGCGCGCGTGGCCTGCTGAAATGGAGGCGGCTCGCGTGATCGGGGTCGTGGGCGCGGGCACCATGGGCTCGGGCATAGCGCAGCTGGCGGCGCGCTCAGGGGCGCGGGCGCTGCTGCAGGATCCCCTTCAGGAGGCGCTCGAGGCGGGCGTGCGACGCGCGCACAAGGGACTCACGCGCGAAGCCGAGAAGGGCCTGCTCGCCGACCGCGACGCGCAGGCCGCAGCCAGCCGGGTGGAGCCCGTGGCCGAGCTCACGGATCTGGCCGCGTGCGACCTCGTGATCGAGGCCGCGCCGGAGCGACTGGAGCTCAAGCGCCAGCTGTTCGCGAGCCTGGCGGGGATCGTCGGCCCCGAGTGCGTGCTGGCGAGCAACACCTCGTCGCTGCCGATCACCGCGATCGCGGCCGCAGTGGACGGGCCCGAGCGCGTAGTAGGCATGCACTTCTTCAATCCGGCGCCGCTGATGCGCCTGCTGGAGGTGGTGGCGGGGGCGCTGTCGGACGAGCGGTCGCTGCAGCTCGCACAGGCGACGGGCGAGGCGATGGGCAAGGACACGATCAGGGCGACCGACGGCCCGGGCTTTCTCGTCAACCGCTGCAACCGGCCGTTCGGTCTGGAGGCGCTGCGCCTGCTCGCCGAGCGGATCGCCGACGTCGAGACGATCGACAGGATCGTGCGCATGGGCGGGGGCTTCAAGATGGGTCCGTTCGAGCTGTCGGATCTCGTGGGAGTCGACACGGGGCTGGCCGTGTCGGAAAGCTTCTACGAGCTCAGCTTCGGTGAGCCGCGCTGGCGTCCGTCGCCGATCCAGGCGCAACGGGTCGCCGCCGGGCTGCATGGGCGCAAGAGCGGGCGTGGCTACTACGACTACAGCCGCGAGCCCTATCGCCCAGCCGACCCGGCCCCGCCGGAGAGTGTGGCGGGCGAAGGAACGGTGGCGATCCTCGGCGACAGGACGGTCGCCGAGCAGCTGCGTGAGGCCGCGGAGCGCGCGGGCTACACGGTGAGCTCGCAGCGACCGTCCCCGGGCGAGCTGACGGCGCTGATCGTCGAATGCGATCCGCATCGAGGCGGCTCGGGGGGCTCACGCCCGGCATTCGAGCCGGAAGCTCGTCAGGCGCGACCATCCCCGCCGATCCCGCTGCAGGCATCGCCCCCCGAGCCGCTTCCGACCTCCTCGCCGGATTCGTCGCGACCCGCCGCGCCCCTGCCGTTGCGACCGCCACCGCCGGAGCCGCTGTACTCACCGCGGCTGGTGCTGTGTGCCACGGGCTCACTGCAGGCGCTCGACCGGGATGGCGACGCGGTCGGGTTTCATGTGCTCGCGCCGCTGGAGCGCACCAATCTGATCGAGCTGACGCGCGGCGAGCGCTCGTCTCCCGCCGCCGTCACGCGCGCCGAGCGGTTCTTCGCCGCGCTCGGCAAGCACACGGCTTGGGTGGCCGACGCCCCCGGGCTGGTGCTCGGCCGGATCGTCTGCCAGCTCGTCAACGAGTCGGCGTTCGCGCTCGGCGAAGGCGTCGGCAGCGCCCGCGACATCGACACGGGCATGACGCTCGGGCTCAATCACCCTCGAGGGCCCCTCGGGTGGGCGGATGAGATCGGCTTGGACACGGTGCTGGCAACGCTCGACGGCCTCTGGGCGGAGTACCGCGAGGAGCGCTACCGGGCAGCACCGCGGTTGCGCGAGCTGGTGCAGGCCGGCCGTTTCGGGCGCAGCACCGGGGCAGGCTTCTTCGAGTACGGCCCCGCCGCTTGAATCGGGCACCGTCTCATGACGGGGGGCGGGAGCGCTCTCTGTGGTGACGCAAGGCGCGGCAGTCCACGTCTCTCGCCGCGTACACGGTCCACCGTCGTGACAGAGCGCACGGCACCTCACATCACGAGCCGCGTGGGCGTTCTATCGTCGTGAGCCAACCCGCGCCAGTGCACATCACGAGCGGCCCAAGGCGCTCCACGCAGGTACGGGCGGCGGCACCGCCGTTCCAGCGCTTCGTCGATCGCCATCGCGAGGACGTCTGGCGTTTTCTCGTGGCCTCAGTGGGTCCGAGCGACGCGGAGGACTGCTTTCAAGAGACGTTCATCTCAGCGCTCAAGGCATACCCGCGGCTGCACGCCGGCTCGAACCTGAAGGCGTGGGTGCTGACGATCGCCCATCGCAAGGCGATCGACGTGCATCGCCAGCGCGGTCGCGGCGCAGTTTGCGTGGCGGAGGTCGAGACGCTGGACGGTCACGCCACGCCGAGCGCGGCAGCGCACGACGGCGAGCTGTGGGAGGCCGTGCGGGAGCTCCCCCCGCGTCAGCGCTCGGCGGTGGTGCTGCGCTTCGTGGGCGACATGGCGCACCGCGAGATCGCGACCGCGATCGGCTGCTCAGAGCAGGCCGCGCGGCGGTCGCTGCACGAGGGACTGGCGAAGCTGCGAAAGGAGCTGATATGAACGCCGACTCGGTCAAGCGGACAGGCAGGGAGCAGGGCATCGAGCAGGCATTGAAACGCGGGCCCCAGGAAAGCCAACACGCTTCGCGAGCCGCCAGGGACGCGGCCGGGCGCCTGACGGCGCGGATCTCGGCAGACGACCTCGCCGAGATCGGATACGGCCCGGTGGACTCCCCGTTCGGCACGCTCCACGGAGCGGTGACGCGGCGCGGACTCGTGCGGCTGGCGTTCCCGGAGGAGGATCCCGACACGATGCTCGACCTGCTCGCGCTGCGCGTGTCGCCACGGATCGTAGAGGCACCGCGCCTGCTGGAGCCCATCGAGCGTGAGCTGGAGGAGTATTTCGCCCGGCGTCGGCGCCGCTTCGACCTGACGCTCGACTGGGCCTTGATCGGCGCTTTCGGCCGGCGCGTGCTGAAGAGGACGGCCGCGATCCCCTACGGCGGGTATCTCAGCTACGGCGAGGTGGCCGCCGAGGCGGGCAGCCCGCGGGGGGCGCGCGCTGCGGGCAACGCGCTGGGCTCCAACCCGATCCCGATCGTGATCCCCTGCCACCGCGTGCTGCGCTCGCAGGGCGCGCTCGGCGGGTACGGCGGCGGGCTGGACCGCAAGCGCTTCCTGCTCGAGCTCGAGGGCGCGCTCACGCCGCCGCTGTGATGCACGGTCAGGCCGCGCCGGACCGTCCTAGGCGGCGGAGTCGGCGGCCGGCGCCCACTGCGCCCCGGCGGGGTCGCCCGCCGGCATCTCCTCGGGAACGGGAACACCGGGCGTGTCGCGCAGATACCACTCGGCGTCGAGCGCGGCCTGACAGCCGCTGCCGGCGGCCGTGATGGCCTGCCGATAGGTGTGATCGACGAGATCGCCGGCGGCGAACACGCCCGGACGATTGGTCCGCGTGGAGCCGTCCTGGGTGATCACGTAGCCGTTCTCGTCGAGGTCGATCTGGCCGCGCACGAGGCCCGACTGTGGCTCGTGGCCGATCGCGATGAAGGTTCCCGAGACGGGAATCTGGCGCTCCTCGCCGGTGACGGCGTTGACCAGCGCGGCATGGCCGAGCGCGCCGTTGTCGCCCGGACTGAACTCGGTCACCTGATACGGGGTCAGGAACTCGATGTTGGACTGCGCGCGAGCGCGGTCGAGCATGATCTTCGACGCGCGAAACTCGTCCCGGCGATGCACGACCGTGACATGCGCGGCGAACTTGGAGAGGAAGATCGCCTCCTCCATCGCCGAGTCGCCGCCGCCGACGATGATCGTCGGAGCGTTGCGGAAGAAAGCCGCGTCACAGGTGGCGCAGTAGCTGACGCCGCGGCCCGCCAGCTGCTCCTCGCCACCGACGCCGAGCTTCTTGTGCTCGGCGCCCATCGCCAGCACGACCGTGCGGGCCTGATGCTCGACGTCGTCGGCCCACACGCGGTGCACGCCGCCGGGCCGATCGGCCAGCTCGACGCGGTCCGCCTCGGCGGTCAGCAGCCGTGCACCGAAGCGCTCGGCCTGGTCGCGAAACTTCTGCATCATCTCGGGACCCATGACCCCCTCGGGGAAGCCCGGGTAGTTCTCGACGTCGGTCGTCTGCTGGAGCAGTCCGCCCCACGCGTAGCCCTCGATCACGAGCGGATTGAGGTTGGCGCGGGCGGTGTACAGCCCGGCCGTGTAGCCGGCGGGTCCGCTGCCGACGATGATCACGCTCTCGACGTCGCTCATCTCATCTCCCAAAGCTATACTTTACTTTTTATAGTGTAGCACCCGCAGGGCTTTGCGAGACAGTGTGGCTCGGTGGGCGGCCAGACCGTGCGGTGCATCTTCGCGCACCCTTACTCGCCCACCATCACTCGCCCGCGCCCGGATATGCTGGCACGGACTTGGGAAGCGAGCGCGCAAGCGGCTGGCCTTCGCCGAGGCTCGCATCCCAGTGACTGACCGTCCGGCGTAGCTGGAAGTAGGCGATCGCCCCGGGAATGCTGGGGAGCCAGAAGGCGAACAGCCGGTAGGTGAGCACCGCCGGCACGGCCAGGCCGACACTCACGCCGAAGGCCGCAAGCGCTCCGATCATCCCGCCCTCGACCCCGCCGATGCCACCCGGGATCGGAAGCAGGTTCGCGAGCATGCCGACGAAATAGGCCTGCACCAGCACCGCAACCGGCGGCGGCTCGCCGAAGGCGCGAAACGAGGCGTAGAACACGCCGATGTTGAACCCCCACCAGCCGATCGTGCCGAGCAGCGCCCATTCGGGGTGGCGCAACAGGCCCCAGGCGTAGTGGACGCCGCTCGACAGCGAGGCCGGGCCGGCGGCGAGCCGGCGGATCCACAGGGACGCCCGCTGGTGACCGGCGCCGACCCAGCGCGGACGACGCTCGAGGTCCTCGGGCACGACCGCGATGCCCAGGAACACGCCGATCACGGCTACGCCGAAGATCGCCGGAACGATCGTGATCGCGAAGCCGTAGGCGCCTCCGAACAGGCCCACGTAAAGACCGATGCCGCAGACGATCATCGCGACCATGTAGACGCCGTAGACGAGCACGAGAAACGCGATCATCCGCTGGGCGACCTCGCGACGACCCATTCCCGAGCGTCGCAGCGCCCACGCCGTCACGGCAACTCCGCCCGCGCCGCCGGCGGCGAACAGACGCGTCGCGGCCAGGCCGGCCATCATGATCAGATAGCTCTCGCGCAGCCCGATCGGCGAGTCGGGCGGCACGTGGACGCCCTTGAAGATCGCGATGTAGCTGGCGATCGACAACAGCTCGAGCACCAGCGCGATCCCGAACCACCAGGCGTCACCGTCGTTGAGGCGATCGAGCGAGTGCTTGACGCTCCCCAGTTGTGGAAGCACCACGTAGAGCAGGGCCAGCGCGACGACGACGAACGCCGCGAACAGGATCGCCCGCCGGCGCGTGACCGGTATGCGCGGCATCTCCTCCTGGGCAGCGCTCGCGCGCGCCGCGCCGCTCTCCTGCTGCACGGCGCCCCCGCTCACCCGCCCGGCATCCGGCATGGTCTCAGGGCTCGTCAGCTGCTCCTCCTCGTCCGGGGCGGCCCCTGCGGCAGCGCGGGCGGGCGAGCTGGTGGCGTGCCCGTCGCTTCCCGCCACCGCGACTACGACACCGCCTCGTGGGCCATCGACTCGAGCGCGCCGACGGCGCGGCCGAAGCGGACCAGGAGTGGAGCGGCGCGCGGGCCGAGCCGGCGCACGGCTGCGGTGAGCGCCGCGCCCCCGAGCAGGTCCACGACGTAGTGCTCGCCGAGGTAGACGAGCGCAAAGGCGAGCATCGCGGTGTAGGCCCCGCCGAGCGCGCCGGCAACCGGGCCGGTCTCGGCCAGCAGGAGCGTGGCCATCAGCGATGTGGCGAAGTGCAGCGAGGGCATCGCGGCGAGTGGATTGCCTCCAAAGACACTGTAGAGCGGCCCCCAGCCGTCCTTCCAGAAGTGCTCGCCGTACTCGACCATCATGCGTCGCACGTCGGGCTCGCTGTCGCCGATGCGCGCACCCAGGGAGGCCGCGTACCAAGGCGGTGCCGTCGGCAGGACCCAGTAGAAGCTGGCGCCGAGGTCGAAGGTGGCATACGTCATCACGGCCGCGCGCGGCAACGCGTCGGGATCGCGCCAGAGGATGTATGCCACGGCCGAGTGCGGGACCATGAACCACAGCCAGTGCGTCCACACGAGCGTGCGATCGAGCGCCGTCCAGTCGGGCACGCCGCTGGCTGGATCGACGCGCGCGAGGGCGCGCTGCAGGCGCGAGGTCGGCAGCTCGCCCAGGCCGATCAGGCGGTCGATGTCGATCGGATAGTCGATGTGCACGCGAGCAGCCTGGGCCTGCTCGTCGTCGTGGGGGGTCTTGTACGCGGCGATATAGGCCCACATCTGCAGGCAGCAGACGGCCACGTCGCGCGTGCGCGAGCGTGGCACCGCCACGCATAGTCCGACAGGGCCGGCGAAGGCCACCGTCTGTGTGAGCACGGCATGGGCCCGCAACCGCTTTCTGGCGATCGGCGCCGCCACGCCCGCCGCGACGACTGCCCAGGCGGTCGCTCTAATCGCCTTCGACAGCCGCACTGGGCGGTGAGTATATGTTCGCGGCAGGTCGGCCCCGCGGTCAGGCGGCCCCGCGGCTGGCGGCCCCGCGGCTGGCGGCCCCGCGGTCAGGCGGCCCCGCGGCTGGCGGTGTTCATCGACGCCTGCCCGCGCGCGCGCACGCGCGCGCGTGCGCCGGCCGCCGCCACGAGGGCGCCGAGCACACGACTGCGCGCGTCGGCCTCCGGGTGCCACTGGACGCCGAGCACGAACTGCTTCGCGGGCAGGCTGCCGTCCCACTCGATCGCCTCGGCCAGATCGTCGAGCGTCGAGCGACCGCTCACGGTCAGGCCCTCGCCGAGATGGTCGACGCCCTGGTGGTGGTGGGACTTGGTGGCGTGCCTGAGCTCCCCCGCCGCCTGTGCTGCGAGCGATCCCTCGAGCAGGGTCACGTCGTGGTCGGCTCCGTCGAACGAGCCGACGACGCGGCGGTGCTCGTGATGACCGAAGCGCTCGGGCAGATGCTGGAACAGGGTGCCGCCGCAGGCGACGTTGATCAGCTGCATGCCCCGGCAGATCCCGAGCAACGGAAGGTCGCGGGCAATCGCAGCCCGGGCGAGCGCGATCTCGAACGCGTCTCGCTCCAGAACCGTGTCGACCGTCTCGGGGTCGGGCTGGGCCCCATAGAAGGAGGGATCGATGTCGGCCCCTCCGGCGAGCACGAGGGCGTCGATCAAGTCCAGCAGCTCGTCCGGGTCCTCGCCGAGCAGCGGATCGACGGGCACCATCAGGGCAAGGCCGCCCGCCTGCTGGATCGCCTCGATGTAGTTGCGCGGCAGCAGCATGGCCTGCTGATCCCATACGCTCCAGCGGGCCCGCTCGAGCGCCGCGCAGATGCCGACAACAGGCCTCGCCATGGCGCAAACGATAGGGCGCGCGGGCCTCGCAGGCCGCGCAACCGGCCGGCGGGCATCGCGCCGGGCCCCGCGGCGAGCGCGCCCGGCGCACCGCGACCCCTTAGGATCGATGCGCACATCCGCAAGGCGAGGCGCACCGCAAGCCAGGCGGCGGCGCCCGCACCATCGCACGCGAGGAGAGCAGCGCCATGAGCAACCCGACAGCCCAACTCGAGACCGTCAACCTCTCAACGAGCGACGGGGTGGCGACGATCGAGCTCAATCGGCCGCAGACGCTGAACGCATGGAACCACAAGTTCGGCGAGGACCTGCTCGCGGCCGTGCAGAGCGTGGCCGGCGATGAGGCCGTGCGGGCCGTCCTGATCACCGGCGCGGGCCGCGGGTTCTCATCCGGGGCCGACCTCAAGGATGTGAGCGGCGGCGAGACGACCCCGGACGGCCGCCCCGACGTCTACAAGACGCTGACCGCGCGCTATCACCCGATCATGGTGGGCATCCGCGAGATGCCCAAGCCGGTGGTGGCGGCCGTGAACGGGCCGGCGGTCGGGATCGGCTGCTCGCTCGCGCTGTGCAGCGACCTGATCGTGGCGGCCGAGAGCGCGTACTTCCTGCTGGCGTTCGTCAATATCGGCCTGGTTCCGGACGGAGGCTCCTCGCTGTTCGTGCCGACCCGCGTCGGGATGGCGCGCGCGATCGAGCTCGCGATGCTGGGCGAACGGCTGCCCGCGCGGCAGGCGCTCGAGTGGGGTCTGATCAACCGCGTGGTGCCCGACGAGGAGCTGGCCGAGCAGGCGGGCGCGCTGGCGGCGCGACTGGCGGCCGGCCCGACACGCTCGTACGCGGGGACCAAGCGGCAGCTGAACAACTGGCTTTACTCGCGGATGGAGGAGCAGCTCGAGCTCGAGGCCCAGATCCAGCGTGAGATGGCGGGGAGCGAGGACTTCGTCGAGGGAGCGTTGGCGTTCGTACAGAAGCGCCCGGCCCAGTTCGCGGGCCGCTGACGCACGCTTCGACGCCGCGCACGCCGGTGACGATGAGGCGCCCGCCTGCCCGCGCGGGCAGCGCACAGCGATCGTTGCGACCGTTACCAATGCTCGTTGCGACTGTCACCAATGCTCGTAGCGACTGCCACCAATTGTGCTTGTGGCAGCTGTCATCAAGCCTGTCGCCCCCGCGCGTGAATACAATCCGCCGGCCTTGAGCCACAGCCTTCCCGCATTGCTCGCGTTCTTCACGCCCGCTCACGGCGCGTCCCCGAACGCCGAAGAAATCAACTCGCTCTACGAGATCGTGCTGGTGATCGCGCTGGTCATCTTCTTCCTGGTGATCGGAGGGCTCTGCTACGCGCTGATCAAGTTCCGCGCTCGCAAGGGTGCCACGGCGGCGCAGATCAGAGGCAACACGCGCCTGGAGATCGGCTGGACCGTGGCTGCCGCGGTGATCCTGGTGGGTCTCGCGATTCTGACGTTCACGCGGCTGAGCGCGATCGAGAACCCGCCGAACTCCGACGCCGCCGGCGCCAATCTGGTCGGTGAAAGCGGCGAGTACTACGCCACGGCCAGCCGCAAGCTGCCGCCGAACGGCAAATCGCTGAACATCACTGTGATCGGGCGCCAGTACATCTGGCAGTTCGTGTATCCGGGCGCCAACGAACCGGACGGGCTGGGAGCGCCGTACTCGTACGAGGAACTCGTGGTTCCAACGAAAACGACGGTGACGTTGAACATCGTGTCCGAGGACGTGGTGCACTCATGGTGGGTGCCGGAACTCGGCGGCAAGTTCCAAGCCGTCCCCGGCTATCACAACTACGCCTGGTTCAAGGTCAACAAGCCCGGGATCTACCGCGGCCAGTGCGCGGTGCTCTGCGGGCGCGGACACGCACGCATGATCGCGACCGTCAAGGCGGTCGAACCGGCCCAGTTCGAAGCCTGGCTGACCGAACAGAAGCGGCTGATCGCGGAAGCGAACGCCGCCGCGAAGATCCAGCGGGCGAAGCTCGCCGGCAAGGCCGGACCCGAACAGGTAAACCCGTAACCCGAGACCCAGTCCCAGGAGAGCAACTCCACATGGCCACAGTCGCAACTACGAACCCGGAGCTGGTCGCCCACCACGTAGAGCCCGAACGCCAGAGCTGGACGAGCTGGTTCACGACCACCGATCACAAGAAGATCGGGATCATGTACATCGTCACGACGTTCGTGTTCTTCTGCCTCGGCGGCACCGAGGCGCTGATGATGCGGCTGCAGCTGGGCGCGCCGGAAAACACGCTGGTGACGCCTCAGGTCTACAACCAGCTGTTCACGATGCACGGAACGACGATGGTGTTCCTGTTCATCGTGCCGATGATGGCGGGCCTGGCGAACTACTTCGTGCCGCTGATGATCGGGGCCCGCGACATGGCGTTCCCGCGGCTGAACGCGCTGTCCTACTGGCTGCTGCTGGCGGGCGGGATCGTCTTCTATGCCTCGATCTTCTGGAACCCGCCCGAAGCCGGCTGGGTGAGCTTCGTGCCGCTGGCGAACTCGGTGTATTCGCCCGGCGGCGGCGAGGACGCCTGGATCTACATGATTCACCTGACCGGCATCTCCTCGCTGCTGGGCGCCATCAACTTCTATGTGACGATCGCCAACATGCGCGCGCGCGGCATGAGCTGGGGCCGCCTGCCGCTGTTCATGTGGACGATCCTCACGTACGCCGTGCTGCTCATCTTCGCGCTCCCGGTGATCGCCGCGGCGGTGACGATGCTGCTGGCGGAACGTCATTTCGGAGCTCATTTCTTTGACCCGACCGAGGGAGGCTCGCCGATCCTGTGGCAGAACCTGTTCTGGTTCTTCGGCCATCCCGAGGTCTACATCATGGTGCTGCCCGGCTTCGGGATCATCTCCGAGATCCTGCCCGTGTTCGCGCGCAAGCCGGTGTTCGGCTACAAGGCGATCGCGGCGTCGACGGTGGCGATCGCGTTCCTCGGCTTCCTCACCTGGGCCCACCACATGTTCACGGCCCCGATCCCCGAAGCGATCGTCGTGTTCGTGATGTTGAGCTCGTACTTCATAGCCGTACCGACCGGAGTGAAGATCCTCAACTGGATCGGGACGCTGTGGCACGGCACGATCGAGTTCACCACTCCGCTGCTGTTCTGCGTGGGCGCGATCGCGATCTTCTTGATCGGCGGCATCTCGGGAATGTTCCTCGCGACGTTCCCGATCGACTGGCAGGTGAACGAAACGTACTTCGTGGTGGCGCACCTGCACTTCGTGCTGCTGGGCGGCGCCGTCTTGCCGATCTTCGGCGCGATCTACTACTGGTTCCCGAAGATCAGCGGAAGGATGCTCTCCGAAGGACTCGGGAAGCTGAGCTTCTATCTGATGTTCTTCGGCATCCTGATCACGTTCATGATCCAGCACGTGATCGGTCTCGACGGCATGCCCCGGCGTGTCTATGAGTACCCGAACGTCGGCAACCTGGCGCTGTACAACCTGATCTCGACGATCGGCTCGTTCATCCTCGCCGCCGGCGTGATCACGACGATCGTCAACGTGTGGCGCGGCCTCAAATACGGCGCGATCGCCGGTCCCGACCCGTGGAAGGCAAACACGCTCGAGTGGTTCACGACCTCGCCGCCGCCGGTGAACAACTTCGACGTCGTTCCGCTGGTGCGCTCGGCCGAGCCGATGAAGGACATCCGCAGAGAGGTGCAGCGGCGCAGCGGCGCCGAGGTGCACGCTCCGGGTGGCGCGACGGTCCCGGCCGGGGCGCGGCAGGTCGGCGTCTGACGCGCGGCGACCGCTGCGCCCGTGACCGTGGCCCTGGAGCGCGCGCGTAGCGTTATGCTCGCGTGAGCATGCCTGCGCGTCCGACAGGAGCCGTTTCCGCGATCGACGTGCCGGCGCTTGACGCTGCTCCGCGGGCGAGGCTGCTGATCGCGGACTACATCGAGCTGACCAAGCCGAAGGTCCAGTCGCTGCTGCTGCTGAGCACGATCGCGACGATGTACATCGCCGGCGATCCCTCGGCCGCCCTGGTGGCGCTGACGTGCCTCGGCGGGTACCTCTCGGCGGGAGGGGCAGGCGCGGTCAACCACTGGTTCGACCGCGACATCGACGGGCTGATGACGCGCACGGCCGATCGGCCGATCCCGTCGGGTCGCATCTCGCCCCGGGCGGCGCTGTCGTTCGGGTGCGTGCTGGCCGCGCTGTCGGTGCTCGAGCTGTCGCTGACCGTCAACGTGCTCGCCGCGGCGCTGTCGCTGGCGGGGTTCCTCGGCTACGTGTTCGTTTACACCGTGTGGCTCAAGCGGCGCACGCCCCAGAACATCGTGATCGGGGGCGCGGCCGGCGCCGTGCCCCCGCTGGTCGGCTGGGCGGCCGTGACCGGCTCGGTCGGCGGGACGGCGGTGATCCTGTTCTTCATCGTGTTCTTCTGGACGCCCCCGCACTTCTGGTCGCTGTCGCTGCTGATGAAGAGCGAGTACGAGAAGGTCGGCGTGCCGATGCTGCCGGTGGTGCGAGGCGAGGCCGAGACGCGCCGCCAGATCCTGCTGTACACCGTGCTCCTGTACGCCGTAACGCAGCTGCCGTTCTGCGCCGGCGAGTTCGGCGTCTTCTACCTGGTCGCCTCGATGGCGCTCGGCCTCGGGTTCATCGCGGGCGCGGTCAGGCTGTATCGCAGCGGCGAGCGGCCCGCGGCCACTCGGCGCAAGGCGGCGCTGCAGCTGTACCTGTACTCGCTGGCCTACCTGGCGCTGCTGTTCGGCGCGATGGTCGCCGACGTCCATCTATAGAATGGCTGCTCGCCCATGAACCGACGGCTGGCGCGCAAGAACATCATCACCGGGCTGATCGTGGCGGCGATCTGCATGTTCATGTTCGGACTCACGTTCCTCGTGGCCGCGGCCTACATATCGTGAGCGCTCCCGAGCACGAGCACGAGCGGACCGGCGAGGAGATCCATCTGCCGGGGCCGTCGATCCTGCCGCTGCTGACCGCGGTGGGCGTGACGCTGGCGCTGGTCGGGATCACCACGATGATCGAGCTGAGCGTGATCGGGGGCATCCTGACGATCGTCTGCGTCGTGCTCTGGGTCAAAGACACGCGGCGCGAAGTGGGCGAACTCCCGCTCGACTGACCCGGCCGAGCGGCGCAGGCCGCGACAGGCGACCGGGCCGAGCGACCCAGGCCGCGACAGGTGACCGGGCTGAGCGACCCAGGCCTCGACGGGCGACCGGGCTGAGCGACCCAGGTCTCGACAGGCTTTGCGGGGCGGCGCGCGGTCCCTCCACCGCGCGCGTGTCCGCCCCTATTGGGGGTCCCCGAGTCCCCTCACCCCACGCCCGCGCTGGCGGGCACGGGGCAGAAGGCCCCGTCCTCGGTCCAGCGGCGGACGATGTCGCGCACCGACAGAACCCCCGCGGTCTCGCCGTGATCGACGACGATCAGGTGGCGAAAGCCGCCGCGCAACATCGCGACGGCCGCCTCCTCCAGGGACCAGTCCGGAGCGGCGAAGACCACGTCGCGCGTCAGATGGTCTGCGACCACCTCGACGTCGGGGTTCTGATCTGACCCGAGCGAGCTCAAGATGTCACGCTCGGTGATGATTCCCGGACCCGGACTGTCCGGGTCCAGGACAACGGCGGCGCCAACCCGGCGCGCCGCCATCGAGCGGGCCACGGCCCGCAGGGTGTGTGCAGGACCAACCGTGAGAATCGCCGGCGTCATCGCTTCCCGAACCTGCACTCGAGCTCCTTTCGTGCTCGCCCGGACCGATTGCGGTCCGTACGCTTTGCAACGATTGCCTCAATCTAGTACCAGACGCCGCCCCCGTCAAGAGCCGACCAGAGCGCATCGCATCGGCCCGAGGCATTAGGATCAAGTCACTTGGGTCACAAGCCGTTCTCTAGGAGGAGGACGGGAAGAATCGCTGAAGGATCGCACTAGGGTCGTCGTTTTAGGAGGAGCCCCAAGAGGGCGTGTAAGGCAGGGAAGCGCAAGCTGCAGTCGCGGTGAGAAGGGGATCGCGGTGGGGAAAGTCGTAAACCTGAGCTTTGAGACGGGCAGCTGCGGCGCCGAGCGGCGCGGAGAGGTCGTGGCTCGGCCGACGCGGGGACGGGCCACGCCGGCCCCACACGTGCGCGCGGGCGCGCGTATGCGTCGCCGAAAGGCTCGAGCTCGACCCGCCCCGGCCGGGACGACCCCGGCCCCACACGTCCGCGCGGGCGCGCATATGCGTCGCCGAAAGGCTCGACCTCGGCCCGCCCTGGCCGGGGCGACGCCGGCCCCCCAAGTGCGCGCGCGGGCGCGTGGGTGTCTGCGGGGCTGGTGCACGGATCGTCGCGGCGAGGGGCACGATGTCTGACGGTCCCAGCAAACGGGCGATCGTCGGCACGATCATCGCCGGCCTGGTCGCGATCGGCATCGGGATTGCGCTGAGCTACCAGATCCACTGGTTCCCGGTGCAGGCGAGCACGCAGGCGAAGAACACCGACCGGCTCTATCACGTGCTCGTGATCGCGTCGATTCCGATCTTCGTGCTGGTGGTCTCGGCGATCCTGTTCTCGGTCTGGCAGTTCCACATGCGGCCGGGACAGGAGCTCGAGGACGGCGTGCCGATCCACGGCAACACGCGGCTCGAGGTGTTCTGGACGGCGATCCCCGCGATGCTGCTGCTGGGTCTCGTGTCGTACTCGTTCGTGGTGCTGCACCAGAACGAAGAGAAGCCGAAGGGCGTGCCGGAAGTCCAGATCGACGTGATCGGCCAGCAGTTCTTCTGGAGCTACGAATATCCGTCGTCGATCACGCACGGAGCGCCTGTCAAGAGCTATCAGCTGTACCTGCCCAAGGGGTACACGGTGTACTTCAACATGCGCTCGAGGGATGTGATCCATGCGTTCTGGGTGCCGGCGTTCCGTCTGCAGGAGGACGTCGTGCCCGGGATCACGACCCACTACCGCGCCACGCTCGACCGCTTGGGCAACTATCCGGTTGTGTGCAACCTGCTGTGCGGCTGGGGGCACGCGCTGATGCGCTCGACCGCGCACGTGGTCCCGCCGGCGAGGTTCTGGGCATGGCTGAAAGCGCAGCAGAGCGTTCCCTCGACCGTCGCCACCGCATCGACGGGCAATCCGCGACGCCCGCGTGCGCCCGGCGCGATCGCGAGGGCCACGGCGTGAGGGCGCGAGCGATGAGATCACGGCGTGCGGTGCGGGGACGGCTAGCGATGCGGCGAGGAGGGATCTGATGGCGACCACGGTGCCGGCGCCCAGCCCGGTGCAACCGAGCCCCACGCGGGGCGGCACGCAGCGCACGCTCGGGCAGAAACTGCGCGCCCCCGGGTTCTACCGCGCGGCGTGGCTGATGGTGCTCGGCGTGGCGTTCGCGTTCGGGCTGACGTGGCTCGTGCGCATGTCCACGGGCCACAGCACCTTCCACCACTACATCGACGGCGAAGCGATCCTGACCGTGGCGCTGATCGCCGCGCCGCTGCTGTTCCTCGTCGGCATCGGCGGCTTCGACTACTGGTTCTACTGGGCGCTCGGCAAACCGACGCGTCCCGAGGATCACTCCGGACACGGGGCGTACACGTGGAGGGACTACTTCCGGATCAACACCGATCACAAGGTGATCGGCGTGCAGTACACCGTCACGTCGTTCGTCTTCCTGCTGATCGGCGGGATGCTCGCGATGCTGATGCGCGTCGAGCTGGCGCAGCCGGGCGCGCAGTTCGTGTCGGCGAACGTCTACAACGGCCTGTTCTCGGTGCACGCGTCGCTGCTGATCTTCTTCTTCGTGATCCCGGTGTTCGCCGGCTTTGGGAACTTCGTGATACCGATCATGATCGGCGCGCCCGACATGGCGTTCCCGCGACTGAACGCGCTCTCCTACTGGCTGCTGCCGGTCGGCGGGTTGATCATGCTGTCGAGCTTCCTGGCGCCGGGGGGCGCGTTCGCCGACGGCTGGACGGCCTATACGCCGCTATCGACGGACATGCCCGTGGGCCAGGTGTTCTTCTCGCTCGGCGTGCAGTTCGCGGGAGCGTCGTCGATCATGACGGCGCTCAACTTCCTGGTCACGATCATCACGATGCGCGCGCCCGGGATGAGCTTCTTCAGGTTGCCGCTGCTGGTCTGGGCGAATTTCGCGACCTCGCTGCTGGTCGTGATCGCGACGCCGTTCATCGCGGCGTCGCAGTTCTTCATCCTGCTCGACCGCAACCTCGGCTTCAACTTCTTCAACGCGGGCTCGGGCGGCGACGTGCTGATGTACCAGCACGTTTTCTGGTTCTACTCACACCCGGCGGTGTACATCATGATTCTGCCGGGGTTCGGGATCATCAGCGAAATCATCGCCGTGAAGTCGCGCAAGCCGATCTTCGGCTATCGCATGATGGCGTTCTCGCTGCTCGCGATCGTGGTGCTCGGCTTCACGGTTTGGGCGCATCACATGTTCACCTCGGGGATGGCCGATTGGATCAGGATCCCAATGGCGATCACGACGGCGATCATCGCGGTGCCGACGGGCATCAAGATCTTCTCGTGGCTGGCGACGCTGTGGCGGGGCATCCTGCATCTCGACACGCCGATGCTGTTCGCGCTCGGCTTTTTGACCACGTTCACGCTCGGCGGGATCAGCGGCGTGATGCTGGCGATGATCCCGTTCGACATCCATGTCAGCTCGAGCTACTTCATCGTGGCCCACCTGCACTACGTTCTGTTCGGCGGTTCGGTGATGACGATCTTCGCCGGCGCCTACTACTGGTTCCCGAAGATGACGGGGCGCATGTATGACGAGCGCCTCGGCAAATGGCACTTCTGGAGCACGTTCATCTTCTTCAACCTGACGTTTGGCCCGATGCACATCCTCGGTCTCGAGGGCATGCCTCGACGGGTGGCCACGTACGCCACCCAGTTTGCCGACATGAACCTGTTCATCTCGATCTCGAGCTGGATCCTGGGCCTCAGCACGCTGATCTTCGTCTACAACATGGTCACGAGCTGGCGCGGCGGCCCGCACGCCCCGAACAACCCGTGGCGCGGCATGACGCTCGAGTGGCAGGTGAGCTCGCCGCCGCCGGTGTTCAACTTCGACCAGGTCCCGACCGTGGTCGGTGGACCGTACGAGTACGGCGTGCCCGGTGCGGTTCACGGCATCTTCAAACCCGCGCACGTGGGCGCGGGCGCGGGCGCCACGTCGCGCGTGGCGCTGTCCCCGAGGGAGTGAGGGCCGACAGGCCCTCGGACAGGAGGAGGAGGCGAGATGACGGAATACCTGGTGGTGGCGAACCGGACGCTCGGCGGCGAGAAGCTGCTGGAGCTGATCCGCGAGCGGGCGCGCGCCGAGGAGGACGTGCGCTTTCGCCTGGTGGTGCCGCAGAGCAAGCCCTCGGCGGGGCTCGTGATCTATGACGAGGCGGTGCGCGAATCGGCCCAGGTGAGGGTCGATCTGGCGTTGGCGCGCGCCTCGGAGGAAGGCATCCGGGCGGCAGGCGAAGTCGGTGACGCCGACCCGTTCCTCGCGACCATGGACGCGATCGCCGCCCGCCGGCCGGACGGAGTGATCGTGTCCACGCACCCGGCCACCCACTCGGGCTGGTTGCGACGCGATTTGATCGATCGGATCCACAACGCGTCGGGCCTGCCGGTCGAGCACGTGGTAACGGATCTCGAGCGCGAAGGACTGCCGTTCGCGGTGACGCTGGTGATCGCCAACAAGACCTCGAGCGGCGAGGAGCTGATCGAGCGCCTGCAGGCCAAGGCCGCCAAGGACGGTGACGATCGGCACCTGTTCATCGCCGTGGTGCCCCAGCAGGAACGCAGCGGGCGCGCGCCCGCGCAGGCGCGGGCGCGGCTGGAGGCGATGCTCGACCGTCTGCGCGCCGCCGGCCTGCTCGCGGCCGGCATGATCGGCGACCCCGACCCGTATACGGCGGCGCTGAACGCGCTCGAGCTGTTCCACGTCGACGACGTCGTGATCTCGACGTTGCCGAACGAGCGCTCCGGTTGGCTGCGCGCGAACCTGATCGAGCGCGTGCGCGGCGCCACCGCGGCCCCTGTGGAGCATGTCGTGGTCGACGTCTCGGACACCGCCTCGGCCGTGGCGCCGGCGGCATAGGAGCGGGCGGTGGAGGCTGCGAGCATCTCAGCGCACGGCGCCGCGGGCGATCACGAGCACGCCGCTCCGCCGCCCGCGAATCGCAGCTCGCGGGTCGATCCACAGCTGCTCGGGATGCTGCTTTTCATCATCTCCGAGGTGATGGTGTTCGGCGCGTTCTTCACCGCCTACTTCTTCATCCGCGTGGGCGAAGGCGATCCCTGGCCGGCGCCCGGGATGCACCTGCCGGTGATCCCGACGCTGTTCAACACGGGGATCCTCGTGTCATCGTCGTTCACGATGCACTGGGCGCAGATGTCGATCCGCAACGGCAACCGCTTCGGCCTGAAGGCGGGCATCGTGACGACGTTCCTGCTCGGCTGCACGTTCCTGTTCATCCAGATAAACGAGTACGCCAATCTCGGGTTCGCGCCCCAGGACCATGCCCAACAGACGGTCTTCTACGCGCTCACGGGCCTGCACGGCTGTCACGTGTTCGTCGGCCTGTGCCTGCTGCTGTTCGTCGTGATCCGTTCGTTCCGCGGGCACTACTCGCCGGAGGAGCATCGCGGCGTCGAGATCCCGGGGATCTACTGGCATTTCGTCGACATCATGTGGATAATCGTCTACACCACGGTGTACGTGATCTGACGGTCGTGGACGCGGCGCGGAGCTTTGTCCTCACCAACCGCTTCGCGGTCGGTGCCGGCTCGCGTACCCAGTACGCCACGCTCCCTGCGTCCGCGCTCCGCTTGATCCACGACCGTCAGAAGGATGCAGCCGTGGGCACGGCGCGGAGCTTCGTCCTCACCAACCGCTTCGCGGTCGGTGCCGGCTCGCCGGCTCACGGCCGAGCGGCAGCCGCGATGCGTTCGTGCTGAACCCGCTTCGCTCAGAGGGCGAGGCGTTCCGGCTGCTGATCTACGTGGTGGCGGTGTTCGCGGTGATCATCGCCGCGATATTGATCGTGCGCGCGCTCACCTGAGCGTTCGAGCCCGACGCGTCCAGACCGCGTGCACCGTCTCCCGAGAGATACCCGCGCCGCTGACGCGACGCCGGCGGCGGCTATTTGACGGTGAGCGTGCCCCACATGCCGGCGGCACGGTGGCCCGGGGCCTGGCAGAAGAACGTGTAGGTGCCCGGTTTGAGGTTGACGGTCACTTTCGCGGTGCCCTTCGTCACGAAGCTGCTGGCGCCGAGCAGGGGCTTACCCGCGGGGGTCGCCCCGCCCGTACCGGGTTCGATCGCGATGTTGTGCATGACGCCGGACATGTTCCCCATTTCGATCGTCACCGGTCCGGAGCTCGCGGTGGCCTTGTTGGTGGTGTAGGCGAGCTGGCCTTCGGGGTTGGCGTCGATGGCGAGCTTGCCGGCCTTCTCTTCGGCCGGCTTGCCGGATCCGGGAGCCGCGACGGCGCTCGCGAGCAGGCCCGTGTCTTTGCCCGGGTTGGCCGCCGCCGCGGCTACGTAGGCGGCCACATCGGTGACGGTCTGACCGCTGACGAGGTTCTTCGGCATCACGCCCTGCGGGTTGGCGTAGCGGATCTGAGCTTCGACGACGCCGCGGATCGCATGACGCCCGTCGGCTTCGGCGACGGCGTCGGCGAAGGCTTCGTCGAGGTTGGGGCCGACTGTCCCCTTCGTGTCGGCGCGCGCGAGCGTGTGACAGGCGCCGCACTTGGCCACGAACTGCTGCTTGCCGACGATCAGGTTGGCGTCGGCGGTCGGGTTCGTGGATTCGCCGCAACCACCGGCGGCGAGCGCGAGGCTCCCGGCGACCGCGACCAGTCCGAGCGTGCGCAGGCCGCCCGTGTACAGACCCTCGTGCAGTGACATCCCCGGCGCGAACTCTACCCGAACGTCAGGCGAGAGCGGTCGCGCGGCGGAGTCGATCAGGGCTCGGCCAGCGCGTCGAGCTCGCCGCTCGCGGCCGCGATCACCCCGCGCGCGACGCCCGCCCAGGACCAGCGCTCGCGCACGGTCGCAACCAGGGCCGCCTGCGTGTGGGCCCGCACGGCCGGCTCGGCGCGCAGCCACGCCACGACGCGTTCGGCGAGCGCGCGCACCGCGCCGTCGTCGACCGGGAACGTGAGCAGCGGCGCGATCGCCGGCGGCACCGCCACGGCGAACGTCTCGGCGACCTCGGCCAGACCCGAATGTGCGGCGCTCACCGGCAGAGCGCCGCAGGCGGCGGCCTCGACGGCGACCATGCCGAAGGCCTCGGGGAACGTGCTGGGCACGATCACCGCCTCGCAGGCCGGCAGGATCTCGCTGAGCTGATCGTGGTCGAGCCGTCCGGTCAGGAGCACGCGCTCGGACAGGGAGCGCGCGTCCATCAGGTAGCGCGCCCGCTCGGCTCCGTGCAGGCTGTCGAAGAACGCGAGCAGATGACGCAGCGGCGCTCGTCCGGACTGGGGCAGGTCGGCGCTCGCGGGAGCCTCGCGCGAGCGACCGGCGCAGGCGATCTCGCGGGCACCGGCCAGATCGCCCGCGTTGAGTGAGCGCAAGAGCTCTTCGAGCCCGTCGCGGTAGGCGCCGAAGCCGACCACCACGAGGCGCGCGCCGGGAACCTCCTGGAGCACGAGCGGCCACGCCGCGATCAGCAGGTCGATGCCCTTGCTGACGATCAGCTTGCCGACGAACGCGACCAGGCGATCGCGCGCGGAGTCGATGCGCCCCAAGGCTGCCGCCGCCGGCGCGTCTTCGGGGGCGAACGCGTCGTCGCCGGCGTCAGGGTCGGGCTCGGCCAGACCGCGTTCGGGGTCGCGGTCGTGGGCTCGGTCTTCGAGCCGCTGCGCGAGCGCCCGCAGTCCGGCGCCGGCGCGCGCGCGATCGCGCGGGGCAAAGCGCTCGACGTCGACGCCGGGCGGACCCAGGCGCGTGCGCCGTGGCAAGGCCGGATCGTCGATCGTCTGCCACAGGCTCGCGGCGGTGTGGTGTGAGCCGACGAGCACCGCGCGCGCCCCGCCGAGGCCCTCGCTGGCGTAGCCGAGAAACCGCTCTGGGGCGGGCTTTACGGTGTACTCGAGCGCGCTTCCGTGGACCTTGACGGCGTACGGGACGTCTTCGAGTGCGCGCGCCAGGATCGCCGGGCCCATCACCAGATGGTTGGCGAGCGCCAGCTGCGGGCGGGCGCGCGCGAGGACGTCGCGAACCGCGGCGACGTTCGCGTCGACGTACGCCGCAACCTCGGCGTCGCTGCAGTCGGCAAACGTTCGGGCTTCGATGCCCTCATAGCGATCGGCGACGTACACCGGCAGCAGCGGGCCGATGTCAGGACGGTAGAGCGTCGCGCGCGCATCGGCGGGGCGTCGTCGGGGGAGGGCCCGCACGCGGAGCTCCCCACGCTCCCAGCTGCCGGTGGCGTCGAGAAACGCATGGCGCTCGGGGTGCCGGTCCTGGCACAGCAGATGCACCTCGTGGCCCAGCTCGGCGAGTGTGGCGGCAAGGCGCGCGTTGTAGACGTTCGAGCCGGTGCCCTCGAGCAGATAGCCGTGGAAGATCAGGATGCGCATCGGCGCGGAGCCTAGTCATCGCGCTGGCGGTCAGCTGTCGCAGCTTGCATGGCGCGGGCCGCCGTGTCGGACGACGTGGTCGGGCTCCGATAGAGTTGCCGCGATGAGCGACCAGCCGAGGGACCGTTACCGTCTGCGCAACCCCGCGAACGGACGCGAGATCGTCATCGAGGCGCGGCCGGGCGAGATCTATCGGGATCGCGAGAGCGGCGAGGAGCTCGAGGTGGTGGGCCGGATGCTGCCGCTGCCTCCGTCGCGCTCGAAACTTGCCTGGGCAGTGGAGAACCTGCGGTTCTGCCCGTGGTGCCACCAGCTGGCGCAGAAGGACCTGAACGACTGCCCGACGTGCGGGCGGCGCATGGGGCCGCTCCGCGAGCCGGCGCCGCAGGCGTGAGCGGGCTCGCCGAGCCCAGCCGGCGCGCGCGCGCGGCGACGGTCGGATTGCTGCTCGTGTGCGTGGCGGGATTGAACGCATGCGGCGGCTCGAGCAACGTCACGGACCCGACGCCGAAGAGCACGCCGAACATCGTTCCGCCGACGAGCACGGCCGCTGAAACGCAGGCCAGCAAGACGACGACGACATCGACGACCGCGAAGAGCAAGTCCAAAACGACGGGCGAAGCGGAAGCCGCGCCGGCGGGCGAAGAAAGCGAATCGACCGCCGCGGCCACCGGCGGGACCGCTGAAAGCGGTTCGGCGGCCGGCGGCGCCAACGAAGCAAAAGCCGGCGGCACGTCGGCAGCGGGGACGGGCAGCGAAGGCACGGGCGCGAGCAAAGGCGGCAGCGAAGCCGCCAGCGAACCCGGCGCGTCCGGCGCCACGGGCGGAGCGGGCGCCCCCTAGCGCCCGCAGCAGCCGGAAGCCGGGCCCCAGAGCGGGCGCCCCCTAGCGCCCGCAGCAGCCGGAAGCCGGGCCCCAGAGCGGGCGCCCCCTAGCGCCCGCAGCAGCCGGAAGCCGGGCCCCAGAGCGGGCGCCCCCTAGCGCCCGCAGGCGGAACGCGGCGCCCCAGAGCGGGCGCGGCGCAGCGCCCGCAGCAGGCGGACGCCGCGCCGAGCGGTTACGGCGTCGAGATCAGCGTGGCGCTGTAGGTCAGGCGCGCCGTGCGATACAGGCAGTAGTACTGGACCGAGGCCCCGACCTGGGTCTGGGCCGTCTGCGTAGACGTGCTCGAGCACTGGCTCTTGGACCGCGAGGCCCGCCACGAGGTGGTGTTCGCGAAGCCGAGCGCGAGCGCGGGAGCCCATGTCGGAACCGTGAGCGCGATCAGCTGGCCTCGCTTTACGGGGATCGTGTTCGCGAGCGCGAACTGGGCGGATTTGCCGAAGTACTTTTCGAGCTTGACGACGGGGCTTTGGGCGACCAGCTTGTAGGTCAGGTTGGGCTTCTTCTGGGCTTCGAGGACCGAGATGGCAGCCGTCGCGGCGCCGCCCTCGTTGGTGTTGAAGAACTTGGTCTGGCTGGCGTTGGGCTTGCCGAGCGTGATTGTCCATGCGACGATCGTGCCTTCGCGGGGCACGGTCACGAGGTTGTCGGTGGAGCCGACCTTGACCTGAAAGCCGGTGGTGCGGCTGACCGCCAGGCATGGGCTGCCGGGACAGCTGGGTTCGGTCGCGGGCGTGGTGGCGGGGATGACTCCGACTTCGGTGAGCGTCGCGGGCGCGAGCGACGGGAGCGCCAGCAGCAGTGCAAAGACGGCGGTGATCGCGAGCAGGGTACGTTTCATATGCGCACTGAACACGCCGGGCCGGCGGATGGTGCGGTCGATGGTCCCCCCGGGCTCATCGCTCTAGCTTCGCTCCGCAGCCGCGAGTTCCTGCGCGGCGCTCGCGATCTCGGCTGGATCGCCCGGCGTCGGGACCCACGGCAGGCGCAACGGATCGCCGTCGTAGCGCGGAATGACGTGGACGTGGAAGTGGAACACGGTCTGCCAGGCGGCGGCGCCGCAGGAGTTGACGAGGTTGACGCCCTGGGCGCCGAGACGCTCGCGGATCCGCGAGGCCAGCCGCTGCGAGGCGGTTGCGACGGCGGCCAGGTCCTCGGGATCGACGTCGAGCAGATCGCGCGAGTGGGCGCGCGGGATCACGAGGGCGTGGCCGCGGGTGCCGGGGTTGATGTCCATGAAGGCGATCGTGCGCTCGTCCTGGTCGACGATCGTGGCGGGCAGCTCGCCGGCGACGATCTTGCAGAAGATGCAGTCGGGGTCGGACATCGATCGGAAGCGTAGAGGGTCGGCGCGTCGAAGCTCGCGCGGTCAGAGGGTCGGCGGCCTGTCGACCCGGTCGGGCCCGGCGGCGGCCAGCTGGGCGCGCGCGTGCGCGAGGGCCTGCTCGCGCGTGGCGAGCTCGCCCGCATACTGCGCAGCTTCGAGCTCGGCCAGCAGCCGGCCGAGGCGGGGTCCGGGCTCGAGACCGAGCTCATGCGCCAGCTCGTCGCCGCGCCACAGCGCCGGCGGGGGTCCGAGCTCGCGCCAGCGGAGCGCGTCGGCGAGCACGGCGCGCGCCAGACGCAGGTGCGCGCCGATCGACTCGGCGGCGCGATCGCCGCGCGTCGCGAGCCGGTCGGCGACCGATAGGAGCGTGACGTCGACCTCGACCGGCGCGGTGGTGCGCAGATACTCGAACACGGTGCGCCGGGCCAGCGGCTGGGGCTCGTGGACGAGGAATCCGAGGCGCAGGTGGTGGCGCACGAGTCCTGCCACGTGTGCGCGCAGGCGCTCGGAGGCGCGCAGGCGTCCCAGGACCGAACGTGCGAGCTCGGCTCCTCGGGCGTCGTGGCCGAAGAACGTGACCCGCCCCGCGGGGTCGACGGCCGCCGTGAGCGGCTTCGCGAGATCGTGCATCAATGCTCCCCAACGAAGGGCTTCGCCGCGCGTCATCTCGTCCGCGAGCGGCTCGGCCAGCAGCGACGAGACACCGTGCACGAGCTCGCCCGCATCGACGTCGCGGCCACCGGCATTCAGAGCGCGGCCGCCGGCCTCGATGCCGCGAGTCCGCGCGTCGCTGCCGCGGCCACCGGCCTCAACGCGGTGAGCGCCCGGCGGGGCGTCGCGGCTGGCGGTCCCGTCGAGCCCGAGGACGGCCGCGGGGTCGTCGGCGAGCGCGACCGTGCGCTCGAGCACCTCGAGCGTGTGTCCGTAGACGTCGCGATGATGAAAACGGCTCTGTTCGACGCCCTGCAGCGCTTCCAGCTCGGGCAGCACGGCGGCGGTCAGGCCGAGCGAGCGCATCATCTCCAGACCGGCGAGCACGTGCGGCGAGGCGACGATGCGGCGCAGCTCCATGAAGATCCGCTCGCCCGCCACGTGCTGCAGCTCGCCGGCGCTGCGCGAGGCAGCCGCGAGGGTGGGCTCGTCCGGCTGCAGCTCCAGCTCCAGCGCGATCCGCACCAGACGCAGAGCGCGCAGCGGGTCATCGGCAAACGCGCGCGGGCCTGCCATGCGCAGCCGCCGGGCGTTGAGATCGGCGATCCCTCCGAGCGGGTCGACCGGTGCGCCACCGGCGAGCGGTTCGGCAATCGCGTTCACCGTGAAGTCACGGAGCGCAAGGTCGGCCGCGAGCGAGTCGCCGCGCAGCGGCTGCAGATCGACCTGCCACGATCGATCGCGCGCCACGACCCGCCAGCCCGAGAACTCGGCGGAGAGCTCGAAGCAGGCCGCGCCTCCGGCGGCGCGGGCGATCGCGCGGGCCGCCGCGGCCGTGCTGCCGTGTACGACGACGTCGAGGTCGCCGGTGGAGCGGCCGAGCAGGCGGTCGCGCGGTGCGCCGCCGACGAGCCACGCCTCGGCTCCGGCCAGCGCGGCGTGGGTGGCACGCAGCGCCTGCTCCGAAGCGCCGGCGCTCACTGGTGCGCCAGCGCTCACAGAGCTGCCAGCGCTCACGGAGCCCCCTGCACTCACAGAACCGCCTGCGCTCACAGAACCCCCTGCGCTCACAGAACCGCCTGCACTCACAGAACCCCCTGCGCTCAGAGAGCCCCCTGCACTCACAGAGCCGCCTGCGCTCACGGAGCCGCCTGCGAGACGGGCCGGTAGGCGCGGGCGACGCGCGTGGACAGCCCACAGGTGATCTCGTAATTGATCGTCTGCAGGCGCCGCGCCAGCTCCTCGGCGGTTATCCGCGCCTCGCCGGATCCGCCGATCAAGATGGCCGGCGCGCCGCACAGCCGCAGCGCGGCGGGATCGGGACCGAGGTCGACGGCGACATTGTCCATGCTCACCGTGCCGACGAGCGGCCAGCGGCGTCCCTCGATCAGCACGTCGGCGTTGTCCGACAGCCCGCGTCGCCAGCCGTCGCCGTAGCCGATCGGGAGCACGCCGATGTGAGTGTCGCGCTCGGCCACGAAGCGCCGCCCGTAGCCGGTGCTCTCGCCGGCGCGGCAGGGCTTCACCTCCGCCACGAGCGAGCTCAGCTCGAGCGCCGGTCGCAGCTCGCGCTCGAACGGGTCCTCGCCGAACGGGTCCAGCCCGTAGATGGCGACGCCGCAGCGAGCCATGTCGAAGTGGGCGCGAGCGTCGCGCAGCACGGCGGCGCTGTTGGCGGCGTGCACGAGGATCTCGGGATGGGCCCGCTTGAGCTCGCCGGCCCAGTCGCTGAAGAGCTCGAGCTGGCGCTCGAAGAAGCCGTCGTCGTCGAGCTGGTCGGCCGTGGCGAAGTGGGTCATCACGCCCGCCAGCTGCACCCCCGGGGTCGCCAGCGCGGCGGCGGCCACCTGCGCGGCCTCGCGCGGGTCGCGCGTGCCGAGGCGTCCCATGCCGGTGTCGAGCTTGACGTGGACGCGCGCTGGGCCAGGGGTGAGCTGGGCGGCTTCGCCCGCGAGCGCCACCGATCGCTGACGCCAGATGACGATGTCGGCGCCGAGGGCGGTCGCGCGCTCGATCTGCTCGCGATCGCGCAGCGCTCCCATCACGAGCACGGGCGCTTCGATGCCGGCGTTGCGCAGCTCGGCCGCCTCGTCGACGGTCGCGACCGCGAGCCAGGTCGCGCCCCCGCGCAGGCTGGCGCGGGCACATTCGACCGATCCGTGCCCGTAGCCGTCGGCCTTGACGACGGAGCACAGCTCGGCGCCGGCCAGCTCGCGCAGGAGCCGCGCGCAGTTCTCGCTGACCGCGTCCGGGTCGACGCTTGCCTGGGCCCGTGGCGCGCTCATGGACGACGACTCCCCTGCGCGGCGTCGCGCCGGCGCCCTTGGTGCGGCTCCCGCGCGTCGTGCGCGACGCCGTCGGCGAACAGCCACGGGGCCGCCTGCAGGTCGCTCGCTCCGTCGACGCCCCGCGCGTGCGCACGAGGCAGCATCGCGATCACGTCGGAGGCCACCACGCCCTCGGCGGCGCCCTGTGCCCAGGCGGCCAGGCGACCCGCCTCGGCGTGCAGACACACACCGGCCGAGGCGGCGATGAACGCGCTCAGGCCCTCAGCGAGCAGCGCGGCGATGACGCCGGACAGCACATCGCCGGTGCCGGCGGTGGCGAGCGCCGGACTGTCACCGGGGCTGACAGCGACCAGACCGCCGGGATCGGCGACGAGCGTGTCGTCGCCCTTGAGCACTACCGTGGCCTGTGCGGTCTGTGCCGCGGCGCGCGCATGGGCCAGGCGTTCGGCTGAGATGTGCTCGCTGTCCAGGTCCAGCAGACGCCCGAGCTCGCCGGCGTGCGGCGTCAGCACGGTGGGCGCCGGTCGCGCGGCCAGGCCGCCCAGACGCTCGCCACCGTGATCCGCGTGGGCATTGAGGCCGTCGGCGTCGAGCACGAGCGGAAGCGCGGCGGTTCGCGCCAGCTCGCGCGCGAAGGCCTGGGCGCCGTCGCGGCGTCCGAGACCGGGACCGAGCGCGAGCGCGCCGCCGCGATGCGCAGCCTCGAGCGCGGGCGCGGCGGCAGCAGCGATCAGGCCCTCGGCGTCGTCGGGCAGGCCGATCGTCATCAGCTCGGGCGGGCCGCAGGCGAGAATCGCTTGCAGCGATTCGGGGACGCACGCGGTCACGTAGCCTGCGCCGGCGCGCATCGCGCCGAGCGCGGCCATGCGCGGGGCGCCGGTGAGCCCGCGCGAGCCGCCCACCACGATTACGTGCCCGGAGGAGAACTTGGTGGACTGCGCTTCTCGCCGGGGCAGCAGCGCGAGCACGGCCGGCGTGATCAGACCGATGTCGGCCTGCAGCGGTGCGCCCCGGGGAATGCCGATGTCGAGCACCTCGAGCGCACCCGCGTGCGCCTTGCCGGGGTCGATCCAAAGGCCGGGCTTGGCGGCGTGGAAGGTGACGGTGGCGGTCGCGCTGACGGCCGCGCCCGCGACCACGCCGCTCGAGGAGTCCACGCCCGAGGGCACGTCCACGCTGACGACCGGGGCCGAGCAGGCCGCGATCGCCTCGATCGCCTCGAGCACAGGGCCGTGAGGCTCGCCGGCGAAGCCGGTCCCGAGCAGCGCGTCGACGATCACGCCGGCCTCCTCGAGCAGGCTGCGAGCCTGCGCGAGCGCCGTGGGCGGGGGCCCGGGAAGACGCTTCAGGTTCGCCTCGGCGTCTCCACGCAGCTCCTCGACGGGCGCCGTGCAGATCACCGAGACCGGCCGGCCGGCGTGGCGCAACAGCCGCGCGACCACGAGTCCGTCGCCGCCGTTGTTGCCCTTGCCGCACACGACGGCGACAGGCCCGTCGGGCGCGAGCCGCTCGACCGCGCGCGTCACGCCCGCGCCGGCACGCTCCATCAGCTCGAGCGATGGCACGCCGCGCTGGTCGATCGCCCAGCGGTCGATCGCGCGCATGCGCTCTGCGTCGGGCAGCGGCGCCAACCAGTCGGGAAACGGCTCCACGACGAGCGATGCTAATCGGTCGCGCGCCGGTGTTCCGGGCACGGTCGCGGTTGCGGCGCGAGCGCCCGTCCTGCAAGGACGCGCCGATCGTCGCCGGCGCCGCGCCACCTGCTGACTGCCACTCGACCTCGGCCGAGCGTGCCTTCGGTTGGGCGGTCTACTCGACCGTGACCGTCTTGGCGAGGTTGCGCGGCTGGTCGACGTTCAGGCCGCGCCGGCGCGCGATCTCATAGGCGAGCAGCTGCAACGGGATCACGGCGAGCATCGGCTGCAACATCCAATCGACCTTGGGCACGGCGATCGCGGCGTCGGCCTGCTTGGCGATCTGCTCGTTGCCGGCGGTCACGATCGCGATCACGTGGGCGCCGCGTGCGCGGACCTCCTGCATGTTCGACGCGAGCTTCTCCAGCACCGGCGAATCGGTCGCGACGCTGACGACGGGGGTGGCGTCGCTGAGCAGCGCGATCGGCCCATGCTTCATCTCGCCCGCGGCGTAGGCGTCGGTGGCGATGTAGGAGATCTCCTTCAGCTTGAGCGCGCCCTCGAGAGCGACGGCGAGGCCGGTGTGGCGGCCGATGTACAGGAAGAACTCGCTCTGCCAGTGCTCGTCGGCAGCGCGCGCCGCCTGCTCGCGCGTGCGCTCGAGCACTTCGTCGATGCGGCGCGGCAGTTGCTTGATCTCGCCGACGAGCTGCGCGACGCGCGCTGGATCGAGCGATCCGCGCAGCTCGGCCAGGCGCAGGGCGAGCAGGTACATGACCGCGACCTGGCACAGGAAGGTCTTGGTGGCCGCTACACCGACCTCGAGCCCCGCACGGGTGAACAGCGTTGCGTCGCACTCGCGCGTGGCCTGCGAGCCCATCACGTTGGTGATCGCCAGCACGCGCGCACCCCGCTCGCGGGCCATGCGCATCGCCGCCAGCGTGTCCGCTGTCTCGCCCGACTGGGAGATACCGACCACCAGATCGCCATCGCCGAGCACGGGGTTGCGGTAGCGATACTCCGACGCGATGTCCATCTCGACCGGAAGCCGCGCCCACTCTTCGATCACGTAGCGGCCGATCAGGCCGGCGTGGTAGGAGGTGCCGCAGGCCACGATCACGATGCGCCGCACGTCCTCGAGCACGCGCTCGTCGAGCACGTCCGGCTCGTCGAGCTCGACGCCCTCGCCGCCGGCGGTGCGGTCGGCGATCGTCTCGGCGACCGCGTCGGCCTGTTCGTAGATCTCCTTGAGCATGAACGTCTCGTAGCCGGCCTTCTCGGCCGTGGCCTCGTCCCAGTCGACGCTTTCCACCGGTCGCTCGATCGGCTCGCCCGCCGGCGTCGTGATCAGCACGCCGTCGGGACGCAGCACCACGATCTCGTCGTTGTCGAGGAACTGCACGCGCCGGGTCTCTGACAGGAACGCGGGCACGGCCGAGGCGACGAACTGCTCGCCATCGCCGCGCCCGACGATCAGCGGACACTCGCGCCGCGCGCCGACGAGCACGTCGGGCTCGTCGAGGCTGATCGCGACGAACGCATAGTGGCCTTGGAGCTCGCCGTAGGCGCCGCGCACCGCGGCGGCGAGATCGCCCTCGTAATGGCTGGCGATCAGGTGCGCGATCACCTCGGCGTCGGTCTCCGAGCTGAACACGCAGCCTTCGCCGGCGAGGCGCTCCTTCAGCGCCATGTAGTTCTCGACGATCCCGTTGACGACGACGTGGACGCGGTCGCCCGTGTCGCAGTGCGGGTGCGCGTTCTCCTCGCTGACCCGCCCGTGCGTGGCCCAGCGGGTGTGGCCGATGCCGATCACGGCCGGGCGCTGGGCGACCGCCACGGCCGGTCCTGCGCCGTGGCCCAACGCCGATGCCTCGGCGTCAGCGGCCGCGGCCGCGCCGCCATCGACTTGCCGAACAGCAGCGAGCTGGTCGAGCTTGGCCTGCAGCGCACCGAGGTTGCCGACCGCGCGCACGGCGTCGATGCGATCGTCCTCGATCACGGAGATCCCGGCCGAGTCATAACCGCGGTACTCCAGCCGCTTCAACCCGTCGAGCAGGAGCTGTCTGGCCGGGCGATTGCCGACGTAGCCGACGATGCCGCACACCCGCTCGAAGATATCAGCGGCGCCTACCGGGCCCGGCTCGTGCAGGTCGCCGAGACCGACGCTGCTCCGCTGCCGAGGGCTCTTTCGGCATGCGGATTCCGAGGGACGAGCCCGGCAGAAGCTTCGAGTCGATCTGCCGGCTCTACCAACGGTACAAGCCAACGAACGCGCGGACAGATCTGGAGCGCGGCAGTCGTTGCGTACGATATGTGCCGACGGTCGAACCTAGGAGATGAGACCGCGGACTGCCGATTCGTACTCCTGAGGCTCTATCTTGCGCCAGGTTTCGACCGTACGCGAGATCGTCGCGGCCTCGCGCTCGTTCATGTAGCGAAGATCGGCGCAAAGACGCTCTCCGGGTTGGTGCGCCCCCCCTGCGACTCGAGGCAATTGATCCTGCTCGTTGTTCCGCTTTGGATGCTCAACTTGCCCCATAACAGGCCCGATCATACCAGGATGTGGAACTGCCTCGGATCGACATATATTGCTTGCTCCTTGATCCGAGCTCGTAGAGTCGCATCGGCGCCGTGGTCCCCACGCTTGCCTCTGGCCTCAGCCCAGCTCGCGCTCGACCAGCGCGGCCAGGCGCGTACAGATGTCTTCGGCCTCGGCGTCGGTCGGGGCCTCGACCATCACGCGCACGAGCGGCTCGGTGCCGCTCGGGCGCACCAGCACACGGCCGCGGCCCGCCAGCGCCTGGTCCTCGGCGCGCACGGCCGCCGTCACTCCGTTGGCGTTGTGCAGCGCCTCGCGGTCGCGCACGCGCACGTTGACGAGCCGCTGCGGCAGGCGCGCCATCGCGCCCCGATCGCTGAGATCGCCGCCGGCGAGCGCCTCGAGCGTGAGCAAGGCACTGGCGATGCCGTCGCCGGTGCGGTTGAAGTGCAGGTCGATGATGTGCCCCGACTGCTCGCCGCCGAGCGTCCAGCCCCGCGCGCGCAGCTCCTCGAGCACGTACCTGTCCCCCACCTTCGTGGTCGCGACCGCGACACCGGCGCTGTCCATCGCCCGATGAAAGCCGTAGTTGGTCATCACCGTGACGGCAACGCCGTTTCCGGGCAGACGCCCCGAGCGCTGAAGGTGCAGCGCCGCGAGCGCCAGCAGCTCATCGCCATCGACGAGCTCGCCACGGCGGTCAACCGCCAGCACGCGGTCGCCGTCGCCGTCGAACGCGAAGCCGAGCGCGTGCCCGCCCGCGACGACATGCTGCGCAAGCGTCTGCAGATGCGTGGAGCCGCAGCCGTCGTTGATGTTGCGCCCATCGGGAACGTCGCCGATCGTCGTGACGTTCGCGCCCAGCCGCCTGAAGATCTCCGGAGCGACCCTGCAGGTGGCGCCGTTGGCACAGTCGAGCACGACGTCCAGCCCGTCCAAGTCGAGCTCGACAAAGCGCACGTGCAGCTCGCGCAGATAATCCTCGTCGGCCCCCCGAAGCTCACGGATGCGCCCAATCGAGCGAGGACTCGCGCCGCGATCAGCCGACTCACGCGTATCTACATCGCGCCGGCGCGAGCTCGAAGCTGGCTCACGCGCTCCGCCAACGCCGCCTCCATGTTCGGCAAGCTCCCGCTCGATGTCCGCCTCGATCTCGTCCGAGAGCTTGTACCCGTCGGAGCCAAAGAACTTGATCCCGTTGTCCTCATAGGGGTTGTGCGAAGCCGAGATCACAGCCCCCATCTGCAATCCATACCGAGCGACGAGCAGCGGCACCGCCGCAGTCGGCAGAACGCCACCCAGGAGCACATCACCACCAGCCGCGGCGATCCCCGCCGCCAGAGCGGCCTCGAGCATAGGCCCGGACTCGCGCGTGTCGCGCACCACCAAAACCTGCGGGCGCTCCCCCCCCAGCAATCGAGTCGCGCTCCGGCCCAGGCCCAGCGCCAGCTCAGCGCTGAGCACCTCACCAGCGAGACCCCGTACACCGTCGGTCCCAAACAGTTTCCGAGTCATTTGGCGCTCTGCGAAGACATTCGATCTGAAATTGAGATAGCCAATCGGAACCAGCAGACCCCACAACATCAGCTAGCAGGGCGGATTTTCTCATCCGGCCCGCCCGCGAAGCGGTTTCGGGCCGGAGGAGAATGCCGCCCGGCCCGCGGGTTTACGGCCGGATGAAAATTCGCCTGCTACCTCTTCGAGAACTGCGGGCGCTTGCGAGCCTTCTTCAAACCCGCCTTCTTGCGCTCCTTAGCGCGCGAGTCGCGCGTCAGGAAGCCGCGGCGCTTGAGCTCGCCGCGCAGGTTCGGGTCGGCCTCGAGCAGCGCCCGCGAAACGCCGTGGCGCAGCGCGCCGGCCTGCGCCGCGATGCCGCCGCCGTGCAGCCTTGCGACCACGTCCATCCGCTCCTGGTAGCCGACCGTCTCCAGCGGCTGGCGGATGTTGCGCTGCAGCGTGCTGCGCGGGAAGTGCTGCTCGAGCGTGCGCCCGTTCACGGTGTACGTTCCGCTGCCGGGCCTCAAGGTGACGCGCGCGATCGCCGTCTTGCGCTTGCCGGTGGCCCGGTAGCGAGCGTCCGCCGCTAGATCGATCGCGGCCGTCGAGATCGGCTCGCTGAGAACCTCCTCGAGCACCTCCTCCTGCGCCTGCACCTCGCCGTTCTCCTGGACGACCTCCTGCTCGTAGACCTCTGCGACCTCGGCATAGGGGTCGGCCGGCGTGCGATCGCGGCCCAACGGGTCGACGCCCTCGGGGACGATGTCGACCTCCAGGTGCGCCCCGGGCACGGCCGGCTTCTCGCGTGGCGCGGCGGCCTCCACGTCCTCGTCCTCCTCGGTCTCCTCCGCGTCCGCGGGGGCTGGACCCCCACTGGCCTGATCGGCTCCGGCCTGAGCGTCCTGGCTGGCCTCCAGCGCGGCATCCTCGGCCACGCCCGCGATCTCGAGCGCGTCCTCGCTTGGCGCCGCGTGGCCCGGCACGGGCTCGAACTGCTCGCCTGCCTGCGCCGGCGCCTCGCCGCCCGCCTCCTCGAAAGCCTCCAGTGCGGCGTCCTCGGCGGACCCGGCGATCTCGGCAGCCTCCTCGCTGGGAACGGCACGCTCGGCGGCCTCGGCGGCGGCCTGCTCGTCCGCGCCGACCTGCTCGCCAGCCGTTTCGGGTGCCTGCTCGTCCGGCGTCTCGGGCGCCTGCCCGCCCGCGCTCGGCTGCTCGTCCGGCGTATCGGGGGCCTGCCCGCCGGCGCTCGGCTGCTCGTCCGGCGTATCGGGCGCCTGTCCGCCGGCGCTCGGCTGCTCGTCGGGAGTCTCGGGTGTCTGCTGGTCGTCGGCCATGTCTAGCGCTCCGCTTCTGCTCTGTGGCTCGGCTACTGCTCGGTCTCGAGCGTCCGCGGCTTCTGCGCCTCGTGCGGATGCTCGGGGCCGGCATAGATCTTCAGCTTGGTGATCTGCTTGCGGGCCAGCCGGTTGCGCGGCATCATGCCTTTGACCGCAAGCCGGATCACCTCCTCGGGCCGGCGCGAGATCATCTCCTCGAAGCTCCGCGACCGCAGGCCCCCCGGATAGCCGGAGTGACGGTAGTAGCGCTTGTCCGTGCGCTTGCTGCCGGTCACGGCGACCTTCTCGGCGTTGATCACCACGACGAAGTCTCCGGTGTCGATGTGCGGCGTGTACGCGGGCTTGCGCTTACCGCGCAGCAGGTCGGCGATCTGCGTCGCGAGCCGCCCGAGCGTCTTGCCGTTCGCGTCGAGCAGCACCCACTCGCGCTCCCGATCGGTCGGCTTGGCCACATACGTTTTGCTGGCGACTGTGCTCATCTTGCGGGCATCGAAGCAGGTGCGATCCTGGTCGTGGAAATCGGCGTGCTGGTCTTGTGCTCGTGGATCGCCTCGCGCTGACGGCGAAGGCGCAAAAATACCGCGCTCCGCCGCGCGGCCCTGCTCATGATAGGCCAAGTGCGACGATGCCGCACGCGCCCAGCGCTCATCAGCCTCGGGCGAGGCCGCGACGGCCGCCGTCGAGCCCGCCCTGCCGGCGCGCCCACCTGCTGCATCGACGCATAAATCCCGACAGGATCTGGCGCGACGCCCGGCTTGCGTGCGCGGGAGCTGTGGCCCGAGTATCTGGAAAGGGCTAATCCTCGACCAGCACGGCGGCCTTGCCGTTGACCGCGCCCATGCCGATCTCCTGGTCGCGCTGCAGCGCCTTGCCCTCGGTCTGCAGCGCCGGCGCGATCACCACCTCGGCGCGGTTGAACTCCGCCAGGTCCTTGTGGCCGCACGTCGCCATCGAGGTCCGCAGCCCGCCGAACAGGTTGAACGTGCCGTCGTTCTCGCGCGCCGGGCCCACGAGGATTTCCTCGAGCGTCCCGTTCTGGGTCGTCGCCACGCGCGCGCCCCTGGGCAGCGTCGGGTGGAACGTCGCCATGCCCCAGTGAAAGCCCCTGCCCGGCGCCTCGTACGCGCGCGCCAGCGGCGAGCCGAGCATCACCGCGTCGGCGCCGAGCGCTATCGCCTTGGCGACGTCGCCGCCGTTGCGCATCCCGCCGTCGGCGATCACCTGGCAGTACTCGCCCGTCTCGAGCATGTGCGTCGAGCGCGCGTGCGCCACGTCGGCGATCGCGGTCGCCTGGGGCACGCCGATCCCCAGCACACCCCGCGTGGTGCAGGCCGCCCCCGGCCCCACCCCCACCAGTACCCCGGCCGCGCCGGTGCGCATCAGGTGCAGGCCCGTGTGATAGGACGCGCACCCGCCCACCACGACCGGCACGTCGAGGCTCGGGATGAACTCCTTCAGGTTGAGCGGCTCGGACACGGTCGACACGTGTTCGCCGGACACCACCGTGCCCTGGATCACGAGCACGTCGAGGCCGGCGTCGAGCGCCAGCTCGTAGTGGTCGCGCACCCGCTGCGGCGTCAGCGACGCCGCCACCACGACCTTCTGCTCCTTGATCTCCTGGATCCGCTGGACGATCAGCTCGGGCTTGACCGGCTCGCGGTAGATCTCCTGCATCTCGCGCGTCGCCAGGTGCTTGGGCAGCTCCGCGATCCGCTCGAGCTGCTCGTCGGCGTCCTCGTAGCGCGTGAAGATCCCCTCGAGGTTGAGCACCGCCAGCCCGCCGAGCTTGCCGAGGATCCCCGCCGTCTCCGGCGACACCACGCCGTCCATCGCCGCCGCCAGCAACGGCAGCTCGAACTGGTAGGGCCCCAGCTTCCAGCTGATGTCGATGTCGTCGGGATCGCGCGTGCGCCTGGACGGCACGATCGCGATGTCGTCGAACCCGTATGCCCGCCGCGCCTTCTTGCCGCGCCCGATCTCGATCTCCATACCGCATCTTTAGCACCTCCCGCGGATGAACGCGGGCGGCGGCGCACGCGTACGCGCGCGCGTGCGCCGGAGCTCGCGCAGAGCCTCGGATATCCTCGATTGCCGATGCGCGAGCCCGATTTCACGGGCTCGACCCGCGCGTCGCAAATGCCGATGAGTGAGCGCCTCCGATGAGCCAGCCCAATACCCCAAGCTATGACCCGCACGCGGTCGAGGCCCGCCGTCAGGCGGCCTGGCGCGAGCGTCACGCTTTCGCCACACCGTCGATCGACGGCGACCGTCCTCGCCGCTACATCAAGCCGTCGGCGCCCTTCACCTCTGGCAATGTGCACATCGGGCACGTCCGCTCGTACTCGATCGGCGACGCCTACGCGCGCTTCTGGCGCGCGCGCGGCGAGGACGTGCTGTTCGCGTTCGGCTTCGACGCCTTCGGCCTGCCCGCCGAGCTCGGCGCGATCGCCGGCGGCGAGCCGCCGAGCGACTGGGTCGCGCGCTGCGCGACGCACATGCGCGGCCAGCTCGATCGGCTCGGCTACTCGTTCGACTGGGACCGCGCCTTCGTCAGCTCGGACGCGCTCATGTACCGCTGGTCGCAATGGCTGTTCTTGACGCTGCTCGACGCCGGGCTCGTGTATCGCGGCACGGGCGCCGTGGACTGGTGCGATCAGTGCCAGACCACGCTCGCCACGATCCAGGTCGAGCACGGCCTGTGCTGGCGCTGTCACTCCCCGGTCCGCCTGATCCAACGTCCCGAGTGGTATCTGCGCATCAGCGCCTACGTGCCCGAGAACGACCGCCGCCTGGACGAGCTGGCCGCAAGCGGCATCTGGGACGAGGTGGCGCTCGCCAGCCAGCGCTTCGTGCTCGGCCGCGTCGACGGGGTCGAGCTCGACCTGCGCGCCCCCGACGACCCGCCCGCGCTCGGCGACCCGGGCACGCTGACCGCCTTCACCCCGCACGCCGATGCCGTGGCGCTGGCCCGCTTCGTGCTGATCTCGCCCAAGCACCCGGACATCGACAGCTGGGTGCTCGACCCCGATGCGCGCACGCAACTCGAGGACCTGCGGGCCGGCGGCCTCGAGCGCGGCGATCGCGACGCCGAGGCGATCACCGTCGTGGACAGCGGCCGCACGCTGCTCGCGCCGCTCACCGGCGAGCCGCTGCCGCTGCTCGTCTCCCCGGCCGTCGACGGCCGCTTCGGGGCCACGGCCGTGCTCGGCATCCCCGGCCGGGACCGCACCGATGCGCTGATCGCCCAGCGCTTGTGGCCTGCGCGGGCGGAGCTTCAGGACGCGCCCTCCGATCAGCCCGTCCCCTCGGTCCCCGGCGTGCGCCCGGCGTTTCGCTACCGCGCGGGCGACTTCTCGATCTCGCGCCAGCGCTCGTGGGGCACGCCGATCCCGATCGTCTACTGCGCCGCCGACTGCGGCGCCGTGCCGGTCCCGCCCGAGCAGCTGCCGGTGCTGCTGCCGCTCGATCTCGAGCCCACCGGCGCCGGCAATCCGCTGGCCGAGCGCGCGGACTTCGTCGATACCACCTGCCCGCGCTGCGGCGGGCCGGCACGGCGCGAGACCGACACGCTGGACTGCCACTTCGATGCCCTCTGGCTGTGGGTGCCGGTATGCGTGCCCCCCGACCAGCGCGAGCGCACGCTGCCGGAGATCCTCGCGCTCGAGGACCTGCGCGCGTGGCTGCCCTGCGAGCGCGTCGTGGCCGGCTCGGACAGCGGCAACTTCGTGTTCGACCAGCGCATCGTCACCAAGGCCCTGCGCGACATCGGCCCGCTCGCGTTCCTGGCCGACGGCGAGCCGTTCGCCGGCTGCCTGTTTCACGAGATGGTGATCCGCGACGGGCGCAAGATGTCAAAGCACCTCGGCAACGTGGTCGACCCCGACGAGCTGGTGGCGCGCTTCGGCGCCGACACGGTGCGCCTTGCGACGCTCTACGCGGCCCGCCCGCAGCGCTCGCTCAACTGGAGCGACTCGGCGGTCCTGCGCTGCCATCGCTTTCTCACCCAGGTTTGGGACTTCTCGCAGGCCAGGCTCGCGGCCGCCGGCTCCGAGCCGGTCGCCGGTGTCGCCGGCAACGGAGACATGCCCATCCCGGGCAGCGCGGACACGCCTGCGACCGGGAGCGCCGACCGGCCCACGATCGGAAGCGCAGACACGCCTGCCGGCAGGGACATGACCGAGCATCTGCGCACGCGCCTTGGCAAATGGTGCGACACTGCGGTCGAGAAGACCACGGAGGAGGTGGCCGCCTTGGAGATGCACAGCGCGGTGCGCAACGTCATGCGCCTGTTCGACCGCATCAAGGACTACGAGAAGCGCGTGCTCGCGCGCGCCGGCGTGCTCGCGGGCGCCGATCGCGACGCCCTGCTGGAGGCTCTGCAGGTTCTTTCCCAGCTGCTGGCCCCGCTCGCCCCGCACCTCGCGGAGGAGCTTTGGATCGCGTTCGGTAACGATCCCGATACGCAGATGCCGTGGCCCGGCGTATCTTCCAGGGTGCCCGCATGAGCCCACCCGCCCCCGCAGCCGGCGACGGCCCCGCTCGCACAGCAGGCGAGGCCTCCAATGGCGAGAGCCCACGCGCGCGCGCGTGGGCCACGGATCAGGAGTCCCTCGATCGGGACGCCGCGCGTGCGCGCACGCGCTCGTGCGCCACGGGCCTGGCCTGCCATCGCTGCGGGCACCGCTACCCGCTCAGCGAGCCGGTGTTCGCCTGCCCGGACTGCGGCAAGGGACTGGACGTCGAGTACGACTACGAGCGCGCCGCCCGCCACTTCGAAGAGGTGCCGCGCTCGCAGCGCCCGCTGAACATCTGGCGCTTCGAGGAGCTCCTGCCGATCGTCGACGCCTCCGCGCAGGCGCGCGTCGGCCGCTACGCCGGCTGCACGCCGCTGATCCATGCCGACCGCCTCGGCGCCGAGCTGGGCCTGTCGAACCTGTACCTGAAGGACGACTCCACGCAGCGTCCGAGCCTGTCCTACAAGGACCGCGTCGTGTCGATGTCGGTCGCGCGCCTGCTCGAGCTCGGCCGCGATGAGATCGGCTGCGTCTCGACCGGCAACGTCGGCACAGCGGTCGCTTCGCTCGCCGCCAAGGCGGGCGTTCCGGCATACGTCTTCTATCCCAACCGCCTCGAGGACATGAAGGCGCGGGCCTGTCGTGCGCTCGGCGCCGAGGTCTGCCAGGTCGAGGGCAACTACGACGAAGTCAACCGCCGCTGCCGCGAAATCGCCGAAGCGACCGGGATGGAGTTCGCCAACATCACACTGCGCCCGTTCTACGCCGAGGGCGCCAAGACGGAGGCGTATGAGATCGTCGAGCAGCTCGGCTGGAACGCGCCCGATCACATCGTCACGGCCGCGGCCGGTGGAACGCTGAGCTCGCGCATGCACAAGGGCTTGGGCGAGCTGCAGCTGCTGGGGCTGGCCGAGACCGACCGCACGCGCATCCACATCGCGCAGCCGAGCGGCTGCAACCCGATCGCGAGCGCGATCCTCGCCGAGGAGGCCGAGATCCACGCCGTGGCGCCCGAGACCGCCGCCCATTCGCTGGCGATCGGCAACCCCGGCGACGGCTATCTCGTGATCGACGCCGTGCTCAAACGCGGCGGCACCGGCGGCTTCGCCAGCGACCCCGAGATCTTCGCCGGCATCGACCTGCTGGCCGCGACCGAGGGTCTGCTGACCGAGCCCGCCGGGGGCACGACGATCGCGGTGCTGCAGAAGCTCGCGGCCGAAGGCCGGTTCGCCCCGGACGAGACCGTCGTCGCGATCATCACCGGCAACGGCCTGAAGACGCTCGACGACCACCCCGAGAAGCCGTGGCCCGCGAAGATCGCGTGCGAGTTCGACGCTATGATCGCGGCGCTCGAGGAGCTCAAGCGCAGGCCCAGCCCGCTGCCCGCTTAGCGCTCAGCGGTGAATCCGAGCGCTCTCGCTCACGCGGCCCCGCTCACTCAGGCGGCCCCGCTCGCTCAGGTGGCCCCGGCTTTCGCGCCGGCGGCGCGGGGGGCCGATTTGGCGGCCGATTTCCGCGCTTGCGGGCGTCGCGCGGCTTTGGCCCGCGATTTGGTGGCAGCTTTGGCTTTCGCGCGGGCTTTGCCGGCGGGTTTCTTGGCGGCCGACCTGGTTCCCGCTTTTGGGCGCCGCGAGCCGCCCCGCCTGCTCGACGCGCTCTTGGCGGCCGACGACAGCTCCTTCTGCAGGCGCTCGAGGTCGGCGCCCACGGTCTTGCTCAGCTTGCCCGCATCGCGCCGGGCGTCTTTGAGGAGCTTACCGAGATTCTTGGGCAGGTCGGTTGCGCCCGTGCCGAGACCGCCGCGCAGCGAGGTCAGTTCCCTTTGAGCTGCATCGAGCGAGGCCGCGACCTTGTCGAGCGCGCGGCGGTTCTGCTCGTGCCGTTTGCGCTCCGCCGCGTTCGTGCGCCCTTTGGCCGCGCTCCCGCGACGCGCACCCGCCGTTTCACTGCTGGCTTTCCGTGTTGCCGGCATCGCTGCTCCTTCCCCTGTACAGCTGGCTTGTGTTCAAGATCAACCCGATCCGATGACCCGCGCCTGGATCATAGGCGCGCTGACGTGAGCGTATGCGAGCGACCGGCCGTATGCGCCCAACGGGCGATCGGCGAACGCTTCGGCCGGCACGCGTCGGCCTGGGCCGGGCCGTGTCCTCACAGCGGTTCCGGGGTGACCGGCGCGGGCTTGGGCAGGTGCGCTTCGGCGACCTTGACGTCCTCGCGTTCCTCGTAGGCCAGGTAGCCGGCCAGCCCCGCGCGGTGCGCCGCGCGCAGACGCGCGGGCAGCGGCGCGCGCAGCTCGTGCGGGATCGCCTGCCCTTCGAGCGTCGCCCACAGCTGTTCCTCGAGCGCGGACCCCGCCCGCAGCTGGCTGGAGAGCTCGAGGCTGCCTTCTTCGCTGTCGTATTCGTAGAGCTCGGATTCGTGGCCTGACTGTTCGATTTCGATCGTGCCCGGGCGCCAGTTCGAGTACAGCGCGAGCTTGCCGGCGCTCGAGCGCAGCGCCACGACGTGACGCGGCGCGTCCGACGCGTACGGTTCGGAGGCGAACTCGGTGACGTCCTCGTCGGTCGCGTGAACGATCCACTCGCGACCGGGGGCGGCGGGTTCGCGGCAGATGCTCGCCAGGTCGAGCCGGCTCGCCAGATGCGCGTACTCGGGCTCCGCGCGCCAGCCGTCGGATTCCGCGGCGATCGTCAGCATCAGCGCGGCGATGTCCGCGCTCGAGGTGAGCTGGGTGCGCACCGTGCCGGGCGCGCTGGTGAGCAGGCCACGCGGGTCGTACACGTACAGCGGAACCCGGATCGCCTCCTCGTAGGCCGAGGCGCCCTTGCCGCGCATGCCGTGCGAGCCGCCGTACTCGCCGTGGTCGGAGGTGAACAGGATCACCGTGTTTTCGGCCACCTCGGGCCTGCTCGCGAGCGCCGCCAGGACGTTGCCGATCTGCATGTCGACGTAGCTCTGCAGCAGCAGGTAGGTGTCCATCATCTGCGTCCACCAGCGCAGCGCTTCGGGTCCCGCGAACGCCACGGGACCGAACGCCTTGGCGGCCGTGTCCTGCAGCGAGCGCTGCAACGCCGGCTTGCCCTTTTCGGCGAGCAGCTCGGGCGTCTCGTAGTTGGGCGGCAGCGCGGTCGCGTACCCGGGCGGGTCGGCCTCGCTTTCGATCCGTTCGGTGAAGCGATGCCACCAGGCGATGTCGTGCGGATTGACGAACGACACGGTGGTCGCCCACGGTTCGCGCGCCGTGCCACCGTCGAACCATTCGACGAACTGGGCGGCGATCGCCGGATCCTCGGCCGTGCCCTGCCCGGGACTGCCGTTCGGCGAGGGATACGTGCCGCCCGAAAACCCGTACTGCTGCAGCGAAGCCCTGGGGTTCGGGTTGAGGTGCCACTTGCCGTAGTAGGCCGTGTCGTAGCCCATCTTGCGCAGCATCGTGCCCCACGTCGGAAAGCGCGGGTCGAGCCGGCCCGAGCCCGTGATCATCACGCCCGTCTGGTGTGTGTACAGGCCGGTGAGCAGGACGCTGCGCGAGGGCGAGCAGTCGTTGGACGCGGTGTAGTGGCGTTCGAAGCTGACCGCCTGGGCGCGCAGCGCGGCGAGGTTCGGCATCGCCGCCGCCGCCCCGAAGGCGGGCGGCATCCACACCGGCGCGCGCAGCTGATCGACGATGATCGTGAGGATGTTCGGCGGCTGCCTCGGCCGGCCGGCGCGTGCGGGGTGGTGGCGGTGGTGCCGTTTGTGGCCCGCCGGGGCTAGACGCGCGGCTTCGGCGCGGCCGGCTCGCGGGAGCAGCCCGAGCAACGCGGCGCCGGCGGCGAGTCCGCGCTTGATCACCGTGCGTCTGTCCAAGCCGGGCTCGGGCACGACAGCAGCACGGATTCCCCGCTCCGCGGCGGCAACCGGCCCGGTGGACGATTGGGGAGCTCCTCCAACCGGCTCGTGCACTCCAGCTACAACAGCGCCAGAACCCGGATGATGCGGCCGACCGCAGACGATCTTCCTGAGCCGCGCTGGACCACCCCAGATGCGCCGAAGCCGCGCTCGACCGCCGACGATGCACGCGAGCGCTCGACCGGCGTGCGACGCCGTCCGCGCGGCTACCCTCACGCGGATGCCGACCGGGATCAGAAGCCTGGCGATCGCGGCCGCCGCCGCCTGCCTGGCCGCGACGGCGATCTGGGCCGCGCCCGTGCAGGCGCGGGGCATCGCCAGCTACATCTCCGCGCCGGGTCTGCATCCGCCGAAGCTCGCGCCCAAGGTCGACCGCGCCGGCAAAGCCGGCGGTCTGCTGCTGCTCGATCCGTTCGCGATCTCGGCCGCCGCGCCGGCGGGCCAGACTGGTCCGCTGATCGTCGAAGACGACGGCATGCCGGTCTGGTTTCACCCGCTGCCCGCGGGCGAACTGGCGCTCGACTTCACCGAGCAGACATACGCCGGCAGACCTGCGTTGAGCTGGTGGCAGGGCAGGCGCGGGGACGGCGGGTTGACGAACCTGGCCGCGGGCCCGCCGCAGCCGGGCGCGCGCTACTACGTCTACGGGCAGCGCTACCGCCAGCTGGCAACAGTGCTCGCCCAGGAAGGCTGGACGGCCGACCCCGACGAGCTGACGCTGACGGGGCACGGAACGGCGCTGTTGATCGCCTCGAAGGTGGTGCCGATGGACCTGGCTGCATATGGCGGCGCGCCGAGCGGCGAACTGCTGGACAGCGAGATCCAGGAAGTCAGCCTCAAGACCGGACGGCTGCTGTTCAAGTGGGACATGCTCGAACACGTCCCGCTCGGACAGTCCGAGACGGTGCCGCCGCTGACGGGGATCTGGGACCCCTACCAGCTCGACTCGGTGCAGGAGCTCGGCGGCCGCCGGCTGCTGATCTCGGCGCGCAACACCTGGACCGTGTACGAGATCGACAGCTCCTCAGGCGAAATCGTCTGGCGGCTGGGCGGCAAGGACAGCAGCTTCCAGCTCGGTCCGCAGGCGAGCTTCTACTGGCAGTCGGACGCGCGCCTGGAGCCCGGCAACCGCTTGACGCTGTACGACGACGGCTGCTGTGAAGCCACCGCCTCCGGGCTCGGGCCGGCGCAGGGAGCCGCGCGCGGCCTGGTGCTGGGGCTGCACGAAAGCGAACACACCGCGACGCTCGTGGGCCAGTACCGCCACTCCCCCGGCCTGCAGTCCTCGGAACTGGGCAGCGTGCAGACGCTGCCCAATGGCAACGCCCTGATCGGCTGGGGCGGGCTGCCGAACCTGTCGGAATACACGAGCGCCGGCAAGCTCGTCTATGCGGTCAGCCTGCCGGCCGCGGACGCAAACGATCGCGTCGTGCGAGCGCAGTGGCACGGGATGCCGGCGACCCGTCCGAGCGTCGTGGCGCGCCGCGCCGGCGGACGCACGACCGTCTACGTGAGCTGGAACGGCGCCACCCAGGTCCGCTTCTGGCAGGTGTTCGCGGGCCCGAGCGCCGGCAGCCTGAACGGCGAGATCGCCGACGGAGAGATCATCGCGTTCGCGCTGCCCAGCGGCTTTCAGACCGCGATCCCCGTCAGCGTCGGCGGACCCGTGTTCGAGGTCGAGGCGCTCGGAGCGAACAACCGCGTGCTCGGCGTCTCGCAACCTGTGCGCGCCCTCGCCGAATAGGCCTCAGCCCGACTGGCCGTTCGTGTGCCCGCTCGGCGCTTCCTGGCCGCCGGTCGCCGCCGGTTGGCCGCCACTGGGCGCCTGGCTTTCGCCGCTCGGGGACTGAGTCGCGCTGGGCGTGTGGCGCTGAGCGCCCGGCGCGGGGCTCGTGCCCGGCGTTTGCCGCCCGCCGTTTGAGCTCGTGTGGTTCGGCTGTGAGCCGCTGCGCTGCCCACCCGATGGTCCGTGCCCGCCGGTCGTTCCGTGCCCGCCGGTCGCGCCGGGCTTACGTTCGGGCGAGGCCTTGCGCGATGGCCTGCCGGCGCGGCTGGCGTCCGGGGCCGGGGCGGACGTGCCGCCCGGCTGGGCGAGCGTCGAAGCCGTGCGATGAGGCCGGTGCCCGGTCGTCGTCGGCTTCGAGCCGGGGTGACGCCGAGGCGCACGGAGCTGAGAGTGGACGGACTGCAGTTCGGAACCGCCGGCCGTGCCGGCGCCATTCGCGCTCGACTTGCTCGAGCCCTTGCCAGCGGATGTGCGGGCGCCCGCGGGATTCGTACGGCCCTTCCCGGAACCGGCTGCGGCGACCGCGGCCGCCGGGCCCTGCACGGCGGCGTGGCGTGTCACCGATCCTGCTTCGCGGCCGTGCCCGTCCTTCGCCGTCGCCCCGCTCAGCGCGCCGCTGAGGCCGACCGCGAGCGCGACCAACGCCAGCCCCGCAGCCACCGCGGCGACCGTCCAGGCTCCAACCCGACGACCGGTCCCCGACCCCGCGCTCTCGCCGTCGGCACCGGGCTGGGCCGGCACGTCTCCTCGATCCGGCGTGACCTGCGAGGGGTCAAGCTGAACGCCGAGCTGCAGACAGAGGCCGCCGGCGCTGGGCTCGTGCACCTGCGCGATCGGCAGACCGGCGATCTCCAGCTCATAGGCGAGCGTGGCCGGGTTTTCGATGCCGTGGGCGCGCAGCGCGTCCAAGCTCAGCGGGCCGCCGTCGGCGGCCGTCAGGATCTCGAGCAGACGGGCCTGCTCCTCGTCGAGCGGCCGGACCGGCACCGTGCGCTGGCCGAATCCGTCCGCGGTGGCGATCATGCCTCGCATTGGCTACCCCAGGATGGCAGTTTCAGACATCGGGATCCAGCATTGGCCCTGCGCTGGCGGGGCCCGCACGGCGCGCGATGCGGCTTGGCGGCAGGCGCGCGCCGCGCAGCCGTAGTTCGGCGCGGGCGCGCGGGGAGTGGCTCGGCGCAAACCCGCTGGCCCAGCCTCAGACCCGCCCGGTGTCGCGCCGGTAGGCGCGGCGAGCGAGCAGCGCGAGGATCACCGTCCAGGCGGTCAGCACCACCCACGCCCTGGCCGGCCACGCGTGCCCGCTGAGCACCACGTGAGACGCCTGCACCAGCCAGTAGGAGGGCAGGATCTGGGCGACGGTGTAGAGGAAGCCGCTGCTGTGCGAGATCGGAAACCAGGTGCCGCCGAGGAACGCCAGCAGCGCCACCCCGCCGCCGATCGCCGGGCCGATCGAGTCGGGCGTGAGCATGTGGCCGATCGCGATCCCGAGCACCGCGAAGGGAATCAGGCAGATCAGGATCAGCACCGTCATGTGCAGCCACTCGCCGGCGGGCAGCGAGACGCCGAGCGCCGCCCCGCAGATATAGAGAACGGCGATCGTCAGCAGCGCCATCATGTAGGCCGTGAGCACCTTGGCGCGCAGATAGGCGCGCGTGGACAGCGGCGAGATGCGCAGCTGGCGGTTCCAGCCGACCGCGCGCTCGGCCGCGATGCGGGCGCCGCTCGACATCATCCCGCTCATCGTGCCGAACGACACCATGCCGATCATGTAGTAGAGCGGCGCGAACACGCCCGTGCCGGCGAGATCGTGGTTGTGACGCTGGGGGCCTGCGATCAGCAGGTAGAGCACGAGCGGAAAGCCGAGCGAGAGGACGAAGAAGCGCCGGTTGCGCACGGTGCGCAGCAGCTCGAAGCGGGTATAGGCGACGGCGTTCACGCGTTGGCCCTCTTGCCCGGCGCGCCGGTGCGGGCCTCCTCGTCGGCCCGCGCCCCGACGCCGGCATCCTCGCTGGCCCTGCCGTCCGGCCTGCCGATACCGGCCTGCTCATCGACCCTCTCGACCGGCGCGCCGACGCCGGCATCCTCGGCGGTGAGCTGCAGGAACGCCTCCTCGAGCCCTGCGGCGGCGATCTCGATGTCGCGAGCGTCGGGATGGGCGCCGAGCAGCGCGCGGATCGCGGCGTCTGAGTCGGCGCAGCTGAGCACGATCGACTCGCCACGGCGGTCGGCGCCGCTGACACCGGGGAGCGCCAGGAGCGCGTCGAGCTCGGCCCCGGGCAACGTGGCGCGGATCGTGCGGGTGCCCACCATCGCCTTGATCTCGGTGGTCGGGCCATCGGCGACCACCAGACCGTGGGCCATGAGAATCGCGCGGTCGGCATAGGCGTCGGCCTCCTCGAGATAGTGGGTGGCGAACAGGATCGTCTTGCCCCGCGCCGCCAGCTCGCGCATCGTCGTCCAGAACGAGCGCCGGCCCTCGACGTCCATCGCCACCGTGGGCTCGTCGAGCACCAGCAGCTTCGCGTCCGACACGAGCGCCACGGCGAAACGCACCCGCTGTGTCTGCCCGCCGGACAGCTTCTGGGTGCGTTGGCCGGCGATCTCCTCGAGGCCGGTCAGCTGCAACGCCTCGACGACCGGCAGCGGCGCGGGATAGAGCGAGGCGACCATCGCCACCAGCTCGCCGACCGTCAGGTCGCGGATCAGCTGGCCGGTCTGCAGCATCGCGCCGACCTGTCCCGCATCGACGGCCGCGCTGGGCGTGCCCCCCAGCACCGACACGCTGCCGCCGTCGGGCTGGGAGAGACCGAGGATCATGTCGATCGTGGTCGACTTGCCGGCGCCGTTCGGCCCCAGCAGAGCCACCGTTTCGCCGGAGCTGATCGCGATGTCCACACCGCGCACCGCTTCGACCTGGCCGTAGCTCTTGCGCAGGCCGCTGGTGGCGATCGCACCGTCGCGCGTGTCGTTGTGGGGTACGGGCACGACGGTGACACGCTAGCGAGCGGGAGGCCGGAGCCGGATGGAGCGAGAGACATATAGAAAACCCCCGCCGGAGCGGGGGTTTCCCTTAGCAGGTCGGTAAGCCGGATTCTGTCGTTGGGCAGCCATCCATCTGCGCGGTCTACCTGGGCCTCGGCGGGCAGCCTGCAAGCGGCCCTGCTTGACCTTGCACCGGGTGGGGTTTGCCCAGCCGCCGCGTCACCGCGACGCTGGTGCGCTCTTACCGCACCATTTCACCCTTGCCCGCCCGCCGTTCACGTGGGACGGCGGGCGTCGGCGGTATGTTTCTGTGGCACTTTCCCTCGGGTTTCCCCGGGTCGATCGCTCGACCACCTCGCCCTGTGGTGTCCGGACTTTCCTCGAGGCCTCACGACCCCGCGGCTGCCTGACCTGCGCGTCCACGGTAGCGCGTGGCCACGGATCGCGAGAGCCGCCGGCGTTGAGATGACCTCCGGCGCACGCGTCAAACAGGCACGTGCGCGCCGCTCGGGAAGTGGCTCAGACGGTCCGCAGCAGGCCGACGACGCGTCCGAGTACGCGCACGTCCTTGCTCCTGATCGGCTCCATCGTCTCGTTCTCGGGCTGCAGCCGGATGTGATCGGACTCGCGGAAGAAGCGCTTGACCGTCGCCTCGTCGCCGAGCAGCGCCACCACGATGTCACCGTCGCGCGCGGTGTCCTGCGAGCGAACGACCACGTAGTCGCCCTCGAGGATGCCGGCGTTCTTCATCGATTCGCCGCGTACGCGCAGCAGATACTGCCCGTCGCCACCGCCCGCCAGCTCCGGCACCGATATGTACTCCTCGACGTTCTCCTCGGCCAGCACGGGCGCGCCGGCGGCAACCGAGCCGACCAGCGGCAGGCTCTCGGGCCGGACGAAGCCGCGCATGCTGTCGACGGCGCTGCCGACGGCATTGCCGACGGCGCGGTCGAGCAGCTCGATCGCGCGCGGCTTGGACGGGTCGCGACGCAGCAGGCCGATCTTCTCGAGGTTGGCCAGATGCGCGTGCACCGTCGACGAGGACGCGAGCCCGACTGCCTTGCCGATGTCGCGCACGGTCGGCGGGTATCCGTACTTGGCCGAGTGCTTGCGGATGAAGTCGAAGATCTCCTGCTGGCGCTTGGTCAGATCCATGCCTGCTCTGCTCCCTGCTCGAGTGGACTGGGGCCTTCAACGAACATGTGTTCGCAGCCTACCGTCCGGTGCGGACCGAATCAAGCGGGCACCGGTCGCGGGGGACGCGACGCCGCAGTCGAACGCGTCTCGCGGGCCGCGCCTGCCGCGCTCGCGCCCCGTCTCAAGGGGTCGCGCGCTCTCGTGCCCGCAGGTCTCGCGCTCTGTATCCACGGGGCCCGCAGCCGTGGCGCGCGCGGTCTGGCGCCTCCTTTGCGCGGCTATACTCGGCCCCTCTGCGCTCGTGGCGGAATTGGTAGACGCGCAAGGTTGAGGGCCTTGTGGGGAGATTTCCCCGTGGTGGTTCGAGTCCACTCGGGCGCATCGAAGGTACCTCCGGTGGCCGTTTCTCGATACGCGGCGCAGAGCAGTCGATGCCGCGTGATTGGTTGGCCGTCGCCGATTGGCAGCACTCGGCCTTCCGGTGTCGGCGTCGTCTCCATGCCCTCCTTGACCGGCGCCTCTGCATCGCGGCCAGCGACTTTCCGTGCCGCGGGGCGCCGGTCCAGGCGGCAGTACTACAGCCCAGCTGAACTCCTCGGCTGGTACCCGGCCGAGGCTAGTTCTGTAGTAGACAACGCCCCACATCGGGGCGACTTTAGGGAGCTGCCCGGATACGGCGGATAGACGGCGTCAGGCGGCCTGTCGCACGCGACGAGCCGCTCTGCTCGGCTTCGTCTGCCGGGCTTTGCTCGGCTTCTTTCGGCGCAGCTTGCTCGGCCTCGGGACGATCTTGACCTCGGCTCCGAGAGCCTGAGCCATCGCGACGACCGTGCGTAGCTCGGGATTGCCAGACGCGGTGAGCAGTCGACGAATCGCGGCGGGGTTCTTGTCGATCGCCCTGGCGAGCTCGACCTTGGACATGCGGTGCGCCTCCCGCAGCGCATCGAGCTCGTTGACGATCGCGTCTATCGCGGCAATCTCGCCTTGTTGGCGCTCAAACTCGGGCCGGAACTCCGGGTCCTCGTGGAGACGTCGAGCCAGACGACGGTCGTGATAGCCGACGTCCTACTTGGTCTGTCGCTTGTCGAGCGCCGTAGCCATGAGATCCTTGGCGCAAACTGTAGCACCTGTGGTACGTCGTGTACCACGTACGTTGCGACGCCTCTTCCGAGAGCTCAGACGAGCCCCCTCCCGGGCCCAATAGCGGCGGCTCCGCCGGCCAACGCGACGGACTTACGGGCCTGATCTGCGAATCAGCCACATTGGTTGATGTGCCCCGCGCGAACCTCCAAGTACGTTGGGACTCCACTGCCAACCCAGGACAGGAGTTCAGATGAGCGACAACCCCGTTTTCATCTACGCAGCGACCTACGCCGACCCCGCCGGCGCCGATGCGGACTACGACGCGCTTCTTGAACTGCACGCGGCGAAGCTCGTAGGCACCTACGACGTAGCGCTCGTCACCAAGGACGCCGACGGCAAGGTCCACGTTGAGAAGCACGAGAAGCCGACGCAGCACGGTGCCTGGGGAGGTATCGCCGTCGGAGCAGCGGTCGGCGCTTTGGCCGCGCCGGCTGTCGTACCGGCGGCACTGGTCGGCGGCGTGATCGGCGGCCTCGGCGGACACTTCAAAAAGGGCATCAAGCGCGACGACGCCAAGGAACTCGGTGATCTCCTCGACGCGGGGGAGGCGACGCTGTTCGTGATCGGGGAGTCGCGCCTTGAAGAACAGCTCGACAAGTGGCTCACGCGTGCGGAAAAGTCGGTCGAGAAGGAACTCGACGTCGACCGCAAGGAGTTCAAGCGCGAACTCGACAAGGCCGAGAAGGAATACGCCGCGGCCTAGTTGGCTCGACGGGCTGTTGCCGAGGCTCGGGGCAGCAGTCCCAGTCGGCCGCCAGAACGCGGACATTTCACCATCGTTCAGCTTGACGCGGTGGTGAGATGTCCGACGCGGCGACCGTGACGCAGGAGCCAGGGTGCGGGGGTCGGCGACGGTCGCGGCGTCTCCCCAGCGATGCGCGTGGGCGCCTCAAGAAACACGCGCTGAAGCTGCTGGGCTTCATCGTCTTCGCCGTCCTCATCCTCAAGCTCCTTCCAGGATTGGAACAGGCGTGGAGCGCCCTTCAGGGCGTCAGCTTCTGGTGGATCGTAGGAGCGATGTCGAGTGAGACGGTTTCGGAGTTCGGATCTGTGATCTCTTGGACGGCGATCGTGCCACACCTACCAAGAACGGAGGCTTCGCTATGAACGTTGCAGCAATGTTGCCGCTGGCGGTCGTGATGATCGCCGGGCCGCAGATCATCAGTGCCATCTTCTTTGCGACGAGCGAGAAATGGAAGGGTGACTCGGCAAACTATGTCGCCGGGGCGGCGATCTCCATCACGGTCATCTACACGGCTGCCTACTTCATCTTCAGAGGGGCCAAGCAGAGCGGTGGCTCGCACAGCGGTTCGACCGCGCACGTGATCGACATCGTGATTCTCGCGCTCCTGCTCTTCGCGATGTTCTACACCTTTCGCAGGAGGAAGACATCGGAACCCCCCAAATGGATGAGCAAGCTGCAGACCGCAAGCCTGCGCCTCTCGTTCAATCTCGGTCTGTTGCTGCTCGGGGTATTCCCGACAGACATCGCGACCTCTGTCTCGGTGGGCGCCCGTCTTGCCAACCAGCACGAACCGTGGGCGGCTGGTCTTCCGTTCGTGCTGCTCGTTCTGCTCCTGCTCGCGCTCCCGGCGCTCCTGGTCCTGCTGCTTGGCAAGAAAGCGCAGGCGTTCCTTCCGAAGGTGCGCGACTGGATGAACGACAACTCGTGGATCGTGAGTGAGATCGTGCTCGTGTTCATCATCGTCATCATCAGCAAAAGCCTCTAGAGCTAATGCTTCGACAGCTAAATCGCTCGCCCGTGGGGAGCCTTACGAGGGGAGATCTGGACGTGGGATCGTGACCTGGGCGAGACCGTCATGCTCGATGATCTCGACCGCCTCGGATCGACCTGGGACGCCGAGCTTGTTGTAGATCGATGCGACGTGGGTCTTGACGGTCGGGCGTGCGAGGTAAATTCGATCGGCGATCTCTTGGAGCGAGAGGTATGTCGGAAGGAAGCTGAGGACTCGCAGCTCGGCCGAGGTCAGGCCGTAGTCCTGGCCTTGCCTGATGCGCTCTTCGAGACGCCGTAGGCGGGCGGGAAGTGTTCCGGCGTCGGGATATCCCTGGAGTGTGTCGCCCGCAACCTGTTCGAAGTCCACGGCGCCGTCACGGTCGCCGAGCTCGAGGCTGATGTCCGCGCAGCGGAGCGCGAGATCGGCGTTGCCCCATGGGACCGCGCGAAGTTGTGGGCGGAGCCGCCTGACGTTCTCGAGCTCGCGCGCGGCCTCCGTGTAGTCACCGCGTTGCTGATGAGCGAGCGCTCCCGCCGTGTAGGCGACAGCGCCGCCGGCGGTCTCCTCGAGGTGCGCTTCGGCGATCAGCCACGTGGCCTCCACGGCCCATCGTTGCGCGTCTCGCCGATTGTCCATCTCCGCGGCGGCGAAAACCAGATACCCGAGGGACACTATGTGCACGTGGGCCAGCTCGGGTTGGGCGCGCAACAGGGCAACTGCCTCGCGCAGCACGGTGATCGCCTCCCGCGGGCGGCCCTGGAGAACATATGCCACCCCCATCGCGCGACAGCCGCTGGCATGCCATCGGGTGCCCGCGGCCCGCTCGGACCAGTAGGCCAGCTCTGCATCATGCAGCATCTGTGAGATTCCGTCGGGAGCCAGGATGGTTCGGAGGCTCGCGAGCGACGAGCGAAGCGAGGACGCCCCATCAGCCGATGGTTCGTCCAGCCGCCCCCGCGCGGCCACCGCGCTGAAGTGCCTCGCTCGGACCGTGTCGCCGGCATAGAGGAACGCCCACGCGGCGGCGAGCGCCAGCTGGGTGTCCGACGCGAGCTCCTCGTCGCTGCAGCGGTCGAGCCAGAGTCGCACGCTCTCGCTCCGCCCCCGCATCGCGAACTCGTCTCGATGCCTAAGCGCGATGCGGCCCGCCTGAGCGAGATTGCCGCTCTCATGCGCGTAGGTGAACGCCTCGTCGGGAGTGCCGTGCTGCTCACACCAATCTGCCGCCCGCTGCAGGTATGTACGCAGCAACTCCTGGTCGCGACGACCCAGCTCCGCGCGGAGGAGATCCCTGAACAGGTGGTGGTAGCGGTACCACTCTCGGTGATCGTCGAGCGGGACGACGAAGGCGTTTGAACGAGCGAGAGCCTCCAGAGAGGCGGCCGCGTCGGTTGTTCCGAGCACCGCATCGCACAGGGGTGCCGTCATCCGCTCGAGGCTCGATGTCCCAAGCAGGAATCGCTTCACGTGCTCCGGCTGGCGGTCCAGCACCTCCTCCAGGAGGTAGTCGGCTATCTCGGTTTGATCGCCCGACAGGCCGGCGGCCCTGGCGCCGGCATCGTCACGGCCGCGGAGCGAGAGGGTCGCCAGCACGACCGCGGCCGCCCACCCCTCTGTCCGCGCGCACAGACCCGCGGCGGCCTCCTCGGAAAGCTCAAGTCCGCCGCTCGCAGCAACCTCACGGGTCTCCTGAGCGTCCAAGGCGAGGTGCTCGGTGCCGATCTCGACCAGATCTCCGCCTGCGCGCAGACGGGCCAGCGACACTCCCGGATCGCCGCGCGTTACCAGCACCAACTGCGAGCCGGGTCGAACCTGGTCGACGAGGAACGCGAGAATCGCCCGGCTCGTCCCAGCCGTGATCACGTGCACGTCGTCCAGGACGAGAACGAACGGGTCAAGCCTCCCGAGGTCGGCGGCCAGGAGAGGAAGAGCGGCCCCTTCGATCCTGGGCGTCATTCTCGACAGCTCCGTGAGCAGCTCGCGATCCACTGGGCCTATACGCTTGAGGCTGTCCGCGATGTGGGCGAGCAGCACAACGGGGTCGTTGTGGCCGTGGCCGAGGCGCACACAGCAGTTGGGCCTTGGATCGAGGTCGCCCCACTGCGCGACCAGAGTCGACTTCCCGTACCCAGCCGGGGCAGCGACGAGCACCAGCCGGCTTTGCTGCGCCACCGTCTGGAGCGGAGCGAGGCGAGCTCGCGCTACGACGTTAGGCCGGACAGCCGGAACGGGAAGCGCCGGCTCTCTCCATAGCTGCTTGGGCTCCGAAAGCGCAGTGCTACTCATCGCTCTGATCTCTCCGTCTCACGCCCTGCAGCGCCGACTGCGAACGCGCTGATGGCGCTCGCTCTGACAGGAGGGCGCGGCGCCAATGTCTCAGACAAACCGGTGCACATGGAGGCACATTTCAATCTCGTTCCCGACGCTCAGCTAGGCCGCGTCAGCCGCTAGATGCCACCGAGGGCCCGTCGACCACGGACAACCGAAGGCTATCTAGGCGCCGTGGGCGCCCAATCGGTGGAAACTACGAAGACCCACCCGTAGATATCAGCCACTTGGGCCGATGCGGACCCATGGGCAGGCGACGTATGGTCGGGTGAGCACCAGTCCGGACCAGACCGACACCGAGACCTGCAGGAGACCCCGCATGACGGTTTCCCTGACGCCAGCCGAGACGCGCGTCCTGTCGCTCCTGCCGACGCATCGAACGCTCGCTGCGATCGGCACCCAGCTCGGCATCGACCGGCCCACGGTGAAGACGCACGTCGAACACATCTACAAGAAGCTCGGAGCCACCGATCGCGCCGAAGCCGTCGCGCTGGCTGAGGGCGCCGGACTGCTGCCCCATCAGCCGGCAACGGAGTCATGGGCACGAGCGGGTTCAACATGAGCGAGTTAGCCAGAACGACACGACCGGCGGTGAATCCGCCGCTGAGCGTGGCCACAGCCGGTGAACCGTCAAGAACGAATAGTGCCGAGCCAAGGGCTGCGCGGTGTAGCGCAGTTTGTGTCAATCCGATGGAGGAGGTCAACGATGTCAACGCCTGCCGATGAGCGCTTCGGAAGTCTGTGGTGGCTGGTTATCTTGTTCGGTATCGCCGTATTCGGCGTTGGCGTGTTCTTCGTCGCCTCGCCGCACGAAACCCTCAGCACGTTCACCATAATCGCGGGGATCCTGCTGCTCTTTGACGGCGTTGTGGCGATCTTCGCGTCCATCTTTGGCCGGGGCGAAGGCCGCGGGATGCTGGCGATGATCGGTGTACTCGGTGCGATCGCCGGCCTGGTCCTGATCAAGAAACCGTTCGAGACGCTCGTCGTCTTCGTGCTGATCTTCGGTGTCTGGCTGATCGTGGCCGGAGTGGTGCGCTTCGTCGCCGCCTTCGGCGAGCCAGAAGGGCGCGCGGGAAACATCGCAATCGCGATCCTCGACTTCATCGCCGGCATCGTCATCCTCTCCTGGCCCGCTCCCAGTCTGGCCACGCTCGCGGTGATAATCGGCATCGTGCTGATGTTCCGCGGCGTCCTCTGGATCGTCGCCGGCTGGCAGCTGCGCGGCCTGGGCCACGAGCTCGACCGCGAAGTCCATGCGCGACCTGCAACCTGACGGCTGCACCAAACACGCGCAGAGCGCCCGAGAAAAAATCGCCCAGCCGTCCGAGTCGCGCCGGCGCGCAGCACGCTCGAAAGGCCGCGTCCTGGGGCTGGAGCACCCGCTCCGAGAATCGGCCACATCGGCCGATGTGCCGGCGCGACCGTCCAGGTACGTTGGATCGGGAGTCGTCCGCAAACCCAGAACAGGAGTTCAGATGAGCGACAAACCGATCTTTGTCTACGCCGCAACGTATTCCAGCACCGATGATGCGTGGCTCGACTACGACATCCTGGTGGAGCTTCATGCCGAGAAGCTGATCGGCACATACGACGTCGCGGTGATCGACAAGGACACCAGCAGGAAGGTCCATGTGCACAAGCACGAGAAGCCCACCCAACACGGCGCATGGGGAGGGATTGCGGTCGGTGCGCTCGTCGGGGTCATATTCCCAGCGGCTTTCGTCGGCGCCACGGTCACCGGGGGCCTCGTCGGCGGTCTCGGCGCACACTTCAAAGAGGGTCTCTCGCGCAGCGACGCCAAGGAACTCGGAGAAATGCTCGACGGCGGCGAAGCGGCGCTGGTCGTGATCGGGGAGTCGCGCGTCGAAGAACAGCTCAGCAAGGCGCTAACGCGCGCCCAGCGGTCATTTGAGAAGGAAGTAGACGCCGACAGCAAGGAATTCAAGAAGGAACTCGAAGCGGCGGAGAAGGAACTCACGACGAAGCAGCCGGCCGCCACGAGCTAGATCCCGGCGGCGCGCGCTGCCGGTGCGCATCGCGCGCATGAAAGCTGCCCAGGGCGGCCCGTCAGTCGGGTCCCGTTGGGGCTACGCAAGAAGGACGACCAGACGATCTGAGAGGAACGGAGAGCATCGTGAGCATCCCATTCAAAGGTGTCATCAACATCGACATCAAAGATTCGACGCCGGATTGGTCGCCGTACGCCCAGCCGGTCCCGCCGGAAGGCGCGCCGAGCGTCATGTACGTCGTCCTGGACGACGTCGGCTTCTCGGCGCTGGAGCCCTATGGCGGCTTGATTGAGACGCCGAACATCAAGCGGATCGTCGACCGGGGCCTGCAGTACACGAACTTCCATACGACGGCGTTGTGCTCGCCGACGCGTTCGTGTCTGTTGACCGGCCGCAACCATACGACCAACGGGATGGCGTGCATCTCCGAGGCGTCGTCGGGATTCCCGAACGCGAACGGGCACATCCCGTTTGAGTGCGCGATGGCCCCCGAGGTGCTGGGCGAGCTCGGTTGGAGCACGTTCATGGTCGGCAAGTGGCATCTGTGCGCCGAGGATGAGGAGAATCTGGCCTCGAGGCGGCATGGGTGGCCGTCGGGGCGCGGCTTTGACCGCTGGTACGGGTTCATCGGCGCGGAGACGAACCAGTGGTATCCGGACCTGATCCATGACAACCACACGGTCGACCCGCCGCAGACGCCGGAGGAGGGCTACCACCTCTCGATCGACATCACCGACAAGGCGATGTCGTACATCCGGGACATGAAGGCGGTCGCTCCGGACAAGCCGTGGTTCCTCTACTACGCGTTCGGCGCTGGCCACGCGCCCCACCATTCCCCGAAGGAGTGGGCGGACAAATACAAGGGCAAGTTCGACATGGGCTATGAGGCCTACCGCGAGCAGGTGTTCGAGAAGCAGAAGAAGCTCGGCATCATCCCCGCCGCCGCCGAGCTCTCGCCGATCAATCCCTACACCGACCTGAAGGGCCCGGAGGGGCAGGACTGGCCGGCGCTGGACACCGTCCGGCCGTGGGCCTCGCTCACCGACGACGAGAAGAAGCTGTTCTCCCGGATGGCGGAGGTCTACGCGGGTTTCGTCAGCCACGCCGACCATCAGCTCGGCCGGATGCTCGACTACCTCGAGGAGTCGGGACAGCTGGAGAACACGCTGATCATTCTGGTCTCCGATAACGGCGCCTCTGGCGAGGGTGGCCCGAACGGCTCGATCAACGAGAACAAGTTCTTCCAGGGCATCCCGGACACGATCGAGTCGAATATGAAGTACCTCGACGTGCTCGGCAGCCCGCTGACGTACAACCACTACCCGACGGGCTGGGCGTGGGCGTTCAACACGCCGTTCAAGATGTGGAAGCGCTACTCCAACTACCAGGGCGGCACCGCCGACCCGATGATCGTCTCGTGGCCGGCGCAGATCAAAAAGCGGGGCATCCGGACCCAGTACCAGCACGCGATCGACATCGTCCCGACGATCTACGACTGCCTCGACATCGAAATGCCGGAGGTCTACCGGGGGGCCACGCAGATCCCGCTCGAGGGCGAGAGCTTCAAGGCGACCTTCGACGATCCGCTCGCCAAGGGTAAGGAGACGCAATTCTACTCGATGCTCAGCACCCGCGGCATCTACCACGACGGGTGGAAGGCCGCGTCGGTGACGCCTGCCACACCGGATGGGTGGGCTGATTTCACCAACCAGCGTTGGGAGCTGTTCAACACCGAGACCGACCCCAGCGAGTGCCACGACCTGGCCGAGAAAGAGCCCAAGAAGCTGAACGAGCTGATCTCGCTCTGGTGGTCGGAGGCGGGAAAGTACAACGCGCTGCCGCTCGAGTCCCGCACCGCGCTGGACATTCTCACGACAGAGCGACCGCAGCTCGCAAAGCCCCGCGATCAGTACGAGTACTACCCGGGCTGCGCCGAGGTGCCGGAGTCGGTCGCGGTGAACGTCCGCAACCGCTCCTATGCCATCGTGGCTGACGTCACGATCGACACGAAGGAGGCTGGTGGCGTGCTGTTCGCGCACGGATGCCGGTTCGGTGGCCACGCCCTGTACATCAAGGATGGCAAGCTGAAGTACGACTACAACTACGTGGGCGAGGAGGACCAGTACGTCGTGTCCGACAAGCCCCTGCCGACGGGGGACGTTCGGCTGTCGGCCAGGTTCGAGAAGGAGGGCGACAAGCAGCCCACGACGGGCACGCTCAGTCTCTACTTCGGCCAGGAGAAGGTCGGCGAGGGGAAGATCAAGACCCAGCCGGGCAAGTTCTCGCTCGCCGGCGAGGGACTCAACATCGGCCGCGACGGGGGCGAGCCAGTCACCCGCGACTACCCGGGCGACGCGCCGTGGGCGTTCACCGGCGGAACGATCCACAAGGTCATCGTCAACGTCTCCGGTGCCCCGCTCGTCGACGTGGAGAAGGAGCTCATCGCCGCGTTCGCGCGCGACTGACAGATACCCGGCGGGCTGCGCAGAGGACTGCCTCGTGCAGCCCGCCCCAATCCGATTGGAGGCTGACGATGACTGACACAACAACCGAACAGCTCGAGGCCGAGGAGGCGATGTTCGTGCAGACCGCACAGGGCATCGAAAGCGCCGACGGCACCCTTACGCTACGAGGAATCACCCCCGCGACGCTGTACTTCTCCGACCGCCCCGAGCGGGTCGTCGGGCAGATGACCACCACCGATTTCGTCGATCTATGGGACGCCGGCGAGAACAGCTTCGAGACCGACCCACCGAACGCCGTGCTCTCGTTCCTCGAACCCGGCGGAGAGGTTCCCGAGAACGCCGTTGTCGTCATCACGGAACCCCAGCTCAGCGACGGCGAGCTGTCCTACTCCATCGACGTGCTCGAGGGCGCGGTGCCCGCGCGCACCGGACCGGTCACGCTCTTCATCGACCCGTTCGGGCGGCCGCTGTCGCCGATCTCGGTGTGCGGGGTCCGCAGACGCGGGCGGCGGCGGATGCGACGGCGGATGTAGGCCGGGCCAGCACCTGGTTCCCAGTCGCCGACTCGATCGCGGGCCTGTGGCCGCCCCCTTCAAAAAGAGGAGCGAATCATGAGCACGGAATTGGCGAGCTGGAACCAGGGCGCCGCAAAGGCAGCGATCGTCGCGTTCGTGGAGCAGACGGTGGCGAGCGCCGTGCCGGTCGCAGAGCGCATCGCAGTCTTCGATGCCGACGGGACGCTCTGGTGCGAGAAGCCGGTGCCCGTCGAGGCGGACTTCCTTCTCCGGCGGCTGGCCGAGATGGCGACGGCCGATCCCAAGCTTCGGGATCGCCAGCCCTGGAAGGCTGCCTACGAGCACGACAACGACTGGTTCGGCGAGGTCATCATCGAACACTACGCCGGTGAGGACGCGAAAGCGCAGACACTGCTGAGGGCCGTGTCCGCCGCCTATGCAGGGATCGGCGTCGAGGCCTTCGAGTCGAAGGCGGACGCATTCCTGCGCAGCGCCAGACATCCGACCCTCGGCCGCGGGTATCTCGCGACCGCGTATGCGCCGATGGTCGAGCTGCTCGGGTACCTGGCGGCGAACGGGTTCTCGAGCTACATGGTGTCGGGGAGCGGCGCCGACTTCATGCGTCCGATCGCCGAGGAGATGTTCGCCATCACGCCCCGGCGTGTGATCGGCAGCACCACGTCGCTCGAGTACACGAGTGACGACAACGGCGGCATGATCACTCGCGGGCCAAAGCTGGGCTTTCTGGACGACGGACCGCAGAAGCCGATCCACATCTGGAGCCGGCTCGGCCGCCGACCGGTGCTCGCCGGCGGGAACTCGAACGGCGACATCCCGATGCTCGAGTTCGTGCAGCGGGAGGACAAACCATCCCTTCGTCTGCTCGTCCTCCACGACGACGCGGAGCGCGAGTTCGCATACACGAGCGGCGCCGAGCAAGCACTGAAGAAGGCCAACACGAGCGGCTGGACGATCGTGAGCATGAAGCACGACTTCAAGACCGTGTTCTAGTGAACTGGCTGTTTCCCTCGCTCCGGGGCTATCAGCGCTTGTGGACTGGTCATCGGGCCCGAGGGCTCGATCGCCACGCTCGTCGCGGCCGCGACCTTACCGCTCGGCGCCGCGGCGATCAGAGTCGCGATGTCGCCGCTGTGGAGGAGCGCAAGCGCGCCCGCGCCGATCGCGAGCGTCGCCGCGTTCGTGTCGCCAAGATGCGTGAGAAGGTGGGCGAACTAGCGGATCGTGTTACCCGTTCCGCCCTCGATCCCGAACAGCTTCGGCAGCTGCTTGACCGTCACGAAGATCGCCAGTCCGGGCACGAACCCTGCCATCACGGGCAGCGACAGGAATCGCGGCCTGTGACCGGATGCCGGCTGGTCCCGAAGATCGCGTACGCGGCGAGCGTTGCCAGCAGCGTGCAGAGCCCCGCCTCGGGCGGCAGGCCCGCCAGCCCCGCATACGCGATCGCCTCCGGCACCAGCAATCCCCAGACGGTCGCACCCGCGATTGCGTCGGAGCGCAGGAAGCTCTTGTCATACGCCGGGAGCCGGCCAGGATCGGCAGATAGCGCCCGCCCCGGACGGCCCAGCTACCGCCCATGCGTGGGGATCCACGCGTGCCACGCGGGGTCTGGGCGCCGACGAGTTCGTTTGCGAGTGACTGGGCATGGGGTTGTCGGCTTGAGTCGTCCCTGCCTGCCGAACGCTATGCGCGCGGTAGCCGAGCCCGCATCGGCCAAACAGACTGAGCGCCCCGTGTGCCGCGCGGCCCGTGAAGGGCGGGGCGGCCGATATCAGCCCTTTTGGCCGATGGCGCATCCTTCGATGGCGCCGTAACGTCGCATCACCGTGCGGGACCGGGAAATCGACCGAGCGCTCTCGAGGATCTGATGTGGGCGTCCTTCGGCTGGGGAACGCTGGCCGCGTCCACGCTCGTGATCGGAGCCGTCCTCGCAATCGCGTTTCGCATCAGCCTACGTGCGATCGGGCTCATCATGGGGTTCGGCGCAGGCGTGATGATCAGCGCGGTTGCGTTCGACCTCGTTCAGGAGGCTTCAGACAAAGCCACGGCGAACTGGCCGCTGGTAGTGGGGTTGTTCGCCGGATGCGCGGTCTTCGCCGGCGGAGATTGGCTGATCGACCGCGCGGGCGGCGGCAAGCGCAAGGACCCGACCGGCTCCCAGGAAAACGGTTCGGCGCTCGCGATCGTGCTGGGCAGCGTGCTCGACGGGATCCCCGAGTCGACGGTGATCGGCCTGACGATCTTCGAAGGCGGGAAGGTCGGCGCCGCGTATCTGATCGCCGTCTTCATCTCCAACCTGCCCGAGTCGATCTCCTCCACGTCCGGCCTCCTCGGCGGCGGCTGGAAGAAGTCGCGGATCCTGTGGATGTGGACCGGGATCGCCCTGATCTCAGGGCTCGCCTCTCTCTTGGGCTACAGCCTCTTCCAACACGCCTCCGCGAACACGATCGCGTTCGTGCTGACCTTCGCGGCGGGGGCGATCCTCACGATGCTCGCGGACACGATGATGCCCGAGGGCTACGAGCACGGCGGCAAGTGGGTCGGGGTCGTCACGACGCTCGGCTTCGCGGTCGCGTTCGTGATCCACACGCTCGACTGAGGCTCGGGGCCTGCGTGAAACGACTGCCTCTCACACCGTCTTCGAGCAGGGCCGCAACGCATGGCTGAGGGCCTGTCGCCAACCGAGCTGGACAAAGAGATCTACAAGCACTCCGAGCACTCGGCTGAGGATCACAGCCGGCGCGACCGGCTCGCTTCGATCGCCGAGGCCGTCCTGCTCTCGCTGGTGGCGCTGATGGCCGGGTGGTCTGGCTACGCGGCGGCGAAGTGGGGCACCGAATCGTCGCTGTCGCTCGCGAAAGCGTCGTCGACACGAACCAAGGCGAACCAGGCCGCGATCGAAGCAACGCAGATCCGCACCCTGGACTCGGTCTCCTTCAACGCCGCGTTCACCGCCTACGCCACGCACGACAAGGCTCTCTACCGCCTCGCGCTCAAGCGGCTACGACCCGCCTACCGCGTCGCTTTCGATGCATGGGTGCTCACCCGCCCCCTCCTGAATCCCAACGCGCCGCCGGATCCGTCCTACATGCCGCAATACCGCATCCCGCAACAAGCCCAGGCCATGGCCCTCAATGCGAAGGCGGACGCCTACTTCTCGGCGGGTGAGTTGGCAGCCACGAGGGCAGACAAGTACGTACGCCTGACCGTCTTCCTGGCGGCCGTCCTGTTCCTCGTCGGGATCGGCAGCCGCCTTTCACTCCCTGCGGCACGCTACGGGCTACTCGGGTTCGCTGCGGCGCTGTTCGTCGTAGCGGTGGTGCAGCTCGCCCTCCTCCCCGGACCGCCGAGCTAGCTGCTCGACGCCGGAGACAGAGCCGAGCCGGAGTTGAGCTCCTCGCGGGGCGGCGCGCTTTCGACGGCGCGTCGAACCCAGAGAGGTGACGCGCCCGCGCGCAGCCTGCTTGCCGCGCAAACGGGGACGGCGGGAACGAGTTCTTGATGAACGCCACGCCAGCGAAGCGGGTGTCCCGTAAGCCAATCCGCTTGCGACACGGCTCGGCCTGCCTGGCACGGGATCAGCTCGAGCGGCGGTAACGGATGTGCGTCGCCAGCGGCGAGTGCAGCACCTCGACCGGCTCGAAGCCGAAGGACTCGACGCCGTCGAACATTCGCTCGCCTGACCCGAGCAGGACAGGAACGACGTCGAGCGTGAGCTCGTCGATCGCGCCCGCCGCGAGCGCCTGGCGGACCGTCGATGCGCCACCCGCGATGTCGACACCGCGCGCGCCGGCCGTTGCGCACGCTCGAGCGTAGGCTGCGTTAAAGCCCTCGACGAAATGAAAGGTAGTCCCGCCCTCCATCTCGATAGGGTCGTGGGGGTGGTGGGTGAGCACGAACACCGGCGCGTGATAGGGCGGCTCGGG
>Ga0335073_10000044_pt1 | contig 149214 bp, 121 predicted proteins | sample Lox_Sample_22_FD_207093 | JGI IMG/M metagenome (GOLD analysis project Ga0335073, IMG submission 207093) | Soil microbial communities from Loxahatchee National Wildlife Refuge, Florida, United States - Lox_Sample_2.2 | ecosystem: Environmental > Terrestrial > Soil > Wetlands | place: USA...
GTCTTGCCGTGATCGATGTGACCGATCGTGCCTACGTTGCAGTGCGGCTTATTGCGTTCAAATTTTTCCTTCGCCATGTTAGCTTCTAGCTCCTAGCCACTAGCAGTTAGCTTGAAACTCAAACCCTTGTCATTCCAAACCGCTGGAATCTGTTTTCTCAGTAATTCAGTAATACTGATAAATCTTGTGAAACTTCGTCCGCAGCTTCGAATCCACTTCTTCCACGCGAAACAGGTAAAACTCGCGAATCTGCGCTTGGTCCGAGACTGTCAACTTTCCGTACAACCCTCGAAGAGTTTCGCTCGATGGCGATCCAGCGATCTTCTCTAATACACCGAGCACCGACTGCCAATCTCGAACCCGAACATTTCCACGCTGCAACCTCTTGAGGAACGATTCAACTTTCTCGTTACTGAAGGCGCGCCCGATCGCGCTCTTCAATTCCTCAAATTCCTTCTCGCGATCGACTCCAATCGTTGCCTGTTCGAAGCCCATACTTTTTTCATCTTAAGGCGACATGCTTTTCGTCGCCGAAGGACCTGAGGGCGCCGCGCGAAATCGCCGCATTCTTTACGGAGCCTAAACCGCGCTCTTGGCGCATTTCCAATTCCTGGAGCGGGAGACGGGAATCGAACCCGCGACCAACAGCTTGGAAGGCTGTGACTCTACCACTGAGTTACTCCCGCCCAAACCAGCTGTCAGCTCTCCGCTGTCAGCCTTCAGCAAATCCAAACTGCAAATCTCTGGAGCCGATGATCAGGATTGAACTGATGACCTCTCCCTTACCAAGGGAGTGCTCTACCAACTGAGCTACATCGGCTCATTGCTCGATTCACTGCCCTTGCCGGGATGCATGAAATCCTTCCGCCGCACCCAGGTCTTCACCGCAAACATCGTCAGAATCGCCAGCGTCACCAGCCGAATTTTCGGGTCGCTCAACGTCGTCCACGACAGAATTCCCAGGACGACATACGCCACCAAACCTGCGATGAGACGATTCACTTCAACCATTCTGGTGCACAGGGGAGGATTCGAACCTCCGTACCTCGCTAGGAGGAACAGATTTACAGTCTGTCGGCTTTAACCACTCACCCACCTGTGCGAAACCGCGGGCCTTCGATTCAACTCTACGGTCCTGACTTCCGGGCGTGTGCTTCAGCGGAGATACTGCGGCGAATGCAATTCAAAAAAACCAGCCAAACGCGCACGAACACCTTTCCGTACGCAAAACACCACACTTGGAAATGCTTCCCTTATGGAGTGCCGTTGGAAAAAACCTGCTCAGCCGCGCCGCGCAACCCGCCCCGTTCCGGAACCGCCTTTCCCAATGCTGGAGCTGGCGAAGGGATTTGAACCCCTGACCCTCTGATTACAAATCAGATGCTCTACCAACTGAGCTACGCCAGCAGTTCGGGACACTTACCCATTAGGGCAAATGACTCCCTCTGATCCCTTCTTTATAACCGGGACAATTTTAAAAAATACCACAACGGCCCTTGACGTGCAACCTTGCCGGTGGCTTTATTCTGCGTGTCCGCTCGATCGCCCGACTTCGCGTCTGTCCAGGAATGCTATCATGACCCTTTCCCGACCGCGTCCGGTGAACGGCGCCATCAGGTTCATCGGGTTGGCCCACAATGCGAATACGCCGCACCCTCCCCATTATCTTCGCAGTACTCGCGGTGGCTGCAGCCGTAACCGTGGCCGTCGTATTGCGCAAACATGCGCCACCCGAACCGGCCCGCCTTTTACCTGACGCCGACGGTTTTGGCTACCTCAATTTACAGTGGGTTCGCCGCATTAATCTCCTCGGCCAGCTTCCACCGGTACAACACGATCCGCAATACGACCAATTCATTCAAGCTGCGGGGTTCGATTTTGAACGCGACTTGGAGCAAGCCGCCGTCGCCGTTCATTACCCCGAAGGCGCTCGTCCCCCGCGCCCCGAAGATGTGCGTTTCTCCTATGTAATTGTCGCAAAAATCAATGGCGATCTCCTTCGCCAGTATCTGAAGAAAATCTCGAGCTCTATCGAGGATTATCGCGCCATCGACATTTACAACATCCCGCTCGAGGGACGCATCGGCCGTGTCGCCATCTTAGGCGTCGACACCATCGCCGCCTCAAATCATCCCGACCCGCAAGTCATCCGCGGTATTGTCGATCGTTCTCGCAAGTTGGCTTCTCCCTTCGGGGGGCCGCGTCTTCTCCGCCAGTTCTACAAGCACATTCCACTCGCGAGTCTCGGCTGGGCAATCTTCCGCGTCCAGCCTCCTGAGCCAGCACAGACCGCGTCCGGCCCATCGGGGTGGGCCAGTTTCCTTTTTTCTAAGCCTGCAATCGTAGTCGCCTCCGCCCGCTATCTCGGCGCGATTCGTCTGCGAGCCGAAGCCTTCACTAGCAGTGAAGAGGACGCCAAACAAGTTACCGACCGCGTAGCGACGTTTCTGGATCTCTTTCACGCGGGTGAAAATAATCTCAATCCATCCGGATTCGACGCGGATGTCAAAGCAGTGTTCGCAAGCCTTAGAGTTACCCAAGAAAAAGATCGTGCGGTCTTGACCGCGACCGTGCCCTCTGATTTTCTCCGGAAAGCATTAACCGAGCCGCCCGTTCCTGCGACTCCTGAACCACCGCCTGCGAATTCGCCTGCCGCCAAACCGAAAGCGCAATCCAAAAGCAAAATCCAGAAGCAGCCACGTGCCGAAAAGAAATAGGTTGCAAACCTGCAACTTTCGTACGGGCGTTGCGTCGAATTCATTAGGATGTCAGTCCTCATCAAGTAATTAGCGGGCCGAAGGATTCAACAGGTAGAATAATTCCCACATGACAAGCCTTCCTCTTCCGATCGCGGCATTTCTTGCTGGGCTGGTGTCGTTTCTCTCGCCTTGCGTACTGCCGCTGGTTCCAGGCTACGTGTCCCTGATTTCCGGAGTCGGTGTCGAACAGATCAAATCGCAGGAATCCCAGCTTCTCCGCAAGATAATGCTGAATTCCGTGAGTTTCATTCTCGGTTTTAGCGTCGTCTTCATCACGCTGGGCGCACTTTCCACCGAAGTCGGGCAGCTCCTCGCCCGCTACAAATCGACGCTGGCACAGGTCGCCGGCGTTGTCATTATTCTTTTCGGCCTTCATTTGACAGGAATTTTCCGCATCAATGCGCTTTATGCTGACAAGCGCCTGCACAACGTGAAGGGCAGCAGCACCATGGGTGGAGCGTTTCTGATAGGCTTCGCCTTCGCTTTCGGCTGGACGCCCTGCGTCGGTCCAATCCTGGCCGTTATTCTCGGCTTCGCCGCAGCTCAGGATTCCGTTTTCAAAGGGATTGCCCTGCTGACTATTTACTCCCTTGGATTGGCTGTACCATTCTTGCTGACGTCGCTTGGCCTTGAGCGCTTTCTCAAGTTTTACGGTCGCTTTCGTTCTCATATGCATGCGGTCGAGGTGGCGAGCGGCGCGTTGCTCATTGCGCTCGGTATTTTGCTGGTGATCAATCGCTTTACTATCATCTCGAACTACTTGTCGTTCTTGAATCGATTTGCTTTGTAATGGGAGTTTTCGTGAAACGGGATCCCGTAGTTTTGATTATTGTGGCGATGGTAGTCGCACTGATGTTGGTGTTTGGCTTCAATATGGCGCGCAAGCCTACGCCGACCGAAGCCGCCAGCGCGGCCCTTGTCAATCACCCCGCTCCCAATTTCACCTTGCAGTCTCTAGACGGCCACCCCGTTCAGCTCACCGATTATCGCGGGCGTGCCGTGGTGCTGAATTTTTGGGCAACCTGGTGCGCGCCTTGCAAAATTGAGATGCCGTGGTTCGTGGAGTTGCAGAAGAAGTACGCTCCTCAGGGATTGCAACTGATCGGCGTGGCCATGGATGACGCCAGCCCGAAAGACATCGCCGATTTCGCCAAAGAGATGGGCGTCAACTACCCCATCCTCGTTGGGAAGGAAGCCGTGGGCCAGGCCTATGGCGGAATTCCCTTCATGCCCGAGACTTTCTACATTGACCGCAGTGGCAAAATTATCGATAGCGTCTTCGGTCTGAAGAGCAAAGGCGAGATCGAAGAAAACATGAAGAAGATTGTCGCGACCGTTGCGTCACCACAAACCTCCAAATGATTCGCTCTATCGCCTTAACCAAAACAGCACTCTGCGTGATGCTTCTGCTCACGTCTGTCTTCGCGCAAGACACTCTCGGCGGCCGGAAGCTGCCATCCGTTACGTTGATTCCACCTGGGGTTGCCGACATCTCCAAAGGCAAATCCAACATTGTGAACCTCGATTTTCAAGTTGGCCCGGGCTTCCATATCAATTCCAATAAGCCCAGTGCGGAATACATGATTCCCACCGTTCTTCGCCTCGACCCGCCAACCGACATTACGGTTGGAAAAATCAATTACCCTGCGGGCGAGGAGATGAGTTTTCCCTTCGCACCAAACGAAAAGCTCAGCGTTTACAGTGGCCGATTCACTGTCGGCGTCACGGTTCGGCCTCTTTCCGGCGTTTTGCCCGGCAAGTACGAATTCCGCGGCCAAATGCGATATCAAGCCTGTGACAATGCTGCTTGCTATCCACCCAAACAACTCCCGGTGCAGTTTGAGGTGAAGGTGCTTAAAGCGCCTCCACCACACAGAAAGAACCCGCCGCAAAGTCCAAACGTGCATAACTAAAATAATGAGATATTGCCGCTTCGAACTAAACGGAAAGACCGAGTATGGCCTCGTCGAGTCAATGGCGAGCCAGGACGTAATTACGCGCCTCTTGTTGAAACCCCCGGAAGGCGCGGACGATCTCGAGGATGTTCCAACCAAATCGATCTCGCGGATCGCATTGTCCGAGGCTACCCTGGCCGTCCCCGTGCGTCCTTCAAAAATCGTCTGTGTCGGGCGCAACTATCGTGCGCACGCAGCCGAACTCGGCAACGAGGTTCCCAAAGAACCGTTAATTTTCTTCAAGCCGCCCTCGTCTCTTCTGCCCAGCGGAGGAACCATCCTCCGCCCCAAGATTTCCCAGCGCACTGATTACGAAGGCGAACTGGCCGTCGTCATGGGACGCGCTTGCCACAAACTGCCCGCGGACGCTGACGTTCGGCCCTTAATCCTTGGCTACACCGCGCTCAATGACTTCACTGCCCGCGACATTCAAAAGTCAGACAGCCAGTGGACACGCGGGAAAGGCTTCGATACGTTTTGCCCGGTCGGGCCACTGGTGACCAATGAGGTCGATCCTTGGGCCGGTGTTACGGTTGAGACTCGCGTGAACGGCGACGTTCGCCAGCATGGCACCACCCGGGATTTCATCTTCCCTCTTGAAGTCATTATTCGTTACATCGCCGATGTAATGACCCTCGTCCCTGGCGACATCATCGCGACCGGAACACCCGAGGGGGTGGGAGCTGTCGTTTCCGGGGATGTGATCGAAATCAGCATCGAGGGTGTGGGCACGCTGCGAAATGCAGTCGCCGATGAATAAGGATTAATTGGAGTGGAGCGGTACAGCCGCGAGATGCGGCGTCGATTATGTTGGCGATGGCACTGCTACCGGCGGCGTCGGCTCCACCTTAATTTTAAACTCCGCTTCTAGACCCCAAAGATCCCTCTCCACCAGGGCCTGGAGCCCGACCTGAAATTCCTTGCCGCACGGTCGCTTCGTGATCCAGGCTACGCGAAATTCGGCCTTGTGCTGCTTATACTGCAGCGTGAGCACGCTGCCTTCGTGCAGATTGCACCGAACCGAGCCGAGACGAACACCCGTGTCGGTAATGTCCAAGGTATGAACCAGCTCCGTGTAGGCTTTGCCGTCGACATCAACGCCCGAAATCCGCACCGGTAAAACCGCCTTTTGACGGTTGCGTGTACGTTGCGGGTTGGCTCCCTCGGAGGCAGCTGCGCCTTTCCCTTTGCCCCGGTTTCGTGAACTTCCCGCTGGGGGAACCATGCATCTATTGTCATAGAAGCCGCGCCCCAAGCCAATAGCCAGATGGTGGGACACCGCTGCCCGGAGGTGTTAGCACTACGAGGGTTCCAGTTTGGAATTGAACATTGGTTTGGAGGCCTACAAACCCGTCAACCCAATCGTAACTACCTCATTACACGATAGTTGCGGCCAGATCGATGACCGTGATTACGGCGCAACTCGTTCCCCCGAACGGGGTTTATAAGATTGATGGCAAGATGGTGCAGGTCAAGGAGTGAAACGGCGCGAAGTGGGCGCCGGGGACGACACGATGGCCACTCGCCAGTGTTTTCCCAAGGAGAGTTTGCAATGAAATCGTGGAGGAGGTCTTACAACAGCTTCTTAATCGTCTTCGTGCTGGCCCTTACAGCTTGGGCCCAGGACCAGGCCCCGCAGGAACCGCCGGTCCAGAATCAGACCACGCAAGACCAGGCCGCGCCAGATCAGACCGTGCCGGAACAACCCAGCCCATCGGATCCTTCCGGCCGCGTCGCGCGCCTCAATTACATGAACGGCCAGGTTTCGGTCCAGCCCCAGGGGACGGGAGACTGGGTGCAGGGCGACAGCAATCGCCCCTTAACCAACGGTGACAATATTTGGGCCGATAAGGATTCCCGCGCCGAAGTCAGCTTCGGCACGGCGCGCGCCCGAATCGATGCGATGAGCAGTCTCACGCTGACCAACGTTAGCGACAACGCTATTCAGCTCTCGCTGCATCAGGGCGCGATGAATCTGCATGTTGCTCGCTTGAATGAAGGCGAAATTTACGAGGTCGATACCCCCAACATCGCATTTACTGTCGATAAGCCCGGCGATTATCGCTTCGACGTCGATTCCAACGCCGATTCAACTTCGGCAACTGTTTGGAAGGGCGCCGGCGATGCGACGGAATCGGGCGAGCCCGCGTTGCACATTCCGGCGGGCCAGCAGGTCAGCTTTACAGGCGGAAATTCTCCGCAGCATGAAATTCATCAGGCTCCAGCACCGGATTCATTCGACCAGTGGTGTATGTCGCAAGATCAGCGGGAAGAGAAATCGGCCTCCAACCGCTACGTCAATCCTGGTGTAGTCGGCTCTGACGATCTCGATCAGTACGGCAGTTGGAACGAAACACCGGCTTACGGTCCGGTGTGGACTCCGACCGCAGTCTATCCGGGGTGGGCGCCTTATACCTATGGCCAATGGAGCTACATCGGCCCATGGGGTTGGACTTGGGTTGACGCGTATCCCTGGGGATTTGCTCCCTTCCACTATGGCCGTTGGGTCTGGTGGAACGGCGGTTGGGGCTGGGCACCCGGACCGTATGGCTATCGTCCGTGGTATGCCCCTGCGCTGGTCGCATGGTGGGGCGGTCCGGGATTTGGGGTTGGCTTTGGCTTCGGATTTGGTTTCGGTGCCGGATTCGGTTGGTGCCCGCTTGGCTTCGGAGAGCCGTTCTTCCCCTGGTATCACGCGAGTCCGTACTACTTCCGCAACATTAATATCCGGAACACGCGGATCACCAACATCAACCGGGTCTCGAACAACTACTTCCACAACGGCGGTCAGACGCCGCTGTATGGAAGAAATGGCGTGGGCATGCCGCGCTTCGCCACTTCGCACAACGCTCTGACCGCGATGTCGCGAAGCAACCTGGAGCGTGGAACGCAGGTTCGCGGAAACTCGGTCCATGTCACACCGGCTCAGTTCAAGGGTGCATCGTCGCTCGGCAGAGTGGATGCGAATCCGAGCCGCTCGGCGGTACTCGGAGCCCATGCCGGCGCACCGGCCGCAAGGCCTTCCCCGTCAGCATTCTCACGGCCGACAGTCAGTCGTATGACTCCGCCGTCGAGCGCTCAGGCAAGCCGCGGTAACGAGACTGCTTCCCGTAACACCGCAGGAAGGCCGAGCAGTACCTCCATGAACGGAGGACGGTCTGTGCCGAGTCCGACGCAGAATTCGCGTCCTTCTAGTTCTGCAGCGAACCGGAATAACGAAGGCGCATTCGGCGGACGCAATGTTCCCAGACCGCCTAATGCATCGGTAGGCCAATCGCGAGGCGAAAGCCAGATGGCGATGAATCATTCGCCGTCAATGTCCAACAACTCGCGGTCCGTACCGCGTCCCTCCGAAGGCTCGGTCAACCGTGGCTCGGCCGCGCCGTATGGTGCAACTCACGGCGGATTCAACAACAGCGTTCCTCGGCCCACAGGGCGGGTGATGTCATCGCCGCAGGGAAGCTACGGCCGCGAGGGCGGCGGCTACTCAACTCGTGCCTACGGCGGCTATCCGTCCTCCGGACAATACGGCTCCTCTCGATTCGGCAGCTTCCCGCGTGGCGGATCGTTTGGTTCCACAAACCGCGGTTACTCCGCGCCGTCCCGCAGCTCTGGCGGGGGCTACGGTGGTTATCGCGGGAGCTCAGGCGGCTATCACGCTGGCAGCTCGGGTGGCTATCACGGTGGTGGCGGCGGATACCACGGTGGAGGCGGTGGTGGTGGCTTCCACGGTGGTGGCCATCGATAACCAAGAGCTCAATAAAACTGACAACGCCGCCCTTCAAGGCGGCGTTGATTTTTTGTCCAATCCGCTTGTGTACGACGATTAAAATTTTACCGAGCCTGTAACTTTTAAATCTTTTGACAATCTCATGACAACACTATCGGCCTCTTGGCCTACGATAGCGCCACTTCGCGGCGGGGTGCGAAACGTCTTTCAGCGTCACGAAAGGATAGGTCCCGACATGAGAAACAAAAGCTCTTTCCCCACTACCCTTGCTATCCACTTCCTATTCCTCTGTTCAGCCATTTCGTTATCAGCGCAGCTTTCGCAACCTAGGCCAGCGGTTGGCCCCGGCAGCGTGATCGTAACTCCTAAATTCGGCGGCACAATTCTCGGATTTGACGTTGATCAGAATGGCACCGAAGGTTTATTAAGCGAATCCTCTACCAGCGGCTGCGGTTATGCCACCGAAACCTTCGATCAGAAAACCGGCGCCATTATCAAAATCCTCAGCAAAGGCAGTTCTTGCGCAGATGACGAAGTCACTCGCGGAATCGTGGGCTCTTCCGTCGGACTCGTCGAACATGATCACTCGCTCAAGCTCGATTACTTTAAAGCGACCTACGAATTGGTCAACCCAGTCTCGGCGAACCAATTCAACGGCACCTGGACTCCGCCGGGCAACGAGCGGACGGAGATCTGGGCCACCAGTCACAATCAGGGCACGCCCATCAACGCCTTTCAGTTTCTCGACTTGAACAACCTGTTTGAGTACGGAGGTGCCTCGTTTGTTGCCGAGAACCAGTTCGGGCCGGCCCTGAACGTTGCCTATACCCCTTTCATTATCGGATTCGACACCAAGACCAACCAGGCAGTTTTGCCCAATGCCAGCCAACCCTTCGGGCCGACTACCCTGACGCTGCTCAACGTCAAAAACGGTACTCAAACAAGTTTTGTCGGCGTGGGCTCCGGGATCGACATGGGCGTAGCGGTCGACTCGGATGACGATATCGCGGTGACAGCTACCTTTGGCGACTCTTCTGTGGAATTCTACGATCTGAAAACTGGATCGGTCATTGCCTACGAGCCGCTGCCATTTTGTACGACGCCGGCCTGCACCGCTTACGATGTCGAGTACGATCCCATCCACAAGCTTTTTTTCGTGGCCCAGGCGATCTCAAGCGAATCCGGTCCGAGCACGATCTACGTATACGACACGCAGGGAAATCTCCAGGAATCACTGAATGGCTTTAATTTCACCACGGCCCGCTTCGATGTGATCCCCGTCCACATCGCGCTTCATCCCAGCGATCGTAGCGGCTTTGTCGACGTCACCAACAACCTGGGAGTAGGCGCCATTCAGTCCTTTACCTACTGATGCAAGCGGTTTTTCCGGACGGTTACTGCGGCTGGTGCAGCGGTGCTGCATTCGGCCGCCGGTCCGGCCCGCGCTTCACCAACAAAAATGTCAGCGAGATTACGATGAACGCCAACGCGACATAAATGACCACTGGACTACATCGCTTTCCTGCCAGCAACGCTCCTCCTTTAGACTGTGGCGGTTGAAAGAGCCTCAACTCAGGAATGCGCAGGCGCTGATGGATTCTCCTGCGAGCGGGATCCTTCTTGCGCAAGTTCCGCCAATTGCGCTGCAATCTCCCCCAGCAAATTCACCATGGCAAGCTGGATGTTGTTCTGAAACTTCAATTGCGGATCGGTGATCTTCTTGTTTTGTTCGGCAGCGTAGGCCTCGAAGTCTTTCTCGCTTTCGCGAATCTGTTCAGCAGTCATAACGCCGGGTTGATGCGGAAAGTCGCAGGGTGGGTTTTCTATCTAGGTTGTCATTTCGAGCGAAGATTCGTGATCCCGTCGCGGATCACGATCGGAGTCGAGGAACCTGCTGTCACCGCGGTAGAGACGCACGCCTACGGTACTTCCACCATCACATCGCCATTTTCCATCTTGATTGGATAGACAGCGATCTTTGCCGCTGGATTATGACCTGCTTCGCCGGTCTTCGGATCCCATTCCCAGAGGTGCCAGGGGCAGACCACTTTGTCATTTTCAATAACTCCCTGACCGAGCGGCCCGCCGCGGTGCAGGCAAACATTGTCCATCGCAGAGATCGCTCCATTTACATTCGCCACGCAGATGACCTTATCGCCGCACGGAAATTCTTTGGCTTGGCCGGGAGCAGGAAGTTCGGATTGAGCAGTAAGCTTAATCAGCATTTAGCACTTAGCCGATTCACGTCCTTGCTGGTCTTTCTGCACCAGCCCATACAACCAGATGCTAATTGCCAGGTGCCAAATGCTGAAAGCTGATAGCCGAGGCCTGACGGCTATTTCGGAGCCAGCGTTTGCGCGATCATGACTTGCCGCTTGAATGCCTCCACCATATTCGGCTCCAGCCTCACAGCGGTCGGCCGCTTGGCGATCGTCATCTGATCGATCTTGTCCTGCAGCTTCAGCAGCGCATAAAACAGGTTTTCCGGCCGCGGCGGGCAGCCGATCACATACACATCCGTGGGCACAATCTTGTCCACTCCCTGCAGCACCGCATAAGTATTGAACGGGCCGCCCACCGACGAGCACGCGCCCATCGAAATCACCCACTTGGGATCGGGCATCTGGTCGTAAATTCTTTTGACCACCGGCGCCATCTTCAGCGTGACCGTACCGGCCACGATCATCAGATCGCTCTGCCGCGGGCTGGGACGAAACACTTCCGAGCCGAACCGCGCAATGTCGAATCTCGCCGTCGACGAGGCAATCATCTCGATCGCGCAGCACGCCAGGCCAAACGTCATCGGCCACAGCGCCGACTTCCTCGCCCAGTTGAAAACGTAGTCGACCGTCGTGATCAGGAAGTTCTTTTCAAAGCGATTTTGCAGCCAGCTCATGAGCCGTCCTCTGCGCCAACAGCGTGGCGCAAGCATTCAGTCTAGGAGTCTTACAGGAAGGGTGTCAATTTCTGAATGGGGATAGCTATAGAGGCCGGTAAAATTCCTACACTTGCCAGCTGGGACGATGGGCACGCAGCTCTGTTGCACCGAACGGATTGGTGATATGCTTTGTTCCCGCTTGTGGAACTTACCGTGAAGCGATTACTTCTCTTTCTGATAGTCGTCTGTTTGCAAGCGTTCGCACAGTTGGGACGCCCTCCACTGCACCACTATCCAAACTCAGGCGCGAGTTTCGCGCCCGCCGTAGCCTACGACTCTGGGGCCGAGGCTGTTGGGGTAGCGATTGCCGACATCAACGGAGACGGCAAGGCCGATCTACTGGTTGCGAATTGTGGAGCTTCTTGTAACGCGGACGGTAATGTTGGAGTGCTCTTGGGCAATGGTGACGGCACTTTCCAGCCCGTTGTGAACTATAGCTCCGGCGGCATAGGTACTCGCACGGTTGTTCCAGCCGATGTCAACGGCGACGGCAAAATCGACTTGGTTGTTAGTAATGAATGTGCGGATACAGCTTGTGAATACGGTTCCGTCGGGATTCTGTTAGGCAACGGCGACGGCACATTTCAAACGGTAGTCACCTATAGCTCGGGCGGATACGCTGCGTTTTTTGTAGCGGTGGCAGATTTGAACCACGACGGCAAGCCCGATCTCGTAGTGGCGAACAATTGCACCAATAGGGGGAACTGCGACGGGACGATAGGGGTGCTACTTGGCAATGGTGACGGAACCTTTCAACCTGCGATTACCTACAGCTCAGCCGGATACAATGCCGAGTCGCTGATGATAGCGGATGTAAACAATGACGGCAAGCCCGACGTGGTCGTGGGCAACACATGTGCTGATAGCACCTGCGAGAACGGTTCGGTCGGAATTCTGCTTGGAAACGGTAACGGTACCTTTGAGATGGCAGTGGCATACGGCTCCGGAGGACATGGCACTCTTTCGGTGGCAGTAGCCGACCTAAACGCAGATGGAAATCCCGATATCGCCGTCGCTGATGAGGGCACTGCGAGCAACGGTTTAGTTGGGGTGCTATTGGGCAATGGCGATGGCACGTTCCAGACGGCAGTCAATTACGACTCGGGCGGGCAAACTGCTTACTCAGTGGCCATTGCTGATGTGAACGGTGACGGCAAACCCGATCTGGTGGCCGCAAATTATGGCAGCTCTTCGGTAGGCGTCCTGCTTGGCAATGGTGACGGAACTTTCCAAGCGGCAGTGTCATACGGCTCAGGAGCGCAAAGCGATGTATACGTGGCTGTATCCGACCTTAACGGCGATGGGAAACCAGACATAGCCGTTGCAAATGAGTGCGCTAGTAGCGGCTGCACGGAGGGGGCACTGGGCGTGCTCCTCAACACCACGACCCTCTCACCGAACCTTACCACACTGGCAAATTTTGATGGCGCGAATGGCGCAAACCCCTTCGCAAACTTGGTCCAAGGACTCGACGGAAACCTATACGGGACCGCAGAGTTTGGCGGAGCCAACTGCACGCCAGAACAAGGATGCGGGACGGTTTTCTCAATTACACCAACTGGAACCCTGACCGTCCTATACAGCTTTTGCCAACAGGTAAACTGCGATGATGGTGCAAGTCCAAGAGCACCCCTCGTTGAAACGATTAACGGCAACTTTTATGGCACAACTGAAAACAATGGCACACGCGACCAAGGCGTAATATTCAGAATCACTCCAACTGGGACTTTCACTACGCTCTACAACTTCTGCCAGCAACGCGGCTGTGCTGATGGAGCCAATCCGGTTGCGGGTCTTGTGCAGAGTAATGGCAATCTCTATGGAACTACCCGTTATGGGGGAGCCAGCAACTACGGTGAAGTGTTTGAAATATCGCCGACTAAGCTCACTGTCCTTTACAGTTTCTGCTCTCAACCAAATTGCAGTGATGGCGCTTATCCGGATGGTACCCTCGTAAAAGCATCCAACGGAAACTTCTATGGAATAACCAGAGCAGGTGGAATCTCTGGTTGTAATACCGGTGGGGGTTGCGGCACGGTGTTTGAAATCACTCCAGCTGGCAGATTGAGAACCTTATACCGGTTCTGTTCTCAAACTAACTGCAGCGATGGCTCGAACCCTGAGGACGGGCTGTTGCAAGCAACCGATGGGAGTTTATATGGGACGACTGAGTTTGGTGGGAATGGCTTTGAATGCGGTGCGGGGGGCTGCGGGACGATCTTCAAGATGACTCCAGGTGGACAGCTCACAACTTTATATAGCTTTTGCATTGAAGTAGGTTGCCCCGACGGCGATTACCCATACGCAGGTTTGGTGGAGGGTACGGACGGCAACCTTTACGGGGCCACTTCGGATGGCGGAGCTAACTGCACACCACTAGGGGGATGCGGGACGATTTTCAACCTTACGATTGCTGGGCAACTAACCACTCTCTACAGCTTTTGCTCTCAACCGAATTGCAGCGATGGCGGGCAGCCACTTGGTGGCCTCATCCAAGATACTAACGGGGTCTTTTATGGGACAACATACTTCGGCGGAGCAGCAAGTTGCGCCGTTAATGGATGTGGCACCGTTTTCAGCCTAGATATGGGTCTAGGGCCGTTCGTAACTTTTGTACGCAACGCAGGTAAGGTGGGTGAGTCTGGCCCCATTCTCGGGCAGGGATTCGCCGGGACCTACAGTGTCCGATTGAACGGCGTACCTGCAAACTTCACAGTTGTATCAGACACACTTATCAAAGCGACCGTGCCGCAAGGCGCGACCACCGGCTACGTCACCGTGACCACGCCCACCGGGGTGCTGACCAGTAACGTGCCGTTCCACGTGATTCCGTGACGCAAGCAGGGGAGGTCTCAAATGACGAGACCATATGGATGGAAGCTGCCCAGCGTCATCTTCTTCTGCTCTGTGCCGTGATGGCAATTGTGTCATCTGCACAAACCTTCACATCTTTTGCCCAGCGCAGCACGGTAGCAAATAAGGTGGCGCTCGCTCGGATTCTTGCCGACGTCGGGTCTGAGCTCTGCTTCGGTTGTCAACTACGATTCTGGCGGTTCTGACGCTTTTTCGATAGCTGTGGCAGACGTGAACGGAAATGGCAAGCTCCCGCGTCGTCAAACATGTGAGGCTGATCAAGCCTTGGCTTTAGCCGCTAACGTCGGGCATGGCGGCGTCCGAAAATTCCTGGCTGTCAGAATTTCGTGGACGCATCCATCGCAACACTCCCTCTTTGCATAGCCGCAGGATGGTTCGGCGGTTCTCGATAATCACACGCAGCCACGACGACTTCCCCAACATCGGGAAATAAATTCCTCGAAAACAAAGACGCGCCAGAAAAATATTGACGCGATCGCCTACATGCCCATCGTCCACCGCCGCAACTGCCTGCGCGAGCGCTTCCGGATCGTAGGAATGGGCCCAGCCGTAGTTCAGCTCAGCGTGCGCTTCTTCGATCGTCATCCTTAGCGGAGTATGCGCCATCGTGAAGGGAACGAAATCCTGCCAGTGCCGAGGACGGGTCAGCCGCCCGGTCTCTTGCAGCCGCTTATATAAAGGCGTTGCCGGCAAGGGCGTGAGCAGTCCGAAGACCGGCAGGCCGGGAGGCCATGTGCGGACCTGCTGCAAGGTGCGTTCCGCGACTCCCGGAGTGTCATTATCCATGCCGAAGATGAACGAGGTGATGGCGTAAATATTGCGTTGTGCCAGACGCTCAAGCACGGCGGCATAGTCGCTCGGCTTGCTGAATCCTTTATTCATGTCCTTCAGATTTACCGGATCGATCGACTCCATGCCGATAAAGATCCATTTCCCTCCCGAGGCGGCGATCAAATCAACCAGTTCTTCGTCGCGCAGCAAATTGGCGCTGATCTGCGCCACCCAGAAGACTTGGGCGTTGGCCGCGATGATGTCACGCAGCAGTGACTTGGTGCGCTTCACATTGATGGCAAAGTTATCGTCGATAAAGAATACCGCCATCTGGCCTTGCTCTTTGCGGGCACGGGCTTTCAACAGAAGCAATTCGTTGACTACGCTTTCGTTGGTGCGGAAGCGAATGGAGTCGCCGAAAAATCCCGTGACCGTGCAGAATTCGCAGCCATAGGGACAGCCTCGTCCCGATTCCACCGGCACGATACGAAAGGTTCCCCAGCCTTCCCGGAATTGCTTGAGCCAGGGGTGCATCAGTTTGGGAACCAGATTGAACTGGTTGAGATCGAGCTTGTCCCATGGAATGGTGGGATAGGGATTCAGCGAAGGTTTGCGCTCTTTCCCCGTTGCATCCAGGGACGCGTAGATTTCCTTCAGCTCACCGCGAGCGGCATCGTTCACGATTTGCGGCCAGGTCTCATCGGCTTCTCCCACGGCAACCGCATCGGCGTGGCGCGGGCCCCCATCGCGGCCAAGAGCTTCCTCGGCCTCTTCGGTCACGTGTGGCCCTCCCATGACCACCGGCACTCTCGTCGCCCGAATCGCGTCCGCCATGCGATACGCCCGGGCGACCATCCTGGTCATGGCACCGATACCGACCAGTCCGATGTTCTGGTCGCGGACGAATTGCGCAATTTGGGTTTCATCCATCGGTTGGGCATTGCCATCGATCAACAGAACTTCATGTCCGGCAGGCGTGAGTGCTTGCAGCAGGAACATCCAGAGGTGGGGCATAAAGTTGCGGGTGACCCCGTTGTCGGGGTTATAAAGCAGGATTCGCATACCACTCCTTATGTCACGGGTTTAGGTCGGCGGTTGTGGCGGAGGCTTAAATGTCTTGTGAAGGTTTGTCGCAGATTGATGTTCTGGTTGGCAGCATCTGCCTCGTCGCTTGGGATGGCTATGGGGTCATAACGAGAAGAACACTCGACCGCGACGAATTTTTCGTTGATCGTCATCGTTGCAACCGGCTCGGGTCATATCGAGTCCACTCAAACCTCATACGGTGCTGATGATCCGAAATCGTTGACTTCTACCCGCTCGAGCGACAGGACCCAGCTTCACTGTTTCGGGTTTGCTCGGGCCAGGGAAATTCCTTGGTCACGACATACGGGGCCGGCCCCGAAATCACTTTCACCACAGTAAACTTCCGTATCTTGTGTGTCTGGTCAATTTTGAACATTGGTGTGGTCAATTTTGACCACCCTCGCTCAGAAACGCCTTCAAACATGATGACCCATATTGACCATCCACATTCATGGGAGAGGTGCATCATGGAGACAAATGCCCAAGAGAAAACCTGGTGAGGAACTTCACCGCGCTGCAGTGGCACAGATTGCGAGAGAAATGGCCAGACCACATTCGACTACATCTGTGCAAAGACAATTGGCCGCGGAGAACCAGAAGAAAAACCAGCAAGCCGAACTCAATCGTGAAGAACGACGTTCAGAAGCGAGCTGTGAACGATCAAGCCGCCGTTGTAGTCCACGAAACCTAACCGTCTGAACTTGTTCATAAAAAAGCTGACCCGTGGCCGAGTGGTTCCCACCATTTCGGCCAATGTTTCTTGGCTGATTTCACCTACGTCGGTGGTTTGAGCCAACCCATCCTTCCCAAAGCGGGCCAGTAGCAAAAGAATTCGCGCCAGGCGCTTTTCGCTGGAATTGAAAAGTTGGTCAACCAAATCTTCTTCGTATCGAATGTTTCGGCTCAACAGATGAGTCACAAACAGCTCTGATAACTTTCGTTCATTGTAAAGGGCCCGTTTCATCGCCTTGTTTTCGATCCGCATCAGGGTACATTCGGTCATTGCCGACGCTGACCCGATTCGTTTGGCTTGGCCGACCAGGGAGCCTTCTCCAAAAAAATCACCATTACTCCATATGGCGACGATCGCCTCTTTCCCGGAGTGGGACACGACGGTTAATTTGACCTTGCCCTTCTGCACATAAAATACTGCGTCGCACGGGTCACCCTGAGCATAGATTGTTTGCTTCTTTTGAAAGGACACAATTGTCCTGCCCGTGCCAATGACGGAAAGAAAAGCCTTCGGATCAAATTGCGCGGCCTTCTTGGCGGCCATGGCTTCACCCTCGGGGGTCACATCAGCAGATTTCGAGCATCCGGCTCCGACGGATATTTTACTCCGGCTGGTGGGCGAGGGTGCCCGGTTCCGCAGCACTTCGCAAGGCTGGTGCCCCGAGCCTGCAATCGTCCCCTAAATAGCATCTCGACGCCAACGGTGATTAGCAGACAATCCCGGCAGAGCCGGGATTTCTTTTTGCCTTTGATTTTCTGTCTTAAATATGCCTTGACACGTATATACCATATAGAGTATATACAAAGCATGGAGTCTGCCTTCGAAATCATTGCCGAACCCAATCGCCGCGCGATCCTCGGCTTGCTCGTTTTGTCCGAACAGTCGGTGGGAGAGATCGAGCGCCGGCTTCGCATGTCGCAGCCGGCCGTCTCCAAACACCTGCGTGTATTGCGCGACGCCGGCTTCGTCGAAGCCACTGTGGACGCACAGCGCCGCCTCTACCGCCTGAAGCCCGAGCGGCTTCGTGAGGTCGACACATGGCTGGCCCAGTTCCGCCGCTTCTGGTCCGCCCATGTCGACGCGCTGGAGCGCTATCTCGACCGCGTGGACCCCAATCCGGCGAAAGAAGCATCACCGGCGAAAAAGCAAAAATCGGCGCGGCCTAAACGGCGCACTAATAAAGGAGAAAGAAAGTGAAAATCAAAGTCACCAGCCTCTACGTGAATGATCAGGACAAAGCCCTGCGCTTCTATACCGAGGTGCTGGGCTTAGTAAAGAAAAATGACTTCAGCGAAGGCCCATACCGTTGGCTCACCGTGGCCTCGGCCGAGGATCCGGACGGCACCGAGCTGCAGCTCGCGCTGAACAACAACCCGGCCGCCAACGCTTATCAGCAGGCGCTGTTCCAGCAAAACCAGCCGGCGTTCATGTTCTTCACCGACAACCTGCAGGCCGATTACGAGCGTATGCAAGCGAGTGGCGCCGAATTCACCATGCCACCAACCGACGTCACGGCCTCGAAGATTGCCATGCTGAAAGACACCTGCGGCAATCTCATTCAAATCACCGAACTGAAGCGCTGGTAAAGTCCCGTCCTTGGTCGATCACAGTGCGGGTTTTCGCCAACGACCAACGACCAACGACAAGCTCGTTCCACAATCTTTGAGGAGACCGTACATGAGCGTTCGCCAGCAATATGAGCCCGGCCCCGCGATCGGGGCGCAAGTCCGAAAAGAGGGAGACAAATGGACACTCATCCTCGTTCGGCAGCTACGCCATTCGCCGGAAAAAGTCTGGCAGGCGCTCACCGACCCGGCACAACTGCGCGAGTGGGCTCCCTTTGTCGTCGATGGCAGCCTGAGCACGATTGGAAAGGTGAATCTCACCTGGGTGGGAAACCCCAAGCCCATCGAAACGAACATTACGCGTGCCGAGGCTCCCAGCCTGCTGGAGTACGGCGATATGCGATGGGAACTCGAGCCGCTCGGTAGCGGCACACGCCTGACTCTGTGGCACAGCATCGATCACCGCTTCGTTTCCTGGGGCGCCGCCGGTTGGCATATTTCTTTCGACGTTCTGGATCGCTTGCTGGACGGAAATCCCATCGGCCGCATCGCCGGCGCCGACGCTATGAAGTTCGGCTGGCAGCGCCTGGTCGGCGAGTACGCCAAGCAGTTTGGGACGGAACCGCCCAAGTGGTGACTGGAGCACTTTGCGATCTCTGCGGTGAAATGCTTTGTGCAGTGAGTAGGTTAAAAAGTGAGGCCATGGCCCAATCGGCCAGCGGAGGAAAACGTCATGAATGCAAGCATCACGCGTACCATTTTTCGCTGGATCCACATCGTCTTTGCGATTCCAATCCTGGGATATATTTATAGTCCCTTCGACAAACTTCCCGACTACGCTTTCAAGACTCGCTTCATCTTCGTCCCAATCATGGTACTTTCGGGGTTGTGGATGTGGAAGGGCCACGTCGTTCGTCGTCTTTTTCGCAAGCATATGCCTGATAAACTTGGCGATCTCAGCGCTTCCTCTGTGCGTCCTTTGCGGTGAAGAGCGCTGAAGCGAAACTGGGATGCGCGGAAGCTCAAATTTTCTCGAGGTTCGAAATCCATGAACAAGAAAAATCCCAAGGTTGATGGTATTTTCCGTCAAGCGAAAAAGTGGCCTGAAGAACTTGAGAAATTGAGAGAGATCGTTCTGGACTGTCCCCTCACTGAAGAATTGAAGTGGGGTCAGGCATGCTATACGTCCGACGGCAAGAACGTCGTGATCATCCACGGGTTCAAGGAATATTGTGCGCTACTCTTTTTCAAAGGCGCCTTGCTGAGGGATCCGAAACACATCCTCATCCAACAAACGGAAAATGTTCAGGCGGGACGCCAAATTCGCTTCACTAACATTCGCGAGATCGTCGCCCTGGAACCCACGTTGAAGGTCTACATTTCAGAAGCCATCGAGGCGGAAAAATCCGGCCTGAAAATAAAGATGAAGAAGACTTCCGATTTTAAAGTGGCCGAAGAATTTCAGAAGAAATTAAAAGAAGTCCCTGCCTTGAAAACTGCCTTCGCTGCCTTGACGCCCGGGAGACAGAAAGGCTACCTCCTTTACTTTTCTCAGGCCAAGCAATCCCAAACCCGCGAATCCAGAATTGAAAAATGCATGCCGCGAATTCTCAAGGGCAAAGGACTATTGGACGATTAGAGCCCGGCCGCGCCTCTTGGCAACCCGGCGCCATTTTCACGCCTCTATTGGACATCTGTGTCTGAGTGCGCCCTACACAGGCCGATGTTGTCAGTTTACGTTCGCCCGCATCGCAGGGTAGACGGAATCTGCCCTGGCCGTCGAGCTCGCGCCGGCCCGGGAGTCCAAGCGATTTTCCTAACCATATTCCTCCTCGTGCTTGCGGCCTCGCCGTCGGCCGCTGCCACGCGTCACTATTACATTGCCGCCGAAGACGTGACTTGGGATTTCGCGCCGACGGGCATGGATCTTCTCCACGGTCGCTCACTTTCCGATCCCTGGGCCAAACAGACCAAATGGGAAAAGACCCGATTCATCGAATACACCGACGGCACGTTCTCCATTCGTAAACCGCAGCCGGAGTGGCTTGGCATTCTCGGTCCGATCATTCGTGGCGAAGTGGGCGACACCATCATCGTCGACTTCTTCAACCGCAGTCGCCGCCCCCACAGCATTCATCCTCACGGTCTTCGCTACGACAAAGCCAACGAGGGCGCTCTTTATTTGCCCAGTCAAGGACGCGGGGCAATGGTGCCTCCGGGCGGGCATTTTACGTATCACTGGTTCGTCAATGATCGCAGCGGTCCCGGCCCAGACGATCCCAGTTCCATCGTCTGGTGGTATCACTCGCATGTGGATGAGCCAACCGAGACCAATGCTGGTCTGCTCGGACCGATCATCATCACCGCCAAAGGGCAGGCGCGCGAAGATGGCAGCCCCAAAGATGTAGATCGTGAGTTCGTCACGCTATTCATGATCTTCGATCAGCTTGGCGGAAAAGATGCCGGTCTTTTTTATACGATTAACGGCTATATTTTCGGAAACCTGCCCGGCTTGCACATGATCGAAGGCGAGCGTGTGCGATGGTATTTACTCGCTATGGGGAACGAGAAAGACATGCATTCCCCGCATTGGCACGGCGAGGTCGTGCAGTACGGCCGCCATCATACCGACGTCATCGAATTGCTTCCGGGAAGCATGGCTACCGCCGATATGCTCGCCGATAATCCCGGCACCTGGATGCTCCATTGCCACGTTTCTGAACACATGGAATCGGGAATGATGGCGACGTACACCATTTCTCAGCCCCAGGCCTGCGCCAGCCCAATTCACTTTGCCGCCGCAGACTTTTGGAACAATTCAGGAAAGTTTCAAATCACGGTGAAGAACACCAGTTCCAAGCCGCTCCAGGGCATAACTGTCAGTTACGATTACTTGCAAAGTCCACAAATCCGCCGTCGGCCTTTCAATAATTTGTGGAATTGGCACACCGCCCTTTCGCCTGGACAGGAGCAGACATTTGTCATGCCCGGTTGGTTGCCTCAGTACGCCAATAAAGCGGAGGCATGGGCATTATTTCCGCAATCTGTAACCTTTAAGGATGGCACGCGCTGGCAGCCACAGAATTCCGAGCAATGTTTCGAACTGTTTTGGAAGAACAAAGATCATCCTCAGCTTACGGTTCTGCCGACCGCGCAAGTCGAACTTGACGAAGATTAGCCCGTGCTTTCGAGAGGGCGTCTCTCGAAAAAATCGGGGCCAAGCCTGTAAGCCTGGCCCCGGATATATCGAGCCAAAGTTCCAGCTCTAGTCGTTGACCTGGACGATCAAGATTTGCGAACCATAGGCTCCAGAAGAGTCCCAAGCCCGTATTAGGAGTGTATGGGATCCGCTCGAGGCTTGGATGTTTGTGTTAATGGAATTGACAGCGCCCGTGTTGTAGACAGGCTCCCCGTCAAGGTAGACATACCAACCGGTAATCTGATTGCCCTGGCTGGGCGAGGCCGATGCTTGTAGACCGATCGGCGAGTTGACGTTTCCATTCGGCAATGGAGTTACCACCGCCACCGCAGGTTCAGGGCTTACCGTCAAGAATAGGTTTTGAGCGCCCGACAATCCCGAGGTATCCCAGGTTCGCACCGTCACGTTGTGCGGTCCGTTTCCGATGGCGATATTCGTGTCGATCGAATTCGTCGCGCCGGCGTTGTAAACATCCGCTCCATCCACGTAAATCGACCATTTGCTGATCGTGTGGCCGGCGCTCGGTTGGGCCGACGCGATGAAATTGACCGGCGAGCCCAGGGTCAAATCGGTCGTTGGCGTGACAACCGAAACCGTTGGTCCCGCTGGAAGTACGTTCACCGAAAACGACTGGCTACCGTATGCTCCAGACGTGTCCCAGGCGCGGGCAATGATCGTATGCTGCCCGTTCGCCAGCGTAAGACTGGGATTAATCATGTTGACGGCTCCCGTGTTGTACGCAGGCGCTCCGTCCACGTAGACATACCATCCACTGATGCTGTTGTTCTTGCTCGGAATTGCCGAAGCTTCGAGCAGTAGCGGCGAGTTGACGCTGGGACCACCGGCTGTGTTCGAATTTGAAAGCGTTGGCGATCCGATCACCACTTGTGGCGCGCTGCCCTGCGCCACAAAGAAGTCAAACATGTCGCTCGTCGTTCCCGACGCTCCGGGATAGGTGTTGACATTGAGTGCATCAAGCATCGTGCGCAGCGTGTTCTCGTGCTTATACGGCATGGCTGTAACAGTGTGCGGCAGGACTTTAGGCCCGATCACCGCCGTATAGATCCACGAACCGCAGCCCCCATCGGTGCCGCCTCCGCATTCATCAAACGTGACAAAGATCAGGCCGTCCCCGCCAGGTTGAAAATCCGGAGTGTTAAGAATGGGCGTCAGGGTCTCGCTGAGAAATTGATCCGCCGCATTGAGCTGCTGTGCTCCAGTGCAGTTCTGCATGCCGACCGGGCAGTCGTGGGCGTCATGATTACCATCCGGCGCGATGATCATAAATCGCGGCAAGGTATTGTTCGCCAGGTCGATCGACAGCTGCGACAGATCCACTACCTTGTTGGCGCTATTGTCGACATTGCCCAGAACGTCGCTATACCACGTGGCCCCATTGTGGCGCCGGTAATAGTCCGTTCCGTTGGCATTGTCAGGAGTGGTGACCGTTCCTCCGGCAGCTGCATAGGATTGGGCATACACTTTCCAGGAGATGCCTCGATTATTCAATTCCCGGAAAATGTTGTCGTCGGTGATGGGATAGCTCAACGTTGTGTTCGGGTAATAGCAATCGTTGCCGCTGCAGAGAAAGTCATGCGTGCCCTGCGGCAGGGGCGAGCAATTTGCCGCCGACTCGCAACTGCCAGAAGCCAGCCACAAATAGTCGAGTAGCGAGCCGCCGCTGTCGGATTTGAAATTATTCGCGTACCCGTTGCTATTGCCCTGGCTTACCAGCCACGGCATGTTGGCGATCACATCATTGAAGTCGTGATTTTCATCGATGATAAGAATGACGCGCTGCGAGGAAGGAACTTGAGCAAAACCTGCTGCCGTGATGATTGCTAGAAGCACAACGACTGCAGACACACTTCTACGGAACTTCTTAAAATCCACGTAAACCCCCTTTGCGAAGTGCGGCCCTCGACGCGAATCGAAGGCGCCGCATTCCCTCTACCTCATAGCTTTTCTTGAGGTGTTGCGCGGCATCGTACTACGGGAATTTGACGGCTTCGTTTAAATTCTGTGAATAAAAGTGACTAAGGTGACCAGATGCCTTGCTGCGAGGGACATCTCGGGGAGTGCTCAAATTTGGTCACTCGAGAAATCAGAAGTACATCGGCGGCGATTTTCGCACACCTGTTGGTTCGTAGGGGTCGGTCAAAACTTCCCAGTTGCCAGAGCTGCACGTTTTCCATAGTCTTAGTCAAAAGGAAGTTCCCCATGATCAACGGGAAGCGCATCGCCGTAGTTTTGCCCGCCTATAACGCGGAAAAGACCTTGGAAGCTACGGTGCGGGAGCTGCCTGACTTGGTCGATATCCGCATTCTGGTCGATGACCATAGCTCCGATCGCACCGTCGAAGTCGCCCAGAGATTGGGACTGCCTTCCTTCGTTCATGATCGCAATTACGGCTACGGCCGCAATCAGCAAACCTGCTATCGCGAAGCGCTCGCTCGCGGTGCCGACGTCGTCATCATGCTGCATCCCGATTATCAGTACACGCCCTTGCTCGTGACCGCGATGGCCAGCATGGTCGCTTATGAAGTCTACGACGTTGTCCTCGGATCGCGCATTATCGGAGGTCAGGCGTTGCACGGCGGCATGCCGATCTGGAAATACGTCGCCAACCGCTTCCTGACCGCCTTTGAGAATTTTTTCCTGCGCGTCAAGCTTTCCGAGTATCACACTGGCTATCGAGCGTTCGCGCGGAACGTTCTGCTCACGCTGCCGCTGCTCGAAAATTCCGATGACTTCGTTTTCGACAATCAGATGCTGGCGCAATGCGTGCACTTCGGTTTTCGAATCGGCGAGGTTTCCTGCCCCACGAAGTACTTTGAAGAAGCCTCATCTATCAACTTTCGTCGCAGCGTGAAGTACGGCTTGGGGGTGGTAGCCACGTCCCTTCAATTTGCTTTTCAAAAATGGCACCTGGCCAGCTTCCGAATTTTCAGCGAAAAGGGTCGCCGCCTCGATCCCGGCCATCCTTCCTATTACGTGCATGGTGCCGCGGGAAAACAGCAAGCCCACACTGCCTGATTTCTCGCAAAGAATCTGCCACGAAACGCCCATCGCATGTGCTGTGCAAGCCCGAAGCTGCAAAATACTGCACATTGACAAGCCGAGGCCTCCGTTATATGTTTGCGGGTCGTAAGAGCTACTACTGCGCCTCGTTGCACGGGCGAATGCCCTCCCCATTCAAACCGCAACAGCGCGGTATGTTTTTCAACCCCAATACAAAGGACAATCATGATCCGCGGCCGGTCTTTCCCTCGTCTCTTGATCCTTAGTACGACCGCCATATTCGGTCTCTGTTTAGCATTCTCACTGACCGCTCTTCCCGCGCACGCACAATTTTCTTTGACCCAGGTCAGCAGCGACTCTTTCGGCAAATCCGTTCCCGGCCAGCATGCCACCGAGGTCGAACCCGGCACTTTTGCCTGGGGCAATACCTTTGTGAGCGGCTTTCAAGTCGCGCGCATCTCAAGCGGCGGTGGCGCGGACATCGGTTTCGCCACCTCCACCGATGGCGGCAAAGCCTGGACCCATGGCCTGCTTCCGGGTTTGACGGTCAATTATCAGAATGGAACCTACTCCGCGGCCAGCGACGCCTCTGTCGTCTACGATGCGGCTCACGGCGTCTGGATCATTTGCACCCTTCCTATCGGCAATGACGATTACGTTGCCGTCAGCCGCTCGACCGATGGCCTTAATTGGGGAAGTCCGATTCTCGTCACGAATATGGATGCCGACAAAAATTGGATCACTTGCGACAACACCTCAACCAGTCCGTACTATGGCCATTGCTATGCTGAGTGGGACAGCCCCGCCGAAGGCGACCTCGTTTACATGAGCACCTCGACCGACGGCGGCCAGACTTGGGGCGCGGCCAAAAATACCGCCGACGAACTTTTCGGAATCGGTGGCGTGCCGATGGTTCAGCCCAACGGTACAGTTGTAGTAGCGATTGCGAATCTAAGCGATGGCGGCATGAGCGCGTTCACGTCCACCGACGGCGGTGCCAGCTGGAACGCCAGCGTCAACATCTCCAACGTCATCGAGCACGGCGAAGCCGGTGGCATCCGCAGCGCCGGACTGCCCGGCGCCTCCATCGATGGCGCTGGCAACATTTACGTCGTTTGGTCGGATTGCCGCTTCCGCAAGGGCTGCGCCGCCAACGATCTCGTCTTCAGCGTCTCCAGCAATGCTAAGACATGGACCTCGCCCGCTCGCATTCCGGTGGTTCCGGTGAACAGTGCGGTTGACCTCTTCATCCCGGGCATTGGCGTTGATCCCGCCACATCCGGTAGCAACGCCCACATCACCGTCACGACCTACGCCTACCGGAACACGAATTGCACCACCTCAACCTGCCAACTGTACGTCGGTTTCTCGACCTCTCAGGATGGCGGCAAAACTTGGACTGCCGGCAAAGTCCTCGGCGGACCTATGAATCTCACTTGGCTGCCCAATACCTTCTCGGGATACATGGTGGCGGACTACCTTGGGACTTCTTATGTGCAGGGAAATCCCTTCGGTATCTTTGCCGTGGCCAAGGCGCCAACCGGCGGCGTCTTTAATCAGGCGATGTACACCACCAGCGCGCCGCTCATCGTCGCACCGAACGAGCCTACGTTCAGCTCTGCCGTCGACAAGCCCATCCCGGGCGTCAAGTCCGACAAGCCGCCCCGCAAGTACTACGACGACGACGGAGAATATCCCATTCCGCCTTCGCGTAAAGCCGATCTTCGCAAGTCTGCTAAGAAATGAAGGCCGCGGGGAAATTAAGGACTTGCATATGTGACTTTCATCCCGCCGGTGCTCAGGTACCGGCGGGATTTTGTTCCGAACGTGAATTCAATTTGAGAGGTTCTCCATGCTTCTGTCGCCCATCTGCCGTTCTTCACGCTCACTCTTGTTCATCGCCCTGTTATCTTTCATGACCGTCGCTGCTCAGGCGCAAAAGGGCCTGGTCGAGCTTAGCTCCGATCCATTTACCAACACCACTAGCCAGCACGCCACGGAAGTCGAGCCTGACAGCTACGCCGTCGGTTCGACGGTCGTCACTGCGTTTCAGACCGGCCGAATTTTCAGCGGTGGTTCATCCGACATCGGGTTCGCCACTTCCACAGATGGCGGCAGCACTTGGACCCATGGCTTTTTGCCCGGTATCACCACGTTCTACAAAAATGGTCCTTATGCCGCCGCCAGCGACGCGGCCGTTGTTTACGACGCCGCCCACGGCAAATGGTTGATTACCTCAATCGCCCTCAACAGCGGCGCCACCGGCGTTGCCGTTTTGTCCAGCAGTTCCACCGACGCTCTCCATTGGAACAATCCGGTCATTGTTAATGACAACAGCAGCTTCGCTGATAAAGACTGGGTCACCTGCGATAACACATCGAGCAGCCCTTATTACGGTCACTGCTATGTCGAGTGGGAGGATGCCGGAATCGGCGACCAGGTCGAGATGAGCACCTCCACCGACGGCGGCCAGACGTGGAGTGCGAAATCGCCCATACCGGGTGCCATCGGCCTTGGTGGACAGCCGATCGTCCAGACCAACGGCACCGCCGTCGTTCCCTTTCTGTCCTTTTCCAGTGGTGGCATTGGTGTCTTCACTTCCACCAACGGCGGTAAGAACTGGGGCAGTCTCGGGACAATCTCCAACGTTACCAGTCACTCGGTCGCCGGCAATCTGCGGGCAATCTATGAATTGCCCTCCGCCGCAGTCGACGGCGCCGGTACCCTTTACGTTGCCTGGTGGGATTGCCGTTTTCGCTCGGGATGTTCCTCCAACGACATCGTCTACAGTTCCTCGAGCAACGCGAAAACTTGGTCATCCGTCACCCGGGTCCCGATCGATCCCGTCACCAGCACCGTCGACCACTTCATCGAAGGCTTGGCCGTCGATCCCACAACCTCCGGATCTAGTGCCCACCTCGCGGTCACGTTTTATTACTACCCCGTGGCCAATTGCTCGCAATCCACCTGCAATCTCAGCGCCGGCTTCATTTCTTCGAGCGACGCCGGAACCACTTGGAACAAACCGACGGTGCTGGCCACCGGCATGAACAACAATTGGTTGCCCAGCACCGATTTGGGCCAGATGGTCGGCGACTATATCGGCACCTCTTACACCAATGGCAAGGCTTTCGGATTCTTTGCCGGCGCGCTTCCGCCACGCAGCGGGAAGTTTTTCGAAGTCATGGCCACCAACAAAGTCGGATTATCCGAGGAAGGTCCCGGTCCGCTGAGCGCAGCGAACGACAAGCCGGTTCCCAACGCGAAGTCGGACCACGGCCCATATCAGTTCTGGGATAGCGAAGGCAGGTTGCCCAGAAATCCGTCTGAAATGCCCGACCGCGACTAAGTCAAGAACGAGGAAAACTTAAATGAAAACAAAGTGCGTCTCTCCCAGCAGTCTCGTGTTCGCGGCAGCCCTCGTCCTGTCTGTCGCCTTTTTGTTGGCGGCTCAAGCTCAAGCCCAGAAAGGCTTGGTTCAGATCAGCTCCGACCCGTTCAAGAACACCACCAGCCAGCATGCGACCGAGGTCGAACCAGACACCTACGCATTCGGGTCCACTTTCGTGGCGGCATTCCAAACCGGCCGCATTTTCGATGGAGGCGGCGCCGATCTGGGTTTCGCAACGTCCACTAACGGCGGCGCGACCTGGACCCATGGTTTCCTGCCCGGAATCACTACCTTCTACAAAGGTGGAAAATACACGGCGATCAGCGATCCCTCCGTCACTTACGATGCCGCGCACGGAAAATGGCTGATTACCGGTATCGCGATTATCGACGGAACCGGCGTCGGTGTGACCGCCAGCAGTTCCAGCGATGGTCTCACTTGGAATAATCCCGTCAGCGTTCATCAAACCAATGGTTTTGACGACAAAGACTGGGTGACCTGCGATAGCACAGCCAGCAGCCCATTTTATGGTCACTGTTATGCGGAGTGGGACGCCGCTGCCGACGGTGATCAGGTGGAAATGAGCACTTCAACCGATGGCGGAGAGACTTGGAGCGCGCCGTTCAACGTCCCGGGTGCTTTCGGATTAGGCGGCCAGCCCCTCGTCCTGCCGAATGGTACGGCTGTCGTTCCTTTTGAGGGCAACGGAATTCAAGCTTTCACCTCAACCGACGGTGGCAAAACCTGGGGCAACGTGGTCATTGTCGCTAATATCAGCGATCACGGCGAGGGCGGCGAACTTCGCTCCGGTCCTCTTCCTTCCGCCGAAGTTGACGGCGGCGGCACGGTCTATCTGGTTTGGCAGGATTGCCGCTTCCGCACCGGATGCTCGTCCAACGACATCGTCCTGAGCACCTCGAAGGACGGCAAAACCTGGTCGACGGTCAGCCGGGTGCCAATCGATCCCGTCACTAGCACAGTCGACCACTTTATTCCTGGCATCGCCGCGGATTCCGCCACACCCGGACACCTCGGCCTGACCTTCTATTTCTATCCGGTTTCGAACTGCTCGCTTTCCACTTGCAAGCTGGGAGTGGGTTACATCTCTTCCCACAACGGCGGCACAACCTGGACTACGGGTAAGGTATTGGGAGTAGGCATGAACAACACCTGGCTCGCCAACACCAGCGGCGGATACATGGTCGGCGATTACATCTCTACTTCATTTGTGAATGGAAAAGCCTACGGAGTTTTCGCGGGCGCCCTGCCGCCCAGCGGCGGCAAGTTCCGCGAAGCCATGTACACCCCAACCATCGGCATGCTCCAGGAAGGCTCCGGACCGCAGTTGAGTTCGGCAAACGACAAGCCTATCCCCGGCGCTCACTCCGATCACGGGCCGAGCCAGTACTGGGACCAGGAACACAAGCTGCCGAAATCCGTTCCGCCTCAGCAACACTAGAATGTTTTCAAAAGGGTTACCCCAGCCTTCCGCGTTCTCCGCGGAGGCTGGGGATGTTAGCACTCAAGGCGTAATCTTAAACACCGTTCCACACCCGAAGAATCCGCAATTCTCGTCTCCGCCCTGGCTCGCCGTTCCATACAAATTTCCCGCCGAATCAAGAATCAACGCCCCCGTCGGATACGCCCCGTCCGGCGAAGAATTAAAACTATGCAGAATAGTGAAGTTCCCGGTGCTATCAATTCTGAACACCGATCCATACCCATTCACCCCGCCGTAGTAAGTCGTGCCATATATGTTCCCCCGCGCATCGACTACCACCGGGCCCATAGGATTAACGCCGTCCGGATCTCCCGCGAAGCTGTGCAATAAACTGAAATTCCCGAATCTATCGATCTTGAAAACCGTTCCATACCCTCCAGCGGTTCCCCCGTACTTGGTCGTGCCGTAGCCATTGCCAGCCGAATCAGTCGCTAGTCCGGCGTACGGATTTTCTCCGTCTGGCGTGCCCGCAAAGCTGTGCAGCAAAGTCAGCGTGCCATCTTTGCTGCAACTGAATACCGCCCCAAATCCTCCGGCGTTTCCTCCGTAAACCGTCGTCCCAGAAAGGTTGCCGGCTCTATCGATGATCAATCCCGCCTCGGGATCTTCTCCATCCGGTGTCCCCGAAAAACTATGCAGCAGGCTGAATGCGCCGTTTCGCCCTAGCTTGAACACTGTTCCATAACCACCCGCAGCCCCGCCAAACCGAGTCGTCCCGTAGCCATTCCCCTCACCGTCTCCAACCAGCGTTCCATACGGATCGGCGCCATCCGGATTCGATGCGAAGCTGTGTAGTAAACTCAACTTCCCGCCCCGGTTCAGCTTGAAAATCGTTCCAAATCCGCCTTGTGTGCCACCGTACAAGCTCGTTCCATATAGGTTTCCCGACGGATCGGCAACCAATCCGGCGTACGGGTCCTCGCCATCCGGCGTTCCCGAGAAGCTATACAAGACGTTTTCATGGCCGTTGGCTCCAGCCTGAAGATCGTTCCAAAACCACCCGCCGTTCCGCCGTACTGCGTCGTCCCGTACAAATTCCCGGCCGCATCTGCGATCACTCCCGCATCCGGCTGTTCTCCCTGCGCCGTATTCGTGAAGGTGTACAGCACCGTGAACGTCTGCGCTTGCGCTACCGGACGAGCCGTCACCGCCCACGCCAATAGTGTTGCACCAATGATCAGCTTGCTTATCCCAAGGTCAAATTTTCCTGGCCGCATCGCATCCCCCTCGATTCAAACTGACTTTCCCCTCCGCTAGGCGCAACATTGTAACCCAGCTTTTCGTAACGCAATGTCGGAAATCCGCCTCAGGCGCGGTTTCTCGGCGGATTTCCACATGTGCTATTCTCCCGTCCCAGCAACTTCGCTCCGCGCCGATTGCCAGAAATCGCCAGCATTTTCGTCATGCCTCGAAGATCTCGCATTCCACTTGCACCAACTTTCGTCATGCCGTTGTGGAGTGCCTGCACTTGCTTCGATTCAAAGCACATGCGCGCTCGCGTTTTTCATTGACTCTAAAAATGGATCAGTTAAAAACATAATCGTTCTTTGACACGTTCCCGAGTTTATCCGGTTGGTGCGGCGTCCGGGACTCAAGCAAAGTCACTTTCCCATCTCAGGATGTGGAAGGAAGGCAAGCAAGGGTCTATAGCAAAGCGCTGGTCGAGGCGAACAGGAACATCATGTCAAAGGCAACATTGAGTCCCGAGGCGTTGAACTGATTTTTCCGGTTGGCGGTTAGCCCGGAGCCCAAGCACAATCGCAACTGACGCAGGCCGCAAGGTCAGCGACGACCGCAGGTTGGCAAGGGTCTAAAGCGAGCTACTGGCTGAGACGAATCGGATCAACATCACCTCGGGACTCTTAATTTTTTCCCGGATTCTAAATCACACACCTGGAGACAGCCGCCCTCAGCTGTCCGGTCGAGCACCGCTCGGCACCCCTGATAACTAATTACGGTGCGGGTGCCCCGCTCCTTGCCGCTTTTGCAAGGGGCGGGTGATTGCCAGTGCATTAGCGTCGCCATCCCCCGTCATCCCGACCGAAGAAGATCGTTCGTTTAAAAAAGCGATCTTTGTAGTGGAGGGACGTGTTGTTGACCTCTCTCGGTTTGTCATGCTGAGCGAACAACGGACCTATACATTTTGATCGGGGCATCGATCGACCACGCTTCGCAGGGGCGGGTCAAAGTAGCCCAGCACGTAAGGCCTGGGTGGGCGTGCAAGCCTCGGCCTACTCGCTAGTGAGGCGCAACGCCCTTGCCGCTCGGGACGCAACCCAGCTCCATCCCCCTCAAAACACGCCAAATCCGTCTCTTGACATATAATCACAATTAGCGATATAAATATCGCAATTAGCAATATGACACTCGGCGACAAAATCCGCTACCTGCGCGAGGTGGAAGGCTCGCTGCGAGAACTCGGCCGTCCCATGACCCAACAAGAACTCATCAAGGCGATCAAAAAAGAGACCGGCAAAACCATCAGCCAGTCCTACATCTCGCAGATCGAGAGCGGCAGCCGCCGCCACATGACGCAATCCACGCGCGCCCTGCTGGCAAAGTTCTTCAAAGTCCATCCCGGTTTTCTGGTCGACGATCCTGACGGCTATCACGCCGACCTGATTTCCGATTTGCGGACCACCGAGGGGCAGCTCGATGTTTGGCTGCTCCAAGGATCCGAGCGCTTTGCGAGTGATCCCGATGTTGGCGACGTCCTAATTAAGGTGGCACGCCACAAAGACACGCGCCGCTGCCTGATCCTGCTGGGCGCCATTCTCGATACGCCCGGCCTCGCCGAACGCCTGCTTGAGGCGCTGAAACCCGAAGCGGCGCTTGGCCGTAACAAACCCATGCCCGGAGGGAGGTGTGCGCAATGACCTGGGAGAATTTTTATCTCGCGTGTTTTGCGCTGGGCTTCATTTTCAGTTTTGTGTCGTTTCTGCTCGGCGGATTTCACTGGCATCTGCCGCACTTTCTCGGCGGCGGGCATCTTCACGGGCCGGACGTACACATTCACCAGGGCGGCCACGGAGCCGGTCCCGTGCGAGGGCATGCGGAAGCGCCGTTGCTGAATCCTGTGTCCCTCGCGGCTTTTCTCGCGTGGTTTGGCGGCGTGGGATTTCTGCTGAGCCGCTTTTCCGCAATCTGGTTCGGCATCGGCCTGGGCATCGCTTTGCTCAGCGGAGTGACCGGTGCAGGGATTATTTATCTCTTCCTGAGCCGGGTTCTGATCTCCGAAGAAGAGAATCTTGATCCCGCCGACTACGACATGATCGGCGTGCTCGGACACATCTCCATGCCCATTCGCGAAGGTGGAACGGGAGAGCTGATTTATTCGCAGGAAGGCACTCGCCGCACCTGCGGCGCCCGTGCCGAAGATGGCAGCGTGATCGCTAAAGGCACAGAGGTCGTCGTCACGCGATATGACAAAGGCATCGCATATGTTCGGCTCTGGACCGAGATGTCCGGCGAAGCAGCATCAGGAAGTCAAAGGTGAAACTCCGCGAACTCAGCGCGGCGCTCGTTGATCTCTGCGATGAAGGTTTTTGACGTAACAGGAGGCGTTATGTTTGGCGGAACTTTAGTGGAAATCTGGATCATCATCGGCCTGGTTGTGTTGGCCACGATGTTCCTCATGAGCATGTTGGCTAGGCTGTATCGCAAAGCGGGACCGCACGAAGCGCTTGTCGTCTACGGCTTCCGTGGTACCCGCGTAGTCAAAGGTCACGGCACGATTATCTTCCCGATGATCGAAAACTGCCGGCTGCTGTCGCTCGAGTTAATGTCGTTCGACGTGGCGCCGCAGCAGGATCTCTATACCAAGCAAGGCGTCGCGGTCACGGTCGAAGCGGTCGCACAAATCAAGGTCAAATCCGATACGGAATCGGTTCTCACCGCGTCCGAGCAGTTCCTGACCAAGAATCCCGCTGAGCGCGAAGGCCTCATCCGCCTCGTGATGGAAGGCCACCTGCGCGGCATCATTGGCCAGCTCACGGTGGAAGAGATCGTGAAGCAGCCGGAGATGGTTTCCGATCGCATGCGCTCCACCTGCGCAGACGACATGAACAAGATGGGGCTGGAGGTGATTTCGTTCACCATCAAGGAAGTCCGCGACAAGAACGACTACATCACCAACATGGGGCGGCCGGACGTAGCGCGCATCAAGCGCGATGCCGACGTGGCCGCGGCCGAAGCGGATCGCGATACTGCGATCAAACGCGCTTTGGCGCAGCGGGAATCTGCGGTGGCGAAGGCGCAAGCCGATCAGGAAACCGTGCTGGCGCAAACGCTCTCGCAGGCGAAGCAAGCCGAAGCGACGCGCGATCTCGAGGTCAAGAAAGCGCAATTTCTCGAAGTCACCAAGCGGCAGCAGGCGCAGGCCGACAAGGCTTACGACATTCAGACCAACATCATGCAGCAGCAGGTGATTGCTGAGCAGGTAAAGGTGCAGCAGGTCGAAAAAGAGCAGCAGGTCAAGGTGCAAGAAGCCGAGATCAATCGCCGCGAGAAAGAGCTGATCGCGACCGTGCTCAAGCAGGCGGAAATCGAGCGTCAACGCATCGAGACGCTGGCTGCCGCGGAGAAACAACGCCTTATCGCCGAAGCCGAAGGCCATGCGTCTTCGATTCGCGCCCAAGGTGAAGCTGAGGCCGAGATCATCTTCAAGAAAGGCGACTCCGAAGCGCGAGCAATGAACGTGAAAGCCGAGGCCTATCAGGAGTACAACCAGGCCGCGGTCATCGACAAGTTGTTCACCAGCTTGCCGGAGATCGTGAAAGCGCTAGCGGCTCCGCTCGCCAACGTCGACAAGATCACCGTGGTCTCGACCGGCAACGGCGACGCTTCTGGCCTGAACAAGATCACCGGCGATTTGACGAAGATGGCGGCGCAGGTGCCGGCGCTGTTCGAGACGCTCTCGGGCATGTCGATGAGCGAACTGCTCTCGAAAGTCCGTCTGATCGGTGACAAGACGGCAAAGCCCGAGGCATTGCCGCCGCAGAAGTAAACCAAACGTGGTGGCCCAGGTCCGCGCCCGCTTTTTGGGCGCTGACCTGGGACGAAAGAGGTTTGCAATGAAAAATTACGCGAGCATCATCGGAGCATTCGTCGGCGGTATCATCGGCGCAACGATTGGGCAGTCGCTACATCACCCGACAGTCTGGCTTCCGCTAGGTGTCGGCATCGGCCTGGCGATCGGCATCGAGATCCGAGAAAAACATATTCGCAGTTTGAATTGTCATCACAATTTGATTTGTCATCCTGAGCGCAGCGAAGGACCTATGCACTCCAGATAAATGCATAGGTCCTTTGCGGCCCGAAGGCCACTCGGGATGAGCCAGAAGCTAGCAGCTAAGAAAAAGGAGTCCATCATGGCATTACTAGAGCGGGTTTCCACGTTAGTCCGGGCGAATCTCAATGACCTGATCGATAAGGCCGAGCACCCGGAAAAAATGATCAAGCAAGTCATTCTCGACATGCAGAACCAACTCCTGCAGGTGAAGACGCAGGTGGCCATCGCCATGGCCGATCAGCATCTGCTGGAGAAAAAGCAGAAAGAGAATGAAGACAAGGTGGCCGAGTGGATGCGCAAGGCCGAGCTCGCCGTCGACAAGAAGCAGGACGACCTGGCGCGCGCGGCGTTGCAGCGGGTGGAAAGCTATCGCGAGCTGTGCGACGGCTTTGCCCAGCAGATCATCGACCAGAAAGCGCAGGTGGAGAATTTGAAAACCGCACTGCGGCAACTGGACCAGAAACTAGCCGAGGCGCAAGCCAAGGCCGATCTGCTGATTGCGCAGCATCGGCGGGCGCGCGCGGTAGGCAAAGCCAGCGACGCGAAAATGGCTGGCGGCAACGGCTCCAGTGGCGCGGCCTTCGATCGTATGAAGCACAAAGTGGCGCGGGAAGAAGCCCTGAGCCACGCCAAGTCGGAACTGGCCGCGGACGACATGGAAGATCGCCTCGCCGCGCTGGAGAAAGAAGACAAGATCGAGCAGTTGCTGGCGGAGCTGAAGACGAAGAGGGGAGCGTGATATTGTGTGGGGCGGGCGCCCTCGCCCGCCCAGCTGCAAAGCTTATGCAGGGCCGGGAACAGGTCGGCAAGGATTGGCCTAAGTTAGCGTCAAGGGAAGGGCGAACAGACGGCTCAAGCTGGCGTAAACACACTGTTACGGTAGATTGACAAATCTCTCCTTGACCGCTTGTTCCCGAAATCGGATAATTCCTGGCACTCGGCAAGCCGCTCGTTAGCTCCCAACCTGTGGATTCGCCGAGCAGGGTCCCTGTCTCTCGCGTGAAGAGGCCGCGAATAGTTTTCTTCCGGAGGTGCCAAATGACGAAACTGCAAAGGGCTGAGGTTGTGTTTTTCGATTTGCTAGCGCCGACAATTTCCGTTTCAGACCCGCCAAACGGCGAAATGCTAGCTCTTGGTGAAACTACTTCAGGTCCGAGCTATTCCTTCGCGGAAATTCTCGAACGCTTTCTGTTGATATGCGCTCTCCTTTTAGGCGTTACGACAGCAGCTTGGTGTGCGGACTATAGGGTCGTGTATAACTTCAAATCAATAAGCAGCACGCCTTCTTCGGGGCTCGTCATCGACGCGCAGGGTAACGCCTATGGCGTGACCGCGGAAGGCGGCCGCGCCAATGCAGGGTCCGTCTATGTACTGTCCCCGACTACTGGGTACCACCTCTTGTGGCCCTTCAGCAAGGGCGGTCCCGGCGGAGACAATCCGCAAGGTAACCTCCTGATGGACGCCGCGGGGAACCTCTATGGCACAACCGTGTACGGAGGGAGGAAGGACCATGACTGCGCCTACGACAGCTGTGGCGTCGCGTTCGAACTCTCGCCGCCATCGGGCGGCTCTGGCTTATGGACAGAAACGGTTCTTTACACTTTTTGCGCGGAGTCAAACTGTACCGACGGCGCGAATCCATTTTCCGGGTTGATTTTCGATGCCCTCGGAAATCTTTACGGCACGACTTATGTCGGCGGAGACAGCGGTGACGGAGTGGTCTTCGAATTATCGCCGACTTCCAGTGGGTGGAAGGAGAGTGTCCTGCACAGTTTTCAAGGGGCCCCGCATGACGGCGATTTTCCGTTCGGCGGTTTGATTTTTGACGCTTCCGGAAATCTCTATGGGACAACTTTTACTGGCGGAGAATACAGCGGCGGCCTAGTTTTCGAACTGTCTCCCTCCGGAAGTGGCTGGGTCGAAACCATACTTCACAGCCTTGGTGCAGATGGAGACGGCTTCTGGCCCGAGGCGGGACTAGCTTTGGATAGTCAGGGCGACCTGTACGGCACAACCGCTTATGGCGGTAACCTGACGTGCGCGGTCGATGGTTGTGGCGTCGTATTTGAGTTAAAGCCGACAATTGACGGAGGCTGGACCGAATCCATTATTCATACCTTTGGCGGGGGTGACGGAGAGAATCCGTTCGCCAACGTCATACTTGACGCAGCGGGGAACGTCTATGGCACGACTCAAATCGGCGGGGGGCGGGGATGTTCGGGAGTAGATGGTTGCGGGACGGTGTTCAAGTTGACTCTGGAATCGAACGGTCAGCGGATGGAGACCTTTTTGGGCCTAGCGGGCGACGCCTACGGCGACCTGCCAAACACTCCTGTGATCCTGGATAGTGCTGGCAATATTTACGGCACTGCGAGCGGAGGAGGAGCCAATAGCAACGGGGTCGTGTTCCGAATTACCCAATGGGAGTCCAATGATTGACTCGGCGATCTAATTCGGCAGCGTTGTCGTAACGACGTTCGCGATGCTCTGGACAACCAGTGATTGGTTGGTAATCAAATCGCCTTGATCGGCCGCAAACACGTAGACCTCGATCACTCCACGATTCACTGCATAGACTAGGCGGGCATCGGGACTAAACAGCAGCCAGGGAGATCCAGCATCCGAGTTCGCGAGAGGAATGACGCTAGGGGTCAAGACAAGTCTGGATGCAGCGAAATTGACACGAGCAATTTCTATCTGGTTTGCGCTTCCATTCATTATGAACAGGTTCCGGCTGGTGGGATCGAAACTTAGGCCATATAGAACGTCGCCGCAAACAGCTTGCATGTCCGTCGAGCACTCGAAAGTGTCACCGTTCGGCGACGCGATGGTCAGCTCCCCGGCGCCCGGCCCGCAACAGTTTTGCGCCGAAGCCACCACGGTATCACTAGCGGCCACCGCAACAACGTTACCACCGCAATCCGCGGATGTTCCGCCTCCCTGTGGTCCCAATCGCCCGTTAGCCCAGACGGGGTAATAATCATAGCCAACGATGCAAGTAAACGGTGCATTAACCGTGTATCCCGTCCACAGCTTTGTTCCGGTTACGCCAAACCCAAAGCTGGCCAGCCATTTGTATGGGTCCGGACCGTAGGTGGCAACGACATCGCCGGTATCTGTAAGCTTTCCTGTCTGTGCATCAATGGTGAATAGAACAAACTGCGCATTGTAGTTGTCGTTGGAGTCAATCCAAGACATCACCGCATAGGCATAGTGTCCCATTGGATCGACCACGAAACTCGTTATTGGACGAGTGAAGTTGGCCAGCAAGTGCTGGATCGGCTGGCTGTTTGGCAGCCCCTCTGCGTCGGTCGGATACACCCATAAATCGGACGAATCCCAAACGTACAAGAAATTCTTGCCATTGATCCACAGCGGAGTAAGAGTTCGACTGGGCAGTGCGACGGCCCCGATTTGAATGGCGAGACCGGTGTTTGGGTCGACATTATAGGTCAACACGTTTGCCGCGGCGCTTGTCCGCACGACGTAAAGTACCTCGGTGGATGACGCCAACAAGAAGGGGCTGAACGCTGCAGACAACACCAAACCAAGCAACAAACTTTTGACTCTCCGCATGATGACCTCCCCCGGTCGATCCCTGCGAATCGGACGCGCCCAGTAGATGACAGGAAGTGGAGTGGGGTTGCTCGTAGGTCCGTGAGGCGCAACGCAGGCAACGCTGCCGGCGGAGTGGCCCAGGTTCGCGAGCCGGATTTGCGGGCTAACCTGGGGTGTCGGGGGGCGCCGACGAAGCGTTGCGTGATATTTGCGCCCCTCGTTCGACTCCTCTTCGTTGCCTCTCGGAGCTCCCTAAGGGCAGGCTATCGGCGCGTGCATCGAATGTTACTGCTTTTTCGGCATCGCTGAAGCGACGCCCTATAGAATCTGGCGCGGACAGGATGCAAATCGTACGGAGTGGGCGAAATGCAATTGCGGCGACGCGTGCCCGCGAAAGAACGCGCAAAGACGGAGTACCCAGCAAAGGCATGGGGCACTACGTCTGATCAGTTCCGTACCGGCACTGTATCAGCCGGAAAGCTGGTGACGTCCGCCGACCCCATATAGCCGGTGGCGCGGTCGCGAACCAGGATGCGAACGCGATGGGCAGGGCGATCGACCGCCAGCTTCACGGATAAATCGACAACTCGCCGCTTCGCATCCTCGGGCGTGGATCGAAGAACGAACGAGAAAGGGTGAGTTACTAAATGAACCGGGCGGCCATCCGATGCAAAGTCGGCGGAAGCAATGTCAAGGTGGCATTGCACGGTGCCGTTCGCGGCAGCATCCCACTGTAGGGCCTTCGCTTCAATGGCGATTCCAAATTGTCCTTGCGGCTCGCTTGCCGAGAGCGTGACTTTCGCCAGATGCACGGGAATGCTGGCGAAACTCAGAGGATCCATGAGCGCATACGCAAGGTTCGTCGCGGTTTCCTTGTCGGTGGGTGGGGCGGGAGTCGCCAACGCATAGTAACCGTCACGCGTATGAGCCACCAATCCTGGCTTAGCGACTGTCAGTTTGACCTTGCGAAAGCTGCCGTTGAAGTTATGATCGGCAGGGTAGTAAGACAGGGTGTAGTAGTTCTCTCCCTCGGCGATGCTGGAAGCGATCTCCCGATCGACATCCTCATGACCATAAAAACTGTGCCCACCGGTCTCGTTGGAGAGAGTGGTGAGTGCCAGGTCGCTGAATGCGATTTGCTTGTCGCGCGTCAGCGAGGCGGCTTCGTCGGATGTTCGAATCCGCGAGTCAAAGGGAGACCTTCGACCCATCCCCACGCCGCGTGGATCCACGGTGTAGATGGTCATGCGTGCGCGCAGCAACTCGTCCGATAGCAGGCGGATGTCGTCGAAAAGCTTCTTCTGCATGTCTGCACTGATTCCATCGGCGATGAAAATGGGAAAGCCGGGGCTAATCCACACAAGATTGTTGCGCCTGCCCGAGCCAAGGTTGGCGATGGCGATGGAATGCAGGCTGCGGAAGGAGATGCTAATTCGCTCTCCTGCGCCCTCGACTCCCTGACCGAGCCGCCACGGGATAGCCGGACGATGGTGCTCGAGGGCGGTTTTTAGTTGATTCGGATCGCGGGTGTAGTCCTGCAGAACCATGAGGCCTTTGTTGGTGAGGGCGAGGAGCGCGGTGGGATCGTCGAGCGCTTTGCTTGCGCTGAGCAGTTTCTGCATCGAGTAGCGCGCATAGGCAAGGTCTTGGAACCGCGTATTCATTTCGTCGATGAGCAGGATAGTGTGCGGCAAGCCTGAGAGATCATGCGGCCGGGTGCTCCGCCGCGGCTCGATCGCTTCGAAGGACGCGATCTCCTGCGGCTGGCCGTCTTCGGTTAGATGAAAATCCTCTTTCGTCAGACCGCGAAACGGGTGTTTGCCTTTGTCTTCGGCGACCACATCCAGCACAACCGCCCGCGTGACGGCGTTGAATAGTGGCGGCCCCGCGGACTGCGTGTCCGGCACGGAAGCGCCTTGCTGATTCATCGAGGGCGAAGATTGTGCCAGCGATGTTTTGTAAAGCAGGAGTGATGCTGCCGGCAGCAAGAGAAGATACCGCAGACGAAACAACATGAAGCACGCCTTCAGCCGCACAGATTTTCCTGCCGACATAGTTGTCCCCGGCGAGGAATGGACGATTATACTCTGGGGCTCAAAATTATCCGTGAAGAAGATCGCCGGGTGGGGGCAAAGGCAACAACGCAAGAGTGGCGGCCCGCAGAGATCTGTCGTCTCCAGTTACACTGCTCTTATGGAGAAAGTCTTTCATTTCGATTCGCCGCCGGAGGCCTATGTCGCCGACGCCGCGGTGCTGTGTTGCTTCGACGAGCGCATCCGTGTGGCCACACAGAAATTCCTCAAGCATCTGGGAATTTTGCGGCCGGACATGATCGTGGTGGCCGGAGGGGCGAAGACGCTTGCGTCACCCCGTAACGATTTCGAGCGCGACTTCATCCTGGAACAGGTGCGCATGTCGATTCGCCTGCATGGAACCAGGACGCTTTTTCTAATGAGCCACTCAGATTGTGCGACGTACGGGGGCTTGGCGGCGTTCAATCACGATCGCGGCAGGGAGGCACATCATCATCAGGCGGAATTGCAGCATGCCGCTGAACTGGTGAAAGCGAACTTTCCAGAGTTGAAAATCCGGCGCTTCTTTGTTGCATTCGATGGAGTGCATGAGGCAGACCCGCCGGAACATCGCCACGAATCATGACTTCGGCGGTCCGAATTTCTCGGTGATGTCTTTCGGCAATTGCTGTTCCAGCCGCTCGGCCAGCCATGTGCTCAGCTTGCTGCCGGCATCGGCGGGAAGAGCCATAAATTGCAGGCCCGCGTGGCCGAGTTCGTTGCTCCAGCAAACCTTGGCTTCGGCGTTGATGGGCACCGAGAGGTCAGGCAGCACGAATTGCACCGACGCATCGCTGCCCGCAATCAGCGAGACCGGAGTTTTCAGTGCTACGCCGCGTTCGCTGATGTTCACCATCTGTCCGGGAAGCTGAGGATTGCCCGAACGGCGCACCAGCACCGGCACGGTGATGGGATAACGAAAATAACGCCGCCGCTCCCGCAAAATCGATCCGTACGCCGCGCGGACCGTGTGACCTAACGAGTCCACGCTCAACGGCCGTTCCAACAAAAAGTGCGCGCCTCGCTGCAGCGCAAGCCCGGCTTCTTCGCGGCTGCTCGTGATAGCAAAAGTGACAGCGGTGCGGTTCGACGGCGATTCGTGTATGTGCTGCAGGAGGCGCATGGCGCGATAACCGAGCACGAGATCGATGATGACCGCCTCGAATTTACGGCTGTCGAGCATCTCGGCGGCCTTATCGAGGTCGGTACAGACTCGAATCTCGATGGCAAACTGTTGCAAAGGCTTGCTCATCTGCTCAATCACAACCATGTCTTCTGAGACGACGAGAGCAGTGCCGGTCGGTTTCTGTGAAGCAGCGTCGGTCATAGTGTCGTTCTATTGTATCCGCCGCGGCTTGCACGTCGTCCCGATTTATTAACAGACATTTCGTACGCGGAACACGCGAACGCACGGTTGTCCTTCGCGGTTCCATCGGCTATCCTGAAACCGCTGGCTGCCCAGCCCCGAGCAGTCTGCTTTGCGCATGCCCCTCGACACCAAACGTGCGGACCTCGAAGGCCTGCGCATCGACCGCTCTGCGCCCGGCGGAGAACCGGCGCCTTGGGCTCGCCGCTATATTCTGATTGGAATCGGGGTTGTCGTTCTGCTCAGCCTCGTAGCGCTGGCTTACCGGATGCTCTCGCCCAGCGCGGCGGAAGTCGAAGTGGTGCGCGCCGCTGCGGAAAACGGAGGTGATGTCGGCGGCATCGTGCTCACGGCCAGCGGCTATATCGTTCCTCATCACAAAATAAATGTGAACTCCAAGGTGACCGGGCGCGTGGCGTGGATCGGGGTTGAAAAAGGGGACAAGGTCAAGGAAGGCCAAGTGCTGGTTCGACTGGAAGATGAGGAATTCCGCGCTCAATATGAACAGGCGCGCGGCGCAACCGAGAATGCGCGCGCTTATCTCGAAGAGCTGCAAAACGGTTCGCGGCCGGAAGAAATTCAGCAGGCACAGCATAATCTCGACGAAGCCCGAGCGACGCTGGTGGACGACAAACTTACGCTCGATCGCGATCTCGATTTATGGAAGAGCGGTGTAGTCTCGAAGCAGGTTCTCGACGATGCGACCGCCAAGTATGAGTCGGACCAGCAGCGTGTCAATTCTCTTGACAAAGCGTTTCAATTGGCCAAGATCGGCCCTCGCGCAGAAGAAATTACCCGCGCCAAGGGAGCTCTCCTGCAGGCGGAAGGCCAGGAGGCGTATGCCAAATCCTGGCTGGATGCGACTGTGATTCGCGCCCCCGTCACCGGCACCATCCTCGAACGCACCGCCGAAAAGGGAGAACTCGTGACTGCGCAGTTCGCCAGCGGAGCCGAAGGCGGTCCGCAGGGCGAGGTCGTGGCTCTCGCCGATCTGAACGACATTCAAGTTGAGCTCGACATCGCACAGGACGATTTTGCCAAACTCGGGGCCAAGCAGAAAGCCATCGTCACCGTCGATGCTTATCCTGACCGCAAATATGACGGCGTTATTCACGAGATCTCTCCGGAAGCCAACCGCCAGAAGGCAACGGTGCAGGTGAAAGTGCAAATTCTGGACCCCGATCAATATCTGCGGCCGGAAATGAACGCGACGGTAAAATTCCTGGCGAACGAAACTCGGAAGAATCAGAGCTCGGAATCGACCGGTGTTTTTCTTCCGACTTCCGCGATCCGCGATCACGACGGCAAGAAGATCGTCCTGCTTGCCTTCAACGGCAAGGCGTTGCAGCGTGACGTGCAGATCGTTTCGCAACGCAGCGACGGCTTCACCGTGAAGGGTTTGATTGGAGGGGAAACCGTCATCACCAACCCTCCGGCGACTTTGAAAGACGGAGACAAAATTCGAATCAAGGGACAATCATGAGCACCGCGACCGTCGCGAACCGGCAGACCCAAACCAAAGTTGTACAGGCGCGCAATGTTTCAAAAATCTTCAAGCGCGATGCCTTTCAGGTCAACGCTCTTGACGACGTTTCCATTGAGATCGGCGCCGGTGAATTTCTCGCTCTCATGGGGCCTTCCGGCTCCGGCAAGACGACGCTGCTCAATATGATTGCCGCCATCGACAAGCCGACTTCGGGTGAGTTGCTGGTGTTGGGCGAGAATATCTTTCGTCTCAATGACGCTCAATCTGCGCGCTGGCGAAACGAGCACATTGGTTACGTTTTCCAGACTTTTAATCTAATTCCGGTTCTCACCGCCTTCGAGAACGTCGAATTGCCGCTGCTTCTAACCAAGCTCAACGCGCAGCAGCGTCGCGATCACGTGATGACCGCGCTGAAATTGGTTGGCCTTGAGGAGCGCGTCCACCATCTTCCGAAACAGCTCTCCGGCGGACAAGAACAGCGCGTTGCGATCGCTCGTGCAATTGTCAGCGACCCTACCTTGCTGCTCGCCTATGAACCGACGGGAGATCTCGACAGCCATTCCGCGACCGAGGTTCTCGAAATCTTGAAGCGCCTGAACGAAGACTTTCAAAAGACGATTGTTATGGTTACGCATGACCCGCACGCCGCCTCCTACGCCCACGTCACGCGTCATCTGGAGAAGGGCATGCTGCTTCCGGCGTAGGTCGTTCGTCCTACAATCTTGCCCGGCCATAACTTACACGGAAGTACCCGTCCTCTACAGCCAGCGGGCAGACGGACTGCCGATTTTCTGATATTCTCATTCGTTTTACTTTGGGGAAAAAGGCCGTGGAAAGGCGCGCACAGAAATATCATCGCGAACGGCTAGCCGAGGCTCTGCGCGAGGAAATTGAGACCATAGTCGAGGGCGAACTTGGCGATCCGCGCATTGGGCTGGTGAACGTGAGCGAAGTTCACTTGGCCGACGATTCGCGCTCCGCCCGCATCTTGGTCGTGGTTGAAGGCGATGAGGTGGAAGCGCAACGTTCGCTGGAGGGGCTGGCGGCAGCGGTGGGATTTGTGCGCCATGAAATTGCCGAGCGGCTGCATCTGCGCCGGCCGCCGGAGTTATTTTTTCAGTTGGATCGCTCGCAAAAATACGAAGCCCGAATCGATGAGCTTCTGAATCGAGCTAAGAGGCGAAACACTCGCAGTGGAAAATAGCACCATGCTGAGCGAAGTACTCAAACAAATCGAGCAGCGCAACCGCTTTCTGCTCACTTCGCACGCCCGCCCTGACGGCGATGCCGTCGGCTCGGCATTGGCTTTCTGCCAGGTCTTGCGAGCGATGGGCAAGCAGGCCGAGATCGTGCTGCGCGACGGTGTTCCGCGCATCTATCAGCAACTGCCTTTCGCCGGCGAGGTTATTTCTGCAGATCGAGTGAATGGGAAGTACGAGGCTGCCATCATTCTCGAGTGTGACAGTATTCAACGCACCCGCCTGCAAGGCTTGGAAGGTGGTTTTCTGATCAGCATCGATCACCATGTCAGCGGCCGGCCATTCGCGCAAGTCAATTGGATCGATCCCAAAGCCGTTGCCACAGCCGAGTTGGTTTACCGCTTGGCGCGTGAGGCTGGCGTCGCCATTTCTCCGGATATGGCAACTTGCCTTTACACCGCGCTGCTCGCCGACACGGGTTCATTCATGTTTGAAGGCACCAACGAACACACGTTTGCTTTGGCTCGGGAACTGGTGCTGGCGGGAGCCAATCCGGCGCATTGCGCGCGCAACATTTACTTCGCGCATTCCACCGCAAAGATGCGTTTGCTGGGAGCCGCACTTTCGCAGCTGCATCGTGAAGGACCCTTTGCCTGGATCTGGGTAACGCGGGATCAGATGGACGCTGCCGGCGCCAAGGAAGAAGATTGTGAAGGGTTGGTCAACTACGTACTTTCCATTGGAGACGTCGAGGTCGCAGCATTTTTTCGGGAGCTGCCCGACGGCCGCTTCCGCGTGAGCCTCCGCAGCAAAGGCCAGCTCAACGTAGCGCAAGTTGCCGAAACGTTCGGGGGAGGAGGTCACGAGTGCGCCAGCGGTTGTTCGATTGATGGACCCTTGGCCTCAGCGGTTGCCAAAATTGTGGAGCGCCTTCGCCTGCATCCCTCCGTACAATAGTTCTCCATGAACATTTCTCTTGCGCGCCAGGCTTTCTCCTTTGTCGGAGCTTTACTAATTCTGATCGGTTATGCCGGGCATCAGTTGAACTGGATGGATTCTCGCAAACCGGCCTATAACGTTCTCAACGCTCTCGGCTCCGCGATTCTGGCATACATTGCTTTCCGTCCTTTTCAACTCGGATTTGTCGTGATGGAAGTATCGTGGGTGCTGATCAGCTTGCGGGCCTTGATGAGACCGTCAGCACAATCGTGATGAATTGATTGTTGATGGCCGGATGGGCTGGGTCGTCCGGCGATCAATCATCAGCTCACAATCACAACTCGACCATGGCCGCGTGAGGGATGGTTTGCGCCTGCGCACGGACTGGGTGTTACTCGCCGGATTCTGCGCCTTTCTCTTTTTCTTTGGACTTGCGTATTTCGGTCTGCTGGGCGCCGACGAGCCACGCTACGCGCAAGTTGCCCGGGAAATGCTAGCTCGCCACGATTGGATTACGCCGACTCTGGGCGGCACACCGTGGTTGGAAAAACCGCCTCTCTATTATTGGCAAGCCATGCTGGCCTACGCGATTTTTGGCGTGAGCGATTGGGCGGCACGACTGCCGTCGACGGTTGACGCGACACTGCTTGTCATCGCAATTTATCTATTTTTTCGAAAGTTGCGGCCCGGATCCGAGTTGAACGCTGCGCTGATGACAGCCTCTGCCGCCGGAGTTATCGGCTTTGCTCGTGCCGCTTCCACCGACATGCCGCTGGCCGCAATGTTCAGCGTCGCATTGCTGGCTTGGTACGTGTGGTTCGAGACAGATACGAAGACTTTTCTCGCGCTCGCCTACTTTTTTCTCGCCCTGGCGACGCTTGCCAAAGGTCCGGTCGCGCCATTTCTCGCAGCCATCGTCCTCTTGTGTTTTGCCGCAGTTCAGCGGGGTTACAGATTTCTTCGGCGAACGCTTTGGCTTCCGGGGATATTGCTCTTTTGCATGGTCACGTTGCCCTGGTACGTCGCGGTTCAGATCAGAGTCCCGGAATTTTTCCGGGTTTTCTTTCTGCAGCACAATCTGGCGCGCTTCGGCACCAATCTTTATCATCACAGGGAGCCTTTCTGGTATTTCTTCCCTATAGCGCTGATTGGTTTGCTGCCATGGACTGCCCTTGCAGTCGCATCCGTGGTCGAAACAATCCGTGCGTGGTGGGCCGAGCGCGGCGAAGGGTTACAGCAGGACGATTTGCTGGATATTTTTCTCGTGATCTGGCTGTTGGTCCCGGTGATCTTCTTCTCGCTCTCGCAATCGAAGCTGCCCGGCTATATTCTTCCCGCTTTGCCGGCTGGAACGCTTCTCACGTCCGAATACGTTCGGCGCCGCGCCGAGGACGATAAACGTCTTGGCGGCGTGCTGACTATGCTGCATGCGGTGATCGCCGCTGCTTTGATCATTCCCGCGCTTATGATTCAATACCTCGTTTTGCAGCACCGGCTGCCCTGGGGTAAGGGGATGGCCATCGCCCTCGGCCTATTTCTGGTTCTGGCGGTCGGAATCGCCGTCTCGTTGCGTACCAGGCTAGGGGTAAGCTCGATTCGGTTTGTGACTCTGATTGTTGTCGTGCTCGGTGTCGGGAGCGTTCTTCGCCTGGGATCTCCCGCGCTCGACAGCACACAGTCGGCGCGGCCCCTGGCCCGTGAACTCGCCAGCCTCGAAACCAAACCTCTGCCGATTGCCGTGTTTCATATCATGCGCGAAACAGAATACGGGCTTGCGTTTTATCGTAATCGAATCATCTACGCCTACGACCGGGGAGAGATACCAGATAACGAACATCTCGTGGTGGCCCCCGAAGGTTCGCAAGTCGCGCTGGCCAAGCTAGTCGCCGGGCGCCGCGTTTCGTACCTCGGCAGTTTCGCGCCGCAAGGTCTCGATTACTACTGGGTCGCCGGAAAGAATCCGTAGTCAGTCGGGAGTCAGCTACGCTGCCCTATTGGCTTCCCGTGTTCTCTCCGTTTGCCTCCCGCCCGCCCATGCCACTACACTCGGCTTTTCGCGGTTGTTTGGCGAAGCGACGCCGCCCCTCAAGAGAGCCCTAGTGGAAATTCTCGATCTCAGGCATTTCTCGTCCATCGACCTGCGCCCTCTGCTCGAGGACGAAACCCAGATCTGGGAAAAGATGCTGTCCTGGGACTACACCGGCTCCGCCGACATGATTCTCCGCTATGTCGATGCCAAAATTCTCCCCGGCTATGCCGCCATCGAGCACGGACGCATTTTTGGATACGCATTTTTTGTTTATGAAGGCAGCAAGGGGGTGATTGGCGATCTTTTCGTCGCCAATGGTGGGCGGTTGCCCAATCCTCGCGAGGTCGAATCGCGCCTGTTGGTGCACGTGATCGAGACCTTGCAGCAGTCGCCGGGAATTCACCGCGTAGAAGCGCAACTATTGCTGCATGAGACGGGAGTCGTTTCCCGGCCGTTCACGGAGCAGGGTTTTCACCGCCATGCTCGAGTGTTCATGGTGCTGCCGCTGACGGGCGCAACCAAGCCGGACCTTACGGTAAAACCTGAGGTCGAGATTCGCCCTTGGACCGAGCAGGATTATCAGCCCGCCGCAGCCGTCATTACTTCGGCCTACCGCGGTCACGTCGATTCCGAAATCAACGACCAATATCGTACGCTGAGTGGATCTCTGCGGTTCTTGAACAATATCGTGCGCTTCCCCGGATGCGGGATCTTCGACTCCGACTCTTCTTTCGTCGCCCTCCACAAGCGCAGCCGAAGCCTGATCGGGCTGATTCTTTGTTCGCGAGTGCGCCGCGATGTTGGCCATGTCACTCAGGTTTGCGTGCTGCCGGAATTTCGCGGCTATGGTGTCGGCAAGGCTTTGCTGGCTGCGGCCAGCACGAATCTCATCCAGCGAAGCTTTTCGATGCTGTCACTGACCGTGACTGAGGCTAACAAAGGAGCGGTCGAACTTTATCTGCGGTTGGGGTTTAAGACTGAGCGCGTATTCGATGCTTTCGTTTGGGAGGGATAATTCTCTACGACCGGGGATGGAACCATTCCTCGACCGCCGTTATCTCCGTGGTCTTCTTGTAGTTTGGCAGGCTCTCGATAAACACTCGCCCATACTGCTTCTTCAGAATCCGATTGTCGAGCAGCACCAACAAACCGCGATCATGCAGCGAGCGAATCAGCCGTCCGAAGCCTTGTTTCAGCGTGATGACCGCTGCCGGCACTTGATATTGAAAGAACGCATTGCCACCCTCGGCGTCGATCGATTTTACTCGGGCTGCGACCACCGGGTCAGAGGGAACAGCAAATGGCAAGCGATCGATAATTACGCAACTGAGCTGTTCGCCCTGCACATCTACGCCTTGCCAGAAAGACGACGTCGCGAACAGCACCGCGTTCGGAGTAAGCCGAAATTCCTCCAGCAGCGTGCTCTTCGGAGCATCGCCCTGCAGCAACATCGGAAATTCAAGTTCGCCAAGCAATCGCTGATAGATGTCTTTCATCTGCGCATAGCTTGTAAACAACACAAAGGCTCGGCCTCGAGTGATTTCCAACACTCGCCGAATCTGGTCGCTGGCTTTGACCGCAAACTGGGGCGTGCGCGGATCCGGCAAATCCGGTGGCACATAAAACAGCGCCTGGTTCTCGTAATCGAAGTGCGACGGAAGCACTACCTCTCGTGCATGTTCCACGCCGAGGCGACGCCTCACGTACTCAAACCCGCCGCCGACCGCCAGCGTCGCTGAAGTCAGCACTGCGCAGTCGAGTTTGTCGAACATACAGGTTTTCAGGATTGGCGCGACGTCAATGGGCGTTGCCTGCAGAAAAATATTCAGCCGATCGCGTCCGCCGCGCCGCCGCTCGATCCAGAAAACCGTGTTACGATGCTCCGATTCCATCAAAAAGCCGAGCTGTACCTGTAACTCCTGCGCGCGTCGCGCGAAAGTGAAGACTTCTTCCGGCTTCGAAGGAAGATTTTCCAACTCAGAGATCAATCGCTGCAGCGATTGCTGCAGTCCCAGAAACTCATCCCCATTCTCTTCCAGAAATTCACGCCGATTCTCAAACGCAAACCGTCCTTCACCCTGCGGCAGTACAGCGAAAAAGAACGTCGACCGCTCGCGCAGGCTCTTCACCGCTCCAGCGAGCGCGGCCGAGAGTTGATGATTGCGCTGCAACGATCCTTCCACATCCCTGCACAGTTCTTCGATTCGCGCATTACTGACCGCAACTCCAAAATAACTTCCAGCGACATCTTCCAGCTCGTGCGCTTCGTCGAAAATCACTGCACCGACTTCCGGTAGAATGCCCGCATCCGGAGCATACTCGGCCTGTTGCTTGATCGCCAGATCCGCGAAGAATAGATGATGATTCACGATGATGATGTCGCTTTCCATCGCCCGGCGATGCATTTCGGTAATGAAACACTTTTCCCACGAGCTGCATTTTTGGCCGAGGCACGCTTCCGCCCTCGCGTCCAACCTGTGCCAAAGGGCGCTGGCCTCGGGCAATGCAGCCAGCTCTGCACGGTCGCCCGACTGGGTCGTCCTCTCCCACGCCGCGATCGCTCCGTACTGCTCGATCTCGTCCAATCCGCTGAGCACGGGCTGGCCTGTCAGGTCGTAGAGCTTCTTTCGGCACAGATAATTGCTTCGTCCTTTCATGTAGCAGATGCTCAGCTTGGCCTCTCCGTTAGGAAACAGCGCTTGCTCCAGAAACGGAATGTCTTTGTTGAAGAGCTGTTCCTGCAGATTTTTAGTGCCGGTAGAAATGATCACCCGCTTGCCGGAGCGAATCACCGGAACCAGGTAGGCGAGCGTCTTTCCCGTTCCCGTTCCGGCCTCGACGATCAGATGCCGTCTTTCCGACAGCGCTTGCTCGACGGCCTGCGCCATTTGTAGTTGTCCGCGGCGAAATTCGTACGCGGGATGCGCGCGGGACAGCAATCCGCCCGGCGCAAAAAAGTTGTAGAGTGTCGCATCCCTTGGCTTGGAAGGCGCAACCGGCGTGGGCTGTGAAGTGGAAGCCACAGAGTCTCTATAATAATCCACTGCAGTGACATCGAACCCACAGCAACGGCCGCTGGTCGCCATCGTTGGCCGGCCCAACGTGGGCAAATCGACGCTGTTCAATCGGATCGTCGGTTCACGCCGCGCCATTGTCGGCGACGAACCCGGCATCACGCGCGACCGCCTTTATGGCGAGACGGAATGGCGCGGGCGCCTTTTGCGTGTCGTCGATACCGGGGGAATAATCCCCGAAGAAAAAGATCTGATCCCCGCCGAAATCTTTCGCCAGGCCAAAGTGGCTCTGGGCGAGGCCGCCGCGGTCATTCTGGTGGTCGATGGCCGCAGCGAGCTCTCCGCTCCCGACATCGAACTGGCCCGGCTGCTCAATCGCACCGGCAAGCCGCTGTTTCTCGCGGTCAACAAAATTGACACCAGCAAGCAGCAGGGCTGGGTGGATGACTTCTATCGTTTGGGAATCAAGGTTCTGTTTCCTGTCTCCGCCGAGAATGGTACCGGCGTCGATGACTTGCTCGACGCAATTCTGGATGTCGTCCCTAAGGATCTGAACACAGGGGGCACGGAGACCGCCGAGGTTGGGGAGATCACGGAAGAGGAGCCAACTCGGGAAGTCAAAGTGGCCATCATCGGCCATCCTAATGTGGGTAAATCAACTTTGCTGAACCGGCTGACTGGAACGTCGCGCGCTATCGTCTCGCCCATTCCCGGCACGACTCGCGACGCTGTCGATGAACTGGTCGAACGCGATGGCCAGCGCTTTCGGTTCATCGACACAGCCGGAATTCGCCGCAAAGGCAAAACTCACCTGATGGCCGAAAAACTTTCTGTCGTTATGGCGCGCAAGCATCTGGAATCCGCCGATATCGCGCTGCTGGTGATCGATGCGACCGAGGGCGTAAGCGCGCTGGACGCAACCATCGCCGGGTACGCTCACGAGAGCGGACGCTCTGTCATCATCGTGGTCAACAAATGGGACCTTGTGATCAGTGGCGCGAAAAAAGCGGTGAGCCAATCAAAAGCTGCGCGGATGCGAGAAAGCAAGCGACCGGCCGATCGCGCCGCCTACGAACAACGGTTGCGCTACGCGCTCAAATTCTTGTCTTACGCTCCGGTGTTATTTGTCTCCGCCAGCACCGGGACTGGAACAGACAAAATATTCCCGACCCTGGAGCAGGTTGCCGCCGAGCGCCGCAAGCGGATTCCCACGGCCGAAATGAATCGCTTTCTGGAACAAGTGGATTTTGATCGCGCTTCGGTTCCGGTCCGTCAGCGAGTAAAGATTTATTACATGACTCAGGCCAATGTCGCCCCGCCAACCTTCGTTCTTTTTACCGACCGCAACGTAAAACTGCACTTTTCTTATGCTCGCTTTCTCGAAAACCAGATTCGCCGCGCGTTTGGCTTTGTCGGCACGCCGATCTGGATCAAAAACCGCGCCAGCGATTAGCCGCTTGCGCCCGTTCAAAAGCTGCGTGCATCACATCGTCAAATGCATCATCGGCCGGCGATTTTCGTGGCCGCACAAAAAGCAATAATTATTGACTATCCGAAAGCTTCCGGCAGAGGTGGCAACTGCGGAGACGGCGCAGCAGGATTCACCAGCGCGTCGAGAGCTGGGTAGCGCGAGGCAAAGAAATAAATGGAATACGCTGGAAAAAATACGATCGCGGGAACCGAAATGAACGCGATGACATAGAGAAACACCGCCACCAAGACACAGCCCACGATCACAGCGAGGCTGATGGTATACAAGTTCCATTGCAGGCCGGCAGCTTTTCCTGCCAGCACCACCGCCGCACCAAATCCGCCGACCGGAATGAGCATGACGAGAATCACAATCACTGTCAGTATTCCGACAACCACCGTTACACCCAACGCCATCACGATTTTCATGATGAGGTAACCGATGTACGGACCTTTCTCTGAATCCAGCATTGGCAGGAGGCGGTTCCAGGCTTGAAACGCGTTGAGGTCTTCAAGCGCCATCAGCGGGACCACGAAATCCTTAGTCAGAACCACAATTGCGCCTGCCGCCAACAAGAAAATCAGCACGACCAGGAACAGAAACATCCCACCAAGAATCAGCGGAACGAGATGCTGCTTGGGATTGGTCAGCCATCCGGCGGCAAACGCAATGGCGGCGGGGATGCCGATCAAAATCGTCATTCCTACCATAACGGCGAACGCGAAGAGGAGGTGCCAGACAAACAGGCGAACTCCCGCTTTTTGCCTCCGCGCCCAACCGCGGCGAACTTCGCATCGCCGTTCGAGCACGCTATCGAACAGAACGAAACGCGAGACACTGCTTACATAGAGGAAAACGACATACAGAATTATCCCCAGCACAATCAGCAGCGCGATCAAGCCGGCCATGGCCACCGGATCCATGTTCGGCAGCGCGGGGTCGATCAAATGCCTGGTGTGCTGTGGGGCATGAAAGTTGCCGTTGCAGCCGCCACCGGAAGACAGCTCTCCGGTCATCAGACCTACCAGCGCGAGCCGTAGCCACTGGCCGATTCGAAAAGGTTGAAACAGCTGCACCCGGGCATGGCGAAAGGCTGGGCTGATCGCATCGATAGCGGAAATTGGCAAGCGCGCACCTCGGGTCCAAATCTGCGACGCCAGCAAGGTACTAGGAAGCGGTGGGAAGGGTCAATGAGATTTGTGGCCCATGCGATCCGCATTTGATCCGCGCAAATCTGTGGCGAGTTTTTCTTAGAATTATTCGTACCTGAGCGCTTCCACGGGATCCAGCTTCGAAGCCCGGAGCGCCGGAATCATGCCGCTGATCAGTCCGACAATGAGCAGCACGATCGTGGAAATCGTCACGGTCATCAGCGAGATTTGCAGATGAATGTCAGCTTTGCCGGAGTCATCCTCAAACAGAGGTCCCATCAATGGCAAGGTGCCGACGGCGGCTGAAATTGCGTACGAAAGCGCCACGCCAACCAGCCCACCGAGGAGCACGATTAGCATAGTTTCCGCGAGAAATTGAAATTTGATGTGCCACGCCCTAGCTCCAAGGGCGCGCCGCAAGCCAATTTCGCGGATGCGTTCGTCCACCGAGACCAGCATGATGTTCATTACACCCACCCCGCCGATCCCCAGTGTCAACGTTCCAATGAACGTCAACAAAACCTGCAGCCCGATCGTAAGTCCATCGATGACGGGGCGAAATTCATCGCGGCCGAACATCTGAATGGCTTTCGGGTCGGTCGTGGAGAATTGCTGCCGCGTCGCTACCGCGGCCAGAACCTGCGCCATGGCTGCTTTTTCAAATTGCGGGGCAATGGGCTCGAACAACATCACTGCCGCATAGCGCGTGTTCCACAAGTCTCCTGCGGCGGAATAAGGAATCCAGACAGATTCGTCATCACTGCTGAAGTAATTGCTGAGCTGGATTTTCCGCGCCATCACGCCGATCACTTTGAAGCGAACGCCCGCAATCAGAACTTCTTCGCCGACTGCCGGCCGTCCGCTGAAGAGCTCTTCCCGAATCCGTCCGCCCAGGAACGCCACGCGCCGGCGCTCGAGTTCGTCACTGGCGTTGATCCAGCGCCCCTGCTCTGGAACCTCGTTCCGCATCTCGCCATACTGCGGGCAAACGCCGCGAATGGCAGCTGTTCCTACCATGCGATCGCCGTAGGCGATGCCCGGCCGGCGCACGGTTTCAAGGCAAGCGTATTTCACCAGCGGCGCGGTTTCCTTCACCATGTCGAGGTCGGCCTGCTCGAACACAACTTTCTTTCCGGCGCGTTGTCCGCCAGGCTGCTCGCTGGTTTGTTGTGGCCAGCAAATCACCACGCTTTTGCCGAACGCATCGAACCCGCCAACCAAAATTCTGCGGAAGCTGCTGCCATATGCCAAAAGCAGCGTCACCGTCGCAATCCCCCACACGATGCCGAGCATGGTGAGAAAGCTGCGGGTGTAGTTGCGCTTGAGCGCGATCCACGCTTCGAGAATGATTTCAGTCAACATTGATCAGCGGAAGTCCTGTATTCCTCTGTGCCCTCTGTGTTGAAGGAATCTATCCCCCACCCTCAAATCTCAGGGCTTCGATCGGGTCGATCGCCGCCGCTTTCCGCGCCGGATAAAGCGCAGCCAGTACTGCAGTCGTCCCCAACAAGCCCGTCGCGATCAAACCAGAGCTCCACGTCGGCAGGAGGCCGGCGAAGAAGTCCGGCATCGGCAGCAGATCCACGAGATAACAAATTCCATACGCGACGGATAACCCGGCCGCGCCGCTAAAAACCGCGATTAGCAGCGCCTCCACAAAAAATTGTTTCAAGATCGTATTCGCTGGCGCTCCAATGGCCTTGCGCACGCCAATTTCCCGCGTTCGTTCCCGTACCGCGACCATCATTACGTTCATCACACCCAGTCCGCCCAGAAACAGCGTCACCACCCCCACCGCTCCCAGGAAATACTTCATGCCGTCCGTCATTTTGCGAAACGCGATTGCCTCCTCCAACGTGTCCCAGATGGGGCAGGCTTCTTTGTCGTTGGGATCGAAATGGTGCATGCGGCCGAGGGCGGTGCGGACCTCGCGCTTGCAGGCTTCGTGCTGCTCGACAGATTTGGGTGTGACTAAGAGTTGATCGAAAGTGATCGGTGTGCCGGGGGGCTTGTCGGGAAAGTCGCGGCGCATGGCGGCGAAGGGGATGAAAATTTTGTTGACATCCCAGCCGTCGTAGGCGGAATCCTGCTTTTTCTGCTGCATCACTCCGATAACGGTGTACGGAAAGGCATTCAAATACAGATTCTCGCCGATCGGATTGCGGCCAGGAAAAAGCTGTTTGGCCGCATCGCTGCCAACGAAGGCGACGCGGCGGCCCTCGCGCTGATCATCCCAGTTGTAAAAGCGTCCTTGCCCAACGCCGAGGCTGCGAATGTATTGAAACGGAGGCAGTGATCCGGTGATGAGAAAAGCGGCATTGTTGAAATTGCTGTGAATTTCAACGTCCTCTTGCTCCAACTCGGGGATCATGTACTCGCAGTCCGGCGATTCCGCTTGGACGACTGGCACATCAGGATCTTCCCAGTGAACCGCTCGACCGGCACGGGTTCCACCGGCCTGGAGGCTGGTGCGGCCGTGGAAAACAATCATTACATCGTGACCCAGGGTACCAGCGACTTTCGCCTGGCCTACGCGAAGACCTTCTCCAGCACCCACCATCAGCACGATGGAAACGATGCCCCAGGCGATCCCGAACATGGTGAGGAACGTGCGCAGCTTATGGGTCCAGAGAGTGCGGAAGACGTCGCCAATGAGGTCGCGCAATACCATGATCTGTCGATTGGACGGCCCTCCCGGCTGAATGTGAGCCTGGACCGGCTGCTCCTGAGGAGAAGTACGTGATTTGGCGGGGGGAAGTTCCGCTGCGACGAGGGTTCGAGGCGCGAACAAGACTGTCCGTGCTTCACAAATCCTAGAATTCCACGTGGATGCGGAAGCTGGGCACGGTGACGGGGCCGCGGTCGCGGTTGTAGCCGGGATTGTTGATGTGTTGCACGCCGGGAGCAACATAAATGCCGCGCCAGACGTGGGCCGTATAGTAAGTTTCGACGATAGTCTCGCGGCCGTAGTTCAGACCACCGTCGCCGAGCAGAAAGCCGAGGCCTCCGTCCGCCAAATATTGCTGGTGATATTTGCAGATACCATTGGTGACAAAAGCGACACCGGCGCGATCCTGTTTACGGTGCCAGCGTCGGCCGTAGAAACCGACGCCGGTCTCGACTGTCTCATCGTCTTCGGTGTACGCGAAGGATTCGGTTTTGCCGTTGTTCCATCCCCACCGGGCAAAGGCGATGACGTCGGGCATGATGGTCTGTTCGATATTGACGCCAAAACCATATTTTTCGGTGATGTGCCAGGGATGATTCGTGATATCGGGAGTCGGAGTCAAGCCCTCATTGAACTGCGCGATCGCATCCTTATAAATGCCCATGTTGGCGTGATTAACGAACCCGAGAAGGCGAACGACGCCGGCTTTCCTGGGCAGAATGCCGTGTTGCCAGTCGACTTCGACATTTTCTGCGTGGGCCTGCCAGAACTTCCAAACGAGGTCGATGCCGTTGGCGACTTTGGGCATCAGGGCTTCGCTAAAGCGTACGCTCCAATTGGTGTCTTCGTAGTCGACGACGCCACCGACGGTGTAACCGCGCGTGTCGGCCGCATAATCCCATGCGCCGTTGTTGTCGATGGTCCAGTTGGTGAATTGCAGGTGGGTGTCAGAGCCCGCGGTGTTCTGGTCGAAAAAGTCGGGCATGCTGAACTTGCCGAAGCGAAATTCGAGGCGGCGGCGCGGCAACTCGGGAAATAGAGAAAGCGGATTGCGCTCATTTTCAATTTTGTCCTTGCTGAGCGCGAAAACTTTGTGGACCATGCCGCGGGCGAGATATGGCGCCTTGCTGAGCAGCGGATTGCGAACGATATCGAGGTTGGTGAAACCGGCAAGGCCGAAACCGGTACTGAGGGCGGCTCCGCCGGCTTCTTCGACGTCGGCGAGAATTTCAAAGGAATTATTCAGGCGCACGCCGGTGTAGAGCGTGAGGACGCGCGAGGTAGCTTTCTCGTAATTCGGGTCTAGGCTATGGGTGCCGCTATATCTTGCGTAGAAAGGCGGATGGGTCTGGAAGATAAAGTTGGCCTGACCGGAAAGCCAGAAATGCGTGCTCGTGAGTTCGGGAAACATGGTTTGCGGAGCGACGTTGGCCGTGGGGTCATCGGCTTGATCAGGTTGAGTGGAACTTGAGTCTTGGGCATTGGCCGAATTCTGCGCCGGAGCGGAAAGGGTTTGGCTGGGCGCGGGAGTTTGTTGCGCACACAGTACCGCTGAGGCCAGGAACAGCGGCAAAAGGCAGAGGCTCAGTCTGGCGATCGCTGCGCTGGCATGGTCCAGCTGGTTGTTGAAAATGAATTTCAATTTCAATTTCATAATCGCAGCCTAAGCAAGATCGCGGACGGCATCAACCTCACTTGTCACGGCAACTGGTGACGTTGATCACCTGAACGGGTGACCTCAGCCTTGTGTCTCCGCGGTTATCCTTCCGCTTCGCAAACTTACAGAGCTTACTCCAGGACCGTTAATAGGCTGTTAAAAAGTGTTCGCCGACACCGCCCAAGGACCAGCCCCATGCATATTAACCGGGGCATACACCGAGTAAGTAACTATAGTTAACAACTGATTGTGGGCTGTCCGCGACGCCTAACGCCGACCCTACTTCGCGTTCGCGAGGGAAATGCCGGTACTGGGGCGCCCCCTTGACAATAGATAGTATACCCCCCTATGGTATTGTCAAAAGCCAGGAGCTCGTAAAGAAGGATCTTTATGAAAGAACAGCGGGCGGCCATCTCCAAGGAGAAACAGAAGCTGTTGTCGCGTATCAGCCGTCTGAGCGGACAGGTGACGGCGATGGAACGATCGGTGACAGAAGGCGACGAGTGCGCCGATATTCTCATGCTGCTAGCCGCGATCCGCGGGGGCGTGAACAGCCTGATGGCGGAGATTCTGGAAGATCACATCCGGCTGCACATCACCCATCCGAATCGTGGGACGGAGTCGCCAGAAGAATTAACGGAGGACCTGATCAGCCTGGTGCGGGCATACCTGAAGTGAGTTGGGTTGTCACGGGTAGAGCACGGAAAGAACAATGGGACGACCCGGAGCCCCCCGAGGTCGTCCCTAAAACCCTCCCGGTTAGAAGGGCGTGTACTGATAAAGAGAGTAGCGAAGGCGTATTGCAGGAGTGTTGCAAAATTGTAAATTTCCGGTAAATTCGGTTACCGTCGTAAGCAACAGAAATGAGCGAGGAACGCGGCGCAAGCGATGTTCGGTCATCACATCACGGTGTGATGTTACCGCCTGAAGGCGGGTTCGGGCGTTGATAGCATAGGGCGGGAAGCTTCGAGGAGGGTGCATGTCGCGCAAAACCGAGATTTCGCAACGGCTGCAGAAACGGGCGGAATCGATGATTCCGGGAGGCGTGAATTCGCCGGTCCGGGCGTTTCGCTCGGTGGGGGGAGACGCGCCGTTCATCGTGCGTGGCGAGCGGTCGCGAATCTTCGATGCAGACGGCAACGAATACATCGATTACGTGGGCTCGTGGGGGCCGATGATTCTCGGCCATGCGGCGCCCATGATCGTAGACGCGGTGATTACGGCAACTCGTAAGGGAACGAGTTTTGGGGCCTCGACGCCCGCGGAAGCGGATTTAGCCGAGTTGGTGCTGTCGGCGTTTCCCCATGTCGAGAAGGTTCGCTTTGTCAGCTCCGGAACCGAAGCAACGATGTCAGCGATTCGCCTGGCTCGCGCCTATACAAAACGCAAATACATTGTGAAGTTTGAAGGCTGCTATCACGGCCACGCGGATGCGCTGCTGGTGAAGGCGGGATCGGGCGTGGCGACGCTGGGAATTCCGGGATCGGCAGGGGTTCCCGAGGAGTTCACCCAGTTCACGCTGGCGTTGCCATACGACGACGTGGACGCGCTGGAAGAGGCATTTAAGAAATTCAAGCACCAGATCGCATGCGTGATCGTCGAGCCGGTGGTGGGAAATATGGGCTGCGTTCCACCCGCGCGGGGTTATCTCGAGGCGCTGCGGGCGATCACGCAGCGGGACAAAGCTTTGCTGATTTTTGATGAAGTCATGACCGGATTTCGGCTCGCGTTTGGCGGAGCACAAGAGGTTTTCAGCATCACGCCCGATCTGACCACGATGGGAAAGGTCATTGGCGGCGGGCTTCCGGTAGGCGCCTATGGCGGACCGAACGAAATCATGGGACTGGTCGCACCGCTGGGGCCGATGTATCAGGCTGGAACGCTGTCGGGAAATCCGCTGGCGATGGCGGCGGGCGTGGCGGCATTGAGTTATCTGCGTGAACACAAGCAGGAAATTTATCCTCGGCTGGAGAAGTTGAGCGCAGAGTTGGTCAGCGGCGTGGCGGAGGTCGCGAAGGAGTCGGGAGTGGAGATTTCCTACAACCGGGTGGGATCGATGTTTACGTGGTTCTTTACGGCTGGCCCAGTGACGGATTGGAATTCGGCGGCAAAGTGCGACACGGAAGCGTTTGGCCGCTTCTTCCGGTCAATGCTCGATGGCGGAGTTTATCTGCCGCCCTCGCAATTTGAAGCTGCGTTCTTGGGCGCGGCGCACAGCGAGAAGGATATCGATCAAACGATTGCGACGGCGAAGCAGGCGTTTGGAATGGTTCATGCGTGAGTCACGAATAGATGTTAGCGGCGGCTTTCCATCATCTGGGGGATGGTTAGGAACTCGAAGCCTTCGGCACGATATCGGGAGATCAGGCGATCGGTGGCAATCACGGTTTGCGAACGGTCGGCGCCAAAGACGGCGTGACTGCCATCGTGCAGGAGGATCACATCTCCACCGCGGACTTGCTTGCCAATTTTTTTTTCGATGTAATTTGACGGCTTTCCCTTCCAGTCCCATCCAGTAATATTCCACATCACCGGTTCGAGCCCTAAACTGCGGGCAATTTGCAAAGTGCCAGGTTTGCGACCGCCGAAGGGAGGACGGAAGAGACGAGGAGTTTCGCCGGTGGCATCGGATATAGCCTGCTGGCACTGCTGGAGCTGCGTTTCTGTTTGCTCGGCGGAAGCGAAGATCAGATTGGGATGAGTGAAGGTGTGGTTGCCGAGTGCATGGCCTGCTTTCGCGATATCGCGGGCGATGTCAGGTCTTTTTTGAACGTTTTGGCCAATGAGAAAAAATGTGGCGCGAACATTGTGTTTTGCGAGCACTTCGAGCAGGTGCAGGGTATGAGGGGTGTTGGGACCGTCGTCGTAAGTGAGGGCCAACTTCTTTGAACTCGGCGGCAGGCCAGTGAAGGTTCGACCGTACCACTGGCCAGTGGGGGCCATGGTTTGATAACCAGCGGAGACGGCGGTCACGCCGGCGAGGCCGGCAACGAAGCCGAGCATGGGGAGATTATATGAAAGTCAGAAGTGAGAATTAGAAAATCAGAACTGGGAGGATGGACTCACCGCCTACTTTTGCCTTTTAAACTTGGCCTTCTTACTTCTGACTTGCCTGTTAACCTTTTCCTCAATTGCGTGCCAGACCTGGGCGCGCTATTCTGCCAAGCGAAGCTGCCGTCTTCGAGGCCATGGCCAATCTTTTTGAGTTACCCCGTTACATCGCAGTCGAAGGTCCGATACGCGTCGGAAAGAGCACGCTGTCGCGGATTCTGGCGGAGCGTTTGAATGCCCAGCGCGTGATGGAGGAGGAAGACAATCCGTTCTTGCCGTCTTTCTATGATGGCGATCGCGGGGCAGCCTTTCAAACCCAGTTCGCCTTTCTGATTCGAAGGTTTGAACGCCTTCGCGGGCTGGATCTGGGGCCGCGATCGCAGCGGACGGTAGTTACCGACTTCATCTTCGAAAAGGACAAGCTGTTTGCCTGTCTGAATCTCACCGACCAGGAGCTCGATACTTATAACCGCTATTACAACCACTTTCGCGAGCAACTTCCCACCCCCGACTTGGTGATTTATCTACAGGCCACGCCCGAAGTGCTTAAAAAGCGGCTCAAGAAAAAGAATGCGCCGGGAGAAAAAGCGGTGGGCGAAGCGTATCTCGAGGAAGTCATTAAAGCGTACGAGCACTTTTTCTTTCACTACACGTCGTCGGATTTGCTGATCGTAAATACTTCGGAAATTGATTTCGTCGAACGGAACGAAGATTTGCAGGAGTTGTTGAGAAAAGTCTCTGAGCCGATCCGCGGGACGCAGTATTTCTTGCCTCTGGGCAGAGAGGAAGCCGCCAGCGCGTAAACGCGGGCATGCCAGCGCTGGTAAGTATCTAGTTGTCAGCTACTTGCACTTTTACTGGATTCGGCCATTTGCTGCGACTACAATAAGGTAAGAGTTATCAAAAGATGTGTACAGGCTCTATCCGGCGAAGCCGGAAGGGCACTGGAGGGCATCGTGAGTCTTACGCCAATTGGCGAACCTCGCCAGAAAATTACGGTTTCTTCCCTTCGCGATAAGAAACATTTCCAGCAACCCATCACCTGCTTAACCGCGTATGACTACGCGGCCGCGCGCCTCGTCGATGAGGCAGCGATCGACATAATTCTGGTCGGGGATTCGCTCGCGCAAACCATGCTCGGGTACGAGAACACGCTCACCGTCACGGTGGATGAAATGTTGCATCACACGCGGGCCGTACGGCGAGGCGTAAAGCATGGATTCCTGATCGCCGACATGCCCTTTGGGTCGTTTCATGTTTCCGCGGACGAGGCGGTGCGCAATGCCATGCGCTTCGTCAAAGAAGGCGGAGCGGAAGCGGTAAAGATGGAAGGCGGCGAGAAGCGCGCCGACGTAATTCGCCGCGTAATCGATGCCGAAATTCCCGTGGCCGGACATATCGGACTGACGCCGCAGTCGGTAAATGTCATGGGAGGTTACAAAGTCCAAGGTAAGTCGCTCGCCGCGGTAGAACAGTTGATGAAAGACGCCGTGGCGTTGGATCGAGCCGGCGTGGCTTGCCTGTATTTAGAGGGTATTCCCCGGGAAGTGGCAGCCATGGTCACGGCTGAGGTGGCGACACCGACGATCGGCATTGGCGCGGGGCCGGAGTGCGATGGCCAAGTGCTGGTGTTCCACGACATTTTGAATTTGACGTTTGGCCAACCGGCGAAATTTGTGCGCCGCTACGGAGACGCTGCGGCAACCATCACGGCGGCAGTGCAGGCGTTCCGCGCAGATGTGATGTCGCGGCAATATCCGTCGGACAACGAGTCGTACCATCTGCCGAAAGAGACCCAGCAGTCGCTTGAAACTGTCATGGAGCACAAACGCCGGTCTCACCGTTAGAATTGGTGGTGATGAGATATTTGTGTTTGAGTGTTCTGGCAATGCTTGGCGCTGTGCTGCTTGGTTGCGCGGCAAAATCAAATCCGGCGGCACAAGTCAACGCGTATACCCGCCTGCAATCCATCCCTGCCGCCGATCCGGCGAAATTCGGCAGTGTGCGCGATTTCAAATCCTGGCGAAATCCTTACTTGATGATTGGGAAAAATGGGGCGAGTTTGCTGGATGTTTCGAACAACGAGGAACATCTGCTCAAGTTCGATGAGGTTCCGGACGCACTCGCACGGTTGTCGCCCTCGGCGTGGCCGTATGGGCGAGTGGTAGCCGTGGCGGAAGACAAGCCTGCCGGGACGGGTGACGAGGCGCTGATCCGAAGGAATCGCGGAGTGGTGGCGGGAACGCTCGAAAGCTTACACATTCTGATCGACTGGGTTCCGGCATCGTAGCGCCATGAAAATCTGCAAAACAATCAAAGAAATGCAAGCCGCCTCGCGGGCGGCGCGGTTAGGGGGATTGCGCCTCGGCTTCGTGCCAACCATGGGCGCGCTGCATGAGGGGCATCTCTCACTGGTGCGGGAAGCGAATGCGCAGTGCGACGCGGTCGCGGTTTCGATCTTTGTGAATCCGCTGCAGTTTGGGCCAAACGAGGACTTGGCCAAGTATCCACGCACGTTCGACCGAGATTGCCGGTTGCTGGAAAAAGAGTCGGTGGATTTGCTGTTTGCGCCAACGGCCGAGGAGATGTATCCGGAGAAAGCGATCACATACGTAACCGTCGAGGGGATGAGTGAAAAGCTGTGCGGTCGGTCGCGGCCAGGCCACTTTGGCGGGGTGACGACGGTGGTGGCGAAGCTGTTCAACATTATCGAACCGGATTTAGCGTTTTTCGGGCAAAAAGATGCGGCGCAGGCGGCAATCATTCGGCGGATGGTGCGGGATTTGAATTTCGCGGTGGAAGTTGTGGTGTGCCCGATCGTTCGCGATGCCGATGGCCTGGCTCTGAGCTCGCGAAATGCTTATTTGAATGCGGAGCAGCGAAAGTCGGCGCTGGTGCTGCATCGCGCTCTGGTCGAAGTGCAAAGCCAGTTTGAGCGCGGCGAGCGCGACGCGGCAAAGCTGGTTGAAAGCGGGAAACGCGTGATTGCAGGGGAACGCGGCGCGCGGCTGGATTACTTGGAAATTGTGGATCCGGAAATGCTGGAGGCGGTTGACCAGGTGGTGGGCTCGGCGCTGGTTGCCGTGGCCGCGTTTATCGGGACGACGCGGTTGATCGATAATGTAGTGCTGGGTGTATCGTAAGACGCGGGCCGGAAACTCTCCTTCGATTGGGTCGGAACCTGCGGAACTCGCCCGAGTTAGCCTTCATTCATTGAATCACGCGGAACGAAACATTGCTCTTCAGCGCGCCGGGTTGCCACCCATTTTTTACATATCGTTTACATTTTTATGACATGTCCTAACAGAGTCGAAGTATAGTTGGCGTGGCTTTTCGAGAGACCTCGCATCGCGGCTTGTCATATAATGCGGGTCTCAGTTAGGCGCACGGGTTCAACAGACAAGAAGGTGCCATAGGCGAAGATGGCACACGAAGCAATCCCGAACGAGCCTTGAATATTCGGCTGCACAAACTGGGGAGCCACGCAAGCGTCGGGCGCTCAAAAATTGAGGACTTCCATTAGCGCGCATTTTACTTCTTGCCTTATTCTCTGGGCCCTACTGGCTGAGGCCGGACACGCCCAGCAGCCTTCCAACACAAATCCTTCAAGTTCGTCCGGACCATCAATCTCTGCACAGGCCAAGAATGTTCCCGCTGCGAGCGACCGAGTCATACTAAGAGTCGATAACATTAAGGTCACTGAGGAAGAATTCGAATCTCGGATCGAGGGCATTGAACCACATGGCGGGGATCCTGACAAGGAAGGCGCGACCGAGAAAGATCGCCGACGCCTCGGGAACGACTATGCTTCCGTACTAATGCTTTCGCAACAGGCCCTCGCCAATGGCCTCGATTCCTCGTCCGAGGTTATCCGGAAGTTAGCCATCGCCCGCATGCAAATACTTTCCGACGCGGAATTTGCGAGCTTAATGCGTCAGGCCGAACCCAGCTCCGAGGAAATCCGCCAATATTACTCTGCCCACCCGTCGGACTACGACGAGGTGCGAATCCGCAGGCTGTTCATTTGGAAAGTGCGAGACAAATCCAAAGATGAGCCAGTCCTGAGTTCCCAGGCCGCCAGGGATCGCGCTGATCAGATCCGTCGTCAGTGCGCATCGGGAACCAGTGAGAAAACACTGGCCGCAAACCTGATCAAGTCGGGCGATGGCATGCTTGATGCCGAGCCCCTCATCTTTCTGCGCGGCCAGCTTTCGCCAGCCATTGAGAAAGTCGCGTTCGCTCTCAAGGAGGGCGAGTGGTCTGAGGTTGAAGATACTCCGTCCCGCATACTTGTCATTCAGTTGGTTAAGCGTGACCGTCAAACCCTTGGCCAAGTCTCTTCGCATATCGAAAAAGACCTGCAGGGGCAGAAGATGCAAGCGTTGTTGGACGATCTGAAAGCGAAGGCCGGTATCTGGATGGACGAACAATTTTTTCGGACTGCGGCACCTGATCCACAGTCTGAGCCTCAAAAATCAGCGAAAAAGGCGGAAAGCAACAATGGCGAACAACCGAAGTAGATTGCTCTGTAAGCTTACGTTTCCAGTTTTGTTGCTGGTAGCGTGTGTGCTTCAACCTTCGGCAGCTCGCGCCCAGGTGACTCCCCTCGGCGTCGACTGCTCAAAGATCAGCCCCCCGTCGCTCTTGATGCAGGACAACATGCGCGCCGGGTTAATTCTGATTCAATGCGGAATCGTGCAAGGCGGGCAGCCCACGGCCGGCGGAGTGGAGCACAAAATGCCCACTGCCCCCAAGATCGCCAATGTTCTTGTTAGCAACGGGTCGGATTGTGCCAACTCCGATGATATGTGTGGCAGCGAAAGCATGGTGGCGGCCAGCACAGCGGACAAAGGTCAGACCATTGTCGTGAACTATAATGCCAACTACGACAACCCATCGAACTATTCTGGTACGTCCTATTCCAGTGACGGCGGCACGACCTTTACCCAGATTCAACCTGCGCCATTTACCAGCGGCCATGGTACCAACTATGGCGATCCGCTCGTCGTTTTCAACTCCAAGATGGGCGAATTCTTTGCGGGTGACTTGGTCTCTGGCGCAGATTGTGGTGGTCAGGGCATTGGCTTGTGGACCTCTACCGACGGCAAGACTTGGACGACCGGGTCCTGCGCTCATAACGGCGTCTTTGATGACCGCCCGTCGATGTGGGCAGACAACGAACCGAGCAGCGCTACCTACGGTCGTATGTACGTGTCTTGGAACGACTTCACTACGTCTTGTGGCGACGGCGGATGTCTTTTTGTGACCTACTCGGACGACGGCAAGACCTGGAGCACCCCGCTACAACTCAATACCGGTACGTTCTTCCGCAATGTGCAGATTACGGGTTCGCCACGGGGCGCCAGCGTGATTGGCGGGCAGAGCACTGTATTCCTCGCCAGCATGGATGAGGGTGGTGGAGGAAGCGCTACACGCCAGAACTTGATGTTCAGCTCAACCGATGGCGGCAGCACTTGGACTCAAACGATTATGGGTCCGCGCTACAACCCCGTCGGTGATGCATCATGCGGATATTTTTACCAAGTCAATCCCATCATCCGGCACATGGGTTGGGGGGAGCCAGCAGTTGGCCCCAATGGCGTGGTGCATTACGACTATGCCGGGGCGGGCACGAACGGCGACCACGGAGACATCTTTTATCAGCGTTCGACCGACAACGGTATGACGTGGTCGACGCCTGTCAAGCTAAACACCGACTCGGATGCTCCCTTCAAAACGCAGTGGATGCCGTCACTCTCCGCCACCTCCGATGGCAACCTAACGGCCTCCTGGTATGACCGTCGCAAAGCTACAAGCGCATGCAACAATGTTGGAGATGCGGGATGTAACTACGAGCGCGTAGGCCGGCAATCGAAAACCAATGGCGCTTCGTGGCAACCCGAGGGCGCAATCAGCTCTTCCATAATCACGCAACCGGCTCAGAATGACCCCAACGTCGTTTCCTGCTATGCGGGCGATTACGATTACAACGTAGCTCTAAACGCGGCTGACACGGGCAAGACCGGAACGGCGTACGTTACCTGGACCGACGGCCGAAAGCAGGTTGGCGGCGTAAATGTGGAAAACGTAGGCTTCGCCCGGGGCCCCGAGCCATAGAACAATCGCGTTACGAATCTGCAAATAGGGGCACCGGCTGGGTGCCCCTATCTGATCGTCGATATTGTGATCGGACGCGCTGGAACCGGTTGAACACGTTGTCAGTTCAGCGCTGGCGGCAGTGGCGGCGTTTGTAGGGACCACGCGGTTGATCGACAACGTGGTGCTGGGCAGGTCTTAGGGCGCAGGCTTTCTTACCTCCACAACCCTCATCCGGGGAAATGTGAACAGGAAATTCATGCCGGTGCGAATGGCTGTCGCGCCGGCTGCGCGGCAAGCTTTGACGTAGTCGGCGGTGTGAATGAAGTCGGAGACCAGAGCGACGCCGCCGGGTTTGAGCACGCGAACAATCTCTCGGCAGGCCTTATCGCGGGCTTTGCGGCCGGGAATGTTGTGGATGCAGGCGTTGGAGAGAATCACGTCGAAGGTGGCGTCGGGAAAGCGCATGGCTGTGGCGTCGCCATTCTGGACATCGACTCTCTCGCGGACACCTTCAAGTTCGGCATTGCGAAGCGTGCCTTCCATCGTGTTGCCGGAAAGATCTTTAGAACTCCAGATGTCGATGCCGACGGATTTGCCGGTGGTGAGGTGCTTGGCGGCAGCGATTAGCAGCAATCCGCGGCCAGTGCCGACGTCGAGAACGGTTTCGGTGCCGTGCCAAGCGATCCGCTTCAACATGCGATCGCAGTGACGGAATTTCCCCCACTTGGAATAAAGGATCATCAACAAGCCTTCGAGAATTAATAGCGATCCGGTGACGACACTGGCGCTTCCCAGCACAAAAGTCACAGAGCCGATACGAAAACTCGGCACCAGCCGTCCGAAAGGCAGAAGAATTACGCCGATCAGGATGAGAGTGCGGACGACGCCGGGAGCGTCGAGGCCGTAGTCGGGTTTCGAGGGCATAGGAAGAAAAGAATAGTACACAGAGGCACAGAGCGGAAAATCAGCCTGCGCGATGGAGTTTCCTTGGTCCGGAGACGAAGGGGTTGCCTTCGATCAAATAGCGCAAGGGCAGGTCGGCCGCCTTCGTTATACCAATACGAGGCGTAGCGAGGATGGTCGGCGTTGGGAACCCGTCATCGGCGACGAACAAATCGGAAGATGGGCTGGTGAGGTCTTTGCCGTTATCACGAACGCGGGTGATGCTGAAGGCTTCGGCGAGGCGGCCGGGACCGGAGGTCAATAGCCTCAGGCTCCGCTCCCCATCGAGTGCCACGTCGCGGCTCCGCGCCATATCGTCGATTCCGATCAAAGGTTCGAGGGCGCGAAAAAGGATTCCGCCCGGGGTGCCATCCGGCAGGCACGAGACGTTCAGGCAGTAGTGGTTGCCGTAGATGAAGTAAATGTAGGCGAAGCCGGGAGGGCCAAAGAGCACGGCGTTGCGCGCGGTGCGGCCGGAAAAGCTGTGAGCCGCAGGGTCATCGGTTCCGAGGTAGGCTTCGACTTCGACGATGCGACCGGCGAGTAGTTTTTTCTTCTCTCTGCGAACCAGGATCTTGCCGAGCAGCTCGCGGCTCACGATGCGGGGATCGCGATCGTAGAATTTGCGGGACAGCACATCGGGTGGCTCGGAAAAGTTGCGGAGAGATTCCTTGCCCCGCTGGGGAAAACGCGGGGCTTCGGAATGACGCCGCTGACCTCTAGAGGAGCGAGCTACCGAACTCATGCTGCTTCTTTCAGATACTGCAGCACTTCTTCGGCATGGCCATCGGCTTTCACATTGTTGAAGATGTGTGCGATCTTGCCGTTGGGGCCGATCACGAAAGTCGTGCGAGCGATGCCCTTCACTTTTTTACCGTACATATTTTTTTCTTTGATCACGTCGTAGGCGTTGCAGACTTTCTTTTCCGTATCAGCGAGTAGAGTGTAGGGCAGGTCGTACTTGTCTTCGAACTTTTTCTGTGCGGCAGAGGTGTCGGCGGAAATCCCCAGGGTCACGGCACCGGCTTTTTGCAATTTTTTGTATGCGTCGCGGAACCCGCACGCCTCTATGGTTCAGCCGGGAGTGTCGGCTTTGGGATAAAAAAAGAGGACGACGGTTTTGCCGAGAAAATCCTTGAGCGAGACGTCCTTGCCATCTTGATCAGGCAAAGTAAACTCAGGAGCTTTATCATTAACTTGCATGGGCAATTCTCCTTTCCGATCAAGTTTATACCGCAGGGCAGCGGGGTACGTCATCCTGCTGGCGATTGTGTGTGGGGCTACGTTGCTGGCGCAAACGCCGTATGGATCGAAGCCATATAAAGGACCGCGCGCGCTGGGATTAATTGAATTACCCGCAAAGGGAAGGCCGCACTTCATTCCCATTGCAATTCTGGTGAACGGCGCCTTTTACGATGCCAGCGTGTACAAGGCTGATCCGGTTCCAATGGCCCTGTGGCCGGAGACGGTTTATGAAGGATTGAAGACCGGCGTTTCGCAAGGATTGTTTACCGTCACGACCGCGTCTCAGACCCCGAAGACGCAGGAGTGGATTGCGGAAGGGAATTGGCAATCGACTGAGGAGTTGGCGAAGCTGGCACAGAAAGCATCGAAGAAGCCGGGATCGTCGATTCCGCGCGGAATGGAAGACGAAGAAGGACCGCCGGTGCTGCGCCATTCGGGAGCAAAGAAGCCAACTGCGCCCGCGCCCACACAAACTTCGCCCGATGCGTCGAAGCCTTCGACGCCGGCATCGCCTGCACCTCCACCGAGTTCGACCACAACTCAGCAGAACCCAGTTCCGGCGACGGTATCGACTGCGCCGTCGGGGGATGATCCTAATATTCCGGTGTTGCGGCGCGGAAAGCCGACTGCAAAACCGGCTGAGCTGGAATCGCAGGCAGCGACAACCACGGCGTCAAAATCGGCTGCAAAGCCTGCAGCGGCTTCCGCTGCTCCGAAGGCCCCGGCGGTGCAGTTAATCGCGGCGATTTCCGATTCGAGCGGCCCCGATCTGCGGCCTTACTCCTACAACATGGACGCGACTCAGGAGGAGCAATTCCGAAAGAAGATGTTGGCGATAGCGGCAGACGAGGTTACCGCTCGCGCCAAGAAGCTGGCTGTGGAGATGGGGCCATCGGAAACAGCGCACAGCTCCAAAGGTCGCTTGCCGAAAAGCGCGAAGCCGACACAACCGGATTTCCGGAATGTCGAATTGCATGTATTCGATTTGTCATCGAGCAATGAACCGGTGCTGGTGCTGACGGCAGATGCGCGGATGCCAAAAACGGCTGGCGCACCTGAGAGCGGATTGGCCGACCTTGATTACTCCATCGCCTTGGTGGCAAGGGAGGACATCAATGGCGACTATCATAAAGCGTTTGCCGAGGTCACCGACACAGCGCATTTGGATGTTCTGCCACGATATGAGCTGATCGATGCAGTGGATGCGGACGGCGACGGGCGCGGCGAACTATTGTTCCGGCAAATCTCCGACGATGGCAGCACGTTCGGGATTTACCGAGTGATTGGAAATCAGTTGTATCCCCTGTTCCAGAGCGCGCCGTAGAGGTGCTCGCGAACCTGCCTTGGATCCTACGTCTGCATCGACCTGCTTCCTCGGTGTACACTTCTGCTTTCGTTGAATCGCTCGTTTCTCCACGGAGTGATCTTGTGAAAAGAATTTTCGGTTTGACGTGTGTCTGTGCCCTGCTGGCTTGCGCCGCGGCCCAATCTAGTTCCAAGAAACCCATCACGATTGAAGCCTTTTCCGCCGAGGGCGGCCTGACCGGCCCTGCTCCGGAAAATCTGAAATGGAGTCCGGACAGCGCCGGATTTGCTTACATTCTGCGCGACAATTCCGGCGAGCACGGCGAGCTGTGGTATGTGAATGCGGCGACGGGCGAAAAGAAGGTTCTGGTGAGCGAGGCGAAGCTGGGTTCGTTGGCGCCGCCGGTGACAAACATCAAAGATGAGCGCGAGAAAGAACGGGTGACGCGCTATCACGTCTCGGCGTACGAGTGGTCGCCGGATTCCAAGCATCTACTGTTCGATTCCATGGGACAGCTGTGGTTGTACACGCTGGAAAGCGGCACAGGAGTACAGATCACGTCGACGCCGGAGCCGGCGGGCGATCCAAAATTTTCGCCGGATGGCGGACGCCTCGCGTATTTGCGCGGTCATAATCTTTATGTGAGGCGGGTGAAGGGCGGCGAAGCCAGGCAACTCACGGAGGGGAGCGGTGATCCCGATAAAAAGAATGAGCTGCTGAATGGCGAGGTCGACTGGGTATATGCCGAGGAGCTGGATGTGCGCAGCAATTATTACTGGTCGCCGGAAGGAAACGACATCGCATACTTGCAGATGGACGAGAGCAAGGTTCCAACCTATCCCATCACGAATTATGAGCCAGTGCATGCGACGGTTGAGATGGAGAAGTATCCGCAAGCGGGAGATCCGAATCCGGCGGTGAGGCTCGGTGTCGTGAGCGCGGCCGGCGGGAAAACGAAATGGATCAAGCTGACGGATGCCGACACGTACGTCCCGCGATTTGGCTGGGTGCGGGAAGGCCTGCTCTGGGCGGAGGTGCTGAATCGCGCACAGGACCAACTGGATTTGTATTTCGTCGACGCGCATTCAGGGAAAGCTCACAGGATGTTGAGCGAGACCGCGCCCAATGCGTGGGTGTACGTGAATGATGATTTCCACGTTCTGAAATCGGCGGATAGGTTTACCTGGCAGAGCTGGCGAGATGGTAACACGCAGATTTATCTCTATGGTTTCGATAAAAATAATCCGCTGGGCAGTGACGCCAAGCTGGAACAGCAACTGACAAAAGGAGATTTCGAGGTGCTCGGAGCGGGAGAGCGGCCGCACTCAGGAATTGAGGGCATCGACGAGGCGAATGGCGTCATGTACGTTACCTGCGACAAGGACGACCCGCGGCAACGGCAGCTTTACGAAGTGAAGCTGGATGGTTCGGGAATGCAGCGGATCTCACAAGAGGATGGCACGCATGACAGCCGCTTTGCGAACGATGCCAAGCATTATGTGGATCGATTTTCGGCGCTGCTGACGCGGCCGCAGATGTCGGTGTGCAGCACCGGAGGATCCTGTCAGAAATTCTGGGAATCGCGAAGTGTGGACGAGTATGACTGGATCACCCCGAAATTTATCGATTTCAAGGCGGACGATGGCACGCCTCTTTATGGCGAGTTATGGATGCCGAAGGCTGGAGCAGTTCAGAGCAAGGTTCCTCTGGTCGTCTACATTTACGGGGGCCCGGCGGACCAGACTGTGGTTAACGTGTTTCCGGACGGATTTCGAGATAACGAACTGCTGCATCAGATTCTGGCGCAGCGCGGGATCGCTGTCATCACCGTTGACAATCGCGGAACGCCAGGGCGGGATCGAAAGTTTCAGACTGCAGTGCGGCATCAATTCGGCGCCATCGAACTGAAAGATCAGCTCACGGCGCTCGAGCAACTGTACACGCAGTACCCGCAACTCGACCGCAGCCACACGGCGATTTGGGGATGGAGCAACGGCGGATCGATGACGCTGTACTCCATGACGCATTCGGATGCATTCAAGGCAGGAGTGTCGGTGGCGCCGGTGACGGATTGGCACTATTACGATTCCATCTATACCGAGCGCAATAACGGATTGCCGACAGATAAGAGCAGCACGAGCTATACAGACATGAATTTGCCGGCGGCCGCGAATAAGCTGCACGGGGCCCTGTTGCTGGTGCACGGCACGAGCGATGACAATGTGCATTTTCAAAACAGCGTGCAAATGGTGGATGCGCTGATCAAGTCTGGGAAGCAGTTCCGGTTCATGGTGTATCCGGGAAAGACCCACGGAATTAGCGGCAGCGAAGACCGGGAACATTTGTTTCAAATGATCGAGGAGCATTTCGAGAGGGAGCTGAAGTAGCTTACGTGGGAACGGCCGCCCTCGGCCGTTCGGTCGGGCAAAGCCCGACAGGAATTATTTTCGCCGCAGATTTACGCGGATGAACGCGGAGTTTTCTTGATTAAAAACTGGGCCACGGGTTTACACGGATTTCTTGTACTACTAAAGAGCTAATAATCTAACAGTTTGTCATCCCGTGCGAAGTGAGGCGCAGCCAAAACGCAGCCGAGGGACCTGCAGTTTCCTAACTCGCGGAGAAATAAGGCTTCATGCACCGTATGAACCTGGGCGACTTCGAACTAATCTCGGTTTCCGACGGGATTTATTCCCTGGACGGCGGAAATTTCTTCGGCGTTATTCCGAAAACGCTATGGCAAAAGAAAGTCACAGTCGACGAGAACAATCTGGTTCCGTCGGGACTGAATTCAGTGGTAGTGAGAACCGGTGATAAGACGGTCCTGATCGAAACCGGCATCGGAAACAAGCTGCCGGAGAGAATGCGAAAGATCTATGGGCAGCCGGCGAAGCTGCTCGACAATCTGCATGCGGCCGGGTTCGCGCCGGAAGACTTCGATATTGTCATCAATAGTCACTTGCACTTTGACCACTGCGGCTGGAACACAATGCTGCGCGGATCGTCGGTGGTTCCGACGTTCCCGAAAGCAAAATATTATGCGCAGCAAGGCGAGGTCGAACACGGGCACCGGCAACTGGAGCGGGATGCAATCAGCTACATCAGCGCGAATTACGATCCGCTGATTCAGAGTGGGCAGATGACGCTGCTGAAAGGCGACGCAGAAATTCTGCCCGGAATTTCAGTGAAAGTCTTTCCCGGGCACACGCGGCACATGCAGGCGATTCTGGTGCACAGTGGCGGACAGACGGCGTGCTACATCTCGGATCTGATTCCAACCTCAGCGCATCTGGATCTGACGTGGGTGATGGCGTTCGATCTGTTTCCGCTGGATACGATTGAGAGCCGCAAACGCTATTATGAGAAAGCAATTTCTGAAAAATGGCTGACCTTGTACACGCACGATCCGAACGTGCCATGGTCATACGTAGAGAAGGATGAGAAGGGGAAGATAATCGCAAGGCCGGCGGAATGACCTTCAACCTCAGATGGGCGATCTTTTCGCAGGCTGGAATGCCGCGCTAATTAATGATGGGAAGACACAAACCCTCTTGAGGGTAAACTGCCCACCCATTCTGCCAATCAAACTGCAAGAGCGATTTTGAACGCCGTCTCGGAGCTAGTGTGTTACGAAGGTTGAAAAGTAATAAACCATAACACCCAGCATTCCTAGTCCGGCGATGCCGTATGCGGTCAAGATCCAAACCCCGCGGCCTGCGACTGGGCGAACCGAACCGGAACTGGTTGAGACGGATGAAGAATTGCCAACAGGCTGATGTTCCACAGAACACCTCCTAAATGACGATCTAAGATGGCGCGAACTGCGCCTACGCTACCCCACACTGCCAGAACGGCAGGTTTTAATGCGGCGATCATACTACGACTTGGGCCGAAAGGAACCCATAAAATACCTGAAATTTGCAAAATTTATGTAAACTTGCCGGGTTCCGGTGCACAAAGGAGATGTGATCTCCGTCGCAGACGTGTTTTTAAGAGCGGACATAGACTGAAGACACTATGATCGCTACGGAAGCTGTCAAGAAAATGAACAAAACAAAGCCTAGTTACGACCGCTCGCACGATGTGTTTCGCGCCGAAGCACATCCGCTGGACGCCATGTTCGCGCCGCGGGCAGTGGCCGTGGTTGGGGCGAGCGAAAAGCCGGGCGGAGTCGGCCGGCATGTGGTCTGGAGCCTGGTCAGCAGCCCTTTTGGAGGCACGCTCTACCCAGTCAGTGATAAGCGGGCGAGTGTGTTAGGGATTAAGGCTTATCCGCGGCTGGCGGATCTGCCGGAAGCGGTCGATCTGGCCGTGATTGTCACCCCGGCGGCCACCGTGCCGGGGATTATCACGGAATGCGTGGAGACCGGGGTTCGGGCCGTCATTGTCATCTCGGCGGGATTCAAGGAGCACGGCGAGAAGGGCAAGGCGCTTGAGCAGGACATTTTAGATCGCATGCGCGGGAGCGGATTGCGGCTGCTAGGGCCGAACTGCCTGGGCGTGATGAATCCGATCAGCGGCCTCAATGCGACGTTTGCGCCCAGGATTGCGCGCCCGGGAAATGTGGCATTCATTAGCCAGAGCGGTGCATTGTGCACGGCGGTGCTCGATTGGTGCGAGAAGGAGATGGTAGGTTTCAGCGCCTTCGTGTCGGTGGGGTCGATGCTTGATGTCGGCTGGGGCGATCTGATCGACTACTTGGGAAATGACCCGCACACGCACAGCATCATTCTTTATATGGAGTCGGTGGGCGATGCGCGGCCTTTCCTGTCGGCGGCGCGGGAAGTGTCGCTGAACAAACCAATCATCGTGATCAAAGCCGGGCGGACGCAGGCGGCGGCACAGGCGGCGGCTTCGCATACCGGAACTTTAGCTGGCAGTGACGAAGTTCTCGAAGCGGCGTTCCGCAGGTGCGGAGTACTGCGGGTGCACACCATTGGCGATCTCTTTTATATGGCCGACGTGCTAGCCAAACAGCCGCGGCCGCGCGGTCCGCGGCTGGCAATTGTAACGAACGCCGGCGGACCAGGCGTGCTGGCGGCGGACTCGGTCGTCATTAACGGCGGAAAGATGGCGCAGCTTTCGGCGAAATCTTTGGAGCAATTGAATGCCGCGCTTCCGCCGCATTGGAGCCACGGCAATCCGGTGGACCTGCTGGGCGACGTGCTGACCGAAACCTATGTGAAGGCCGTCGACATCGTAGCCAACGATTCGGAAGTGGACGGCTTGATTGCCATCGCTTGTCCGCAAGGTATGTCGGAACCGACGCAGACGGCCGACCGCCTCAAAACGTTTGCCCACACCACGGGAAAGCCGATCCTAGCCAGTTGGATGGGTGGTCCTGCGATGGCGGCTGGCATGGATATCCTTCGGCACGCGGGCATTCCAACCTTTTCGTTCCCGGATACCGCGGCGAAACTCTTTTGCTACATGTGGCGCTACAGTTACAACCTTCGCGGGCTGTACGAAGCTCCGGTGCTGGCGGCAAATGCGGAGCAAGAGCCGCAAAGGTTGAGAGTCGAACAGCTTGTGAAGCGCGCACGGAATGCGGGACGCACAATCCTGACTGAAGTTGAATCGAAGGAAGTGCTCTCAGCTTATGGAATTCCTACGGTCGAGACGGTCACGGCGATCAACGAAGATGAGGCGGTGCAGCATGCGGAGAAAATCGGCTATCCGGTGGTTGTGAAACTGTTTTCCGAGACCATCACGCACAAAACTGATGTGGGCGGAGTGCAGCTCGATCTGCGAGATGCAGACGCGGTGCGCTCGGCTTACCGGCAGATCGAATGCTCAGTTCGGGAAAAGGCGGGCGCGGAGCATTTCCTCGGCGTTACGGTGCAGCCGATGGTCAAGCTGGATGGATATGAAATCATCATCGGCAGCAGCGTGGATGTGCAGTTCGGCCCGGTGCTTTTGTTCGGAGCCGGCGGGCAGTTAGTCGAAGTCTTCAAGGATCGCGCGTTGGGATTGCCGCCACTGAACACCACTCTGGCGCGGCGGATGATGGAGCAGACGCATTTATTCGAAGCATTGCAGGGAGTGCGAGGGAGGAAGTCGGTTGACTTGGTCGCTCTGGAAGAGCTACTGGTGAGATTTAGCCAATTAGTCGTGGAGCAGCCGTGGATCAAGGAAATCGACATCAACCCGCTGCTGGCATCGCCTGAGCGTTTGCTGGCGCTGGATGCGCGCATGGTCGTCTATGGCCCGGAAGTGAAACGTGAGCAACTACCTCGGCTTGCGATTCGTCCTTATCCGATTCAGCATGTGAAGCCGTGGGTGCTGAAGAACGGCGATGACGTGATCATGCGGCCGATTCGCCCTGAAGATGAGCCGCTGCTGATCGGGCTCCATCAGGCGCTCTCCGAACGCAGCGTCTATTTGCGTTATTTTCAGCCGCTGAAGCTCAGCCACCGCACGGCGCATGAGCGGCTGACCAGAATCTGTTTCATTGACTACGATCGCGAAATGGCGCTGGTCGTCGAGCGCAAGAAGATTGACGGAACGCCGGAAATTATTGCGATTGGAAGGCTCACCAAGCTGCGCGGCCGCAACCAGGCAGAACTCGCGGTGCTGGTCGACGATCGCAATCAGCACCTCGGCATTGGGACAGAACTCTATCGCCGGCTCCTTGAGGTGGCCCGAGAGGAAAAGATGGAGGGCGTGGTCTCGATCATCCTCGAAGAGAATCGCGAGATGCTGGCCATCTGCCAGAAACTCGGTTTTTCACTGCAGGCCGAATTAGAAGATGGAACGGTGAAGGCGGAGCTGACGCTGTAAGGATGTGCGGTGCGGCTGCAGTCGCCCGCGAGCCTGCACTCGCCAAAGTCTGCTTCGTCGAACTACAATCGGCAGCCAATGGAAGCTGCGCGTATCAGCGAGTTGCTGCGACCATTTCTAGAGTCGCCATCTGCCATTTCAACTTCCCACTCATTGTCCTTCCGAGGCTGCCGCGGTCCCAAGGAGTCTGCGGTTCCATCGCTGTCTCAAATTGAGAATATTTTGGAATACCTCGATCTTTTGCTGCGCTGGAACGCGCGAGTGAACCTCACAGCAGTCCGGGCCCCGGAAGAGATTGTTACCCGGCATTTCGGCGAGTCGCTATTCGCGGCTCGGCACCTCTTCCCTGACGCGCAGGCAGCTTATGGGCATGTCGTCGATATTGGGTCGGGAGCCGGCTTCCCGGGCTTACCGATCAAGATCTGGGCGCGCGCGATTCGGCTCACGCTGATCGAATCGAATCAGAAGAAAGCTACGTTCTTGCGTGAGGTGGTTCGAAAGCTCGAAATGAACGATGCAGCCGTGTTTGCGAAGCGTGCGGAAGAGTTTGAGGATGAAGCCGACATAGTGACATTGCGAGCGGTGGAACGATTCGAACAGGCGGTGCCGGTTGCTCGCCGGTTGGCGCGTCCGGGGGGAAAGCTGGCTTTGCTGATTGGCGAAGGGCAGATGACGCGAGCGAAGGAGCTTCTACCGAACTTGGAGTGGAGTGATGCGCTGGCAATTCCGCAGTCGTCGAACCGCGTTTTACTGGTTGGGCGATCGCCAGAAATACCGAACCAATCTTCGCACGAATCAGCTGAGTAATCAGGTGGGACAAGACAGCCGTTCTGCTCACGAACGGTTCTGCTAGCAGAACGAAAATCGTTAAATGTGGGACAACTGTTCGATGATCGCCGTGTCGCTGAGAGGATGTTCCACGTGGAACAATTTGCGCACGCAAATCGCGGCCAAATGGCATACCCGAAGACTGTTCCACGTGGAACATCGCATGTGGAAAGCAAGGACGTTTTTGTTCCTAAGTCGCTCGCGGGGAAAGAAAATCCATCAAAATCCCGCTGCCTCAAAATCCGGCATTGCAATGCTGCGCAATTCGCACTATGCTGCCTCCATCTCTGCGCTCTCCGTAAAACTGAATGGGACGCGTTCTTGCCGTAGCCAATCAAAAGGGCGGTGTCGGAAAGACGACTACCGCTATCAACTTGGCCGCTTCCATTGCCGCAGCTGAGCTCGACACGCTGCTGGTCGATTGTGATCCCCAGGCAAATGCCACAAGCGGTCTTGGTTTGTCCAAGGATCCGGACCGGCTAAGTACGTACGATCTGCTCATGGGAGCGGCTGCTGCGGACCAGGCCATACAAAAAACGGAACTGGAGAAGCTTTCGGTTATTCCATCCCACAAAAACCTGATTGGGGCGAACCTCGAGCTGGTGAACGCGGAGCGACGGGAGTTTCGCCTTCGCGACGCTTTGGCATCCCTGCGCGAGAAATTTCGCTACATCGTGCTGGATTGTCCGCCGGCGCTCGACCTCTTGACGCTCAACTCGCTGGTTGCAGCAGATTCCATCTTGATTCCAATGCAAGCCGAATATTTCGCGCTCGAAGGTGTTTCGGCTCTGTTGGATACGATTGAACGAGTACGGGCGGCGCTGAATCCAGAACTAAAGATCGAGGGCGTCGTGCTTACCATGTTCGACGATCGTACAAATCTGGCGCAACAAGTCACGGCCGAATTGAATCGCTATTTTGGCGACAAGCTCTGCAGAACCACAATTCCGCGGAATGTGCGACTGGCTGAGGCGCCGAGCCATGGGAAGCCGGTGCTTCTCTACGATGTGCGCTCGCGAGGTGCGGAGAGCTATATGGAGTTGGCCAAAGAACTTCTGACACGGAGCGGAGTTGTGCAGGAGATTCCGGCACCGGCGCCGACCGAAGAGAAGCAAGTGGTGAATGCGCCGCGCTGGAAGCGCTGGATGCAGGAGCGGAATAAGCTGATCTCGATCAATATCGCCGATCGGTAAGGACTGACTAGCTTCGCGGGAAGATTCCTTGGAGAGAAGATGACGACGACGGCAGAAAAAGTGATCGATAAAAGAAGAGCGCTGGGGCGAGGGCTGGAATCATTGCTGCCCAGTGGGCCGAGGGTTGTGGCGGGAGTCGGCGTGGCTGCGTCGGTTCCAACGGGCTCGCTAGCCGAGTCGCCGGCGGAAACCGGCCGAAGGGAAGACGCGATTCTGCGCTTGCCGCTTGATCAAATTGAAGAGAATCCATATCAGACGCGCCTACAGTTTGATGACCAAGCGCTGAGCGAACTGGCAGAATCGATCCGTGCGAATGGAATCGTGCAGCCGATTGTTGTGCGCCCGTCGACCAGCGGGAAGTTTGTGCTGATTCTGGGGGAGCGGCGCTGCCGTGCAGCGAAGTTGGCGGGCGAGGCTACGGTTCCGGCAATTGTTCGCCAGGTTTCGAATGAGCAAGCGGCAGAGATGACCATCGTCGAAAACCTGCAGCGCCAGGATTTGAATTGCCTGGAGCAAGCAAAGGCATTTGCTCGCCTGAGTCGTGAGTTTGGATTGACGCAGGAGCAGATCGGCCAAAAGACGGGATGCTCGCGTGAGTCGGTCGCGAATTACTTGCGATTGCTGAAGCTGCCAGAGTCAATACAGCAACATTTGGCTGAGGGGCAGCTGGGGTTCAGCGAAGCGCGTGTTCTCTTGCAATTGAGTGATCCTCAGCTAATTGCAGGCGTGGCGAAGCAGGCAATCGAAACCAGGATGTCGGTTGCGCTATTGTCCGACGTTGTGGATCGTTTGAATATGCCGCCCGAAGAAAAGGCGGACGCTCCGGATCGCGTGGTGGATCCGAATGTGCGGGCGGCGGAGTCGGAACTGGCGCGGCTTCTAGGATGCAAAGTGCGAATCAGCGACCGCAAGGGCAAAGGGAAGATCGTGATTGAGTACTCGACCCTGGACGATTTCGATCGCGTGCTGGAGATGCTGAAGAGAGAGGATTAGGGTCAGTGCCTGCGCAAGCACGAATCAGAATAGTCAATCGGTGGGAGATGCGTTCAATATATCCACAAAAAGCTATTCTATATAGCCAACAAATAGCTATATTCTAATGCAGGAGTGGTCCAAGAGTTCCTTTCGACCTTCTTCGAGCAATTTAAGCTGTCTACTTTCATGAGCCCCCGGACGGCAGGAATCAAGATTGTGAACAGGTGGGAACAGACCCTGCCAATAACGCTCCGATCATTCAAAACGCGCCATCTACGATGATGAAAGTGGAGCGCCGCGATGTCGAATTGCCTTTCCGTCGCAGCGTTAGCGATTAATGCCAAGGGTTGGCGATCGCAACCTGCGGGGGTAGCGGGGACGGTGGCGAAATTGCGGCATAGTCGTGGCCGCGCATGTCCCTTAACTGGATATCGAGCTGAGGCAAGGAGTGGTCTTCCTCGGCGGAGGTCATGAGACCTTTCACCTCCAGAGCCGCGGCGGTCGCTCGATATTTCTCTTGCTGAGCAGTGATGAAGGTTTGCAGATCGGAAGCGAATTGCTGGTCGGATTTGAATTCAATAGTGAGCTGCAGCTTCGTCTGCCAGGCGATTGCCTCGGGATCAACGTTCAGCATCTGCGCCAGCAATCGCCTTCTTTCCTCCGCGCCCAAATAAACCCTACCGGCGCAAGACTGCCCGATATAGCGGGTGGTCTCAGAGCGAATGGCGTAGATGGGGTCGCTCCCGGGAACAACGAGAAGCGATTCGTCGCTGCTCTCTTTCGATAATCTGTAACTTCCGAAAGCTGGCCACTGCGCACGGGGCGCTGACGAGTCACTCTGGAAGCAATCGCCCGCGGTACCGCCGCCAATTTCGCCCGTTCCCGGGACAACTACAAAAACGGAAGCACGATTGTGAATGCTTGAGAATAAATTCGCGGCAAAGCCTGGTGGTGGATTTTGCGCCAGCATCGCCGCACCCACATATTGCAGGCCGTAGCCCTCCCCGGCAGCGGAACGATAAAGATCAAGGGCGAGAGGTGTGGATTCCTCGACCGGGAGGCGGCTCAGCAAAACCGCGACGTAATTGGGGAAATCGGGTGCGAGTTTTTGCAGGGTCTCTCTTGGCACGGAAACACGCATTTGAATAAGCACATCGAGCACGGCGGACATGGCGTCGCGCCGATCAAATTCGTCGTTAGTAAGGGATTTCCGCTTCGCCTCATTTGACTCGGACTTAGGCAACGGCTGCCAGCTATAAGCCAGGGATAATAGATCAGAGGTGAGCGCCTGATTTTTCGTAGCTAAGACATAGTGCGCGCCCCAAGCAACCGATTGCGGGTCTTCGCTGCGCAACCAGGTTTGAATTTGAGGGTCTGTCGGGGGCGCAGTCGGTGGGACGAACTTCTGCGCCTGAGAGAGGGCACATCCGAAAATAACCAGGAAACAGAAGAGGCGGCAAGGCTTCATGGATGACCTCCGGGTTTAGATAGCCAGATGCCGCGCAATTGCCGAATGCCGCCTTGATCCTACCATTTACTGGATAGACGGCGGCTGGCAGGCGGAGGTTCCCGAGCAGACCGGGCGGGCGAGGACGCCCGCCCTCCATGATCCTGTCTAGGCGTAAGCGTGCAAACCAGGCAACAGATACGTCACGCCGAAGAAAGTAAACATTACGACCGCAAATCCCAGAATGGCGAAATAAGCAGCACGGCGGCCACGCCATCCGCGAGTGATGCGCATGTGCAAATAGCCGGCGTAAACAAGCCAGGTAATCGCCGCCCAGGTTTCTTTCGGATCCCAGCTCCAATACGATCCCCAGGTACGATTGGCCCAGTAGGCGCCGGCCGCGATCATCAGGGTGAGCAAGGGAAACGCGATGGCGATGGTGCGATAGGTGATGCGATCGAGATCGTCGGCGCTAGGCAACATGCGTTCGAGGTCGGGCCGGCGCCAAAGCAGTAAGAGATACATGAGAGAAACGAAAATTCCACCAACCAGGCCGGAAAGAATAAATGGGCTGGCGGCGAGGCTGGTGGGGAAAAGGCCATCGGCGTCGAGCGAGGCGTAGTGGCCATCGCGGGCACGAACTATGAAGAACAACAGCGCGAGCGTTTGTAGGAGAATGCCAACGAATACGGCGCGATTCGCAACTTCCAGATGATTCGGGTTCTGGCTCTTGCGCCATACGAGGTAAAACGCAAGCGGCGCAGCGACAGCTACGAGTACTAAGAGCATCAGCCAGCCAAGGTCAGGGATCACGACAAACAATCGCACGCCTTTGGAGAGGAACACCTCGGATTTCTCTTGGGGATTCCAAGCGATGACGCTCAATCCGCCCCATTTTTCGAAGCGAGTCAAAATACCGAGATAAGTTCCTATGCTGAACAGGCTGGTTGCAGCCAGGAAAGTGTCGGTCTGCATTTTGTCCTGGATAAGGAACATCATGGCGAGCGCAAAGCTGAGAGCGCAAGCGGCATAGGCCAGCATCGCTAGGGTGACGTGAACATGCAGCCAGGTGGATTGCAAGGCGGGCACGAGCGGGTGGACCTCGGTGCGCAGGAGCTGCATGAGCACGACGCCGACGATCGCGACCGGCATAGTGACGGTGCCGATCACTTTCACGCCGTATTTTTTTTCCGCGATCAGCGTCAGGACAGCGAGGGTCCAAACGAAGCTGAGCAACATTTCATAAATGCTGGCGAAGGGTGGATGGCCGGCTTCGTACCAGCGATGCGCCACTGCGCCAGTGTTGGCGAGCATTCCCGCCCAGGTTGAGAGCGAGGCGAAACGAATATAAGAAGGAGTGCCGGTGATTCCGAATCCCAGGTAGAGCGTGGCTGCGCCCGCGTAAAAAATAAGAGCAGCGTAAAGAAGGTTCGATTCGTTCAGCAGGTTTCCGCCCTTGACGACGTTTAGAAATGCCATGAACAGCAGAAATGCGATTCCGAGACCCACGCCGACCAGTAGTCCGGTCCCGCTGGATGTGGGTTGTGCTTCGACTCTTGCACGCGACATAGCTTCCTCCGTTGCCGGCCTAGCGTCCGGCGAGTGAACTGTCATGCGCCACGGCGCCTGACGGTGACGCGATCTTGATTTCCTTTTCGATTTCTTCCACCAGCTTGCGAAAACGTTGCTCGAATGCGTCCTTGTTGCGATTGGCGCTGCCGCCGAGCCACAGCATCAGGCGGCCGTTGTGGTCGCGAACCGGAACCGCCCAAATCCGCATGTGAACGAGGTAAAAAACGAAGAAGAGGCCGATGCCCATGAGAATGACGCCGCTCCATACCGACCACTGCCCCGGCTCGTGTGAAACTTCGAGGCCGGTGAAGTAAGCCATATCGAGGTCTTTGCCCTCAAAGTCATAGGGTGAAGCAGCATTTTGGCCAAGACCCTCGATGGGCGGCAGCCACACGTTGATCGGGTCGTTGTCGTTCTTAGATTCGACGATCAGGTGAGCCGCCGGGTCACCGAGCTGATTGGAGCGGGCGTAAACTTGGCCGTCGCGGACGGCGTAGTCGGGAATAAACTCTGCCAGCTTTACCGTCGTGTTGGCGTCGAGTGGAACGATTTCGTTGAGACTCAGTGCGATCTCTTTGGTCTCGCTTTTGCCGTTGCGCGCCGTAGCGGTGAGATAGAGCTTCTCGAGTTTTCCGGTCTTGCCATAACTTGCCTGATAGAAGCGAATCCCGCGATAGACCAGAGGATCGTTGACCACGATCTGTTTCTGCAGGACAACTTTGTTATTTTCGATGACGGCCAGATTCGACCACCAGCGCTTGGGCGTGCCGTCGGCATAATTCTCCTGACCGGCGCCGTCGCAGCGAACCGCGAATCCGAGGTTGTGATTCTTGCCGTTCTGCTGTTCTACCTGGCTGGATTGTGCGTTCTGGGTAAGCATCATGAAACCGCGCCAGCCGTAAAGGCCGTCGACGATCCCGCCGAGAAAGATCAGCAACAAACTGGCATGTACGACGTAGACGGCCATCTCGGAGATGCGGTGGCGCTCTGCAAAGAAGGAGAAGCTGTTTTCACGAACGATGTGCTCCGGTTTGAATCCGGCCTTGTGCAAGATGCGCTCGGCCGCAGCGAGTCCAGTGGTTTCGTTAGGAATTGCGATCTCGGCGTCCAGGGGAAGGGCCTGTCGAAAAGACTCATCCGGGCTCTTATAAGGGCGAGAAAAATACCGCCAGGAATTTGGGAAACGCTGAATCGAGGCGGCGACGATGCTCAGACTGACCAGAGTCAGCAACAGCAGAAACCACCAGGTATGAAAAACATCGGTTAAGCCGACCGTGTCCAGGAAGTGCAGCGTGGAGGGCGAATAGGCGCGCTCCATCTGGTCGGGGTCGGTGGCCGGGCGCTGCAGAATGAGGGTGCCGGCCGCGGAAACCACGACGGTCACAATCAGCAAAACAACGCCGGTCTTAATCGAGCTTAGGGTCTGCCAAAGTTTGCGAGCGGTTGAAATTTGAGCCATGGTAAGCCTCTTAGCCAGCCATCCTCACGATTGGCCTCGAGGACTAATGTATTCGCGGGGTTCCGGAGTTCCGGTGACGGAGATCACAATTGCATGTGAGGAGGGTCATACAGGAAAAAGACCCCTAGGATTTGAAATGTCCCATAGCGGGAATGACTTCTATGGGTGGCTTCGGGAGAGAGCCGGCGGTGTGGCGAGAACTGAGTACGCTCGCAAGACGGCTTTACAATCATTCCACCCTGAATGGACGTCCGTTCGCGAAGTTCGCCGCGGGGAATTTCGATTGTGTGGGGTGAGCTGTGGCAGTCAGGAAAATTCTGGGTAGTTTGATTGTGTTCCTGAGTTTCGGCGGATATGCCTTCGCCGTGCAGCATCCCGTTCCCCTCGATCCCAAAGCCGATCCCTCCACCTGTGTGGCCTGCCACGAGGACAAGACCAAGGGAAAATCGGTGCACTCGGCGATTGCCATGGGCTGCACGAGTTGCCATGAGGTTCGCGTCAATCGCGACGTGACCCACGTCAAGTTGATCACAACTTCGCCGGCGGCTCTTTGCCTGACTTGCCATGCCGACAAAAAAGCGGCGGATATAAAAGGTACGGTGCATCCTCCGGCAGTGCGCGATTGCCTCAAGTGCCACGATCCGCACGTTTCCGACAATAAGAATCAGCTGCTCAAACCGGTCTCAGGCGATGCGAAGCAAAATCTCTGTCTGAGCTGCCACAACACTGGCGAAAACGTGCCCACGAAAGGCAGCCGCCACGCTGCATTAGACATGGGTTGCGATACCTGCCACGTGACCCACAAAACGGGTGAGGTTGGCAAGCTGGAGTTCGATTTCCACTTGACCAAGACTACGCCGGCACTTTGCATCGACTGCCATGATCCCAGCAATGCCGATTTGCAGAAGGCACATCAGAACCAGCCATTTGAGAAGGCGGATTGCGTAACTTGTCACGATCCGCATCAGTCGGCAGCTCCGAAGCTGATGGCGCAGTTCCAGCATCCGCCGTTTGCCGATAAACAATGCGACGTCTGCCATGCGCCCGCCAAGGACGGAAAAGTGGTTCTCACGCAAGCCGACTCCAAAGCGCTGTGCGTGACCTGTCACGACGACAAAGCTAAGCAGATTGAAACCGCGAAAGTTCAGCATCCCGGCGCCGCGGGCGAATGCACCGATTGCCACAGCCCCCATGCCAGCCGCCAGCCGCAATTGCCCAAGACAACCGGCGTAGCAATTTGCCTGGATTGCCATAGCGACATCGCCGACCTGGGAAAGAAGCCAGTGCATCATCAGCCGGTATTCGGGCAGGCTTGCGGAATCTGCCACGAGCCGCACGGCGGGGATAACGACCACCTATTACGTGCCAAGGGCAACGCGCTCTGCCTCGAATGCCACGGACCGGATTCTGTGCCGCAGAAGCTCGAAGCCGAGCATGTGCTAACGATTTTCGGCGGCAAGGTGAAGCTGCCCGACGACTATTACCAGAAGAATAAAGTTCCGATCCTGCCATTGCGCTACGGGCTGGGTCACCCGGTGGATTATCACCCGGTGTCGGACGTGATGGATCCCGCCAATATGGGCAAGGTCAAGACGCCGCTGAGCTGCATGAGCTGCCATCAGCCGCACGCTTCGGCGCAGGCGGGTTTGCTGATCAAGGACCAGCAGAACAACATGGCGTTCTGCGATAACTGCCACAAAAATCGGATCAACATGAAAGAGACGACGAAACCTGGAGAGTAACCATGCATCGCCACTCGCACAATTCGATGCGTAATCATAAGTTGCTGGCTCTGATGATCCTTCCGCTGGCCGTGAGTCTGCTCTCGCCTCTGCCGGCCAACGCGGACAAGAAAAAAAAGAAGGACGACACCGCCACGCAAGCCGAGCAGACGGGGCCGCGTAAGTTTGCTTTCGATCCGACGACGCTGGTGTGGCCGAGCCCGCCCAACATCGCGAGGGTGCGCTGGATGGATTACTTTGCCGGACAAAAAATCGACTACACTCCCGCCCAAACAAAAAAGGTAAAACAAGGCTGGATGGATCGGCTCGCGGGCTCCAAACCGCAGGAGGACAAGTTCAATCCCAAGACATTTCCTTTCCAACTGATTGGGCCGTACGGCGTGGCCGTCGACTCCAAGGGCCAGGCGTATGTGGCGGATCAACGCGTCGGAGCGGTTTTTATCTTTAATACTGAGACGCGCGAGACGCAGATGATCCGCAATGGGATTGAGGCGCACTTCGGCTTGGTCAATGGCTTGGCGATCGATGATAGCGATCGGCTGTTTGTCTCCGATGGAAAAATGAAACGCATCATGATCTTCAATGCCAAGCACGAGGTCGAAAACCAGATCACCGAGGGGTTGGTCGACCCTGTGGGCCTCGCGATTGACACGGAAAATCGATTTCTCTATGTCGCGGATACACAGCAGGACCAGGTTATCGTTTATGACGCCGACACGCTCAAACTATTGCGCCGGATCGGAACCGGTGGCAAGAACCACTACCTGACCACACCCGGAGACTTTGGCGGACCTCAAGGTGTAGCCGTAGATAAAGACGGCAATGTTTACGTGACCGACACCATGAATGACCGGGTGGAAATCTTCGATGCTGATGGAAATTTCATCAGCACGTTTGGCAAAAACGGCGACGGCCCCGGATATTTCGCGCGGCCGAAAGGCATTGCGGTCGATAGTGACGGGCACATCTGGGTGGCGGACGAGGTGCAGGACCGGCTGCAAGTGTTCAATCGGGAAGGCCAATTGCTGACCTATATCGGCTATGGGCATGGGAATCTGCCGGGGCAATTCAAGGCGCTGGTGGGCGTGGCCATCGATAAGCAGAACCGCGTGTTCACTACCGAGCAATATCCTGGCCGGATGCAGATGTTCCGTTACATCACTGACGCGGAAGCGGCGGCGGAGAAAGCCAAGAAGGAAGAACAGTTACAGAAAGCGGCCGACCAACGCAAGGCGGCGGCCGCCACCCCGGCGCCGGCAACCCCGGCTTCGCATTAAGGGTCAAAAACTTCGCCGCAGATCTAGAAAACCTTTCGCTGCGGATCGCCGCGGATGAACACCGATATAAGCCCTTCTAAAGCCTAAAGCTTCGCCGTGGATATTGATTGACCCCAAACCCAGCCACGGATTTACCCGGACTGATGCTTTCTCTTCATCGGGTGTGATTCGTGTAAAGCCTCGGCAGAGAGTTTTTGGCAATGGCCCGCAAGTGCCAGATTTTGCGCCACATCCTGTTGTGATCTCCATCACATGCGTCGGTGCGGATAAGCACATAAAGGACATGTCCCTTAGCGCGAAAATCACCTTGTAAATGGGGTGAGTCCCAAGTGATGAATAACACGACACAAACCGCGAGATCACCGAGGAATAACTCCTCAGTGGCACTTTGGGAAGGGTTCCAATGCGGTACGTGCGGTTCCACTTGGGAGCGCGAGGCCTTCTCGCAAGATGAACCAAGTTTCCTCCCGGCATTCATTCGCCACGATATTCCGGCTTCGGCGGTTCGCAAGGACGCGCCGGGGCATGACACCCGTTTGAAAACTGAAGTGACAACAACCGGTAAAAGGTCGACCTTGCACTTCGGTGCAGTAACGAAAGACCGCAGTAGATGTGATGTGTTGCAACACATAAATAGGAGGCTTCATTCAATGAAAAGAACTATCTTAGTCACCCTGATGATTCTGGCGATCGCTGGATTTGCGGCGGCCCAGATCGGCAGCCCGAGTTCTGACGTCCTCGGTGCTCACCTCAACTACGGCCGTGGCTGCGCTGCCTGCCACGCCCCACACAGCGGCGCATACGGCAACGGCGCTGCGAAGACGAATGACCCCACTGCCGGCAACGTGGCTCTGTGGGGCCAGGACGTAGCTAGCTTGTACGGAAAGACTATCCAGACGGGCGGCGGAAGCTACACCGAGAGTCTGCCCACCAGCCTGTCCGGCACCGCTCCTGACGTTCTTGGGCTGATTACCTGCTTGAGCTGCCATGACGGCAACTGGGCGCAGGGCGCCATGATGAAGAACGCGGTTTATGAGACCCTGCCCGGAACCTACGGAAAGTACAACACCGTCCCGACCCTGCTCGGCAACGACGGATCGACAACCGGCAACTACCTCAACGATCACCCGGTGGGCTTGAACGCCACGGTATCTTGCGGCGGCGCGTGGAACTGGGACTGCACCGAGACCAATGGTGTCATCTCGATGAACGGTGCCAACTCCAGCCAGTTCGTGAAGAACTATGGATGGTTTGTCAGTCTGACCGCTTACAACAACACCGCGGTTGTGACCTGCACCAGCTGCCACAACCAGCACATCATGAACATCGTGAAAGTGACCAATGGAGCGAACTCCGGTTTGCCCTCCGGCTTCTACGACACGATGTTCTTCGTTCGTGCACCGTATAACCCGGCTAGCGGCACCTCCGGCTCGAACCAGACCGCGCAATTCTGCCGTTCCTGCCACGGTGGCGAAGCCAACGAGTCGAATGGCAGCTACACCATTCCGACCACATTCTAACTGCAGTTACTCCGAGGGGGAGATCACTCTCCCCCTTGGGTTCTTCCACGGGGTGAGGAGATTGATATGAAGCGGACAGTCGCAATCGGAGTGGGGATCCTGGCAATCAGCGGAACGATGGCAGCACAGCTCGTGGCTTCGCATGCCTCTACCGGCTCCATACAACGACCCTCCCAGACAGCCCAACTGCAAAACCGGCCGGTCGCGAAGGTGAATGGCACGGTGCTGACCGAAACCGATCTGTTGCGCGAAGAATATTCGATATTTCCTTACGCCCGCCAACATGGCGGCGCGATTCCGAAAGAGATGGAGCCGCAGATTCGCAACGGCGCCATGAAGATGATCATCTTCGAAGAGCTCGTGTATCAGGAAGCGCAGCGCCGGAAGATGACGGTGCCCCCAGCCAAATTGCAGCGCGCCGAAACCGATTTCCGGAAGCAATTTGATACGCCCCAGGAATATAACTTGCTGCTGCAGAGCGAATTTCATGGCTCGCAGAAGTTATTGCGGAGCAAGATCGAGCGCTCGCTGCTGATCGAGGCGTTGCTCAAATCAGAGATCGATAGCAAGTCAGCAATTTCTGCGGTCGAGGCCAGAGCTTTCTACGACAAGAATCCAGTCCGCTTCCAAGTTCCGGAGTCATTCACTTTTCAGACCATTTCCATTCTCCCTCCTGAAAAAGCGACGCCCCAGCAACTGAAAGAGGCGGCTAAACGCGCGCAGGATGCGCTGAAACAAGCCAAGGCCACGAAGACGGATGAAGAGTTTGGAATGCTGGCGGAGAAGATCTCGGACGACGATTATCGCGTGATGATGGGCCAGCACAAGCCGGTTCGCCGCGAGCAGTTAGCACCGCAAGTGGTGACCGCACTGCTGGCGATGAAGCCGGGCGATGTCAGCAATCTGATCCAGATCGAGCAGGCCTACACCGTCGTAAGGTTAAACGCGCATACGCCGGCGGGCAAACAGAAGTTTCAGGACGTGAAGGCGCAAGTAGAAAAAGAGTTGCAACAGCAGAAGACCAATCAGCTTCGCTCGGCATTGGATAAGAGGCTGATGAAGAACGCGAAGGTCGAAGAGCTTTAGACCCAGGTCAGCGCTCAAAGGACCAGGGGTGGACCTGGGGCGCCGAAAAGATCGAGAGCGCTTTGAAAGTGTAAGGGCTCTCAGGATGGCAGAATGTGGCACGTTTTTTCCGAGTCGCGTGGTATGCATTAGCGGGGCTGCTGCTGGCACTGCCTGCTGCGGCACAGGTCCAGTTTGGCGATTTCAGCACCAACCTGAACGGCATCGTCTCAGCCGGATACACCGATACCTACGGAAATCTGATGAACTCAGACCATAGTTGGACGGTCGGAGGGAACGGGAACTTTTCCGGGTACTATTACAATCCGAATTTCATCTCCTTTACTGCCTCGCCTTACCTGAACCAATCGCGCGCAAATTCCGATTTTCAGTCGATTTCCGATGCCAGCGGAGTGAACTTCACCAGCCAAATCTTCGGCGGAAGCCACTTTCCCGGCTCCATCAGTTATGCCAAGGCTTACAACAGCGAAGGCAATTACGGGATTCCGGGAATCTCCAATTTCACAACCAAGGGAGATAGCGACACGTTCAGCGTCAACTGGAGTGAAATGCTTCCCGATGCCCCCAGCGTCTCGGTAGGCTTCCAGCAAGGGAGCAACGAATACACAGTATACGGAAGCAACGACCAGGGGAATTCGTCGTCCCGCTCCTTCAACATTCACTCGGCATACACTCTGGCGGGCTTTAATTTAGCGGCGTTCTACTCGACCGGCGTCGGCAATTCGCTGATTCCGCAGGTGGCCGACCTGCAGCAGGCAACGGAAATCCATTCGGATAGCAGCGACTATGGATTCAACGTGGGACACAGGCTTCCGCTGCGCGGCATGTGGTCGGCGGGCGTGAACCGGGCAGACATTGGCAGTGACTACACGGGCGAGAACTACAACGCCACCATCGATACGATCAATACCATGGCAATGGTGCAACCAACCGACAAGTTACACGTTTCGTTTACGGCAGATTACTCGGACAATCTGGAAGGGCAGCTCTACCAATCGGTGATTAATGCCGGCGGAATCATTCCCGGCGCCAACGGCAACCAGGAATCGCACTCCATGGATTACATGGGCACGGTGAGTTACTCGTTTCTGCCGAACTTGCAGACCTCGGTGTTCGCGGAGCGGCGCACGCAGTATTTTCTGGGGACGAACTACGGAGGAAACTCTTACGGGGGAAGCGCCAGCTACGGGCATGGGCTGCTGGGAGGCACTTTCAACGCGGCCGGAACGGTTTCAGAAAACACTGTGGATAACAGCAATGCCAGCGCATTGGGTTTTTCGGGAACGGTCAACTACACGCGGCACATCCTGGGTTGGGGAGTATCGGGATCGTTCAGTTATGCACAGAACGTGCAGACCTTGCTGATCAGCTACACCAATTCTTTTTATAACTATTCGGGGAGCGTGCGACGGCGCTGGGGAAGATTAACCTTCAGTGCGGGCGCGGGCGGTGGGCGAACAGGAATCACCAGCGAACCAGGAACCGACAGCCGCAGCGAGAACTACAATGCCAGTTTCGGTTATTCCCGCTGGATCACTTTGACTGGCGGCTACTCGAAGGCAAGCGGAAATGCCCTCGAAACGGCGGGTGGCCTCGTGCCGGTGCCGATCCCACAACCGATTCTGCCGTTGAGCGATCTGATCCTTTACGGCGGACACAGCTATTCGTTCGGGCTGGGCAGCAATCCGGCAAAAAAGCTGACCATGGCGGCAGCTTACTCGAAAGCGAGCAACAATACGTTCAGCAACTCTCTGGCCTCCTGGAACAACAACGGACAGTTCAACGCGCTGATCCAGTATCAGTTCCGCAAGATGTATTTCACCGGCGGTTTCGCCCGCTTGGATCAGGGATTCAGCTTATCTGGCACGCCACCCCAGATGGTATCCTCGTTTTACGTTGGAGTGTCGCGGTGGTTCAACTTCTTCTAAGCAGGCGGCGACCTCGCAGCATCGCGGTGGGCTTCGCGTTACTCGCATGGCTGCTGATCCCGGCCTGGGCAACAAAAAAACCTGGGCAGACGACGGTGACTGCGCCGGAGATTTCTCTGGCCGGAGGACGCAAGCTCGTCTGGGAGCGCAGCTTCGACTCGGAGTATGCGGTCAAGTCCAAGCGCAGCTTCTGGGGCAAAGTGCTGGACGTGATCGCCGGGCAGCCGGAATTCCATACATTGGTGCGGCCGTACAGCGTGGCGGTCGATTCGAAGGGCCGGGTGATTGTGACCGATCCGGGCGTTTCGGGCGTGCACATTTTTGATCTGGCGGAGCAGAAGTACAAGTTCATTGAACGCAAAGAAAAAGGTAAAGACGCGATGCTCACGCCGCAATGCGTTGCGGTGGACGCACAGGACAATATTTATGTCACGGACTCGGAGACCGGCAAGATTTTTGTTTTCGATCGCGGGGGAAAGTATCAGCGGGCGATCGGAAGCCTGAAGGGCGGCGAAGGATATTTCAAGCGTCCGACGGGAATTGCGGTGGATTCGGCACGGCAGAGAATTTATGTGACGGACACGCTGCGCGATCAGGTTTTCGTGCTTGATATGCAAGGCAGCGTGCTGCAGACGATCGGAAAGCACGGCGACGGCCCGGGAGAATTTAATTACCCGACGGAACTGCGGCTGGATGGGGAAGAACTGATCGTGGTCGATGCGATGAACTTTCGCATACAGGTGTTTGAACGATCGGGGACGTTCCGTTTCGCGATCGGGAAACTGGGAAGCAGCACCGGTGCGGTGTTTCGCCCGAAAGCAGTCGGGGTCGACTCCGAAGGCGATGTCTATGTGGTGGATGGATTGTGGAGCGTGGTGCAGGCATTCAATCGCCAGGGCGAGCTCCTCTACTACTTCGGCGGCAAAGGCACCGAGCCGGGACAGTTTCAATTGCCCTCGGGAATGTTCATCGACCATGACGACCGGATTTTTGTGGTGGATTCGTTCAACCGGCGGATCCAGATATTTCACTTTTACGCTTTGAAGAAATCGAGCAAGGACGGAATGTGAGGGTCGCGATCGTAGCGGTGTGCGTGACGATTCTGGCCACGGGGGCGGCGTTCGCTCAGGTTACGGGCGACGTCATCGGCATGCACGACTTAGGTCCGGGGAGCAAATCGCCGATTCAAGGCGCGCGCCCGGATTTCTGCGCCTATTGCCACGCCCCGCACACCGGAATGAATCAAGGCCTGTGGAATCAGACTCTGACCACGCAGAGCTATTCGGTCTACACCAGCGATACCGAGAAAAACCGCGGCACTCAGCCCAGGCTTGGAGACGACAGCAACCTTTGCTTGAGCTGCCACGACGGGACTGTGGCGATCGGGGCCACGGTCGCTTACGGGCAGGTGACCACCCACGGTTCGATGTACAACTCGGACGTGTTTGGTAGCAATATGCAGCCGTCACATCCCTTTAGCCTGGTGTTGCCAATCAAGGACAACATCGATTTGGTGGCGTCGCTGGCGTCCAAGGGGAAGACGGACGATCCGACCGGAGCAGTCAAACTGATCAATGGAAATATCGAGTGCACGTCGTGCCACGATCCGCACGTGCAGGCGAAGGACCAGTTATCGCAGAATTTTCTGGTGCGGGATAGCTCCAAGGGCCAGATGTGCTTGGCCTGTCACGATCCTACGCGGCAGATGAGCGGGAAGGTGAATCCGCTGGCGGGTTGGGCGACGAGCGCGCACGCGCTCTCAACCGACAAGATTTCTCCGCAAGCTGGAGTGGGAAGTTATCCGACGGTGGCGGCGGACGCGTGCATTGCCTGCCATGCTCCGCATGATGCCAGCGGGCCCGCCAGACTGTTGCGCGGCGCGAATGAGCAAGATTGCATCGCTTGCCACAATGGCGGCAGCAACATCTCGCCGCCTGCCCCCAACGTGTTCGCTGAATTTTCCGCGCCGAAGGTTGGGCATCCGTTTCCAACCGCGACGAACCCTCACGACCCGGCCGAAAGCACGCTGCTCAACAACAATCGTCACTCGACCTGCGTGGATTGTCATAACTCGCATGGTTCGGAGCAAGTAGGGACTTTTCCACTGCCGCCGGTAATTCGGATTTCGCAGAAGAATATTGCTGGAATCAGCGCGACTGATGGAACGAGTGTGATTAATCCGGCGGTGAATCAGTACGAGAATTGCTTGCGTTGTCACGGAACCAGCGCGGGTAAGCAGATCAAACCGATTTACGGGTACCTTCCGGCGCGGGCGGTTTCGGCGGGTGATCCCCTCAACGTGATTCCGCAGTTTGCGGCAACGTCGACCTCCAGCCATCCCGTGACCCACATCAGCAACAGCCCGCTTCCGCAGCCCAGCTTGCTGGCGAACATGTTGAATCTTGATGGCATCACGAAGGGTCGAACCACGGGCACGCAGATCTTTTGCACCGATTGCCACAATAGCGACGACAATCGTGAGTTCGGCGGCACCGGGCCAAATGGGCCGCATGGTTCGAGGTGGACGCACATCCTGGAGCGGCGCTACGAATTTAGCCAATCGCCAGGGCCTGGACAATTGGTGACGAACCTTTATCCAAATCCGGATTTAAGCGTGAATGGCCCCTACGGGATGTGCGGCAAATGCCATGACCTGGCCAATCAGATCATGAAGAACACCAGCTGGAACCAACATTATCTGCACATCAATGCGGGGTTCACCTGCTCGACGTGCCATACCGCGCATGGCATGGGAGCCAGCAATCCGAATATCAGCGGGCAGCGGTTGGTCAATTTTGATGTCAACGTGGTTGCCCCGAATGGAGCATTTCAAATCTCCTACAACCGCGCCGCCAACAGCTGCACCTTGATGTGCCATCAAACTGCACACAATGCGAATGGCACGGTGAATGGGCTCAGTCTGCGGCCCAAAGGGCAAGGGGCAAAGAAGTAATTCTCGAATCAGTCGCGCGCGAAAACCACAGAAATTGAATCCTGGTAGATGAGGCGGAAGCGGGAATCTTGCAGCAGCACGCTTGCCAGGGGAACTTTTGTTGACAGCAGAATAACGTGGCTCTCGTTCAGGTACGGATCTTCAACGTAGGACGCGTCGCCCTGCTGGGTTTTGAAGAAGCGGGTATCGATTTCGTCGCCGTAGAGATCTGTGCGGCCGTCGATTGCCACCGGATAATCCGGCATATACCAAGTCAGGAACCCGCCCCAGTCGAAGGTGTTATAAAGCGGCCCCGGCTGAGGATTGTGGCGCAAAAAGTTGATGGCATTCACTGGGAATTCGCTGCTGACTGCTTCATCGAGGCCCCTCATCGTGAAGTTGGTGTTCGCGGCGAGCAGCGCCAATGCAATGGCGAGGGCTGCGGCGATGCCAGCTTTTTCGACGAGAGATTCTCCGCTTTCCGGTGCCTCTGCGGCGAGCGAGTCTGCGATGCAGGCCGCTGCCGCAAGACAAATGAACCAGGTGTCCCGCATGGTGCGGTAGCCCACGATGGCTGCAGCAATCAGCAGCGCCAACTTGAACAAATGGAGTTTTTTCTCGAGTCCGAGGGCGAAGAATGCTGCGCCGGTCAATATCAGTTCGACAAAGTGGCTGCCGGCGCGGAAGCTGATGGCTTGGAACTCGCGAATGAAGGTGTAAGGAAACTTCGCGGTGACATATCCTGCGATCACGAAGTAGAGGTTGTAGGTGTATGGACCGCAGCAGGTGGCCAGCAAGCAAACCATGAAGACAGCGATGAGCGGCTGGGCGGGAAGTGAAGTGGGCTGCAGAAAGTCCGGCTCGAATCCAAGTCGCTCTGCCAAGTGATGGGCGAGGTTTGCTGCCACAAACAGGCCTACGACGAAGAGTCCATAAATAAATTGAATGTGCAAATTCGCCCAAAGGAGAAAAGCCAGCGGCAGCCAGTACAAAAGCTGAATGCGTCCCGTGCGCTGCGCTTCAAGAAGGAGCGTTAGGGTCACCGCGTACAAAATCATCGAGAAGAATACCGGCCGAGGCATCAGGTTGAACAGGAAGGCTGAGCACGTGATTGCGCCAAGAACACATCCTACCCAGAAGCTGCCCGAGAGCCGGCGCGCCATCCAATAAACGGCGTAAGCCACGGCCATTGTCAGCACAACGCCGAAAACGCCGGCTCCCACCAGCCCAAACCAATCGTAGGCGCGGGAAAGCAGCAACTCATATCCCCAGCTATAGGCGGCCCATGGCCGATCCGCGGCGGTGCGGGAGAGAATTCCGGTGTGCGGGAAACCGCGGTGCTCAACAATCCACTGCCCCACCTTCAGGTGCCACCAGATATCAAGATCGAGAACTGAGTATTTTTCCTTGAAGGCATGCCAGCCGACGAGGGCGAGGAATGTGCCAAGGGCAAACAGGTGCACCACCCGCTCGCGCAAGAGTCCGCGTAGTTCGCCCAAAGTGTCTCGGCGAGGCAGAGATGTCGTTACTGGAGAACCCATAGGACTTCCGCTACTTCTTTTGTCGCCTGACGGCGTACTTCTGCTCTGTGATGGAGATCACATGGGGAAGTGACGATACCCGCAGAGGTGCGGGCGTGCCGGCCCATAACATTGGCGCAAGGAGACTGTGGGATGAGTGTGGCGACCGCAACGCGCGAATCCACTGAGGTCAAGAAGCCTGCTGTCAGTCTCTCGAAGTGGATCTATCCGGCGGCATTGCTCGCTTCCCTGTCGATCTGGTTTCTCGCTTTGCGCGCCCCGCTCTGGCTGGACGAAACCCTGGCCTACTGGCAAGTCAGCGGCGGCTTGGCGAAGGTCTGGACCCGCTCGCAGCTCATGCCATCTTCCGTCGGATATCTCTACATCCTCTGGTTCGCAAAGTCGATTCTCGGCTCGAGCGAAATGGCGCTTAAAATTCCCTCTTTGCTGGCGATGCTGGGTGCGGTCTACTTTCTGTTCCGCGCCTCCCGCGAGCTGTTCGATCAAGAGACCGCATTCATCGCCAGCATTTTCTTTTGCCTTGAGATGAACGTCACGTTCGCGGCCACCGATGCCCGCCCGTATGGCTTCGCTTTGCTGGCAACGAATCTCGCCATCTTTGCTTTTGTCCGCTGGATGAGTGGCCGTGAGGTGCGTCAAGCCCTCTTCTTCGGTTCGGCGGCAGCTTCCATCCTTTATTTTCATTACTTGTTCAGCGCTATCTTGCCCGCATTCGCGGTCTACTATCTCGTCGCGCGCGGCCGCTCGGTGAGGCAAGATGTCCGCCAGCTCGCGGCGGCGGTAGGTTCTTTCACGCTGTTGTCTCTGCCATTGTTCGTGCGGGTCGCACACCTCTACCAAACGCGGGTTACACACGTGGTTCAGGAGATGCACCACCCCTTTTTGACGGCTCTAAACACGCTCTCGCCATTACAAGTCCTGATTGGCTTTGTAGTCGTCGCACTGCTTGCCGGCTTGGTGCGCAAGATAGAGTTGCCAGGGCGCGAGGACTGGCCCGCAATCTTGCTTCCCTTTCTGCTTGCGCTTGTTCCCGCCGGCGTTCTGTTCGGCGTCAGTGCCGTTACTCCTGCGCATTTGGTAATACCACGCTATCTGACCGTCGTTGCACCGGGCAGCGCGCTGGCCTGGGCCATGCTGACGAGGTGTATCGATTCGCCGGTGTTGCGAAAACTTTTCTTGGTCGGGCTGGTTGGGGTCACCATGTTCGAAACTTTTAATTCGCCGGACTCCCGACGACACGAACTGAGTTTTAAAAAGAGCCACGCATTCGTAAACGCCAATGTAGGTCGCGACAATGCCACCGTGCTGGTTTTTAGCGCGTTTATTGAGTCGGACTACGAGGCTCTCCCTATTGATCGCAAAGCCGAAAATGCTCTGCTTTCGCAGATCGACTATTACCCGATCAACGCCCCGATCGTCATGCTGCCGATGGACTTGAACGATGAGGCGAGGCGGATTGGCAGCGAGTCGGTAATAGCGGCCGCACAACGGCGCCAGAGGTTTCTCGTAATTGCCGCCCCCACTTCCTACAAAACCGTGAACTGGCTGATTCATTATTCGCGCGGCGCGTTCGATGCGCAAATGCTAGCGGAGTTAGACGAGATTATAGTTGTCGAGTTCCGGCCGGCTGCGTGGAGCGAATGAGCCTATTGCCGCGCCAATGCTCATCTCGTCCCATCGAAGAGATTCAGGTGGTTCCGTTCTAAGAAGTCCAGCTTTTCCTGCAAGTGGGTCTCCTCCGGACGCGGATAAATTTGGAAATTGGTCAAAGCATCGCATTCATAGATATCGTGCCGCGCCAGGTAGCACTCACGCCAAACGCGTTTGCCGCTGCTGAAGTGTTCATTGTCCGCTGCGTCCCTGGAGTTCAGAGGGAGCGCCCCAAGTCCAGCGAAGACGACCAAAGCTAAAACTTGAGAAGCGCGAAAGTCTGGGCGGCCAATCGATAGAGAGTACAAGTAAAGACCGAACAAGCCGAGAATCACGTAGGGCGTGTATCGCGAAGTGCCTGCGGCGACGAAGCCGAGGCACATGCGGGCGTAGGCGGCATTCAGGCAGAAGATTGCGCTGTATGCCAGCAACACGGCGATGGCGGCATTGCGGGGCCATTTTTCCGAGTTCTGCGCCGACAATCTCTTGATCGTGACCACTGATCCAACCAAAAACGACAACAATACAATCCCGCCGACCAGAGTTGCGTATGGGAAGCTTAATTCTCTGAGGCCTCCAGCATGAGCAAACATGAGCGCTATAAACCAAGGATAAACAACTGGATTCTTAAGCCCAGGCGAGAAACAATCCACGCCCGGCAGAAACTTGTAACCGACAAAGAAGGAAGCGAGCGAGGCAATTGAAATTGTGAAAGCGGCAACGCAGCTCCACCGGTACTTGGGGTCCCGGTGCCGCGCGTTTGCGAAATAATCCAGAGCAAGCAGTACCGGAGTCACGGGACCCATAAAAATCCCAAAGCCGCTATAGATCAAGAAGAAGTTCACCACCGAAATGCAGATGTACCTCCAGTAAAGGGTCCGAATTAACCAGCAAAAGCAATAGAGAATCGTCAGCAGCAGCGGCAAGGCACCCTGCGATGGATTGGGTGACCACACCAGCGTTTCATACTGCAACGGGCTGAGAAAAAGTAAAGGAACGAGAACGTCGCTGTACTCGATGTTGCCATAGAGGCGCACCTTGAGAAGTAGCGCCAGCAGGGCCACGCCGAAAATAACCGCGCCCAGGAGAAAGGCCTCGTAGCGGCCATTCCAGCGAATCCACGGTTCCACTACCGCCTGCAACAGAGCGCCGAGTCCCTGCCGGTGCCAGCCGTGCTGCCAGCGGAACATCTCCCATACCGAGTGCTGCTGGAACAGTGTGGCATCGTCAAAATCCCATGGGTCCCAGAACAATAAGTTGACGGCGTCCTGGGAGATGAGACGAAAAAATCGGATTCCAAGGACACAATATGCGACGAAAACCAAAAGGTGAGGCCAATGCCGTCTCATGGCTCAGTTGAACATCCACTAATTGCCGTCTGGTACGAAGCTACTCTCTTTGACGCTACAAAAACGATGCTGCTAAACGACTTACCGGCGTCGTTCGGAGCTCATCCGGCGGCCGAAACTGCAGGCCATTGCGAACCCTTATAACACCAACTCCCTCATTATGTCCGCCACAATACCGCTTCGCCCAGGACAGAATCATTTACTCGATCGTCGCGAAGTCACAGACATAAGGCCAGCAGAGGCGTATACGACAACTGTCTGACGGATATGCGCGGAGTCAGGAACCTGCGCGCGGCGTCTTCACGAGGCCTGAAGCGAATTACCGGCCTTGAGTGCTCCAGACCAAAAGAGGACGCTCTAGAAATATCCTGCATAACACAATTCATTATTAGGAGGGGCAATGAGAAAGTATGGATTAGTATCACTGATGATTCTCACGCTCGCCGGCTTTGCTGTGGCCCAGAAACAGCCGCCGACGTCTGACGTCCTCGGCGCCCACCTCAACTACGGCCGTGGCTGCACAGCTTGCCACGCGCCACACAGCGGCGCATACGGCAACGGGGCCGCGAAGACCGCTGATCCAACCGCAGGCGATGTTGCCTTGTGGGGGCAGGACGTAGCTAGCTTGTACGGAAAGACCATTATGACGGGCGGCGGTGGCTACTCCGAAACCCTGCCCACCAATATGAATGCTGGGACGCCGGATGTTACCGGCTTGCTGACGTGCTTGAGCTGCCATGACGGCAACTATGCGCAAGGCGCCATGATGAAGAACGTCGTTTATGAGACTTTGCCAGGCACCTATGGAACCTACAACAAAATCCCCACTCTGCTCGGCAACGACGGAAGCACAGTTGGGAACTACCTTAACGACCACCCGGTGGGCTTAAATGCCGCGGTATCCTGCGGAGGCCCGGGGGAGTGGGACTGCACCGAGACCAACGGCGTGATCTCGATGACCGGCCCGAACTCAAAGGCTTTCGTGAACAACTACGGCTTTTTCGTCAACCTGAGCGTTTACAACAATACTGCGGTCGTGACCTGCACCACCTGCCACAACCAGCACCTCATGAACGTTGTCAGCGTGACCAACGGGCCAAACTCCGGCCTGCCTACAGGCCCCTACGCGACCATGTTCTTCGTCAACTCACCGTATAACCCAGGCAGCGGCACCACCAACTCCAACCAGACCGCGCAATTCTGCCGCCAGTGCCATGGTGGCGAAGCGAACGAGTCGAATGGCAGCTACACTATTGTGACCACGTTCTAACAAAGGGGAGATGTTCTCCCCTTTGTTTCTAAACCAAGCCGATGTCAGGCTCCCGCGGGAGCCACGCGCTGCCAACTAACTACGCGTTCAGTTGAATTTCCGCCAGTTGCAAAGCACCGGAGCGTTGTCATACGGCAAGGCGGCGCGAAGCTCCTGTTCGGAGGCGGCGGGTTCGTAGCGATGCAGGAACAATCCGTAATTGAGATGTAACAGCCGGTCCCGCGGGTTTTGCAGAATCGCCCACTGATATTCGGCGACGATCTCTTGATAATCGACGGAAGCCTCGGCTTCGCCTTTGACTCTTTCAAATTCCTCCGAGTGGTTGAGCAGGTTGGTAAATGGAGGCCGCTCCAGCTTAGCAAGAATTAAGCCAGCGACGCGGGCGCGATCGTAGGGCGTAAAGGCAAGCAGACGCTCGCAGGCCTCCTCGGAAGCAACATCGCCGCTTACAGCGCCGCGCTGTAAATCAGCGGGAAGCCTGCCGGCAATCTGCTGAAACAATGCTCGCGCGAGCACATAGTTGCCGTGCGGATTCATGTGCGCGTATTCGTAGAAGAGCTCTTTGCCCGGGACTTGGTGCTTGCTCTCGCCGGCAAAAATTGCTGCCGCATCAACTAGACCGACCCCGGGATCGGCTCCCGGCAACCCGCGGATCACGTCATTGATCTTGCTGTCGGCACGAAGACGAAGCGTATCAAGATCCCGAGCCTGTATGAATCGGCCCTGGGCTTCAGCGAAATTTCCCAGCGCCCACTCAGCACGGGCAATGCGAAATTGAAGTTCGGCGTACTGAGGATCGATCTCCGCTGCAGCGAGGTAGAATTTCAGAGCTTCAGCAATCGATCCGCCGGCTTCGAGGGTTGCGCCGCGTTGGACCAAATCATCCCAGGAACGCAATTCATCCGGTCGAAGTCCCTCGCGATGCAACGAGGCGAACGGCGCACAATCTTTCAGGTTCGTACCGACAGTGCTGATCAGCACCTGCGCGCCCGAGCGGCGAGCAACAGCGATAATATCGTGCAAGTTCGCACGGAAGTTCTCGTAGACCGGTTTCATCTGCGGAGAATGAGCGCGAACTTGGTGTTCCAGAAACATCTCCGGACCCCGCCATTCTGCCTTTTTCTGACGATGCACAAGCGACTGCATCAACTGGCTGAGCCTGGTGGAATTGAGAAGAGTTCGGGCGCGAATGAGGTGCAGATTCGAAGCGAGTGGGGTGAAGACAGTTCCCGGACCGTAAGGACCGACCACTTCATTGTTGCCCGCATAAATAATAAAGAGGTCCGGCTGGTATTGGGCCACGTCCTCAGCCACAAGCCGCTCGACGTATGAATTTGTGGCCGTGATTCCAGTGTTGATGATCTCGAAGTTTACCTTCGGGAATTTTTCCCGCAGCATCACCTCCAGGTAACGCGCGAATCCGTAGGTAGGATCGGGGTCTCCATAAGCTGCTGATTCCCCGAAGACGAAAATCCGGTACGTCCCTGCTGGCTTTTTCGCGGGAATGGCGTAAGGTCGCGGCGTGCGCGCCATGCCAGGCGGGAAAAATGGAGTCGTAAAGAACTGGTTTTCGCAATAAGCAGCGGCGCCTTGATCGGTGCACGGTCGAGTTGCGGTGGGAGGATAGCCGAAACCGCAGACCCTCAAAATGATTTCAATCGTGACAAGGAACAGAACAGAGACCGCAACAGCGGTTGCAATACGCAACCATCCGAAACACCAACGCCGGCCGCCTTGTGACGCAGCTTCCATCTCGTCATTTACTTTATTGGGGCGGAAGCGGAAGGACAGCACCTACAATCACAAGCTCATGTGACATCGATCACATTGCAGCGGGATAGTCAAACCGCGAAGTAATAATGATAGTGATTTTGGCAGGCAGGATTGAACTGTGCCTTACATTCCGGACATTGGTAGCCGCTTTGCATGTACTGAAGAATGGTCAATTCTGCACCGCAGGATCCGCAAAGAACCGCCTTTTCGTCCCATTCTGCCCTCGGCCAAACCTTGGCCGGATGGTTTGCCAGCGCCTGGTGACAATCCTTGCAGGCATAGTAAACGCCGCAGCACTTCATCTTGATGGCGATAATGTCGCTCGGCCCGTGGTAATGCCGGCAACGAGTTTGGGGATCGAGACCGACGCCACGCACATCAGCAATTTTTGGAATCATCGCGGTAATCAAGCCAGTCTGGGAATCGATTTACTCTACGGCTTCGTCGGGTGCGGCATCGCCTGCTTTCACCGCGATCGGCCGCACGTCCGTGAGCAGGTGAAACAGGAAACGTCCGGGTTCCTCTTCCATTACCATGTGCGCCGCATCCTCGAACCAGACCAGCTTTTTCTGGGGAGCATGAATTCGTTGGAACCACTGCGCCGCCAACGTGTGCGAAACATCATAATCGTGGCGGCCTTCGAACAGAAAAACCGGACACCGAAAGTCGGTCACATCCTCGTAGTTCAGCCGCTGGAGAGGTGCCAGTAGATGTGTGAGCGTGTAAAGGCTGCCATCGCCAATAGCATCGAGATCTTTGTCAGTGTAGTCGGGCGATAGCTGCCATGCGTTGGCGTCCCACATGAAATCCGTTCGTCCCCACGTCAGGCCGCCATAATACATCAGCCATTTTCTCTGCGTACCAACCCGATCGACGGTGAGCGTCCCCTGCGCTCCTGGATAAGGCGCAATCGCCTCTAATTCTTTTACCGCTTCGACATTGTGGTGCGACTTGGCCTCGCTTAGGGCAAATTCATATCCCTCCGCCTCGCTCTTCTGCGTATTGATCATCTGCCCGACACCGATATACGCATAGAACCATTCCGGATGGCGTTGCGCCAGCGCTACTCCCAGCGCCGATCCCCATGAATGTCCCAGCAGAAAGATCTTCTTTTTCCCATATGTTTTCTGAAGGTATTCGACCACCTGTTCGGCATCGCTGGTCATCTGCTCGATTGTTAGGGGCGCTTGCCCCTTCGGGTCGGAAGCATACGTCTTGCCGGTTCCGCGCTGATCCCACTGAACCACGGTGAAGTAGTCTTCCCAAGGTGACTGGAACGTGTAGTCCACCGGCATCGTGGGCGAGCCGGGACCGCCGTGCAAGAAAAGCAAAATTGGATTGCGGCTATCGCGTCCTCGAATGGAGAGCCACTGGTCAATTCCATTAATCCGCACCGCAACCAGCTTCTCAATTCCGTTTGACGCAACGATCTTGCGATTGTTCGCAATAATCTCCTGGACATCTTTTCGCGTCATCTTGTCTGCCGCGGATTGGTCGGCCGGTTTTTGCGAAGCTGCCGAGGGCTTGGAGGCATCTTGCCCGAAGGTCAGCGTATTGGCCAGTAAAAGAAGCGGAAGCCAGAGCTGCGGGATCCTGATTCTAAGCGGTAGTGTACGCATTTTTGACTCAGCCAATGGTTAACAATTCTTCGTGGAATCCGCCAATTTGCCGGGCGCGGTCCACAAAGTGGATCTCGAAAATCCAGTGCCGCTTTCGCCCTTCAACATCCGGCGTCCGCATGCGATTAGGATTTTGAGGATGAACATACAGAGTGATCTTGTCGCCTGCAATCCTCTCGTGCGGAAATACTCCCACCAGATGCCCGGCAATCGGCCCACCATACTCCCAGCCAGCTTCTCGCGCCAGTTGCTGCGCATATTGATAAAGCTCGGCGCACGTGATGTCCGGCCGTTCATGAAAGTACTGTTTGCCCTGAGCGAAGGCTGCTTCGATATCGCGGCAAAGTTTGTGTTTTACCGGGTCGTTGCCGACCACGTATGTTCGGCCGAAGTCGGCTTCCCATTCCTCGAAGACCGGACCGAGGTCGAGAAAGACGATGTCATCCTCAGTGACAGTCAAATCGGGAGGGTTTTCATCGTAGGGAGCTAAAGTATTGCGGCCGGCACGAACGATTCGCTTATGCCAGTGCTGCTTGACCCCGTACAGCTTAGCAGCAAGATCATAAACATTGGCGTTGATCTCCGTTTCCTTCGCGCCAGGGCGGATTAAGCCCTTGGACAGGATTTCGGAGAACAGACCTCTAGCCTTGGCCTGTGCATCCAGTAATCCCGCAACAATGGCTTCTTCGGTTCGCTCCATGAACTTCCAGATTACCGCATGGGCGCGAAAGTACGCAGCCGATCAATTCACCGTTAACCCCGCCGTCGTGATCGTCACCGCATTGGGTTGCGCCGCCGTCACTCCCTGAATCTGGATCGTGTAGTTCCCTGCTTCCGGATTCGGCCCCGATGGCGAGGAACCGCTGCTTCCTCCACCGCAGGCGATCATTGCCAGCATGAGAACAGACAGCAACCCCAGCCACAGCCATTTCCGGTTGCGTTTGCCCCCGACCAGCACGAGTCCGACGATAGGCATGAAGCCCAAGCAGAGCTGAGGCGCAAGCCACAACTCGGCGGGTTTCAGCGCCGCCGCGGTTCCGGACGGAACTTTTACCGTGAGCGTGAACTGAACGGCCGTGCTGCTAGGGCGAATCGGGTTCGGCGAGAACGTGCAGGTTGCACCCGGAGGCAGTGTGCTTTGCAGGCAAGAAAGCGTGATGGGCTGTTTCGGACTGCCTGTATTTGCATTCAACGAAATCGAATACGTTGCCGTTTGCCCCGCCGAGATCGTCTGCGCTGCCGGTGCCGATGCAGATGGTACTGTCACGACGGTGACAGGATACGAGCCGGAGAGCGCGGAGTTGGCTTGGGAAACAGCGGTAATCAGCACGAGCGGCTGCAAAGGCACCGTGTTCGGGGCGTTGTAGGAACCTGAGCTAGAGATGGTCCCAATGCCTGCGTTGCCTCCTGCGATGCCGTTCACTTGCCAGGTCACAGCCGTGTTGCTTTCTCCATTTACCTTCACGTTAAAAGTTTGCGTAGTGCCCGTGTAAACTTCGCTGACACCCGAAGGGCTCGTGGTGACGCTGACGTTCGGCGCATTGCCCGCCACGATCATCACCTTCGCCGATCCTTTGGTGAAGCCGTTCGCGTTGGAAACTGCGTTAACTGTGACTGATCCCTGACCAGGAATCTTGGCGGGCGCCTGATAGACGCCGCTTGAAGAGATCTTTCCTACGGTCGAATTGCCGCCGGTTACACCGTTCACCTGCCAGGTGACGTCTTTGTTGCTGGCGCCCGTCACGATCGTGCCGAAGGGTTGTGGGGCGGTTACGATGACGCTGGCAGCAGCCGGTTCGACAGATATATCTACTGTGGATGAGATTTGCCGGACACGGGAATTTTCGGTGTCGGCGATGTAGAACGTTCCGGATGCGCTGCCGCTTATACCCCCCGGACTGTTAAGTTGTGCGAGTGTCGCTGTTCCCCCATCGCCTGAGAATCCCTGTGTGCCATTGCCAGCGACCGTCTGAATCGTGCTCGCGACCGCGACGACTTCGCGGATGGCCGCGTTATCGGAGTCGGCGATGAAGATGTTTCCGAGGGAATCCACGAACAAACCGGAGGGGGTGTCGAGTGTAGCGCTGGTCGGCGGGCCGTTGTCGCCGGAGTGTCCGCGTTGGCCCAAGGTGCCAGCAACCGTCTGAATCAGGCCGACCGAGTTGATCTCGCGGACGGCATTGTTGAATGTATCGGCAACGAAGATGTCTCCGCTGGCGTCGAGCGAAACGCCGCTGGGGAAGTTGAGCTGAGCGGCGGTCGCAGGACCGTTATCCCCGCAGCCACTGCTGGGGTCGGAACAAGCGTTGCCATTCCCTGCCACAGTTTGGATGGCACCAGCTTGAATCGTCACTCCGGCGATCGTGATAGCTTGGCTACCGGTGTTTACAACGCGAACCGCAGAGTTGCCAGTGTCGGCGATGTAGAGATTGCCTGAGCCATCGATGGCTACCGAAGCTGGACTACTGAGCTCGGCGAGTGTCGCTGCTGAGCCGTCCCCGAGGTAGCCCGGGGTTCCATCTCCGGCGACAGTTTGAATGTCGCCAGTTGCAGCTACAACTTCGCGAATCACAGAATTTTCGGTGTCAGCGATAAAGATGTTGCCGGAGCCGTCAACGAAAACGCCGGAAGGAAAGTCAAGTTCTGCTTGTGTGGCAGCGGCGCCATCTCCGGAGTAGCCCGAGATGCCGTTCCCTGCGACCGTCTGAATATTGCCTGTTGCCGCCACGACTTCGCGGATGACGGAACTGTCGCTGTCCGCGATGAAAACGTCGCCTTGGCTGTCAACGAACGTTTCTCCAGGAAAGTTCAACGCAGCATTAGTTGCCAAGCCCCCGTCGCCGGAATAGGCCAATGTATTGTTTCCGGCAAACGTCGAGATATTTCCGGCGACCACTTCGCGAATCACATAATTATCGGTGTCAGCGATAAAGATGTCGCCAGCTCCGTCGACCGCGATGGTGCTCGGATAGTTCAGTTCTGCGCTAGTGGCAAGGCCGCCATCACCCGTGTAACCTTCGGTGCCGGGAGTGCCAGCAACCGTGTTTATGGTTCCGCTGGTTACTTCACGAATGATGAAGTTTTGAGTGTCGGCGATGAAGATGTTGCCGGACCCGTCGACAAAGACGCCGGTCGGGGAGTCTAACTCCGCTACGGTAGCCGAACCGCCATCGCCCGAATAACCTGCGGTGCCGTTCCCTGCGACTGTCTGGATATTGCCATTTACAGCCGTCACCTCGCGAATCACGGAGTTGAATGTGTCGGCGATGAAAATGTTGCCCGAGCCATCTACGAAAACGCCTTCCGGTTCATCGAGCTGAGCCGCGGTCGCCGGGCCACTGTCGCCCATGTAGCCGAAGCTGCCGGGAGTTCCTGCGACGGTGTTGATAGTACCGCTGCTGACTTCGCGAATGATGGAGTTGTCGGTATCGGCGATGAAGATGTTACCCGACCCGTCCACGAAAACGCTGTACGGATCGTCGAGCTGTGCGCTGGTGGCGGGACCACCGTCGCCCGAGTAGCCTTCCTTCCCATTTCCCGCGACCGTCTGAATTTTTCCCGAGCTAGCGATGACTTCACGAATCACGAAGTTGCCGGTGTCGGCGATGAAAATATTTCCGGAATTATCGACCGCAACGCCCTCCGGGCCGTTCAGGGCTGCACTGGTTGCTGGACCTCCATCGCCGGAGTAACCCGAGGTTCCGTTACCGGCCACGATCGTTAGATTGCCGTTGGTGTCGACTTTGAAAACCTGGCTCGAATAAGAGTCTGCGATATACGTATTGCCCGCTCCGTCGAGGGCGACGCCTCCGGCGTATCCGATGCTGGCATGAGTTGCCGGTAGATTATCCGGACCACCTCCGGCAACCGTAGTGATGGAAAACTGGCCGTATGAGAACTGCGGCGCGAGTAGAGCCAGCAGCAAAGCAACGCTGAAGAGGGTGAGCAGGCGAGGAGAGCGCATGGTCATTCCGCCTTTCCTTTGACTCGATCCAGCCGAACCGGCTCGGCTGTGGTGCGTCCATGAGCCGATTGGAGTTCGACCACGAGTCTTGGCCGCGTGCCGCGAGTCCACAGTTCGTATTCAGCGCGCGGAATCGTGAATTCCTGTGTCGTGCCTGCCGACGCGCCAGCGCGGAGAACGATCGCCAGACGCTGCATTCCGCCTCGGTAGGCGTGAGAGAAATCCCAGAGCGTGAGCCTTTGAATACGCAGTTCGTTCGATCCGCGATTCGTCAGGCGCAGCTGCAGCCGGATGCGAGTTTGCGATCCGAGATCTGTCTTCTGGACGACCTGATAAGAGCCGGACAGCCGGGAGGCGCCAGATGCGTCAGAAAATGGGACCGTCAAAATCAATAGTCCGACGAGAAATACGAGGCGGTTCCTAGCGAACTTGACTGTGTGATGCATTGAGCTTCCTCCCTGAGAGAATCCCGTGTAACTTTCCAAACTCCTACTGCGGCAGCGCTTTCGCTGGCGTACCCGGCTTTACATTGGAATGCTTCTCGGCCTGAGCAATCAGATTCAGTACAGTGTCCTTGCCCTGATAATCGGGATTGGTCTGGAGCAACCTCTTCCAGTCGGCAACCGCACTCTTGATGTCCATTTTTCCTTGCCATTCCACGATGCCCAGATTGAACAGCGTGTTAGGCTTGTTGGGTTCATAGGAGAGCGACTTCTTGAATTCGCTGATGGCCGTGTCGGCGTCGCCGCTATACCAGTACGCCGTGGCCATGTCGGTGCGGACACCGGTATTCTCCGGCTGAATTTTCAGCACCTGCTGGTAATAGTTGATGGCGATGGGGAATTGCTGCGTATCGTAGTAGACGTTGCCGATGCTGGTGAGCAAGTCGGAGTTCTGAGGATCAGCCTTCAGTTTTTCGAGCAACGGTTTGGCTTGCACGTCTCCCATCGCTTTTAACTGCGCAGGTGTTGGTTCCGAATTCGTGCCCATTCCAGTCGCAGCCGGTGCTGCAGTCGAAGGGCTTTCCGCGGCGACTGCGGCAGACTGCGATCCCCGTAACAGCCAGCCGGCGGCGATTCCCAAGAGCAAGCAAACGACGGTGAGTGAGTAAGCCTGAACTGATGTCCATTGCGAAGCAGATGATTTCTTAGGACCTGACATTGGATGACTCCGTTTTCGAGTTGTGGCTAACCACTACCTGGTGGTTCCTCAACCCCATGTGATTACAGTAAGTTCGCAACCGAGGAGCAGCCGTACCAGTTGTCACAGGGCGATGTGACGGATATCACATGGCGACTTGAGAGGATGGCGTCAAGGTAAATCGCCGAAATAGTTGATGTTTGGCGCACGAGCAGGTAAGGTACTCGGCTTAGGTCAACTCGATTTGGAAGGCATTCTCTGGGAGACGAAATGAAAGTTGGACGCTCGTTTCACTTTGCCGTGATTTCGGTTTTTCTCTCCATCCTCGCCTACACGCAGAATTCCACGACTCAGAAGACCACCGTGCTTCACGCCGGGCATCTGCTGAATGTGAGGACAGGCGCAACGCTCAGCAATCAGACGATTCTGATCCAGGGCGACAAGATTGTAAGCGTGGGAAGCGACCCGCAGATACCACCTGGGGCCACCGTGATTGACCTGCCCAACGCCACGGTATTGCCGGGTTTGATCGATGCGCACACGCACCTGACGTTCACGCCGAACTTCGGGCCGTCGCGGCTAACCGTTTCGATTCCACGCGAGGCGCTTTATGGAGCGCGCAACGCACGGGTGACGCTGGAGGCGGGATTCACGACAGTGCGAAATGTCGGCGCGTACGGATTTACCGACGTGGCTTTGCGCGATGCGATCAATGCAGGCGATGTTCCGGGACCGCGAATGCTGGTAAGCGGTCCGATGTTGAGCATCACCGGTGGCCATTGCGACAACAATCTGCTGCCATTTGAATACCACGCGACCTACGAAGGCGTGGCGGACGGGATCGAAGCGGTGCAGCACAAGACCCGCGAGATCATTAAATATGGCGCGGACCTCATCAAGATCTGCGCGACCGGAGGCGTCCTTTCCCACGGTGATAATCCGCAGGCCTCGCAGTACACGCTCGAGGAGATGCAGGCGATTGTCGCGGATGCGCACCGATTGGGGCGGAAAGTCGCGGCGCACGCGCATGGTGCGCAGGGAATTTTATGGGCGACGGAAGCCGGGGTCGATTCGATTGAGCACGGGTCGTATATCGATGATGCGGCGATTACAGAAATGAAGAAGCATGGGACGTACTTGGTGCCGACCCTTTATCTTGGGGATTGGTTTCTGGAGAATGCCGAAAAGATCGGAACGCCGCCGGAGTTGATTGCCAAGGGGCGCGAAGTGATTCCTGCAGCGCGGAAGAACATAGCCCATGCCTTTGCAGCAGGAGTGAAAGTTGGGTTCGGGACGGATGCGGCAGTGTATCCCCATGGACTCAACGCGCATGAGTTCGCGGTGATGGTGAAGCTGGGACTGACTCCGCTGCAGGCGATTCAATCAGCCACCATCAGCGATGCCGATTTGCTCGGATGGCAAGACAAGGTAGGTGCGATCGAACCAGGGAAATGGGCAGACATAATCGCGGTCGACGGAGACCCGCTCGCAGATGTGACGACGCTGGAGCAAGTGAAGTTTGTGATGAAGGGTGGCGAGGTGGTGAAGAATCTGTACGGCAAATGAGAAACGGTTTCTCAGCGTTTACTCTCGCGTCCGCATCGCCATGTCGGCCTCGGAAGCATGGGCCCCGCTGCCGAGCTGGTCGGCGATGTGCTTCTGGACCATGTCCCACTCTGAGCGAAGAATCATTTCTTTGATAGAGAACCGGCTTTCATGCTTAGCATCGTCAATGCGCACGGCAAGCTCGTTATGATGCAAGCGAAAATCGATCTCATCTGCTAAGGGAATGAGCTGGTTCGACGACTTGCCGACGATGACGTACACAACTTTGTCGGAGAGCAAAGTGTACTCCGGGCAAGCGTCGGGCAGCATTTGCGTTTGGCTGCCGCCCATGGTGGCCATGAAGCCGTGATGCGATATCAAGCAGTCTCCCATGCGCATTCTGACAACCGTGCCGTGTTGATAGACGCCCAGGTGTTGCGCTTGCGCGATCGGGACGGTGCAACTGGCCAGGACCAACCACCAAGTCAACTTCATACGTCTCCTGTTACGGAATATCGGTTCCGTAGTAATAGCCGTTTCGGCAGTGGAATCGGAGGTTGAGGTTGTGTTTGGGGAGAATGCGAAGCGAGTGAAAGCCAGCTTCGGAGTCGGGCAGGTTGTAAGTGACAACGTAAGAGGCGCGCAAATCCTCGAGCGCAGCCTGCAGCACGTTGGCCCCACCCTCCTGCATGGAAAAATATCGGCCGCCAGTAGCCTCAGCCATTCGCTGCAAAGCCCAACTGCCGCGCGGATTCTCTCCGGGTTGATTCGTATCGACTGCATACAGCAAGGCGCCGCTCGTGATGAGTGCGTGCATCGAATCTCGCGCAGAGGTTTTGCTGATGGTGTCGTCGCCGTCGGAAAAGAGCACCAGCACCGGCCGCACACCGGGGCTCTGACGGCGGGAAATAAAAGTAGCGCCATAAGCCAGAGCGTCGAATAGAGGTGTCGCTCCTTCTGGCCTTGTCGCGCGCAGACGTTGCATTCCCTCCTGAGTTCGGCAGTTGGCCGCACAGAGAACCGAAGGCTGCATATCCGAAAATGCGAGGACCGACATCTTTTCGTCGGTCGCGATCTGCTTCTGGGCGACGAGTTGGAGAACATCGTTCATCGTCGACTGAAAGTGGCGCGCAACGGATTGGCTGGTGTCGAGCATTACGACAACGTCAAGTGCAGTTTCGTTGGATCGCGTAAGGCTGCGGAACTGTCGGACCACGACGTCGCCGTCGACAATCGCAAAATCGTCCGGCCTTACGCTTTCAATCGTACGGTTTTTCTCGTCGGTGGTGAAGAACGTGACGCGCACCTCCGACACTGTACTGTGGTAAGTCGTGATGGGCGGGTCATTCGCGCTGCTCGCAAAGAGCACGCTGGGCAACAAAAACAGCGATAGAAAGAGTTTATTCACAGCGTCTCCCGAACATTGGGTGCGACATGAGTGGGGGAAGAATAGGGGCGCACCGGGAAGGTGTCAAGATAACGGACTCTGTATGAGACAGCAGTACCATTGATCATCCCATCGGGTAGGTGGGGGAGAACTCCAGCGTTCGAAGGTACATCGGCATTACCAACGTCATGGCGAGCTTTTCCTATATGAAAAAGCTACGTTTTGGATTGCGTGGAACGAGATTCGATCGCTTCTATTGTCAGGAGTTTGGGGTGCGGCCGGTCTTGGCCGATGGTTAGCTCGTGGCGCCCGGTTTGGCCTCGGCGATTAGCTTCTCCACTTGGGCTCTTTTGTCACTGGGCAGCTTAGGATTCGATTTCAGCAGTTGATTCCAAGCCTGCTTCGCTCCGGCGGCGTCATTCTTGCCCTTCCAGCGAATCATGCCCAGGTTGAACAGCGAGTTGGCGTCATGCGGATCAACTTGTAACGCCTGCCGGAGTTGAGCGATAGCTCCATCGACATCGCCAGAGTAATAAAGACAAGAAGCCCGTTCGGTGCGAGCTTGAATGTCCTTGGGATTGATGTCGATGGCTTTTCCATAATAGTCGGCGGCTTGCTGAAACTGGTGCGTCGATTCATAGATCTTGGCGACTCGTTTCAGTAGATCGGCGTTCTTGGGATCGGTTGTGAGTTGCGCGAGCAGCGGTTCAGCCTGCTTGTCGGCCATGTGCTTCATCTGGTCGAGGGACGGCATCTCTTGCGGCATCCCGGCCGGCATCGAAGCCTGTGCCTGAGTGGAAACCGATGCGGCAGACCGCGTCTGTGAGCCGCGGAACAAGTAGCCAACGCCCACTCCGAGAAGCACGCAGATGGCTGCCATGGCATACACCTGCGTCGGCGACCAGTTGGAGCGCTCCAAGTCGGTATTGCCTGCCGGGTTTGCCATTGCGCCTCCTGGGTGTCTATCTCATGGTGCCTCCAAGCTTGAACTTTCCCCTGTGACGTTTATCACACGGCAGCGTGATGGGGACATGCCCGCGGGGAGCGATTCTAGGTCCTGAGTTACGCCCGTTCGACGCGGTTCCCGGAAACGTGGATTCCTGAATTGGAACGAGGGCAGGCATTTTCTGCAAAAGGCCGCTTTTTTCTGAAATGCCTTTCTGCCTTCGCTCCGATGTAGGAAGTAGTGGGACATAAAAGCATGGAGAAAACGGTAGAGGAAAAAGACTGCATGGAAATTCTGCTGGTGGCTTCGGAGGAGCGGAAGCTTGCCAGCTTGCAGAAAAGTCTAGCGCATTGCGGCGGCGAGCGAGTGCACCTCGACTTCGCCTCTTCCTGCGATCAAGCCCGCCAGAGGATCATCGGCGGCACCTATGATTTCGTGCTCTGTGATTTGGTCTCGTGCGAGGAAGAGTGCTCCGCCGACGAGAAGGGCCGGCTTGTCTTTCTCGGAGACAAGGCGGACGAATCGGAAATGCAGCACAAGCTGCAGTCCGTATTTTGTAACCGTTTGTGCGGTAGAAGGGGCGGCGATCCTTGCGTGGCCCTGGCGGTTGTGACGGCGGTCGCTAACAGCAGTAAAGAAAAACAGCGGCAGAGCACGGAAGAGCTGCTGCATAAGTTGCGGCATACCGTCGAGCAGTCGCCCGATTCCGTGATGATCACCGACCGTTCTGGCGTTCTGGAATATGTCAATCCGGCATTTGAAAACATCACTGGGTTCGCCCGTGAAGAGGTCGTCGGAGAAACATTGGGAATTCTGAAATCGGAGCAGCAGCCGGGAGAGCTGTATGAAGAAATGTGGGACACCGTGGTTTCCGGGAAGGTGTTTCACGGGATCGTGGTAAACCGTAAGAAAAATGGCGAGAGTTTCGTAATGGAAAAAACCATTACACCGATGCGGAACAGCGACGGTGAAATCACGCACTTCATCTCGACCGGGCGGGACATCACCACGCAGCGGCGGCTGGAATTGCAACTGCAGCAAGCGCAAAAAATGGATGGCATTGGACGGCTGGCCGGAGGCGTGGCGCATGACTTCAATAATCTGTTGATGGTGATCAGCGCCTATGCCGAGTTGACGCTCGATGCGCTGCCTGAGGAGGACCGGCTGAGGAACAATGTCAGTGAAATCTTGACGGCAGCGAGGCGAGCTGCCGACCTGACGCGCCAGCTCTTGGTATTCAGCCGGAAGCAGATGCAGAGCTTGCAACTACTCGACCTGAATTCGGTTTTGCAAGACATTAACCGTATGTTGCCGCGGCTCATCGGGGAGGATGTGCAATTCGCATTTGCGCCCGCAAGCGGGCTCGATAAGGTGAAAGCCGATCCGGTGCAGATTGAACAGATCGTGTTAAACCTGGCCGCAAATGCCCGCGATGCTATGCCACGCGGCGGCAAGCTGACGATTGAGACGGCCAATGTGCATCTGGATGAACGTTACGTGCAGGCGCACTCGATGGTGCCGCTGGGCGACTATGTGATGCTTGCGGTCAGTGACTCGGGCGAAGGCATTCCTGCGGAACATCTGACTCACATTTTCGAACCGTTCTACACCACCAAGGAAGAAGGTCACGGAACCGGGTTGGGCTTGGCAACCGTGTACGGGATCGTTAAACAGAATGGCGGATTCATCTGGGTATACAGCGAACCAGGCATGGGAACAACCTTCAAGATCTATCTGCCGAAAGCGGAATCGCAGAAAGCGAAACAGACTAAGGCAGATGTGGATCAGGATTCTCCGCAGGGGCATGAAACGCTGTTACTCGTAGAAGATGAATCTCCGGTGCGCCAGTCAACCCGTGATTTTTTGACGAGAAATGGCTATACGGTGTTGGAGGCGCAGAATGGCGAAGAGGCCCTGCGCGTCTCGCGGGAATACTGCGGCCCGGTTCATCTCCTTATCAGCGACGTAGTGATGCCGAAGATGAGCGGCCCGCTGCTGGCCGAGCAACTGTCTGCTGAGCGGCCGCAGATGAAAACGCTGTTTGTCTCAGGCTACGCAGAGAGTACCGTCCTGCAACACGGAAAAATCGATGTGACCGCGCGTTTTCTGCAAAAGCCATTCGGGTTGAAGGCCCTGGCGCAGAAAGTGCGGGAAGTTCTGGATGAAAAACAGCCTCGCGCCCGCGCGGCGTCCGCAAGCGAATAGTTGCTCCGGGTGCCAAGTCACGCCATCAGCGAACGGTTGCTGAAGTCGCAGTTCGATCAAATCTTCGACGCTTTCGAATCAGCCAGAGGGCCCCCTTTTTTCATCTTCCCAGAATTTACAAGAAAGCCCTTGACTTGAGATCTAGTGTTATAGTTAACTATAACAGTACTAGTCATGGTATCGCTCCGGAGCGGACTAGGAATCAGCATCGCAAAAAGACCAATTCAAGGAGAATCAATATGAAATCCCTTTGTCGTGCGCTCTTTTTCGCCGCTGTGATGGCAGTCTGCACCGCAGCTTTCGCTCAATCGGACTCGCAGAAAGCTTTCGATCAGTTAAAAACCCTGGCAGGCACATGGCAAGGCCAAGCCACAATGACCCCTGCCGATCTCGACATGGGCGGTGCCAAACTGCAGGTCACGATGCGCGTGACTTCTCGCGGAAACGCTCTCGTCCACGAAATGCAGGAGTCCGGAACACCGCTGGATGCGAGCAAGTACGATCATCCGGTCACGATGTTCTATGTGGACGGGGATCGCCTGACCCTGGTTCACTACTGCGACGCCGGAAACCGGCCGCGAATGGCCGGTAAGCTGTCACCAGACGGGAAGACGCTGGAATTCAACTTTGTCGATCTTTCCGGGGGCAACGAGAAGGGCCACATGTACCATGCTGTCTTCACCCTGATCGACGCCAATCATCACACGGAAGATTGGACATACCTGATGCCGGGTGATAAGCCGATGCATGCCCACATGGATCTGCGGCTAACGAAATAGCGCCGAATACCCTGATATAGGTGAATTGAGAATCGGGATGCAACTTGAATGGAATAACGATCAGCCGATTTACCGCCAACTGCGGGACCGCATGGTGGCCATGATACTCGACGGCGTACTGAACGAAGGCGATCCGCTCCCGTCGGTTCGCAACGTCGCCGCCGAGTATCGCGTGAATCCGTTGACGGTCCTGAAAGGCTATCAGCAGCTGGTGGACGAGGAACTGGTCGAGAAGAGGCGGGGACTTGGCATGTTCGTTAAGGATGGTGCTCGCAAGCTATTGCTCAAGGGGGAGCGCCAGAAGTTTCTTTCCGACGAGTGGCCTCGGATCTATGCGACGATTCAGCGCCTTGGCCTAGATGCGGAAGAACTGCTGGAGGGCAAGAACGGCAGCTCGCCCGGCTCAAAGTCCACGAAGGGAGAACGCTGAAACCATGGCATGCATAGAAGCACGCGGCTTGCGAAAGGTCTTCGGCACAACCGTTGCACTGGGTGGAATCGATTTGCGGGTCGAGGAGGGCCGTATTCTCGGCGTGATCGGTCCCAACGGGGCGGGCAAGACCACCGCACTCGATGCGATTCTCGGGTTGATTCCTTACGAGGGCGAGCTGCGAGTGCTGGGGCGCGATCCTTGGACGGAGCGCGATCAGCTCATGCGGGATGTTTGCTTCATCGCCGATGTTGCGGTCCTGCCGCGCTGGATGCGGGTTTCGCAGGCACTCGACTATATGGTGGGCGTGCATCCGCGCTTCGATCGACAAAAGGCGGAAGGTTTCCTGGCGAAGACCACAATCAAGAGCCGCAGCAAGATTCGCGAATTGTCGAAGGGCATGGTGACGCAGTTACATCTCGCCCTCGTGATGGCGATTGATGCCAGATTGCTTGTCTTGGACGAGCCGACCCTCGGCCTCGACATCTTGTATCGGAAGCAGTTTTATGACTCGCTGCTGAATGACTACTTCGATCGTCAGCGGACGGTGGTCGTGACAACCCATTCGGTGGAAGAGCTGGAACATGTTCTCACCGACCTGATGTTTATTGATCGTGGGCGAATCGTGCTCACTTGCACCATGGAAGAATTCGAAGCACGTTATTCCGAAGTAGTGGTTAGGCCAGAGCAGGTGGCTGCAGCACGAGCCCTGCATCCGATGCACGAGCGGCAATTGCTGGGGCGGAGCATTCTGCTGTTTGAAGGGCGAGATCGCCAGCAACTTAGCGCACTCGGCGAGGTGCGCTCGCCAAGCATCGCTGACTTATTTGTGGCTGTCATGGGAAATCACAGCGACGCGTCACCGGGAGAGAACAGATGAACAGCCAATCGAACACAATGCCGGAGTCGCTGAATTCGCAGACGATCGTGCCCCCTGCGCTGTCGACCACGCAACCGTTTTACTGGTCGGTGCGGCGCGAGTTGTGGGAGAGCCGCTGGATCTACCTGGCACCCTTGGCTGCCGCGGGGGTGCTTCTGTTTGGATTTCTACTCACTTTGATTCGTTTCCCGGCCAAAATGCGCGGCTTCTCGATGCTCGATGCGGCGCACTATCGGCAGGCGATTGTGACGCACTACGACATCGTGGCGGGCCTGTTAATGGCCATCGCGATTCTGGTGGATGTGTTCTATTGCATTGACGCGCTGTACGGCGAGCGGCGGGATCGGAGCATACTGTTCTGGAAGTCGCTGCCGGTATCGGACCGCACGACGGTGCTGGCGAAAGCGAGTATTCCATTCGTGATCGTGCCGCTGCTCACCACTGCCGTCGCAGTGGCCACACAGGTCATCATGCTGCTGCTGAGCAGCACGGTGCTGCTGGGAAGCGGGATGAGCGTGGCGCCATATTGGGCTAGCCTGGCGGCTCCCCGCATGTGGTGGCTGCTGTTCTATCACATCGTGACGGCCCACACGCTTTGGCCTGCGCCGATTTATTGCTGGCTGCTCCTGGTGTCCGGATCGGCGCGGCGCGCGCCGTTGCTATGGGCGGTAGTGCCACCGTTTGTCATCGCCGGGCTGGAAAGGATTGTGTTCGGTACCTGGCACTTTGCTCGATTGCTGGGGGCGCGGTTCATCGGCGACACGTCGGTGGCCGCCATGCAATCGGGGGATTCGTTCCCCACAAATCCCATGACCCACATCACCCCGGTTACATTTCTTACGAGTCCGGGATTGTGGATCGGCCTGCTGATCGCTGCGGCGTTTCTCGTTGCCGCGATCCAGTTGCGCCGACATCGCGGTCCGATCTGATTCCTGATTTTTGACGGTCCGGCTTGAGGTTGGACCTGGCACAGGAGACGTGTGTCTGAACAATGGCAGGGGGATGAATTAACGGGAAGTCGATTTAACGAGGATTAAGGAGAACGAACATGAGCGCAACCGCAGTAATGATTGATCACAGATTGGATTTGAGTTCCGTGGCGGACAAAATGTTAAAAGCAGCGACGCGGTTCTGGTTCGTTGTAACCGTCCTCGGACAACTTGCATTCGCCTTCGCGGTAGCCTCGTTCTACGGCATGACCTCTTTGCGAGGGGACTACCACAAGTGGAACTTCACAAATGGCTTTGTGCCCGGGCTATCGATGGGGAATACGGCTGTGGTCATGCATCTCGTGTCGGCGGTCATCATCATGCTCTCGGGCGCGGTGCAACTGGTTCCCGCGGTGCGGGCAAAGTTTCCCGTCTTCCATCGCTGGAACGGACGCATGTACATGCTGGCCGCTATCGCCTTGAGCGCGGCTGGGGTTTACATGCACCTGGTTCGTGGGAGTGTTGGTGGCCCGGTGAATCACTTTGCGGGAACCGTGAACGCCATCTTGATATGGGTTTGCGCTGGCTTTGCCCTGGGTTCTGCAATGGCACGCGATTTCCGCACCCATCGCCGATGGGCGCTTCGCCTGTTCTTAGTTGTGAGCGCCTCGTGGTTCTTGCGAATTGGATTTTTCTTGTCGTTCCTGATTGCCGGGCGGCCGTTTGGATTCGACCCGACTACGTTGGAGGGTCCGTTCTTCACTTTCATGTCGTTCGGCCAATATCTTGTGCCACTGGCGGTCCTGGAACTCTATTTCCGCGCCCAGGCCCGACCCGGCGCGCCGCGGCGCATCGCGATGGCGGTCACGTTATTTGCGTTGACCCTCGCGATGGCAGCGGGATTATTTGGCGTGGGCGCTGCGATTTGGGCTCCGCAAGTAAAGGCGGCCTTCGATCCGCGCACATCGATCGCCGAAACGCTGTCAGCAACCATTACAACGAGGGGAATCGACGCGGCCGAAAAACAATATCGCGACCTAAAGCTTGCGCGGCCGGTGAACTACAACTTCGAGGAAGATGAACTCAACAGTCTGGGCTACCGGTTGCTTCGCGCTAATAAGTTCGAAGCCGCGATCCGAATTTTCCAGCTCAACATTGAGGCTTATCCGAAGTCGAGCAATGTCTACGACAGCCTTGGCGAGGCTTATATGGACGCCGGCAACAAGCCGCTGGCGATTGCCAACTACGAGAAATCACTAGAGTTGAATCCCAAGAACTCCAATGGGGCGAAAATGCTGGGAAAATTGAAAGCACGGTGACGAGTGCGATCTCGATGAGGCGCTACAGAAGAGGCTTCAGCCTGGCGGGTGAGGACGGTCCCGCCCCCATCATTTGTCGCGGTACTTTGGTAATTCCCTGTCCACCGTAGAGCCAGATTATCCTAGTCACATTCCTCCCTCAGTTAACTCCGCCAGACTTTGCCAGAGAGCGGCCTTCGTGCCTCTTCGGGGGAATGTAAAGCCATGCCAGACAAAATCGGGCGCTTTGAAATCGTTAGCCAACTCGCCCATTCCGACTATAGCTCCGTCTACAAAGCTACCGACCCGGAGACGGGGAACTTCGTTGCCCTGAAAGCCGTCAACCTGCAACCGTTGGGTGAGCAGGCAGCGGCCTTGATCAAAGAAGTTTTGGCAGAGGCTGAAACCGCCAAGATCCTCAACAGCCACAATGTTGTGGCGCTCTACGGCGCGGGCGAGATGGATGGGCAGTTGTGCGCCCTCATGGAGTACGTCCAGGGCAACAGCATCGCCACCATGCTGGAGCGCAAAGAAGGCTTTTCCATCTGGGACCTTCAGGATATCGCGCGGCAGGCCTGCCAAGGGCTAGACCATACGCACGTGCACAAGGTCTTCCACCATAGTCTGGAACCAGCCAAAATTATGGTGCAGTGGGACGGAATCACCAGAATCCTGGGATTTGGCATTTCGACAACCGGGGACTATGCGGCCCAGAGCACCGGGACTGCGCCGACGGTTTTGCATTACATGTCGCCCGAGCAGCTGCGCGGCGATCCGGTGGATGCGCGCTCGAATTTCTTCAGCATCGGCGCAATCCTGTACGAGATGGTGACGGAGAAAAAGGCGTTTGATGGCGAAGATGCGGACACAGTGCGGCAAGCGATCATGGAAAACGCGCCCGTGCCCCCGAACCATGTGAATGGACGAGTTCATCCCGGACTGAGCGCGGTGATTATGAAGGCGCTGGCAAAGTCGCCAGAGGAGCGGTATCAATCGGGACAAGATCTGATCAACGATCTGGAGAAATGCAAAGACGCTCCGGCGAAGGCCGCACCGAAAAAGCAAGTTGGGACCGCGCCAGCCGTTCAGAAGCCGCTTGCGCCCGTGGCGCAGAAGCCCGCGCCGAAGCCGTCACCCGCTGCGGTGAACAAGTTCATCAACTCGGAGCCCGAGCCTAAGGCGATGGCAGCCGCGGCGGGAGCCGGTGCGGAGAGCGAAATTCCGGTCGTTGCTCAGCCTTCGAGCTTGGATTCCAGCTCGCAATTCATCACCAACTGCGTGAAGGCGACCATCGAGAGTGTTTCAAAAGAGGTCGCAAAGCAATCAGCAGCCACGGTTGAGCCACCCGAGACGCAACCGTCCAAGTTTGCCGTCGATCCCATGATGGATGAGGCTCGCCAGGCTGCGGGCAAGGCCAAGAGCTTCTCTGAGATCGACGAACTGCCGCCGTTGAAAGAGGTTTACATCGCGCCTTCTCCGGTGGAACCACCGCCGCAAGTGGAAGAAGCCGTGAAGCCGTCGATCATTCAACGAAAAGAGCCTGAGAAACCTAGAACGCCGCCAAGCGAGATTGCGAAAAAAGCAGTTAGTGAGATTAAAAAAACTCCGCCCCACCTGGTCCTTTATTCGTTGACGGCCGCAGTGGTGGTGATTCTCGCCGTCGTGATCGGGATCATGTTGCATTTGCGCTCGGCTGACACCGACAATGACGAGTCATCTCAGCCAGAGACGACAGCTTCGAGCAGTGCTCCGCAGACGCAGGCCGCACCGGCGCCAGCTCCCACTCAGACGGCTCCGGCGCAGGCTCCTGCACCAACTCCGGCTCGGATCACGCCTCCGCCTCCGGTAGAATCGCAACCGCGCGTTGCGGTGACGCCGAGGACCGGAAAGGGAGGCAAGAAGAAAGGCAAACAGACGGCGCCGGCAGCGCCCACGATTGTGGCGGGTGAATTGAACATCGATTCTGTGCCCGAGGGCGCGCACATCCAGATCGATGGGCAAAATTCCGGAGCGGCAACGCCGTTCGACATGACGAAGGTGGCTCCGGGCCAGCACACCGTGGTCATCAGCAAAGATGGCTACGCGCCCCAGACGCGAACCATTCAGGTGAACGCAGGGTCAAGCTCGTCGATCAGTGTTCAACTAGCACTGTTGACGGCGACGATCTCAGTGACTAGCGATCCTTCGGGCAGCGCCGTCTGGATGGACGGGAAGAATACGGGACGTGTAACCCCCGCGCAGTTTTCAGTAGATAAAGCTGGCACACACACGTTCGTGTTCAAGAAAGATGGTTATCTGGATGCGACTGCGTCTGCCAACGTGCAAACCGGCCAGACTTCCCATCTTTCCGGGACGCTGCAAGCACTGGGTGTCACCGACGATATCAAGGTCGGCGGCAAGTTCAAAAAGCTGTTTGGCGGCTCGGAAACCGCGGGCATGGGCAAGGTCAGCGTGAAGACCGATCCCAAGGGCGCACAGGTTGCGGTCAACAACCGCATGATCGACAAAATGTCGCCGGTGGAGTTTTTTCTCAATCCCGGCACGTACGTGATCGACATTACTCTCTCGGGATACAAGGACATTCACAAAATCATCAACGTGGATAAGAACGGCAAGATTGCGATCGACGAGAGCATGGATCGGCAGTAGGAGATTGGCAAAAAATTCTCGATGGCACTCATAATCCCCGCTCACTGTATGGGCATTCCGGAACACTGAGCGTGATCGGCGGATCCATGTGGACTTAGCCGCGTGGTCCGCGGAAAGTCGTTCGTGCCGCAAAAAAGCTAGAGCGCCTTTTCGATGGCCGCCCGCAGCTCGTCATACGACAGCACTCCGGGATGATACAGCGCGACCTTGCCTTTGCGATCGATCAGCACAATCGTCGGTGTCGTGCTCGCGCCATAGCGATCAAAGTTCAGCTTGTTGACAGGCACGGGCACTTCCTGTAATCCGGGATAAAAGTGCTCCCAGACGCGGCCGATGTAGGCGAGTTCGTCTTTGGGCTTGGCATCTTCTCCGTAGGCGGCGTAGCCGTAGAGCTGGGTGGGCGCCTGGACTTTTAGTCCTCGCGACGCATATTCGCTGCTCAACTGGGAGATGATCGGTCCCTCCCGTTTGCAATCGACGCACCAGTGGGCCCAGAAGAACAGCAGCACGGGCGAGCCTTTGAGCGCGGTGAGCGTAAACGGGCGAATGCCGAGATATTCGGTCACAGAGAGCGGCGGCGCGGGCTGACCCGCGAGGCCGAGCATGTTCAGGTTCTTTTGCAAGCGGGCGCGAAGAGAAGTCGTGCGATACGTCGCCAGGTTTTTGCGGAGCAGAGCCGCAGCTTGCGAATTCTGTCCGCGAGCGGCAAGAACTTGGGCCTGGACTTCGATCGCGGCGCCAAGTGCCAAAGGCAGGTGCGGTTCCGCATCAAGAGAACGCTTTTGCAAAAGCTGCAGGGCCGAGCTCTCGGTTTGCTTCGCGGTGCTGTCGGCCTGGTCGAGCTGGTTGGCAGAGAGATATCCCCGGGCCATCCAGGAAAGTGCTTCCAAATACAGGGGATCGACGCCGCGCTGCAGCCGGTAGCTCTGCAACTCTGAGTTGGCAGCGCTGAAATCCTGCTGGGCGAGGGCGGTGCGGACATCGGTGACCAAATCGGCAAAGGCAAAGGACGAAAGCAAGAAGATGATGAAAAACGCTTTAAATTTCATGTATTTAGGTTGGACGCTACGCGTACCGCAAAGTTTCCCGTGAGCAGGATTCAACCGTCGCACGGCAGAAAGTCAATTCCGTTCTGGCACCTGCAATTGATTGGATTCGCGGGAGTTGTGGAGCAGTTACGAGAATAATCATAGCATTTTTGTAAAGTTATCTGTACAATAGGCTTGCGTTTGAACTTTACGGCACTTTGCAGTTTGTAGCACCTCCCGCTAACCGGCGTGACCTGCCTGCAGAAGTCCAGCGAGTGAATCAGCGCATATCTAACAGAAAAAGGAACTAAGCAACACCATGGAAACAGGAACAGTGAAGTGGTTTAACGACGCCAAAGGTTATGGTTTCATCAGCCGCCAGAATGGAGAGGATGTATTCGTACACTTCTCCGCTATTCAGGCCAATGGATTCCGCAGCCTGCAGGAAGGTCAACAAGTCCAGTTCGATGTGGTCAAAGGCCCCAAGGGCTGGCAAGCAGAGAACGTAAAGCCGGCGTAAGCCACTTTTACAATCCAATGAGAGGGCGGCCGCGAGGTCGCCCTTTTTATTTCTTCAAAAACTAGCCAGGATTTACACGGATAAAATAGTTAGAATAAAAATCCTCTTTGAATAAGGACACGATATGCCCTTGAAAATCGGTGACCAAGCCCCGGACTTTGAACTGCCAGCAGTCGAGGGTCAGCAGCAGACCAAAATCCGGCTTAGCGATTATCGCGGCAAAAAGCATGTGGTAGTGACCTTTCACCCGCTCGACTGGACGCCGACTTGCGGCGAGCAGTTGCCGGCGTTGAACTCCGACCGCGAGAAGTTCGCTGCACTCAATGCCCAGCTTCTGGACATCAGCGTGGATTCGGTTTACAGCCACAAAGCGTGGCAGAAGTTTGAGATCGGCGAAGTGCAGATTCCGATGTGTTCCGACTTCTACCCCCACGGCAAGGTCGCCCAAGCATTCGGGATTATGCGGGCTGAACCGCCGCTGATGGGGATCAGCGAGCGCGCGGTGTTCATCGTAGATAAATCCGGGAAAATCGCGTTTGCGAAGGTTTATCCGCTCGACCAGGCACCCAAGAGCGAAGAGTTGCTGGAGGCGGTGAGAAAGATCGCCGATTGAGGAGAGTTCTTACCATCGCAGTTTTGGCTGGCGGGCTAGCCACTTTGGGGATAGGCTCGGCAGCCCAAGCTAGTTTTCAGCGCTCCTCCGCGCCCGAAGTTCAAGAGACGAATCAACGGTCACAGCCCAATCACGACTCGACTCGTATCATATACCGCAACAACCAGTATGGGTTCACGCTTTCGCTGCCAGCTACCTGGAAGGATTTCGATCTTATCGTCGACACTTGGCGCGCGAATGCGAACGAAGCAAGCGGCCCGGAGCTTCTAGTTCGCCATCCGGATTGGGACGAGCAATACCCAAGGCAAGATATCCCGATCATGATTTTTACGCGCCAACAGTGGAAATTGGTGAACGCCGACAAGTTGGTGGTAAGCGCCGCACCATTCGGACCTGGAGAATTAGGGCACAATCGGAAATATGTTTTTGCAATTCCTCCCCGCTACAATTATGCGTTTCTAGAAGGGTACGAGGAAGTTGAGGAGATCTTAGGTGGGCATAATTTCCGCGCCTTTTGATCGTCCGCTCCTCTTCACGAAAACGATTTGTTGTTCGCTTGGGTGACCGCCTTTTCGGCAGTGACACCTCTAGAGCGGACGTCGAGCGTCCATTATTTGTTTTTTGCGACGACTTTCTAGGGAACGAAGTTCGAACCCTAGACGTATTATCGGTTGACGGCGGCTGGGAGTGTGTCTGCCGGTCTCAGGAGCAGCTTATGCGACGCGTAGCTTTAGCGATTCTAGCCCTTGGCTTGATGGCAGTTCCCTTCGCCCGGGCCGATGAGTGGTCGAAAACCTACACCATCAGCGGCAAGCCTGACCTGCATGTGGACACCTCCGATGCCAATCTGCGCGTCGACACCTGGGACAAAAACACGATTGAAGTGCATGTCACCACCAAGCGCTACAAAATTGGCGAGGGTGGCATCAAGATCATCGAGCACCAGAATGGCGACAGCGTGGACTTGGAGGTGCGTTATCCGCACCACGTATTTACGATCGAGTTTGGAAACAGCCGCGTGGACGTCGAGATCCACATGCCGCGAGAAGGTCAAATGAACTTGCACACTGGGGATGGCTCCATCGAAGTGGCGAACTTCAAAGGTAATATGGATTTGGAAAGCGGCGACGGACATCAGGAGATCACTTCGGCAGACGGAACGCTGCGGGCGAAGACCGGCGACGGACATATCACCGTCAGCGGAAGGTTTGACGGCCTCGAACTTACGACGGGCGACGGCAGAATCGAGGCGCGAGCGCTACCTGGTTCGGCAATGACCTCCAGTTGGACTCTGCATACCGGTGACGGCAGCGTGCGGTTGCAGTTGCCTGACAACTTTGCCGCCGACGTCGACCTGCACACCAGCGATGGGCACATCAATCTGGACTTCCCAATCACGGTTGAAGGGCGTCTGGGAGAGAAGAACATTCACGGAAAGATAAACGGTGGCGGGAACCTGCTGACGGTTCACACTGGAGATGGGTCGATTGAGATTGAGAAATCGTAACTCCTCTAGTGGCGGAAGTGCCGGACTCCAGTAAAGATCATCGCTAGGCCCAACCGATCGGCGGCGTCGATGACTTCGTGATCGCGAACGGATCCTCCCGGCTGAATGATCGCCGTCGCGCCAGCTTTGGCGATCTCCTCGACGCCGTCGGGGAATGGGAAGAATGCATCGGAAGCGGCGACCGTGCCCTTCAATGGCAATATAGCTTTCATCGCTGCGAGTTTGCAGGCATCCACGCGGCTCATCTGCCCGGCGCCAACGCCAACGACTTGCCCATCCCGGGCAAATAGAATCGCATTCGACTTCACGTGCTTGCAGATCTTCCAGGCGAAAAGAAGCGCGTGCTTTTCTTGCGGTGTGGGAGGACGCTTGGTGACGACCTTCATCTCGCCTTCGGTGAGGCTGTGTGTGTCGTCATCCTGCAGAAGAATTCCACCGGAGACGTTTTTCAAAACCCATTTCGGCGCAGCGTTGGTGATTTCGACGAGACGAAGATTCTTCTTGCCGGCGAACTTCGTTTTGGCAGCGTCGTCAAAGGATGGCGCGGCGATCACTTCCAGAAATAACTTTGCCATTTCTTCGGCGGCTTCGGCGTCGAGCGGCCGGTTTACCCCAACGACTCCGCCGAATGCCGATACTGGATCGCACTCGAGAGCTTTCTTATAGGCCTCGGCGAGAGTTGCACCGGTGGCTGCGCCGGAGGGATTGGTGTGCTTGATGATTGCGACCATCGGCTCGGTAAATTCCTGGGCGAGGTCCCAGGCGGCTTGCAGGTCGACGATGTTGTTATAGGAAAGTTCTTTGCCCTGAATCTGGCGGCCGTTGGCCACTCCCTTCCCCGAGCCGTCGGAATACATCGCGGCTTTCTGATGAGGGTTCTCTCCGTAACGCAGGTCGGCAATTTTATTGAATGACAGGCGCAATGTTTGCGGAAAGCCGCTCTGGGCGTGAAGTTCGAAGTGGCCGTTGGAACTGATGCGCTCAAGAGCCGTCGCGATGTTGGAATCGTAAGCGGCAGTAGTAGCGAAGGCTTTCTGCGCGAGCCGCCACTTTGTGGCTGTCGACAACTCCCCGCCGGATTTAGCCAGTTCGTCCGCGATAGCATCGTAATCGGATGGCGAGGTCACGACGGCGACGTCCTGAAAATTCTTGGCCGCCGAACGGATCATGGAAGGCCCACCAATATCGATGTTCTCGATTAACTCGTCAAATTGCACGCCGGGTTTGGCCGCAGTTTTCTCGAATGCGTAAAGATTCACAACAACCATATCGATCGGCTGAATGCCGTGCTCAGAGACGGCTTGGCGGTGGCTGGAGTTCTCGCGCCGATGGAGGATTCCGCCATGGACTTTGGGGTGAAGAGTTTTCACGCGACCGTCGAGCATCTCGGGAAATCCGGTGAGATCGGAAATGTCCTTCACACTGATGCCGGAATCGCGCAGCAGCTTAGCCGTGCCGCCGGTCGAGATGAGTTCGATTCCCAAGCTGGAAAGCTTGCGAGCGAAATCGACGAGTCCGGTCTTGTCGGTGACACTGAGAATGGCACGTTGAATCCTGGGCATTTTGACCTCGATGGAAGGATGATTGCCTTAACTTAAGATTTTATCAGGGGATTGTAAAAGCTTTTACCGCAGAGTGCGCGAAGGTTGCGCAAAGACAACTCTGGGACTAGCTTAGGTCGAAGCAAGAAATCACCATGTTCCTTCAACTTGCGCAGTTCACCGATTTTGGACTTCTATTGATGCGACTGATGGTGGCAGCGGTGTTCCTCAGTAGCGGATGGAGCCACGTTACCAAATCGGCGGAGCGCAGTAAGAGTATTGGGATGAGCCAAGGGGCGACGATTTTCCTCGGAACCGCAGAGATTGCGGGCGGTCTCGGCGTAGCTTTGGGTGTGCTGACGCAGCCTGCGGCGGCCGGATTGATTTTCATCATGCTGGGCGCGATTTACAAAAAGATGTTCATCTGGCACATCGGTTTCTGGGGCGGGAAGAGTTACGGCTGGCACTACGAGTTGATCTTCATCGTGATGAACCTCGTCATCCTCTTCACCGATGGCGGGGGTTGGGTGCTGATGAAGTAAGAGCCATTTGCGCATTCATTCCACTTAAAGTTATGCTGATTGCCATCGGTCACTGTGGGGTGGCTTGGTTTTCATGCATCGCCTGACTGCCAGGGTTCTTCTGATATTGGTGCTGGTCGGCACATTTGTGCCGCTGGCACTGGCCATTTCCACACCGGCGCCGCATGCGTGTTGCATGCGCAAGCCGATGTCGCAAACGGGATCTCAATTCACTGCAACCCCCGATTGTTGTAATCATGACTGCTGCAAGGTAGTGGTGACCTCGCAATGGGTGAGCCTTACTGCGGTAATTCGCTCTTCCTGTTCATCGCTGCTTTCTACGCTCGCTCAATTCTCAGCTGTCCCTTCCGGGATTTCCGGAGTGAGCACTCTACATTCTGGTCGCTCCCCGCCACAGTTCTCCATCGCCTAAGGGAAGTGGAAGGTCACCGCGAAACTCAGGTCCGCGTAACTCTACTTGTTTGCTAGAGTGCGGCGTTTTTACCGTATCGCGGCGAAAGTCGCGCATTGTACGTGAGCGACTCTCTTGTTTCCCAGAGCCTTCCGAATCGAAGTCAGGGCTGTCTTTCCATCTGGGATCGAGTGTCCCGCAAATTTTGGAGAAACTATGAAATCCCTGCGTTACTTGATTTCAAGTAGTCTGGTGTGGTTTGCTGTCGCAGCCTTTGCAACCATCTTCGGCTCCGTTCGCGGAGTCGTGCATGATCCTCAGCATCGACCAGTGCAAGGTGCAATGGTCATGATCCACGCAAAAACATCCGACTGGAACCAAACCATCACCACCGACGCGAACGGCGAATTTCAGTTCGCGGCAATACCGCTGGGTGAGTATAGCGTCAGCGTGACCAGCCGCGGATTTGCGCAGATTGTTCAAACTGTAACCGTCGAGTCGGGCACTCAGCCGGTGCTCCATTATCAATTGGCGCTGGAGTCGCCCAAAGAGAGCGTTACCGTGACCGGAACGCCCGCAGCGGTTCCCACGGACACGGTCACTCCTATCACGCTCGTGGACCGCGCACAGATCGAGCAGACTCCCGGAGCAGACCGCACCAACAGCCTCGCCATGATCACCGATTACACTCCGGCCACCTACGTGACGCACGATATGCTGCACATGCGCGGTGGACACCAGGTCGAGTGGGCGATTGACGGCGTCCCCATCCCCAACACCAACATCGCCACCAATCTCGGTCCGCAGATTGATCCGAAAGACATTGACTATCTTGAAATCCAACGCGGAAGCTATGAGGCTGACCTCGGCGACCGCACCTACGGGATCTTTAACATCGCCCCGCGAACTGGTTTTGAGCGCGATCGAGAATGCGATCTCGTGCTCAGCTTCGGAAATTTCTACCAGACCAACGATCAGATCAGTTGCGGCGGACACACCCAACGCTTCGCCTACTATGCCAGCTTGAACGGAAACCGCAGCAACTACGCTCTCCAGACTCCCGTCCCGCAGGTCGTTCACGACGCTGACAATGGTTATGGCGGATTTGGCACGCTCATCTTCAACTATGACCCCAAGAACCAGATTCGTGTAGTCGGTTCGCTGCGCCAGGATTATTACCAGATTCCGATCGACCCCGATCCCACCTCGATCGGGAATTCGATCTTCCCCAGCTATGGATTGCGCGATGGCGAGCGCGAGCCCGATGGTTACGTCACTTTTTCCTGGGTGCACACCTTCAACCCGGACACTCTGCTCACCGTGTCCCCCTTTTATCACTACAACGGCGCGGACTATAAAGGCGGCCCCAATGACTTCCCAGTCATCTCAACTGTCACTCAGAATGCGAATTATGGAGGGATGCAGGCCAGCCTCAACACCAGCTTCTGGAAGAACGATCTCGACGGCGGAGTGTATGGATTCGCTCAGCATCAATACAACTACTTCAATAACGTGTTCACGGATGGCAGCCCGAACTTCCCCGCCTCTTCCATCGGTGTGACGGGCGGATTGGCCGCTGTCTTTATCAATGACAAATTCAAAGTGACTCCATGGCTGACCTTGATCGCTGGACTCCGGCAAACGGAATTTCGGGCAACCATTGCGGAGAACGCAACCGATCCCCGCTTCGGCGTGGCGTTAAGAGTCCCCCATTTGAATTGGGTCTTTCGCGCGTTTTACGGCTACTATTATCAGGCTCCGCCACTGGTGACCGCCACGGGTGCGCTTCTCGATCTAGCTAGTAGCCAGAATTTCACTTTCGCTCCGTTACACGGGGAGCAGGATATTGAGTCGCAATTCGGCGTCACGATTCCATTCCGCGGCTGGACGCTGGATGCCGACACTTATCAAACCCGCGCAAGAAACTGGCTCGATCACAACAACATCGGAGAATCGAATCTGTTCTGGCCGATCACCTGGAGCCAGGCACACATCGACGGCTGGGAACTTACCTTGCATTCGCCGAATCTCTGGCATCGCGGCCAGTTTCATCTTGCGTACGCGAATCAAATTGCGCAAGCGACTTCTCCGATTACCGGCGGCCTCATCTGCCCGGTCCCGGTCACGTCGTCCTGCGGGCTCGACATTCCTCCCGGATTCGCGCCGGTCGATCACGATCAGAGAAACACATTGAACCTGGGTTTCAATGCGAGTCTGCCGTGGCAGAGCTTCGCCTCGACCAACGTCTACTATGGCTCGGGATTTACTAACGGCTTGCCCGGTGTGCAGTATCCCGGGGATTACCTGCCCAGCCACACTACGTTCGATCTTTCGCTGGGAAAAACCTTTGCCGAGAAATACACATTTTCAGTGACCGGGCTGAACGTGGCCAACCGCCGGGTCCAATTGGATAACAGTCTCACTTTCGGCGGATTCCACTGGAATGATCCGCGACAACTCTACGGAGAGTTTCGTTATCGGTTCAACTACTAGCTATTGGAGAAATGGAATGCGGTTTTTGCGAAATGCGACAGTTGTCCTTCTTTTATTATTGTTGGCCGCCTGCGGACCATCCCCGCAGGCGGCCAAGCACTACCAGCTTACCGGCAAGGTCGTGAGCATCGATCGGCCCGGTCTCTCGTTGGTCGTGAATGCTGATGCAGTTCCGGGGTTCATGGCTGCGATGGCCATGCCTTATAAGGTCAAAGATGGCTCGCAGCTGAATTCCTTGGTTCCCGGTGATTCCATCTCGGCGGTGATTGTTCTGCAGAACAACGATTACTGGCTGGAGAACATTCAGGTCACGAAACACTCGAGCACACCGCCGGTGCCAGTGTCGGGATTGCACCTGCCTTCGTCCGGCGATGCGGTGCCAAATTTTGAACTGGTCAATCAAAGTGACCAGCACATCTTTCTGGATCAATACCGCGGAAAGGTGTTGCTGGTGACGTTTATTTACACGCGATGCCCCTTTCCGGACTACTGCCCACGCGTCACCGGGCAATTTGCGGAGCTGAATCGGCAGCTCGAAGCCGATCCCAAACTGGTTCGCGCGACTCATCTGCTGAGCATCAGTTTCGACCCCCAGCACGATACTCCAAGCGTATTGCGGCATTATGGATTGCCCTGGGTCGGAGACAGAACTCCGGTGGCTTTTGATCATTGGGAGTTCGCGGTTCCGCTTGCGGCACAACTCCCGAAGATGGCCGAATTCTTTGGCTTGAGTTACAACGAAGACGGCGGGGTAATCAACCACTCGCTAAGTACAGCGGTGATCGGTGCCGATGGCCGCATTTTTTCCTGGTACCACGGCACCGAGTGGCAAGTTAAGGATCTGGTCAAAGACGCAACCGACGCCGTGCATGCGAGCAGCTAGTTCGTTACCGCCGGAATGCCGAATCACTCCAGTTGGTAACATACCCGACCTCACTTTTGCCTGCTTTGACCGAGAGAACATGAAGCTCCTTACTCTGGTTTGGTTCGAGCTGGCCCTGAATCACGACAGGCAAGCCTTCATGGCCCTTAAGCATCTCCGGGTTGTTAATGCTCCAGACTTTGCCGTCGGAGTTGCGCAGAAAGATTCTTCCATCATCGCTGGAGCGGCCGGCAATGGTTATGACTTTCCTGCCGGTCGCGGACGTCAGCGAGGTTTGCTTGGGCGCCTGCTGGGCGAAAACGTGAATAGACGCGAGAAGAATCAGAAGAGTTGTGAAACTTAGCTTGTTCATTGTGTCCCATCCTTGGCGGAGCCGGAGGCCCTGATTTCCCAGAAAGTTTGGGGCGACTCGCTGAGATCACGTGCTGGGACAAACTAACCCGAAATACGGTGACTACGGAAATTGAAAGAATTTATGTGTGCTATCGAACTTTGTTATGTCTGGTTTGTTTGACTGCGCTTGCCGTGGAAACTTAAGATGGACGTTCTGTTTGTAGCCTATGGTTGGTCAAACTATCTCGCATTACCGAATCATCAGCCAGTTAGGCAGCGGCGGCATGGGCGTAGTGTATGAGGCCCAGGATCTGACGTTGGGCCGCCGCGTTGCATTGAAGTTTCTTCCCGAAGGCCTCGCACATGACCAGGCGGCTCTGGATCGCTTTCTGCTGGAGGCGCGCGCGGCATCGGCGCTGAATCATCCCAACATTTGCACGATCTATGCGGTGGAGAACGCAGACGGTCAGAGCTTCATCTCCATGGAGCACTTGGAAGGGATGAGCCTGGATTCCAAGCTTGCCGGTGGGCCTCTGCCGCTGAACAAGCTGCTGGAAGTGAGCATTCAACTGGCCGATGCACTCGATGCCGCGCACGTCAAAGGCATTGTTCACCGCGACGTCAAGCCTTCCAACGTCTTTCTCACCCACCGCGGCCCAGTTAAGATTCTGGATTTCGGTTTGGCCAAGCTGATCCGCACGGACATGCTGCAGACCGAAACCATGAGCGTGGATGCCGGCGTGCCAAGTCCGATGCACTTGACCAGCCCGGGATCGACTGTAGGCACGATCGCATATATGTCCCCCGAGCAGGCTCGGGGAGAGGAACTCGACGCTCGCACGGATCTGTTTTCTCTCGGCACGGTCATCTATCAGATGGCAACTGGGCATTTGCCGTTTGCAGGCAATACCTCGGCAGTCGTTTTTCAGTCGATTCTGGACCGCGATCCGATTCCACCGATGCAGATCAATCCAACGTTGCCTTCGAAGTTGCAGGAGATCATCGAACGGCTGCTGGAAAAAGAGCGCGACTTGCGCTACCAATCGGCGGGCGATTTATGCAGCGATTTGAAGCGCTTGAAGCGGGATCTGGAGTCCGGTCGCAAGAGTTCACCGACCGTGACAACGACCGCGATTGTGGTTCCGGCGAGCGAGACGGCGGTTCCCGTCCGAGCAAGCAGTGGCTCGGCCGTGGTGGCGGCGGCCCGAAAAAATAAGCTGGGAACTGGCGCGGTCGGGTTAATTGGCATCGTTGTTCTGGCTGCTGCCGGGTACGGAATTTACGCGTTTGTCCATCGCTCAAGGCCGGTTCCATTTCAAAATATTACGGTCACGAAGATTACAGACACGGGCAAAGCGACGCTGGCCGCGATTTCACCCGACGGGAAATACATGCTCAACGTGGTCAACGATGCTGGCCAGCAGAGTCTCTGGTTGCGCAACCTTCCCACCAATAGCGACACTCAGGTGGTAGCGCCGGCCGATGTGAATTACAGCGGCTTGCGTTTTTCGCCTGACGGAAATTATCTCTACTTTGTACGCGACGAACCGGGCAGCACTGAACTCCATTATCTTTATCGCGCGCCTCTTCTTGGTGGAACTCCGCAGAAGCTGGTCACAGATATCGATTCCAATATCAGCTTCTCTCCCGACGGCAAACAATTCGCGTTTTTCCGCGACAATAATCCGCTGGCCGGCCGGCAGCGGCTGTTGATTCAACCGGTGGATGGAGGCGAGGAGAAGGTCTTCTTCGAAGGACCGATCAATGCGCATTTAGGCGATCCCGCATGGTCACCGGATGGCAAAAGCATTGTCGTGAGCGCTCTTCAGCCGGGGGACGCGTTCGGCGGACTCGTGGCGTTTGACGTGGCCAACAAAAAACAACACGTATTCGCTACCTCGGAGAACAGCATTCTGCAGCGTAATGTTTGGCTGTCCGATGGCAGCGGCCTGATCGCGCTTTCGGCATTTACTGGCAACCAGATCGTCTATATTTCGTATCCCGATGGCAAGATTTCGCCGATCACTCGAGATACGAATAATTACTCCGACCCCAGCGTAGCCGGCGATGGCCATAGTTTGGCTACAGTGATGAGCGAAGGCCACTGGAACCTTTACATGACCCCGGCGAATGCTTCCGGGTCGGCCCAGGCGCACCAAATCACTTCCGGTGCCGCGGTGCGCAGTTTCAGTTGGACCAAGGATGGGCAAATTGTCATACCGAAGGAACGGTGGTTCAGCTTGCTCAATCCAGAGACGGGAACCTCGACGCCATTGCCGGCTCCGCCCGGCGGCTTTGGCGATGCGCCTTCCGCGTGCGCGGACGGACGCTACATCGTTTTCACGGGAATCTTTGGCAAAGGCAAGCCGGTGATCGACACCTGGCGCATGGATGCGAACGGGGGGAATTTAAAACAGCTGAGTGACGGCAAAATTGATCAGGCGCCCGCCTGCTCGCCCGATGGCAAATGGGTCTATTACATGGACATCGCTGCGGGCAGCCGCCTGATGAGGGTTCCCATCGACGGTGGAAAAGCTGAAAAAGTTTCCGATGAACTCGTGGCCGATGGCGATCTCTCGCCGGACGGAAAGAGCGCGATTCTGGCGACGTTTGGACACCTTGGCGAGCACATCGAAGAACTGAAGTTGATTTCCGTGGATTCCGGCCAAGTGCTCAAGGATATGGCATTCCAGCGCCCACGCAGCGGCACGTTGCGATTTACCCGTGACGGTAAAGGGGTGATTTATGTTGTGCGCGCAGCTGGCGTGGACAACTTGTGGTTGCAGCCGTTCGACGGTTCGGCGGGAAAGCAAATTACCAACTTCGACTCCGAGCATATTTTGAGCTTTAATTGGTCGCTCGATGGTACGAAGCTGGGCATCGTTCGTGGTCATACCGAATCCGATGTGATCCTGATTCGTGACTCGCAACAGCAGTAAATCCTTCTCTTTAAAACCTGGTGGAGCTCTTTTCGACGATCGTCACATCGCCGTGTGAGCTCTATCACAGAGCGACGTGTGCGTCCTTGAGAAACTTGCTCCGAAAGCAGGTGACCATGAAAATCAAAATGATCATTGCAGCGATATTATTGGCGGGAGTCTCGTTTGCTCAGACTTCCAATCCCTCCAAATCTAATTCCAGTGCGCCACAGAATTCCGCCGCAGCGCAGGCGCAGGCTAAGTCGAGCTGTTCCTGTTGCGACAAGATGGCAGATGGCAAGAATTCTGATTCATGCTGTGGCCATCATGATGAGACCATGAAATCGGAAATGTCGTGCTGCCAAGACAAGGACGGCAAAGAAGCCATGTCTTGTGCGAAGGGCGACGGCTGCTGCGAGGGCAAAAAGTGCGCAAGAGATCAGAAAGCCTGCTGCGACCATCCCAGCCAGGGAAGCGAGCAAACAAAAATGTCGTGCTGTGGCGGAAGTCACGAGCATGACGGTATGGCGCATGGGCATTGCGCCATGATGGACGGACACGATAACGGCGACATGAGCAAATAGCCGCGCCGCTTCGAGCTCAGCATTTCAACGCATGACAGAATTGCTCGACTCGCTCACGCACGCTGAGAACGTGCTTAGGCAGGCTGAGCTTGCTTCCTTCTTCGAGGATAGGAATCAAGCGGTCGAAATCGGGGCCGGAGTGCGATCCGGTAATGACGATGCGAATGGGGTGAAACAATTCTTTACCCTTGGTGCCGGTTTCGGCTTTCACTTCATTGACGATTTTTTTGAACTCTTCCGGAGTCATGGGCCGAGTTTCATCCGCCAGAACCTTTACAACGAACCGTGAGAACACGGCTTTCGTTTGTGGCCAAGCGAGCACCTCGGCATTGTCGGGACTCGCGAGGGCGGCCGCGGCATCGTAATTAAAGATCATGGAAGCACGATCGGGAAGTTGATCGAGTCGATCGACGTACGGTGCGAGCAGTTGTGTGATCTTCGCCAGCCAATCGAAAATGGGTTGTGGCGGAGTCCAGAGCGGAACGCCCTCGATCCCGTCAAGCGAAGAGTCTTTGAGGAGATCCTCGGCGATAGCTCGACTGTAATAGGCGAGGGCGAGTCGGTTGATCCGCTCCGGCGCGGCTTGCTTGACGTATTGGCGATTCAGCCAATACAGCTTTTCCATGTCGAAGACGGCAGCGGAGGGTGTTACGCGCTCGAGCGAAAATTCCTGAATAAGCTCTTGCGGAGCAAAAATTTCTCGCGTCCCGCCGCTGGGCGCCCAGCCCAAGAGCGCGAGATAGTTTGCCAACGCTTCTGGAAGCACTCCCATGTCACGAAAGTTTGCAATCGAGGTTGCTCCATGGCGTTTGGATAGACGCTCGCGATCCGCGCCGAGGATGGTGGAAAGATGAGCAAACTCGGGCGCCGGCCAGCCCAGTGCTTCATAGAGCGCAACTTGTTTGGGCGTATTGGAAAGATGGTCGTCACCGCGGATGACATGCGTGATTTTCATTAGCGCGTCGTCGATCACGACGACATAGTTGTAAACCGGCATGCCGCTCGAACGCAGAATGATAGGGTCGCTGACGACTTCGTTCGAAAACTCCACGTTGCCGTGAACGACATCGTGAAAGCGGATAGGGTGTTCGGGAATCCGTAAGCGAATGGCGCAAGCCTCACCGGAGGAGCGACGGCGCTTGGCTTCGGCTGGGTCAATGTTCCGGCACTTGCCGGAATAAATCGGCTGACCACCACTGGCCATGGCTTGGTCGCGTTCCTTCTGCAATTCGTCTTCGGTGCAAAAACAGAGATAGGCCTTGCCTTCATTCAGCAGGCGTTCGGCGTGGTCACGATATATTTCAAGCCGGTCGGATTGGCGATATGGCTTGTAAGGTCCGCCAACGTCGGGGCCTTCGTCCCAATCCAATCCAAGCCATTTCAGGTCGCCGATAAGCTGGTCTTCAAATCGCGCTTCGCTGCGTTCGACGTCCGTATCTTCTACGCGCAACACCATCGTACCGCCGTTTTGGCGAGCGAACAGCCAATTGAAAAGCGCCGTGCGCGCGTTGCCGACGTGAAGATGTCCCGTGGGGGAGGGAGCAAATCGTACTCGAACCGGGGAATTGTCACTCACGAATTGATGTTAGCAGGAGAGACGGTGCACACGCTTTGTGCGACAGGTTACTGCGCAGCGATCATGGGGACAGCCAGCAAAGCCGCGAACATTCCGACCGCCTTCCAGCGGGTGAAATGCTCTTTGAGAATAAGGCGGGCCAAAAGAACTGTCACAGCCGGATACAACGAAGTCAGGACAACGGCGGTATCGAGACGTCCGGTCTGGCTGGCGCGGACGAAGAGGGCGCTGCCGGTGACGTCGAGGCATCCGGCGAGAACGCCCCAACCAGCGCTTTGCGGTGTGATGCGGCGTGCCCCGATGAGAAGGACGATGATTCCCGTGAGCGTAAACGAAGCCAGGCGCGACAATGCTGCGATCCACAACGCCGAGCCGTTGCCGGCTTGCCTCATGCACAGATAGAAGCCGGCGAAGCCAATTCCGGCGAGCGCGGCGAACCCGATACCCTCGGTGCCACTGCCATCTTCAGTGCGGGAGATGAGCCAGATGCCGATAGCAGCGAGCAGAAACCCGGCAATGTGAACCGGGCTGGGCGCACCCGCCGTAAACATCACGAATAGCGTAGGGATCGCGGCGCCGAGCACGGCTGCAACGGGTGCCGTTAGCCCCATTCTTCCTTGCGACAAAGCGCGATAGAAGATGGCCAATGCGCCTCCGCCGGAGAGTCCGCCGGCGAAGGCCCAAAGTGCGCTCGAATGGATTGGAAAAGGAGCGTGACTGGCGGTTGCGACTGTCACCATCAATAACAGACCGCTGGCGTGGGCGATGGTGGTCAACAAGAACGCGTTGGCGGTACGCGAAGAATATCCGCCAAGAAAATCGCTGGTTCCCCAGGCAACGACCGCAGCCAGGCTGAGACTAGTCGAAAGAAAATCAACGGGCAGGGCCATGGAAATTCGAGATTAGCATGCGGCGAGCGGAGAACGCTTTGCGAGAAACGCGAACTAGTCCGAGCTGGCGACCGGCGCTCCAGCGCTCAGTTCCTCGATCAAGTCCTTGAGTGTGGTGAGAATGGCGCCGGCGGGAGCGGTTTTGAGCGGGAATTTTAATGTTCCATCCGGAGCAAAGTGGGCGCCATTTTGAGCCGAGACAAAGCGTGCCAACTTTCCAGGATCGATCAAGGTATTCTGCCGGAACTTGATGGTCACCTGTTCTCGCTTGCGCTCAATGCTGACCACTCCAACTTGTGCTGCGAGGATTTTCAGCGAAGCGTACTCCAGCAGATTTTGCACGACCGTCGGAGGCTCTCCATAACGGTCCTTCAATTCTGAGCCAACATCATCGAGTTGCGCAGAAGTTTCCACGCCCGCGATGCGCTTGTACATGCGCAAACGCTGATTCTCTTCCGCGATGTAGTCAGACGGAATACGGATGTTGAGGCCAAGGTTGAGCTGAGTTTCCGCCTCTTCTGGAGGAGCCTCGCCCTTCAGTTCGCGGACGGCGCGGTCGAGCATCTGGGTGTAAAGCTCGAAACCAACGGCCTCGATGTGACCGCTTTGCTCGCCTCCGAGAAGATTTCCCGCCCCGCGCAGCTCGAGATCAAGAGCGGCGATTTTGAAGCCCGCCCCGAGATCGGAGAATTCCTTCAAGGCAGCCAGGCGGCGGCGTGCGAGTGGAGTGAGTTCAGCGTCCGCCGGAATGAGCAAGTACGCATAGGCCCGACGATTGGAGCGTCCGACCCGGCCGCGAAGCTGGTACAACTCGGAAAGACCGAAGCGATCTGCGCGATTCACAATGATGGTGTTGCAAAGGGGAATGTCGAGGCCGTTCTCGATGATTGTGGTGGAGACGAGGATGTCGGCTTCATGGTGCATGAATTTCAGCATCACTTTTTCGAGTTCTCCCTCGGACATTTGTCCGTGGCCCACCGTGATGCGCGCCTTGGGCACGAGTTCCTGCAGCTTGGCGGCGATCTCCCAGATACTTTCGACACGATTGTGAACGAAATAGGCCTGGCCGCCACGATCGAGTTCGAGCTGCAACGCCGATCGAATTAATTGTTCGTCCCAGCTCAGGACGACCGTCTGAATAGCCATGCGGTCTTTGGGCGGCGTTTCGATGACGCTCATATCGCGCATACCAACCAGCGACATGTGCAGCGTGCGCGGAATGGGCGTGGCCGACATGGTCAAGACATCGACTTCTTTTCGCATCTGCTTAAGGCGCTCTTTGTGGCGAACCCCAAAACGCTGCTCCTCATCGACGACGAGTAGTCCGAGATCGGTGAACTTGATGTCCTTCGAGAGCAGGCGGTGGGTGCCAATCAGTATGTCGATCTTGCCCGCTTCCACTTTTTGCAGAATTTCTTTTTGTTGTTTTGTGGTGCGGAAGCGGCTGATCATTTCAATGGTCACGGGAAACGCAGCAAAGCGTTGTTTGAAAGTCTCGTAATGCTGAAAGGCGAGGACGGTAGTGGGCGCCAGCACCGCTACTTGCTTATTGTTATTGACTGCGCGAAAAGCCGCGCGCATGGCAACTTCTGTTTTGCCATAGCCGACGTCGCCGCACAAAAGGCGATCCATGGGCCGATGCGATTCCATATCAACTTGCACGTCTTTGATCGCTTCCATCTGATCGTCGGTTTCGTTGTACTCGAAGGCATCTTCAAACTCATGCATGAATTGATTGTCGGTAAACGCATAACCTTTAGCGGCATTACGCTGGGCGTACAGCTTGATCAGTTCGTCGGCCATATCTTTCATGGCCTTGCGAACCCGAGCCTTGGTCTTTGCCCAAACGGCGCTGCCCAGATGGTTGAGCGCAGGCTTGGCGCCTTCCGACGACCGATATTTCTGGACCAGATCGAGGCGTGTCAATGGGACATAGAGTCGGGCCGCGTCGGCGTATTCGAGCAGCATGAATTCCAGATTGCCGTCGCCTTGATTGATTTCCTTCAGTCCTTGATATTGGCCGATACCGTGTTCGACGTGCACCACGTAATCGCCAACTTGTAGATCGCGAAAATCGGAAAGAAACGCGGAGGTTTTCGATTTCTGGCGCTGCGGGCGAACTGCGGCTTCGGATTCGTCGAAAAGGTCGCGTGCTCCAAAGATGGTTAAATGCGCATCCGGGAAGATCACGCCATCGGGTACGTAACCCTTGGCTAGGGTTGCTGTGAGAATTTCGCCGGCAAAATAGGCAGTTTCGTCGGCATAGCTTTCGCCGCCGCGAGTGCGGCTTCCCAGGCGGAAAGAGACGGCGTTCTCGCTGAAAACGTCGGCCAGGCGCTCAACTTCGCCAATGTTCGGCACGGCAATGAGCACGCGATTCTGTTCAGCGATTTGTTTTCTTGTTTCCTTCAGCATGGATTCGGCCGAGCCGTGGAATCGCGGCGCCGGTTGTGAGTGGAAGGTGATAGGCTCGGGTTTATCGGGACTGGCGATTTCAAGATGTTCCAGGTCCGCGCCGGGAAGACTCTGGAACTTCTTCCACCAATCATCCGGAGAGACGTAAAGATCCGCCGGCCGAACCAGATTTCCGACGCCGCTGCGCTCGTGGGCATCTTCGATGCGAGACCAGACGCGGTCGAACTCATCTTTCAGGCTGGGCGGCTCATCCGCCATCACGACAGCGTTGGGCATCATTTCAAACACTGTTTGGTTGGCGCCGGCCACCGGCGCATAAAATTCCCAGCCAGGAAAAACGGTAACGCCGCCGGAACGCACCGCCTGCTCCACAATTTCTTCATTGCCGGTGATGCGCTTGCCCGAGAGACGAGCATGAATGGAACCGAGGAGCTCTTCGTTGACGGGCGTTTCGGTGAGCGGGAGCAGCAAGGCTTCTTCGACGGGATCGGCCGAGCGTTGCGAGGCGGGATCGAACTTGCGGATCGATTCCACTTCGTCGCCGAAAAATTCGATGCGCAGAGGACGGTCGGCCTCGGGAGGATAAACGTCGAGGATGCCGCCGCGCAGAGCGTATTCCCCTGGCATTTCGACCACGTCAGCGGAACTATAGCCGACGGTGTTGAGATGCTGCAGGAGCGAGTCGATGTCGATGGCCTCGCCGCGCCGGGCGACTCGCGCGAGATCTGAGTAGTAGTCTGCAGAACGCAAACGCAGAGCCGTGGAAACTACGGGCGAGACCAGAATCGAGACGGCTCCGGTGGCGATTTTCCAAAGCGCGACCGCGCGTTCCTCCTGAATTTCCGGATGGGGCGAAAGATTCTGGAACGGAAGCACGTCGCGGGCGGGAAGGGAGATGATCGATTGCGGCTCGTTGCCGCCGATAAGCTCATGGAAGCCTTGCAGCAGCGGGACAAGGTCCTCAGCAGCACGGTTGTCAGGAACGATGACCACAAACGGCCGTCCGACGGCTCGTTGCAGCAAAACCAGAAGCAAGGCCTTGGCGGTTGGCGTCAGTCCGGAAACACTCGTCCGCCCCGTGCCCTCACGGAAACGGGAGGCAGCACGCAGAAAGGAAGGCAGTTTTTCTACGTCCGCGAAGAGATCGCGAACGAAGGGAAGAACCATTGCCTTTTGATTCTAACAGGATTGTGAGACAGGCGAGGACAGCTGTCCCCACGCCATTACTCCCGGAGCAGAGGCCGGGTAAGGCAAGTGGGCCCACCGCCGCCGTTGATGCCTAGTTCAGAGCCGGGAAATATGCGCACATCGAATCCGGCAGCACGGAGCTTATCGTTAGTTCTTGCGTTCTCTTCTAGCGCGAGCAATCGTTTGTTACCGAGAGCCAGAACATTGCAGGCGAGCGTGTCGCGCTCGGTATGAGCGATCTCGATGAAATGAAAGCCGAGATTTCTTAGTAACTCGACCGTCTCGACCGCGAGCCAAGGCAGGTCCACCAGCACGGTCTTGTCATCCAACAAGCTCATCAGAGACATCAGATGCAGGCAGGCAGAAGGACCGGAACCGTGGGGCAGGGCCGCGGAAATCACCTTCACTTCTCTGGGAGCTAGCAAGTGTTGCAGCTGCGAGATGCTTGCGGCATTGGTGCGATAACCGCGGCCGACGAGCAATGTTTTCGAATTAAGCCAGACCATGTCGCCGGCCTCGCAGGTAGCAGGAGGCGTGATTTTGGCCAGCATGGGAATTCCCAGCAGATTGCCAAAGCCGCAGTGCAGTTTGCTTTCGGAGCTGCGGTTTGCCTTTCCGGGGCGCAATGCAATTAATCCGAAATCCGTGGGGAAAGAAGCATCGTGTGTATAGACCGCATCCAGAGTAAGTTCGTTGCTGGGGGGCAATTCGATCACTTCGGCACCGGCCGCTTCCAACTCGCGGCACAACGCTTCATGTTGGGCTTGGGCGACCTCGAAATTCGGTTCACGGAGAAAACCCAGATCACGCCAGCGTGCCGCGCGTTCCGCCTTGTTCCAGCCACTGGTGCGCGGCGAGCAGACCATCACACGTCTCAGCGGATCGACCATGGAGTGACCATTGGTGTGAGAGTCGATGAGCCTTTCTGCCAGAGAATCGGCGGCGATTTTTCCCGCTCCGAACGACATAGAGAAAATCTAAATCGCCCCATGCAGAGAAAGCAATCTGTGGGGAATGCGGCCCCTTAACGCGGCCACTCGACGTGGAATTGAAGTCTGGTCACATTTTCCCCCGGAAACTCTCTCGACAAAATACACGATCCCCCCGATGGGGTGCGGATGGCGATTTTGAGCATCATTAAAGCGGAACCTCTGGAGGTTGCCATGCGCTTTATTCTCATCGTTGCAATTCTTGCTTTGGCCAGCTCCGTTTTCGCACAAACCGATGCTTCTCAAAACGATCAAGGGTCTGCCCAGGATAGCAATGCAGTACAGATTCCGCCACCGACTCCGAGCGAGACGGCGAACGTCGGCCAACAATTGAAGGACATTACCTTCGATTATGATCGGGACAATCTGCGACCAGAAGAGCGGCAAACCCTGCAAGCGGATGCGGATTGGCTGAAAGCTCATCCGGATGTGTTTGTCACGATCGAAGGCGACGCCGACGAACGTGGCGAGATCGTTTATAACCTGGATCTCTCGCACCGGCGCGCGGCAGTGACTCGGGACGGTTTGATTGGAATGGGTATCTCAGCAGATCGCGTGGTGTTTGCCACGGGATGGGGAAAATTGTATCCGGTGTGCACCGAATCCGATGAGTCTTGCTGGAGCCGCAACCGGCGCGCCCACTTCGAGTTGTGGGGCGAGTCCGGACAGGCGCAGGCCAGCCTGCAAACGCCAAAGCCGGCTCAGCAATGAATCACGATTTGTGTTTGCGTTCTATCGCCGTGCGCAAACCTGTGTGACAGGCAAGCGGCTGGCCGGAGCCCCTATAATGGTGGCTCCGGATGAACTCGACTCAATCCCAAGCTACGCCAGGGCAAGCCTCTCAGCCAGGGGGAAAGCCCCGTGCGGAGATTTTCGTTCAGCTGGATAAATTCTGGGCTCGAGTCACTGAGGGGCTGGAACTGAGCCAGCTCTGGCGGCAGTTCAGCGCAGACGCTCGCGCCAGTTACCGGCTTTACCAGAAAGATTTCGCCGCGCAAGCTCCGCGCGACACACGCCGCAAAAACTTTTGGCACACGGCGCAAGAATTCGCCTGGGCGCTGTTGGAAAAGCTGACTCCGGCGCGACGGGTGCTGCTGCTGCTTGGAGTCGTCCTCCTTGTATTTCCTTCGGGAGGATTTAGTTATCACGGCCGGGCCGGCGAAGTGGATGTTATGGAGTTCGACTTTCACTTTTTCGGCGGTGCTTTGATTTTTGTTCTGCTGATGCTTGAAGTTGCCGATCGCGTGGTAATGAAACGGGATTTGGAGATTGCCCGCGACATTCAGCGATGGCTCCTGCCGGTAAGCCCGCCGCAAGTTCCCGGGATGCAGATGGCTTTTGCAACTCGTCCCGCAAATACGGTGGCGGGCGATTATTACGATGTGTTTGCGCGCCCGACAGGCGATGCAGGGCAGGGACATTTCTTGTTGGTCGTCGCCGATGTTGCGGGCAAGAGTGTGCCGGCGGCGCTGCTTATGGCCACTTTCCAGGCCAGCCTGAAAACGCTTTCGTCGGTCCCCTGTTCCCTGGGTGAGTTGATGGCGGGAATGAACCGTTATGCCTGCTCTAATAGCCAGTTCGGCCGCCGATTCACCACAGCCTTTCTGGCGGAATATGACCCGGGCGCCAAGAGTCTCACATACATCAACGCGGGTCACAATCCGCCGATCTTGCGGCGGAGTTCAGGCGCGATTGAGCATTTGGAGCGAGGTGGCGTACCGCTGGGAATTCAGGCGGAGGCGAAATACGACTTCGGCGAAACGGTCTTGCAAGCTGGGGATTGGCTGGTGATTTTTACTGACGGATTGGTTGAGGCACTCAACTCGCGCGGGGAAGAGTATGGCGAGCCGAGAGTGATGAATATTCTGCAGGCGGGTGCGAGCGCGGCACCGGAGGAATTGTTGCGGCGCTTGATGAGCGATCTCGATGTTTTCGTGGGCACCACACCGCAGCACGATGATGTGACGTGCATGCTGGTGAAGGCCGGGTGATCATCTGCGGAGCCTCGTTCCGCCGGGCAGCCGAGGCGGCTGTCTCTACACGAGCTATTCTTTCATCGCTTCCGCATACATGCGGTGAAATGCGTGAACCCCGCGTTCCTGCTTCACGCTGTAGCGGCCACGGTTGTAGCTGCTGGAGTGGAGGTTTTTCTGCACGGTTTCGCAAATCTTCACATCTTCGATCTGGATTTCATCGCTGAAACGGACGGAATCGTGCGCTGCCTGGCTGCGTAGCTGGTCTTCCGGCAAATACCACTCGAAAATCGCCAGCGTGCGCTCAACCTCGAGCGGCAGAATGATGTTCAGTGAAACATTGTCGGGATAGCAGTTCAGCATCCAGTTGGGAAAAATCCAAAGGTAGTCGGTGGTGAGGTCCTCGCGTGCTTCCTGATAGCGGCGCGGCGTAGGGTCGCCGGGCTGTGCGCCGCGGATCGGGCTGAACTGGCGAACATGGCCGGAATAAATTTCGACGGTGTAAGCGTTGTAATCGAGCTCGCGATTCAATCCGGGATGCACGCTGGGCAGATGATAGCCTTCGAGATAATTGTCGACGTAGGTCTTCCAGTTGCATTTCATGTCATAGGTTCGCCGCTCGAACAATTTCATCGACGAAAATCCGAAGCGGTCGGCTTGCCGCGGCAACTCGCCTAGGCTTTGCATGACCGGAACAGGGTTGAGGTCGAGATTGACGAAAATCAGATTCGACCACTCTTCAGTGCGAACTCGAGTCAACGAAAACTCCTCGGGGTGAAAATCCTGCACGCCTTCGAATTCCGGGGCGTTGATCAGAGCACCGTCGAGACCGTATGTCCAGCCGTGATAGCCGCAGCGAAACAGTTTGCGATTGCCACAACCTTCTGCGGGAGGTCCGGCGCGATGCCGGCAGACGTTGTAAAAGCCGCGCAGTTCCCCGTTGGTGCCGCGAACAAGCAACAGAGGCTCGCCCAGCAATTCGCAGGTGAAAAAGTCGCCGGGAGTTCTGACTTGATGGCCGTGTCCAACGACCTGCCAGGAGCGGGCAAAGATTCTGCTTCTCTCCAGAGGAAACAATTCGGGATCGATATAAAAAGAGGCCGGCAGGGAGGACGCGACAGCGATGTCCGGATCAATCGCAGAATTGTTGCGAGAGAAGGGCATATACCGTGGGGCGGATTGTAGCGCAAATTAGGGCAGGAAGTGCGAGGCAAAGATTTGGAGATCTCCTAAACGATGGCCATAGTGGCGTGAGATCCCTCGTTCCATCTGAAAGGCGAATGCAGTGGGGGTGACTTCACCAAGGTTCCGAGTTCATTCTCCCAACCACTCCGTGGCCATGTTGTCATCGGTGATGACGGTAAGGTTTTGCAGGCGCTGTCGCAGTTGACGGTTGTCTTCGATTGAAAAAATCTGCTTGCCGGTGGGATCGTCAGGGATATTTACCAGATGGTCTAGCGCCCGCATCTGGTTAGAATCGCTGGCGTCGATGATCGGCTTGCCATCGATATCATAGGTGAGTAAAGCAGCTCGCCATCTTTCCCGGTCGAACACCAGCGGTGAATCGCTAACGACCAATGCGTTTGCAACTCGCATGACGTAGGGAAAGGCTGCGAGTCCGGTGGCCATGACATTGCGAGATCCGGTGGTGTTGTAGAGGAAGAGGCCACCAGGGTTGAGATGCTCGCGGATAATCTCCAGAAAGTCGCGTGAGAGCAAGTTGGTGCTGTGGTCCCGCCAAAAGTAGCTGGTGTTCATGACAATGACGTCGAAGCGGGCGTCGCGGTTGCAGAGTAACCAGCGCCGTCCGTCGTCGATAACAATCTTGACCTTAGGGTTGCGCAGGAGACTGGAGACATCCGGATGTTCGGGAATCAGCTGCAAATAAGCTGGGTTGATCTCCACCGCGGTAAATTGTTCGACGGCAGGATTGGCCACCAGTGCCTGCGCCCATGAACCCGATCCGAGGCCGATCATCAAAACGTGGCGGGCTGCGGGATGCAGGGCACTGATCGCATAAGGTCGGACGATAAGATTGACGTCGTGCATGGGGTCGGTGCTGAAGCGGCCATCGTACACGCCTCCGCCGTAAAGGATGCCGTCCGGGGTCTCGCCGATGGCACCGCTACGCGTTTCCACGACCCGCTGCAGCTTGAAGCGGGGGTAGACCGCTTTGAAGAGCAAACGATCGTAGATGGTCTCAAACACCGGATGGCTAAGCGTAATCGCGAGGGTGACCGCGGCTAATCCCACTGCGGCTGTCTGAAACACTCGCCAGGCCGAAGATTTCGTCGCGAGCACGATCATGGCGAACAATACTCCGACGATGAGCAATCCGGAGGAGATTTGCCAGAGGGAGAAGTAATTCATCAGGACGAAGCCCACGGCAAAGCTGCCGAGGGTGGAACCGGCGATGTTGGCGGCATAGAGATAGCTCAGCGAGGCTCCGGCCGTGCCGTCGGATCGCACGGAGACGTGAGAAACAAGCGGAAAAGTCGCGCCGAATAAGGATGCGCCGACGCCGATCAGAAGTAGGAGTAGCGAATAAGCTTCGATGCTCTGCCCTCCCAACATGTAAACCGAGCCGAACTTCAGCGAGTAGGCGAACAGGGGTCCGACAATGAAGCTAATCAGCGCGGACAGAAACATGATCCAGCCAAGACCGCGGCGAGCTGCCATTCGACTGCCGGATCCCCGGGTCTGGCAATAGTGCTCGACTATGCGCGAGCCGAGGGCGACCCCCGCTAAATAGCTTCCCAACAAGAAGGCAAAGACCCGCGCGATTCCGCCCGTGGCGAATGACAAGATGCGATACCAGATGATTTCGTAGGAAAGAGCGAGGAGCCCGGCGAAAGCTACGCAAGCCAGAGCCAGGGGAAAAGGAAGCAATTGCGAATCGTCTCCTTTGCCGTCCGAGTACGCCTGAGGTATTACCGATTCATCACTCTTCACGATGCTCAAAGTCCGTCCGCAGATCAAAACGCTGCCGCCGATAAAAATATTGATCAGGGCAGCAACTCGAACGGAACCGGAAAGACCACCCACCCGCATCAGAACGTCGCCGGCAATGAAACAGGCCGCTGCGGAGCCGAGGGTATTTACAAAATACAGTCCCCCTACGGCCCAGCCGACGTTGCGCGACGCACGAACCATGTGTTCTACCAGCAGCGGAAGGGTGGCGCCCATTAAAATCGTCGGTATAACAACGAGGGCAAAGCTGATCAGCGCAGTTTGCGCCAAGGGCGCACCCGCGGTGAATTCCGCTACCCAGTGAAACAAGCGCAGAGAGATCAGTCCGAAGGCGGCGGTGCCGAATTCAGCGAGCGCGAATAGTACTAAGAGTGGGGCTTTCGGATTTTTCGAGAGTCTTCCACCGATTAGACTTCCCAAGCCAAGCCCGAACATAAAAGCGCTGACCACAATGGTGACCGATTCAATGTTGATTCCGTAAACCCCGAATAAAGCGCGCTGCCAGGTGATCTGATAGATGAGGGCGGGGAAACCGGAACAAAAGAACAGAATGTGAATCCAGGGGATGGGTTGCTTGCGACGGCGAGACCGAGCCACCAGCCATAGCAGCGCCAGAATGAAAATTGCTATCCAGAGCTCAGCTCGCATATTCATTCAGTGGGACCTCCAGCGTACAAGGAGGCGACTTCCAGTGAATAGCACGCCATTGGCCGTGCGCAAGTAACCGCCGGTCTTTCGGCGATTCGAAGGTACAACGATCTTCGGGTGCTCTCGGAAACGGAAATCTGAATCACACACGCTAAGGCCTCATGGGTCACGGGCTCGTTTGCGGCGCATGCCAACCGTAAAAGCTGTCGATGCGTTCGATCTGATCGCGAATCAACGGCTGGTTTTCATTAATGATGTGAGCGTCAACGTGATTGCGACTGCCAAGTGGATCGTCCTTGAGGTCGTAGAAATAGTGCTTGCGATTGACCGCATCGGCTATAAAGAGCGATTGTCCGTTCTTGGATAGGATTGCATAGACCGGCGCGTAGCTCGAAACCAGCAGGTAGTACGGTTGTCCGTACTGCTCCTGCTCTGTCAACGTGTTTGTGAACAGCGGACGCCCAAATAACTCATTGTTCAAAATGGGGCGGTGCCCAAGCAGATAGTACAGAGTGGGCGTGATGTCGGTGTTGAAGGAAACTTTGTTGGCATCATAGACGACGCCCGCCCGCATAGCAGTCGGCAGATGGACGATGAGAGGGATGCGCACCACCTCGGGGAAAAGATAGTCCGAGTGACCATAGCGGCCGAACTCCCCGTAAGCGTCCCCGTGATCGGAGGTGAGAATGATAATGCTGTTTTCGTACAGGCCACGGTCTTGCAGAAACCTAAGGAACTCTCCGAAAGCCTTGTCGATTCTGCGCAGTTCGAAAGCCGTTACCTCTCTGCGCCCGCCCGGGATGTGCGACCTTTGCAGCGTAAGCGTGTGTACGTTCTGCGGCTGAGAGTAAGCGAATATCGGCTTGCTCGGGTTTTGCCGGGCGTCGATGGCGGTTTCGAGTTTTCCTAGGGTGGGAACAAAATCCAAATTTCCCCAATCGGTTTTGTCATTCTCTAATTCCACGATCGATGGCGACGGGCGAAGGATCCTTTGCAAGATGGGATCGAAGCTGATGTAGCTCTGGTATCCATCCGTGTCGACCAACTGCTGCA